>Ga0163144_10021560_pt1 | contig 12800 bp, 12 predicted proteins | sample OliLak19BULKMAT1_FD_123175 | JGI IMG/M metagenome (GOLD analysis project Ga0163144, IMG submission 123175) | Freshwater microbial mat bacterial communities from Lake Vanda, McMurdo Dry Valleys, Antarctica - Oligotrophic Lake LV.19.BULKMAT1 | ecosystem: Environmental > Aquatic > Freshwater >...
GATCTTCCGACTGATCACTTGGCTTCTACATTAGAGGTCCCATCACATGCATGAAGCTATAGTCCATCGTCCAGTGACCATTGCGAAGCTGGCCGACGCCCTTGCCACCAAACCGTACAGGATACTCGCGGAGCTGATTCGTCGTTTGGTTTTGCCAGCACCCGGAGACACTCTCGAAGATGGAATCGCGCAAGAGGTGGCAGCTATGCAAGGCGTTTATTTGAGGATCATTGATGACGGGGACGGAGATGCTCCAGGACCTGTGGTGCATCCTGATTTTCCGCCAATACCACCAGGTTTGACCACTGCATCGAAGATGATCAAAAAGCCGAACAAGCCGTCGCATCCGACGGCGACAACGCTCCAGTTTGAATTCGAGCTTCCACCCTCGCCGTGGATGGCCTATACGTTGAAGAAATGACCGCTATCGAGAAGATCGAGAGCAAGTTGCAAAGGTGTCCGCTAGCACGATACGTAACTGCCGACGGCACAATCACCGTTGAGCCAGCGACCTCCACCGGATTCTCAGTTTGGCTGACCGAGAAGAACACGCGATACACGGTTGGATATGATGGTTGGCACGAGGAGTTCGGCGATGAATCAGATGCCTTGGATGCATTTGCTTTCGGACTCAGCGAGGAGTGCAGGTTGAAGGTCGTTCAGCGAGGTTGTTCGGATTGCGCGTGGGTCGTTGAGGGTAAGGATGGCGACGGGAAGTGGAACGAAGACAGCACCACTGGAATGTTGCTCACTCCATTCTGGAGGAAGAAGTCGATAGTGTATCGGCAGAACCACCTAATCAAAGAAAGCGAGGAAGCCGTGGATGGCGACGCCGAGGACGCCGTCTGATTAAATTTAGGGCTTCTCGGCGCGCCATCACTTAGACGTTGCCAGACCGGGTAGCGCGAACAGGTTTCCAAAGACTTGGTGATCACCGCTAAGCAAAGCGGTGCGGGGGCGGCAGCACCGCCTATGGTTCGTGTTTCCGCAGGCAACTGCCACATCCACCGCTCCCCGCCAGACGCCGTGGAGCCACTGCAAAGCCGCGCATCTGCGCCCGGGGAAAGGAAAGGCCCGCAGCTTGGGGGGAGCCACGGACCTTTATGGGGGGGAGGATTTTTACCGGCTCAGGAGCGGCTGCGGCGGAATGCCAGTCCCAACACGGCGAGGCCGAAGAGTGCGGCGGAGCTTGGCTCCGGCACCACGGTGTAGGTGATTGTGATCGTGCCTTTGGCGCCGACCGGGGTGGTGGCTGTCTCTACCCCGCTGTTGGAGGTAAGGCTGGCAACCTGTTTTGCAATCGCGTTGACCGTGAAGCTGCCAGGGCCGACGTAACCGCCGAGGAACATCGCCGCCACATCGCCGTCGCCGGTTTTCGTCTTGGTCTCACCCACGAGGATGGCACCATCCGGTCCGGTCGGATCGTAATCGTTGAGTCCGTCGCCCACATTCGGGGCGAGGTCGAACGTGCCGCTGTTCAGAGCGGCGACATCGTCGATGATCAGGTTGAAGGTGTTGTCCCGGAGCTGGACATCGCTGGAGGTCGCATCGAGGGTCGCGCCGAAGTTCGCGGTGACGCTTGCGGAGCTGTTCGCATCGTTGTCCATGACGAACTGTCCACCCGCGATCTTCAGTGAGTAGCTGATGTTGACGTTGAGGAGATTGGACGCAAGGCCGTTGTATTTGTTGAAAATGAGCGGCTCTGAGAAATCAGGCACCCCATCGAAATCCAAGGTCTGGACGATGTTGGTCTGGGCGGCTGCGAATCCGGCGGTGGCTGCGAAAGCAGCGGCGATCATTGCGAGGTGTTTCATATTGGGGGGGGTTGAACAACCGGATCGAATGTGATCAAAGCTCAGGCAAGAGGCCAGATCATCCGGATTACTTCGGGTTGGTGAGATTTCCTTTTATAAAAAAGCCATTTTCCACGATCGCAATCAACTGTCTATCAGTGAGTCGTGTCGTCATCGCGATTTCCAGCAATGGAACATACCCACGAATTTCCGGAAGATGCGAAATTCAGATTTTGCAAAACAAAATGTGTTATCCGATGAATCCTGCCCCCGAAGCCAACTCACCCGGCTGGACATGCGCCGCATTTCCCGCAGGGTTCCGGCTGTGAGCGGATTCGATTGGAAAGGATGGCGGGGCGAGATTGAGGCCACCCTGATGTTCGTGGTGCGCGGCGGTAAAATCCTGCTGATCGAGAAGAAGCGCGGCCACGGCGCGGGAAAGGTGAACGGGCCTGGTGGCAAAATCGATCCGGGCGAGTCTCCGCTGGAATGCGCGGTGCGCGAGACGGAGGAGGAGCTGCAGATTTCCGTCAAGGATGCGCGCAAAGTGGGCGAGCTGTGGTTCCAGATGTCCGATTATCCCAGCATCCTCTGCCATGTCTTCATCGGGACGGAGTACAGCGGCACGCCGACGGAAACGGAGGAGGCCGTTCCGCTCTGGGTGGCCTTGGATGAGATCCCCTACGGACGCATGTGGGAGGATGACATCCATTGGCTGCCGCTCGTGCTCGGCGGGAAAAGCCTGCTCGGGAAATTCGTCTTCGGGGGCGAGGTGATGATCTCGAAGGAGATCACGGATGCGGATTTCCCGGCCGCCATTTCCGGTTCGACTCCACATCCAACGGGTGGCATGTTCCCTGTGAAACCATGAAGACCCGGCTCCTGATCCTTTTCCTCGCGACTGCGGCGGTGGCTATGTCCCACCACCTGGAGCGCGTGTGGACGGACGAAACAGGCCGCAAGACCAAAGCCGAGCTGCTGAAGATTGAGAACAATTGCGCCATCCTGCGGATGCCCGACGGGCGCGAGATCCCGTTTCCTATCGGGAAGCTCTCAAAGATCGACCAGGCGTTCCTGGAGAAATTCAACCTGGAGGAGGGGCACGGCGACAGCCCTGCCAAAGGCGGGGAAGTTGAGAAACCGGTGGAGAATTTCAACGCACCATGGCCGGAGCGGGTTACCTTCGAGGGCGATCCCGAGATCACGACGGTGGAGGAGAACAGGGAGGAGAACCGATACATCTACGAGTCCGCCAACTATCGCTACAACTGTGATGTCCGGCTCTCCAAATCGGTGGTGAAAGGCTTCGCGGTGATGTTCGAGGCGACCCACCAGTTTGTCCGCGAGCTGCCGCTTTCGGTCAACGGCGGACGGAAGAGCGAGGGCAAATACCAGATCATCCTGATGGAGACGCAGGAGGCGTATCACAAGGCGGGCGGGCCGGCGGGCAGCGCCGGGGTTTTCATCGGCGGGAAAAACATCGTCATGGTTCCCCTCACCAGCCTCGGTGTGCGGGCGGTCGGCAACAGGTATATCCTTGACCGGGACAAATCCAGCAAGACGCTGCCCCACGAGCTCACCCATCAGCTCACACCGGACCGCTACTATGCCCCCGGCTCGATGGGATGGTTCACCGAAGGCCTTGCGGAATACATCGCCGTATCGCCGTATCGGTCCGGGTCGTTCAATGTGAAGACGAATTTCAGCGCCATCGTGGAGTATGTCACCGCTTACGGGAAAAAGGACAACGGAGGCCGCGCGATCGGCACGGACATCAAGCTCGGCCCGCTGCGGAGCTGGATGATGCAGCCCTATTCCTCCTTCACCGGCAACGCGCAGATCAACTACGGCTGCGGCCTGCTCATCACCAACTACTTCTTCCACATGGATCGCGAAGAGGACGCCGCCCGGATCAAGAAGTTCCTGCAAGCCCTGAATGCCGGAAAGAAGGGCGACGAGGCGCTCAATGTCCTGCTCGACGGCCAGACATGGGAGCAGCTTGAGGCGGACATCGCCAAGGCCTACTCGCGCAGGGGAGTGGATTTCACATTTTCCGAATGATGGGAACTACGGAAAATGCCGTACTTCCCGCCCTTCCCGGTGTTTCGCCGGAGGCGCTTTCCGCATGGCTTGCGGAGCAGGGTGAACCCGCCTTCCGCGCGAAGCAGATACTCGATTGGGTCTGGAAAAAAAAGGTCACATCCTTTGACGGGATGAGCAATCTCCCCGCGCCGCTGCGGGAAAAGCTCGCAGCCGCCTTCCGTCTCACCGCGCTCACCCATGCCAAGACCCAGGGCAGCGAGGATACCACCCGGAAATTTCTCTTCCGCCTCCACGACGGGCGCTACATCGAGTCCGTCCTCATCCCCGCGAACCCCGCCCTCTACGGCGAAAAATCCGACCGCCGCACGCTCTGCGTTTCCTCACAGGTCGGCTGCGCATACGGCTGTAAATTCTGCGCCTCGGGACTTGCAGGGTACACGCGCAACCTCGATGCGGCCGAGATCGCCGGGCAGGTGCTCGCGGCGGAGCAGATCGCCGGGGAGCGCGTCGATAGCCTCGTGTTCATGGGCATGGGAGAGCCAATGGCAAATTTCCAGAACCTGATGGATGCGATCGCGCTCATCACCGGGGCGGAAACGCTGCACCTCGGCGCGCGCCACCTGACAATCTCCACCTCCGGCCTCGCCCCGCAGATCCGGAAACTCGCGGATCATCCCCAGCAGATCCGCCTCGCGATTTCCTTCCACGGCGCCACCGACGAAGTCCGCGACCGCATCATGCCGGTGAACAAGAAATATCCCGTCGCCGAGCTTATGGATGCGCTGGCGCATTGGAACTCCACGAAAAAGCAGAAGCTCACCCTCGAATACATCCTCATCAAGGGCGTCAACGACGACCTCGCCCAGGCGGCCATCCTCGCCCGCCACGCCCGCAGCATCGGCGCGAAGGTGAACCTCATCCCCTACAACACCGTCGAGGGCCTCGAATGGGAGCGCCCCGCCCTTTCCCACTGCCGCGCCTTTCAGGATGTTTTGAAAAACGCCGGCGTCACCGCCACCCTCCGCATCGAGAAAGGCCACGACATCGACGCCGCCTGCGGCCAGCTCCGCCTGAAGCAGGAGACGGCAGAGGGGATTGTGTGATCAACCGAAATCGAACAGGATGTCCGCTGAGTGGCTTTCCACCCCTCCCAGATATGATTTGATTGCCTCGATGGCATGATCCTCCGGTGTCGCGAGACCGTTGCTAAAGGCAAGGGAAAGCAAGCCGTCGCAGAAAATCCCTTCGCAGCAGCCCGCCTTGAGGTGTTCGTATCCTTGCGTCTTGTGAACCCGGATCAGCAGATGTTCCCAGCAAATCACCTTTAGGCGACGGCGTTGGTTGGCCGTTGATAGGCGTTTGTAATCCCTGAGCGCCCGCTTGTCGCCTGTCACAACGGTGCCCCCGGCATGCTCCGCCTCCGCAAACAAAAGCGCCTCACCCGGATCCATCCCGCCATCCATCAGCTCTTGCGCCCGCTCAACCCCCGCCGCTCCGTCCAGCACCGCATGCCGTTCACAGAAATCGGCAAGCGCCGACTGGTGTTCCGCATTACCCAGTCTTTGTGACATCCGCTTGAGATTTCCCCGCAGGCTGGCGAGGTAGCGCACTTCCATTCCGTCTTCGGGGATTCCCAGGAGGACCGGCAATAGCGGGAGGAAACCGCAGGCGGCGAGCTTCATCACCACATCGCGGTCGCTCAGATAGATCATCCTTCCTGGCCGGTCGTGCGGGAAATGAACTCCCATGAATCCGCCGAAACTTCCTTCGGATCGAGCTGCTCGGACATTTCCCTGGCGAGGTCAAGGCTCGCGTCATCGTTTTTTTCCAGATTTGACAGTGCCGCGATGGCGACAGGCCACGCCCCGGTGGTGAAGCCGTAATTCAATGCCGTCACGCCCGGAGCCACCCTATACTTCCTCCCGAAGTCCCGGGCCAGTGCGGTGAGCTGCGGCGGGCCGAGTTTGCTGGATGGGCTCAAGCCAAGATCGCTGAAGCCTGTAAGGAGAATCTTCGCGTATCCGTTTGCCTCGATTTCGTCCTTCTCGTCGGATTGCGAGTCGATTTTTCCGTCAACCAGTGTCTGCCCCGGCTTGAGGTGCCCGCAATGGATGTGCCCCAGCTCGTGCGCGACTGTGAAAGCGATCCAGGACGGGCTTTTGCGTCCGCTGAGGATGACGATCACCGGCCGGTCGCCAACCATGGTGGCAAGCGCGTCAGGCTTTTTCGCGTCGCTTGGAAGATTCCTCAAATGAACCACCGGGATCCCTGCCTCCCATGCGAAGCGGAGGATGTGGCGGAGGCAGATCCACTGCTTGTCTGATTTTTCCAGAAGCTGTGGTCGCCATTCCTCCGGCGCAGGCAGCCCTGCGAAGGGTTCCTTTTCAGCGATGGCGTGCGCCACTGTGCGGGCGAGTCCCAGCGCGATCTGGGTGGAAAGGCATACGTCATCGTCCGTTTTCCCTTTGGCTTTCTTGTATTTCACCTTTCCGGCTTGGGAAAGTGCCAGTTCCTTCGTGGGATCGAGCAAGGACTTCAGGCTGTAGCCAAGATGGGCGGAAATATAGGCCGCCGCCTCGCGGAAACCGCCCGGCGTCAAGGCCAACTCTTCATCCCACCAGGATGGCAACACCGTTTCGTTCAGATACTTGCGCTTGATTCCTGCTGCGGAGAGACGGAGGCGAAGCGCTTTCATCGGATTCTCGGCAGTCTGTTTCGTCTTGGTGGCGGGCACTGTGTCGAAGGTAATGGCGTGTGTTTCGGATTTCTTTGCGCCCCAAACTACGGCACACATAGGACTTTACAAGCCATATCAACCCACCGCGCTGTGGCCGAGAATCATCTTTTCCACCTCCTGTGCCGTCCGGGCGGTCAGCTCTGTGGCGGCGGCGTGTAGGAAACAGATCCGAGTTTCAGCACGCCCCATTCATCGTTAAGCGCAGGACGGCTTTCGCATTGCGGACTCCAGCCGTATGTAAGATCCGCGATGACGTCGCCCAAATGGACGAGCGGATGATCCGCTTTCGCAAGATCTGCGAGGCCGTCCCCATTGCTCAGCGTGTCCACGCCCCATCTTCCGACCTCACTCCATCGGAGCGCGAAGGTCTTAACTAAAGGCTTCTTCGCGGGTTGGTTCAGACCGAGTTCCTTCAGAAAACTTATCCCGACGCGCGCCTCTGCCTCGTCCGCGTCTGAGAGCAGTTTCCCGGCCTCGTCCTTCGCTGTTTTCCAATGAGAAACGATAGCCTGTTGAATTTTGAGGGGCGGTAACTCGCGCCCTGCTGGTAGGTTTTCTGGTCGATGGCGACGTTTTCCGCCTTGCACTCAATGACGATTATAGCCGTTTTCCCCTCGCGCTTCTCTTCAATGATCCGCCAGAAGACGAAGTCGGCGCGGGCATTCTTGTTTCCCCTTTCGCCAGGGAGGGATGCTTCCTCGTCGATCTGCTCGGGATCGTAGGTTCGGAGGTGTCGGGCATGGGAGAAGTGGATATTTCAAACTCCCTCACTAGAAGAGAACAAACTTTCAATCGGGTTCCCAAGCAATCAGACTATCCCACGTGCCCACCCTCCGCGAAGCAGTCCGCTACTGGTTGAAGCTCGGCCTCATCAGCTTCGGTGGGCCGGCGGGGCAGATCGCGATCATGCACCGGGAGCTGGTGGAGAGGCGGAAGTGGATCTCGGAGAGCCATTTCCTCCATGCCCTGAATTTCTGCATGATGCTGCCGGGACCCGAGGCGCAGCAGCTCGCTACCTATCTTGGCTGGAGATTGCATGGCTGGCGCGGCGGGGTTGCGGCGGGGGCGCTTTTCGTGCTGCCCTCCGCGATCATCCTTTACCTGCTCGGCTGGCTCTACATGGCGGGCGGGCATCTGCCCTGGCTCGCCGCGATTTTCCATGGGCTGCTTCCGGCCGTGATCGCCGTCATCGCGGCGGCGGTGATCAGGATAGGCGGGAAAACCCTGCGAAGCCCGACGCTGTGGGGCATCTCCGCGCTCTCGTTCATCGCCATTTATCACTTTGATATTTCCTTCGTTCTGATCATCGCCGGAGCTGCGGTGGCTGGCTGGATCGGCCACCGGATTTCACCAGGGCAGTTTCCGGCGGGGAAATCCCACGGCGCGTCGGATCATGATGGCGAGGCGGGGTTCCTCGTCCTTGCTCCCGTCCCACGCGCAAGCTGGAACCGAACCCTGAAAGTCTGCGCCATCTGCATCGTCCTCTGGTTCCTGCCTGTCATCGGGCTCGGCCTCTGGCTCGGATGGGACAGCACGCCGGTCGCGCAGGGCGTTTTCTTTAGCAAGGCGGCGCTCGTCACCTTCGGCGGCGCGTATGCGGTGCTGCCCTACGTGGCGCAGCAGGCGGTGGAGCATTACCAATGGCTCTCCCACGCCCAGATGATGAGCGGCCTTGCCCTCGCAGAAACAACCCCCGGCCCGCTGATCATCGTTTTGGAATTCGTCGGGTTCGTCGGCGGTTGGCAGAATCCCGGGAAATTCAGCCCATTGGCCGGAGCTTCCCTCGGAGCGGCGATCACCGTATGGACGACTTTCCTGCCGTGCTTCCTCTTCGTTTTTCTCGGCGCGCCCTTTGTTGAAGGGCTCCGCAACCTTCCTCGCGTGGGAGCCTGCCTGACCGCGATCACCGCAGCAGTGGTCGGTGTGATCCTCAACCTCGGCGTCGTTTTCGCCGAGCACGCACTCTGGCCGGAGAGGGGTTTCGATGCCTTCGTGGCCATCTTGGCGGCAGCCGCTTTCATCGCCATGTGGCGCTTCAAGATCGCCTTCACATGGATCCTCGCCGCCTGTGCCGCGCTGGGATTGGCTGCTCAATGGCTTGGCTTGGCCTGAGAGGCGTGCAGGGTGATCACATTATGGAGAAAATTTTCGAACGCCCGTTACTCCTGGAAATGATTGAACCGCTAAGCACGCCAAGCCCGCCAAGGAAGATTTGAAATGGCATCTGAAACCGCCAGTGAATCCCGCGTGCATCCATTTTTAGCGTAGGCCTTGGCGAACTTGGCGTCAAAACTCTTCGTCAGCAATGCCCGGAGACGATGATCCCTAATGTAGGTAGCCTGGAGAGCCATGCCCGTTAAAATGCTTGCACGCCGGGAACCGGGTGCCTAAGCCATCCGCATGGCTACCGAAACCACACTCATCCTCTTCAAACCCGACGCAGTTGCGAAAAACCTCACCGGCGAGGTGCTTGCCCGTTTCCAAAAGGAAGGCTTCCTCGTCCGAGGCATCAAGATGATGTCCCTCAGCGATGAAATCCTCGCCGAGCACTACTCCCACATCGCCGACAAGCCGTTCTTCCCGTCCGTGCGCGGATTCATGCAGGAAACGCCGGTCATCGCCCTCGCCCTCGAAGGCGATGACGTCATCTCCCGCGTCCGCGATCTCCTCGGCCCAACCGATTCCATGGCCGCCGCCCCCGGAACCATCCGCGGCGACTTCGGTTTCAAGGACGCCGATGCCAAGATGCGCAATGTCTGCCACGCCTCCGATTCCCCGGAAGCTGCGGCCGATGAGATCAAGCGCTTCTTCAAGGTAGGCGAGATTTTCGCCTACTGACCGGAAACCTGAGCCTTCCACCGAAGCGCCCTATCCTTCCAAGCCTACGAAGAGGAGATCCGCTGAGCCTTCCTCCACCTCGGCGCGAAGGGCTAGGCCGCAGCGAAAAATGATCGCCATGCCCGTCTTTCCTCAGCGAGGATGACGCCAACGCCATGAAACATCTCCTCGTCGCCGCCCTACTCCTCGCCGCTCCCCTGCAAGCCGCGCCTCTGAAGGTTTACATCCTCTCCGGGCAATCCAACATGCAGGGACACGCTGATGTCAGCACCTTCGGGTCGATGGCGCGGAATCCGAAAACCGCCCCCCTGCTCAAGGAAATGACCGACGCCGCAGGCCAGCCGGTCGTCTGCGAGCGCGTCTGGATCAGCTACCTTTCCGAAGACAGGGCCGGAGCGCCCACCCTCACGGATGGCAAACTCACTGCGGGATTCGGCGCCAGCCCGAATAAGATCGGCCCGGAATTCACCTTCGGCCTCACGATGCAAAAGCACGTCAAGGAACCCATTCTCCTCATCAAGACCGCCTGGGGCGGCAAAAGCCTGCACACCGACTTCCGTCCACCTTCCGCGGGCGGCGAAGGCGCGGGCAAATACTACGGCCGCATGATGGATCATGTGAAAAAGGTGCTCGAAAATCCCGGGAAAGTCGTCCCCGGCTACAACACCAAGGACGGCTACGAGCTCGCGGGTTTCGTATGGTTCCAGGGCTGGAACGACATGGTCGATGGCAGCGCCTACCCCAACCGCTACCAACCCGGCGGCTACGATCTGTATTCGGAAAACCTCGCCCACCTCATCCGCGACGTGCGCAAGGATCTCAACGCGCCCAAGCTTCCGGTCGTCGTCGGCGTCCTGGGCGTCGGCGGGCCGACACCCATGTATGAACAACCCCGTTACGTGCAGGTGCACCAGAGTTTCCGCGACGCCATGGCCGCACCGGCGAAGCTCCCCGAGTTCAAGGGCAACGTCGTCAACGTCCTCACCGAGGAGTTCTGGGATCACGAGATCACCAAGGCCGCATCCAAGAAAGAGAAGACCCCCGAGGAGGTGGAAATCGCCAAAGGTGCCTCCAACCAGGAGTTCCACTACCACGGCGCCTCGACCATCCTCGGCCCCATCGGCAAGGCCTTCGCGGATGCCTTGGTCAGCATGAAGTGACCCCGCCGCTTGCCAAGTGAGTCCCGAAGCCGGATGATCGCCGCGTGTTTGAAACAAGAATCATCGAGGCCACCGACGACGGCATGAAGGACGCCCAGAATGAGGCGGTTGCGCTTTTGCAGAAAGGCGAGGTCGTCGCATTGCCTACCGAGACCGTTTACGGCCTCGCCGCCGACGCGTTCAATCCGGAGGCGGTCGCCAAAATCTTCGCTGCGAAGGAACGCCCGAGCTTTGATCCGCTCATCGTCCACATTTCCGCGTTCCGGGATCTGGAAAGGGTCGCCATCGTGCCAGAAGATATACGTGATACCGTAGCGAAACTCTCCAATGAATTCTGGCCCGGGCCGCTGACGATCATCTTGCCGAAGACCCCGGAGGTGCCGGACATCGTGACAAGCGGGCTGCCAACCGTGGGCGTGCGGGTGAGCGGGCATCCGCTTTTCCGCTCCATCAACAAGGCGCTCGGCAACCCCATCGCCGCGCCCAGCGCGAACCGCTTCGGGCGGATTTCCCCGACCTCCGCCTCGGCGGTGATGAAGGAACTCGGCGGGCGCATCCCGCTCATCGTCGATGCGGGTGCCTGCGCTGAGGGACTTGAGAGCACGATCATCCGCATCAAGCCTCGCGAGGGCAAAAAGCCGATCTTTTACGTCCACCGCGCCGGCCCGATCACCAAAGAGCAGCTCCAGAAATTCGGCAAGGTCGAGAAGGTGAGCCCCGGCGACAAGCTCCAGGCTCCGGGCCAGCTCGAAAGCCACTACGCCCCGCTCACGCCGTTCCGACTCATTTCAAAGCCGTCCGATTTCACCCCGCAACCCGGGAAAACCTACGGCCTGCTCAGCTACACGGGCGAGGAGGGCGGCGAATACGTCCGCATGCACCGCTGGGACAGCGTCGTCGCGCTCAGCCCCGGCAGCGGCAAGCTCGCCGAGGCCGCAATCCGCCTCTTCTACGCCATGCGCGAGATGGATGAGATGGGTCTCGATGAAATCATCGCCGAGCCGCTCAGCGAGGTGGGTCTCGGCGTCGCGATCATGGATCGGCTGCGCAGGGCATCTGCCTGAATCGGAGCGGCTGACACCAGTCTGCCGCGAAACGGATGATGAAAGGGGCAGACCGGCGTCAGCCCTCAAATGAAAGCCTCCGCCTGATCGCGTCCATCGACAGGTCTCCCGCCTAAGGGAGAGCCTCGCCACCATTGCCATGCCTGGAAACGTCCTTCTTTCACCACTCACGGGGTGGATTGCCGGATTGTTGGTGGAGCGGGGCTCTCTAACAGTGGCGGAGGCCGTTGCTAGGAACCACGGAATACTCGGAATACACTGAAGTTCAGAGAAATGGAAAGATTGTGGCTTTCACTCCGTGGGTTAAGCCGTTTGAATTCGCAATTCATTCATTTTCCGTGTGTTCGGCGTATTCCGTGGTTTTCATTTCTGGATTTAGGGTTACGCCAAGATCCCCTTCACCACCTTCGCGGGCTCGACGCCGGTGAGCTTGTAGTCGAGGCCTTGGAACTTCCGGGTGAAACGTGCGTGGTCGATGCCGAAGCGGTCGAGGAGTGTGGCGTGGAGGTCGTGAACGCTGACGACGTCCTGGACGGAGGCGTAGCCGAGTTCGTCGGTGGCGCCGTGGACGTAGCCGGGCTTGATGCCCGCGCCAGCCATCCAGACGGAGAAGGCCTTGATGTGGTGGTCGCGGCCGCTGCCTTGACCCATGGGGGTGCGGCCGAACTCGCCGCCCCAGATGACCAGGGTGTCTTCGAGCATGCCGCGCTGCTTGAGATCCCTGACGAGCGCGGCGGAGGCTTGGTCGGTGAGCTTTGCGCTGTACGGCATCTTGCCCTCGATGTCGGCATGCTGGTCCCAGCCGCGGTGGTAGAGCTGCACGAAACGGACGCCGCGCTCCAACATGCGGCGGGCGAGCAGGCAGTTCGAGGCGAAGGAGCCGTCACCGGCTTGCTTGACGCCGTACATGTCGAGGATGTGCTGCGGCTCGCTTTTCATGTCGGTTAGGTCCGGCACGGAGGACTGCATCCGGAAGGCCATCTCGTACTGCGAAATGCGGGTGTCGATCTCCGGATCGTGTCGCTCCTCGCCCAGCATTCCATTGAGGCGCTGCACCTCCTCGATGACCTGCCGCTGGGTGGACTGGCAAACACCGTCGGGGCTGCCGACGTAGTGGACGGCGTCGCCTTTCGACTGGAACTGCACGCCCTGGAACTTCGAGGGC
>Ga0163144_10021562_pt1 | contig 12800 bp, 13 predicted proteins | sample OliLak19BULKMAT1_FD_123175 | JGI IMG/M metagenome (GOLD analysis project Ga0163144, IMG submission 123175) | Freshwater microbial mat bacterial communities from Lake Vanda, McMurdo Dry Valleys, Antarctica - Oligotrophic Lake LV.19.BULKMAT1 | ecosystem: Environmental > Aquatic > Freshwater >...
CCTACTGGTGCGTTATAGGTTTTCATTGCTCTGCTCAGAGCCTCTCAATTTCGGAGTTCCAGGAATGCAAATTAAGGGCTGGCGTTTAAGCGCCGCTTCTCCCTTTGTCAACGCGGCTGCCGGGGCCATCCTGCTTTTTGGCGCAGCGGCGTGTTCCCGCGAGGAAACGGTACCTGAAGCCCCCCCTCAGGCTGCCCCAATTGCTACAGGATTGGAGCTTCCGGCCGTGTGGTCAACCCGTCCGCTTTCCGGCCCCGTCCGGGATGTTGCGATGTCAACCGGCGGCGGCGCGATTCTGGCCGTGGCGTTTGAACGCGGCGGCCTCGAATTTTTCAACATGGACGGAGAACGGATCGGAGAGCCGTCCCTGTTCCGCCTGAAGGCCATTGCCGACGGCAGATCGACCAGCATCGGAGACGCCGCGGTGACCTTGTTCCCGGGCATCACCGAGGCGGGCGAGATAAAGGGTTATGTCTACAGTCCCGGGCTAATGGCCCCCACCCAGATCGACCTGCCGATCAATGAGGAACGCGCCATCGAGGGCCTCTGCACGGGCGACTCCAGCGCAGGCGGCCTCGTCCGCATTGCCTATTGGACGATGACCAACTCGATGTCGCTGACCACCGGCGTGCTGTCGGAAGTCAACGGCGACCTGACCTGGACGCCGGAGGCCGCGACCCAGACCGATTTCCCGGTCACCTCCTGCGTCTTCGCCTATGATACGCTGGTTGCGTCACCGCGTTCGGACGACTCCGCTTCGCTGACACGCGGCAAGTATTCAGCTCTCCTGTCGCTCGAAAAGGGAAAGCCAATCCAGATCTCGACCGATTACGGCCTCACCACCATGGACGTGGGCGTGCGGGACGGCATCACAATCCAGGCGCCCCGAAACCCGACCGCCATCAGCGCGCTGGGCAGCCTGCCGGCCGGAGGCTTTCCGGGCGGCGTGGTTGTCGTGGCAGGCGAAAATGCCGCGGGCGAGCATCAGGTCGTATTTATCGACCCGAGCGCAGTCACGCTGGAGCCGATAGCCGAGTAACCGGCCCGGCGGCCCGCCAGAAGAGGTAGACCGCCGCCAGCGTCACGATAACACCAAGCCCCTGATGCACCAGAGCGAGCGTCAGGGGGGCGGCGTTCAGCAGCGTCAGGACACCCCAGACGGCCTGCGCGCTGACCAGCGCCGCCAGCACGGCAAACGGGCGCGCCAACGCGCCTGCCCGGTAACGCCATGCGGCCCAGAGACTCAGGCCCCAGAGCGCATACGCCAGGAAACGGTGATTGAACTGCGTTGCCGCCCGTCCCTCGAAGAAACTGCGCACGCCCAGATCGGCCTGTATATAATGGCTGGGGATCAGCTCCCCCGCCATCAGCGGCCAGTCATTGTAACTGCGTCCGGCGTCCAGGCCTGCCACGAGTGCGCCGGTCGCCATCTGTATGTACACCAGTGCCAGCAGTCCGGCCGCAACGCGCCTTCCCTGCACCGGCCCCTCGCGCAAGGGCGAGCCACGCAAGGCCAGCCAGAGCCAGGCAATCACGCAGAGGATCAACAGCGCCAGGCTGAAATGGGTCATCAGACGGTAGGGCGCGACGGACACGCGGTGCGTGTCGCCAATCCCGCTCGCCACCATCCACCAGCCGATCGCACCTTGCAGACCGCCCAGCGCCACGAGGCCAGCAAGCTTCCAGCCAAGGCCTCCGCCCAGCCAGCGCCGGGCCGCGAATACCGCGAGGCCGAGGACAGCCACCAGGCCGATGAACCTGCCGAGCTGCCTGTGCCCCCATTCCCACCAGTAAATGAACTGGAACTCGGCGAGGCTCATGCCCTTGTTCTGCAACTTGTACTGGGTCGTCTCCCGGTACTTGTCGAACTCCGACAGCCATGTCGCCTGGTCGAGCGGCGGCAGCGCCCCCTCCAGCGGTTGCCATTCGGTGATCGAAAGCCCCGAATCCGTCAGCCGGGTTGCCCCGCCGACCAGGATGGTCGCATAAACGAGAAGGCCGAGCAGGACGAGCCAGGCCCGTATCCAGCGTGCGGCAAGAGGCGAAATTGCGTTTGCGGACATGTCGCCTAAATCACTCTGGCGGTGGCGCAATCAAGAGGCGCCAACGTCGCACGCCTCAGCCAACAGGACGCCGCCCGCACCATGCGTAAACCCGTCGCCGCTCTCGTGATGCTCGCCTTCATGGCGTTCTGGATCTGGGGCGCGGGAACGGTCGGCTCGCGCCTGACCGGGGCTTCCGGCTGGCTTCAGCTGGTTTACTACCTCGTGGCCGGTTTCGGATGGATCCTGCCGCTCCGCCCGCTTCTCAAATGGATGAATGCAAACGAGCCGCCCGAGGAGGACTGACGGGGCGCGCGGACACGCGCGGCACGTGACAAAAAAACCGGCAGGGCGGACCTGCCGGTTTTTTTTTCTTCGCGCTGGAGCAAGCCTTTCAGCCGGCGATGTCGGCTTCCGAGAAGAACTGGGCGATTTCGATCGCAGCGTTCTCGGCCGAGTCCGAACCGTGGACCGAATTCTCTCCGATCGACTTGGCAAACAGCTTGCGGATGGTACCGTCGCCAGCCTGGGCCGGGTTGGTGGCCCCCATGACATCACGGTGCTTCGTGACGGCGTCTTCACCTTCTAGAACCTGCACAACCACCGGACCGGAAGTCATGAAGTCAACCAGCTCGCCGAAGAAGGGGCGCTCGCGGTGCACGCCGTAGAAGCGCTCGGCTTGGGCGCGGGTCATCTGGATGCGGCGCTGGGCGATGAGGCGCAGGCCAGCCTTTTCGATGACGGCGTTGATGGCGCCGGTGAGGTTGCGCTCGGTGGCGTCCGGCTTGATTATCGAGAATGTACGCTGCACTGCCATGGGGGGCTTCCTGGACTTTCGGGTTGTGGATTTGCGCGGCCTATAGCGGCAGGACCGCGCTCCGGCAACAGCCGAGAGGCGGCTCGGTCAACGCGCCGAACTTTTGACCCGCGCGGCCTTTGCCGGCGCGCCGCGCTGCGTGGCCTCGAAAGCCGCCGTGATCAAGCGCACCATGTGTTCGCAGGCTTCATCGAGGTTCTCGTACCGGACCAGGCCGCCCGACAATTCATCGAACCGCCCGGTCTGGGCGAGGGCCAGCATCAGGGCGCCCAAGAGGCAGTGGTAGCCCCAATAGAGATCCCGGTCCTTGATGCCGGGGATCGCGAGGCGCAAGGCATCCCCGCCAAGCAATCCATCAAGGGAAAGCGAAAACTCGCAAACCGGGATACCGACAACCTCATGGCCGCTCTAATGGCCTGTTAACCTGAACTCTATGCCCTGTATATTATTGATTTTTTTGGCTGTCCCATTTCCGGATGCCAGAGCGAAAGCCAGCTTCTTGAATCACTCGGCAGGTTCGAGGCCGGGTTCCGCAGTATTCCGGGCATTATTATTTGCCACCGCCTCTAGAAATTCCAAAGGCGGCCCTGGTGGGGCGAGCGCGATTTCGTTGATCTTCGAAGGATTGGAAATCCTCAACGGAAAGCGTTTCCGGATTTGGCGCCGATGGCTTTGAAAATCATGGCGGCCGGACAAAAGCCGGTAAATGCGGCCTGAAACATATTCAGACCTGCGAAGGCGGTGAGCAAGAACCAGAAGGGCGAGAAGAAGTAGCCAAGCGTCAGGCTGACGAGGACAACAATTCCGGCGAAGGCGAGGACGGCACGGTCGAGGTTCATGAAGTTGCTCCGTATGGGATCGGTTGGGTTTCAGGCAGGATTGAAGGCTTTGCGGATCCAGGTTTCGAGCGCCGGGCCGGTCTGGGCGCCAGATCTGTTTGCGATGAGCCTGCCGCCCCTCCAGCCGAGCAGGGTTGGCACGCCCCGGATCTGGAGGCGGGTCGCAGCCTCCCGGTTCTGGTCGGAATCGAGTTTGAAGAAGCGCACGTCAGCGCCGAGCCTCGCAGCGGCGGCGTGATAGTGCGGCGCCATCATCCGGCAGGGTCCGCACCATGAGGCCCAGACATCCAGCAGGTAGGCCCCCGTGTCTTTCGACTGAAGCTCGGCGAGCTGCTCGGATGAGATATCCACCGGCTCGGGCGTTGCCAGCCCAGCAGCGCAACGGCCGCATTTGGCTGGCGCCAGTGACTTGCCGGACGGCACCCGGTTCACCGCTCCGCAAGCCAGGCAAAGGATCATACTGTCTCCGTCTGCTGTCATTGAGGTTCTCTCAACCCGCCTTGATCTTGTGGGTCTTGATCAGTCCGAGCACGGCATTTTCGTAGAAGGTTTCGGAAACGCCCGCCTTCACCTTGCCGATAAAGTATTTCTCGAAGCCGACCTTTGCCGTGTGCACCCAACCGCCGGATCCGGACCAGTTCACGTTGCGAGGCGGAATCTGTGGCTGGGCCACGAAGGCCACCCCCTTGTCGCCGAAATCGGCAAGGCAAATGGCGTTCCATGTTGCCTCGTGCGTGGGGGCTTTGCCCCTGACGATCTGGCCGAGATTTTCTGCCGTTGCCGTGACCATCGATTCGATCATGAAACCGGTCTTCGGCACGCCGACTGGAACCGGTGTCTTCCCGATGGGCGGGATTGCGATGCAAACGCCGATGCCGAAGATCTCGGGGTACTTCCCGTTTCGCTGGTGCTTGTCGGTGAGAATAAAGCCACGCGGATTGGAGAGGCCTTCAATGCCGCACACGGCATCAACGCCCCGGAATGCAGGCAACATCATGGAGTATTTCATCGGCAGCTCGTGGAGCTGTTTCACGCTGCCATCCTCTGCTATTTCTTCCACGACCATCTTGCCGGGCTCAGCTTTGACGAGGCGAGCGTTGGTAATCCACTTGACGTGGCGCTCGCGCAGTTCGCTTTCGAGCAGGCTCTTCGTGTCGCCGACACCGTCGAGGCCGAGGTGCCCGATATAGGGTTCGGACGTGACGTAGGTCATCGGCACGCGGTCGCGAATCTTGCGGCGGCGCAGCTCGGTCTCAATGATCATGAGGGTTTCATAGGCGGGCCCGAAGCAGGAAGCGCCCTGCACGGCGCCGACGATCACAGGGCCTGGATCAGCACAGAACGCTTCGAAGGCGGTATGCGCCTGCACGGCATGGTCGATATGGCAAACCGATTGCGTATGCCGGTGGGGGCCAAGCCCTTCGATCTCGCCGAAGGCCAGTTCAGGGCCGGTTGCAATAACGAGATAGTCGTAGGGCACTTCCCGTCCGCCGGCGAGACGGACGCGCTTGTGGTCCGGCTCGACTTTCTCGGCTTTGCCCACGACAAGTTCGATGCGCCGCTTCTTCATCGGCTTCGCAAGATCGACCACGATGTCTTTACGTTCCCGCCAACCGACGAGGACCCAGGGGTTGGACGGCACAAACTGGTAGAACGGGTTCTCGTTGATCACGACCACGTCGTCTTCGTGTTTCACTGATTTGCGGATCTCATAGGCGGCGATAACGCCGCCCAGACCCGCACCAAGAATGACAATCCGCGCCATGGCAGCATCTCCCTGTAGAAAATCAGCATCTACTGCATTTTATCATTTCATAATATACGTAAATGTACGCATTGCCGGGAAGACCGAACCGTTTCGATCTGTCCGGCAGCGAACGACGAATGAATCTGAAGGAGGGCACCATGGAAAATCCGCTGATGCAGGCGATGGATCGCATGTCCCCGAGTTGCACTGAACGGCCAGAGGGACGACCGGTCTCCCTGCCCAGAAAACTTGCTCTTGGGTTGTGCGCGGGAGCAATGCTGATAGCCTTCCCCTGGGCCGCTCGGGCCCAGACAATCACGGTCGAAGAGTCGGTCGTGGTCGACTTTCGGCCGGTGATTGCGCGAATTGAGGCGGGCGACACGGCAACCGCGCGGTCGCGGCTTCAAGGCGTGGTGACCCGGCTGAATGTCGTCGAAGGCCAGATCGTGAAGGCCGGCGACCTCGTGGCCGTTGTCACAGACAGCACCCTGCCCCCGCAGCTCTCCGCTCTTGGCTCGAATATTGAGGGCCTGAAGTCCCAAGTGAAGCAGGCAGAAAGCGACATCTCGCGCAATGAAGGCCTGCTCGCGCGCGGCTTTTACCCGCGCGCCCGGCTGGATGAGGAAAAGACGTCTCTCGATGTCCTCAAGCGAAGCCTGGCAACTGCCGAGGCCGAACGCCGCGCATTATCGGCCCGGCAGGCGGAAGGGCGCATCCTGGCGCCGGCGGATGCGCACGTGACGGATGTGGGGGTTGTGAAAGGATCCGTGATCTCCCCCGGTGATGTGCTGGCGAGCTTTGCAACGGTGAACGGTGTTGTCCGTCTCGCCTTGCCTGAGCGCCATGCGGCCACGCTGGCAGAGGGAGAGTCCATCTCGCTGCGGCTACCCTCCCGATCGGATGAAATCCGCACGGCCACGGTCATCAAGATCTATCCGGAACTGCAGCAGGGCTCAGTCATCGCAGACGCCAAAGTGGAAGGTGGCCTGACGGCGCTGTTTGGTGAGCGGGTGGACGTTCTGGCGCCCGTCGGCGAGCGCCGCGCGATCCGGATTCCAAAAGACTATGTCTCTACCCGCTTCGGCGTGGATTTTGTCCGGGTGCAGGTGGGCGAACGGTTCATCGATGCGCCGGTCGCGCTGGCCGCGCCGCTGGTGGACGCAGCTGGGCAGTTCGAAATTCTCTCGGGCCTGAAGACCGGCGACCGGATCGAGAAGCCGGAACAGGGCTCATGAAAACTGATCTTTCCGGCGGGATCACGCGCGCCACCATTCGCTCGCCCCTTACGCCCCTTTTCCTGCTGTCAGCGCTGGCCGTCGGCCTGATCGCCCTGCTCTCGATCCCGCGGGAGGAAGAGCCGCAGATTTCCGTACCGATGGTTGACATAATGGTATCGGCGCCCGGCCTTAAGGCGGCAGACGCTGTTGAACAGGTGACGAAGCCGCTCGAGAGCATCCTCATGGCGATCCCGGATGTAGAACATGTCTATTCCCAGACGCGGGACGACGGCGCGCTGGTCACGGCGCGATTTGCGGTTGGTACGGATGCGGACAATGCCATCCTGCGCGTGCATGAGAAGATCCGGGCAAATCTCGATAGTATTCCTTATGACGTTCCGATGCCCCTCGTGGTAGGGCGCGGGATCAATGATGTACCGATTGTCACACTTACGCTCTCGCCTGACGCTTCGACCGGCGATGTGTGGAACGATACGGCCCTGCGGATGGTCGCGGATGAGCTGCGCAATGAACTGACCAAGGTCAAAGATGTCGGCCTCACGGATGTGATCGGCGGACGCCCCCTCGAGCTGCGCATCGAGCCGGACGTGCAGGCCTTGTCGGCGCAAGGCGTGTCGCTGCAGACACTGGTTCAAAGCGTCACGGCCGCGGCAGCTGCGCTGCCTTCGGGCCGGGCGCATCAGGACGGTCATTCACTGATCGTTCAGGCGGGCGACCGGCTGAATGCTGTGCATGAACTCGAGCGCCTGAAGATCCGCGGCGCGGGCGGACGCGTGGTCTATCTAAGCGATGTGGCGAATGTCCGCGTGACCGGCGCCGAGACGGACTCCCGCGTCTGGACGCTGCAGCCAGATGACGCCGGCAATCTGCATGCCAGACCAGCTGTGACGGTGACCATCGCCAAGCGCCCCGGAGCGAACGCGGTTTTCGTTGCTGAGGCCGTCCTGGAGCGGCTCGAATCCCTGAAAGGCCCGTTGATCCCGGAAGGCGTGGACGTTGAGATCACGCGCGACTATGGCGCAACGGCAAACCACAAGGCGAACGAGCTCCTGTTCCATCTCGGTCTGGCGACCGTGTCGATTGTCGTGCTGATCGCGTTCGGTATCGGATGGCGCGAAGCGCTCGTGACCCTGATCGTCATCCCGACGACAATCCTCCTCACTTTGTTTGCCTCGCTGATGATGGGCTACACCATCAATCGGGTGAGCCTTTTCGCACTTATCTTCGCCATCGGCATCCTTGTCGACGATGCTATCGTGATCATCGAGAACATTGCCCGCCACTGGGCCATGAAGGACGGACGAGGACGCGCGGAGGCAGCGATCGATGCGGTTTCCGAAGTGGGGAACCCGACTGTGATAGCAACGCTTACTGTGATCGCAGCACTGCTCCCGATGATGTTCGTATCCGGACTGATGGGCCCGTACATGGCGCCTATTCCTGCAAATGCTTCGGCGGCCATGTTGTTCTCATTCTTCGTTGCCGTAGGTATTGCGCCCTGGCTGATGATGAAGATCGCCGGCAGCGCGCCGGTCAGCGGGGGTGAACACACTGACGCAGATGAGACTCGGCTCAGCGGATTCTACCGGCGCGTGGCCGCACCGGTTGTCGCGTCGAAACGCAATGCCTGGATCTTCCTTATCACTGTAGGCGTGGCGACATTGCTCTCCTTGCTATTTTTTGTCACGCGGGCTGTCCCGGTCAAACTCCTTCCATTCGACAACAAGTCCGAGGTGCAGGTGATCGTCGATCTGCCGGAAGGCGCTGCGCTTGAAGATACAGAACGCGCGCTCCTGGCACTTGCAGACGCAATCGCGCCGATCGAGGAAGTGAAAACCATCCAAGCCTATGCCGGTACCGCGGCGCCGTTCAATTTCAACGGCCTCGTGCGCCACTATTTCCTGCGCGCCAGCCCGGAGCTCGGCGACCTTCAGGTGAACCTCACCGAGAAAGAAGAGCGCAGCCGCGCCAGCCATGAAATTGCACTGGACCTGCGCAAGCGCGTTTCATCTGTGCCGTTGATGGAAGGCGCGCGCGTGAAGGTGGTCGAGGCGCCCCCGGGTCCTCCGGTCATTTCGACACTGATGGCTGAGATCTATGGGCCAACGCCAGCGGCGCGCCGCAAGACAGCCGCGATCATCGAGCAATTCTTCATCGAGACTGACTTTATCGTCGATGTCGACAATTCGATCGGTGAATCGGCGCCGCGACTGACCTTTGGCATCGACGAACCGAGCGCTGCGGATGCCGGGGTGCTGCAGTCGGATATTCTGGACACGATCAAGCTGGCCTTTCGTGGACAGACGGTTGGCGTATCGCCGCACGGCGAGGGCCGCGATCCGCTCAACATCCGCGTCTACCTTCCGCGCTCGGAGCGCAGCTGGTCACAGCAGACTGCCGCAACGCCCGTGCCGCGCCGCCTTGCCGGGACGGACGCGCCGCCGGCCGAGCTGGGGGAACTTGTCGAACTGCGAGAGGAGAAAGGGTCGCTGACCATCTTCCGCCGGGATGGGCACTTCGCAGACATGGTCCTCGGCGAACTCGCAGGGCGCTTCGAAGCACCGATTTACGGGATGTTCGAGATCGAAGCCCGTATCAAGGCGTTCGACTGGGCGGCGGTGGGCCTTGAGATGCCTTCGGTCAGCCTTTATGGTCAGCCGGCGGATGAAACGCGCACCAGCCTGCTCTGGGACGGCGAATGGGAAGTCACCTATGTCACATTCCGCGATATGGGGCTTGCGTTCGGAGTCGCCCTGATCGGGATTTACATCCTGGTAGTGGCGCATTTCGGCACGTTCCGCGTGCCACTGATTATACTGACGCCAGTTCCGCTGACCTTGATCGGCATCATGATCGGCCATTGGCTATTCGGGGCGGCTTTCACGGCGACGTCGATGATTGGGTTCATCGCGCTGGCGGGAATCATCGTACGCAATTCCATTCTGCTGGTGGATTTCATCCGGCACAGGACCGACGATCACACGCCCTTGCGGGAAGTTTTGCTGGATGCCGGCGCGATCCGGTTCAAGCCGATCGTGCTAACGGCACTGGCGGCCATGATCGGGTCCGCAGTTATCCTGACAGACCCAATCTTCCAGGGGCTCGCGATCTCGCTGCTGTTCGGCCTTGCCTCGTCGACAGCCCTTACTGTTCTGGTAATTCCGGCGATCTACATTGCTTTAAGAGGGCCGGATTGGCTGCCCGCCATAACGACACCCCGCGACACCCTCACCGATAAAGGAGAAGACCTTCCCGATGCCATTGAAGCTTGAGACCGCCGGCGCGCTTGACATTGTATCGAGCCGCGCTGCTGAGGCAGCCAGTACACTGAAAGCCATGGCGAGCGAGACGCGGCTGATTATTCTTTGCGCCCTCAGTACCGGGGAACTGCCCGTGAACCGGCTGGCAGACCTGACTGGGCAATCCCAGTCGGCTGTTTCGCAGCACCTGTCCAAGCTGCGGGCCGCCGATCTGGTGGATAGCCGCCGCGACGGCAAGACGATCTACTACCGGGCACGCGCAGGCGTCGCCAGCGACCTGATCGATACACTTTGCCAGCACTATGCCCGCACCGATGCTGCAGGCAACTGATCTCGCATAATGACGTTGTCAAGATCAGGCTGATATACACGAGCGCGCCGGAAAAGATGGGATTGACCAAAGGGATCTGTTTCGCGGCAGCGGGCGACATGGGCAGTCCGGCAGCCCGTTCATCACGAGCAACAGACCAAAAGGATCGCGTCATCCTCAGCCAGACGGTTAAATCCTGTCCGGGACGTATCATTTTAGCGATCGTTGAATTACGGCGCGCAGGCTCAACCCTTGAACGATCAGGGTAAAGATGACGACGGCGTAGGTTGCTGCGCAACCCGCAAGTGAGAATATGCCGTTCAAGTTCGCTGTTTCGTTAGTCTGGTAATAGTCTACTACGGCTTTCATCACGCTCGAGGTGCGGCCAAGGCTTGCGTTTTGCGGAAGCTGGACGAGGGTGAAATAGTTGCCCTGGTCATCATCGGGGAGGAATGAGCCCGGTAACCTAACAAAGCCGAACACGACCATTGTGACGATTGCGCCGGCCACGCCCATCATGATCCATTTTCGGCGCAGGACGCGCGATACGGTCGCTTCATAGCCGATTACCAGCTTGTCAAAGCCGTGATTGAATGCACGGGCGGGCGCGCCTAGCGCACTTTTGCTTTCTCCTGCGCGGGGTTTCAGCAGTGCGGCGCAGAGCGCGGGCGACAAAACGATGGCGATCACAACGGACAATGCCATTGCCGAAACGATTGTCACTGAGAACTGCCTGTAGATTACACCGGCAGACCCCGGAAAGAATGCCATCGGGATGAACACCGCCGACAGCGCGACAGTTATGCCGACAAGTGCTCCCGTAATCTGTTTCATGGACTTGATTGTCGCTTCGCGCGGCGACAGGCCTTCATCCTCCATGACCCGTTCGACGTTTTCGACGACAACAATCGCGTCATCGACCAGAAGTCCTATCGCCAGGACCATGGCAAACATCGTCAGCGTATTGATCGACATTCCGAGGATCATTAACACAGCAAAGGTACCCAGAAGCACTACCGGCACGGCGATCATCGGGATAAATGCGGCCCGTATGCTCTGCAAGAAGACGAAGATGACGACGAAGACGAGGAAGATCGCTTCGAACAGCGTCCGTTGAACGGACGCAATTGACGTCTTGATAAAGGGCGTCGTGTCGACCGGGAACGCATATTCCATGTCTTCCGGAAATTGCTGAGAGATCTGTTCAACGACAGCTTTGACCCGTTCAGCCGTTTCGAGAGCGTTGGCGCCTGTCGCAAGTGACACACCGAAGCCGGACGCCGGCATTCCGTTGAACCGTGATATGTATGCATAATTCTCCGCACCCATTTCGACCCGTCAGACATCCTGCACCCTGATAGAGCCTCCTTCAGGCGTGGTCTTCACAAGGAGATTCTGGAAGTCCTGAGGGCTTTTCAGCAATGACTGGAGGGTGATCGTGACGTTGATTTCCTGCCCTTCAACGGATGGAGCGCCGCCAAGGGATCCGGCGGTAACTTGCGTATTCTGTGCCAGGATGGCCTGGATCACGTCGTCAGGAACGAGACGGAACTGGGAAAGTTTTTCCGGAGCGAGCCAGATTCGCATCGCAAACTGCGAACCGAATGGCGTGACGCGGCCAACCCCGTCAATCCGGCTTACCGTGTCATAGATGTTCGACTGGACGTAATCGCCAAGGTCAGTCTGGTCGTACGTTGCATCAGGCGAATACAAGGCGGTGATAAGGAGAAACCCGCTGCTTGCCTTGCTCACGGTTACGCCCTGACGCTGAACATCCTGCGGCAGGAAGGGCGTTGCGAGCGAAAGCTTGTTTTGCACCTGAACCTGGGCGATGTCGGGATCGGTGCCTGGCCGGAATGTCAGGTTTATACTTGTGGAGCCGTTCGAGCTGGATGTTGAATTCGTATAGTCGAGGCCATCCAGGCCCGTCAGTTGTCGCTCAATGACCTGCGTAACGGTATCTTCAACCGCTTTCGCAGAGGCGCCGGGATAAGTGGCGGCGATGCTGATGGTTGGTGGTGCAACATCCGGATACTGAGCAACCGGGAGGTTCCGGAGTGCCAGGACGCCGCCCAGCATGATGATGATGGCGATCACCCAGGCAAAAACGGGACGATCAATGAAGAAGCTGGCCATGTCCGGGTTCCAGGTCCCTACTTGAGCGCAGCGTTGTCATCGGCTCTTGCCTGCGTGCCGTCGGCACTCTCGGAGGTGGGAGTTGACTGAACCGCGAGGCCGGGGCGGAGAGACTGAAGGTTCGACACGGCGATTTTGTCGCCTGGCCTCAGCCCGTCGCTGATGATCCACGAATTGCCAGATTGGCCAGCGACGGTTACAAGCCGCTGTTCGATCTTGCCGTCAGCGTCTACGATAAGGACATTCGCCTCGCCTTTGGGCGTGCGCCCTACGAGAGCCTGCGGAATTTCGACTGCGTCTTCGAAACGGCCTGCAGCCAAGCTTGCACGCAGGAACATTCCGGGCAGCAGCACGCTGTCCGGATTAGCGACTTCGACGCGAACACCCACCGTCCCGGCGGTTTCATCGACG
>Ga0163144_10021564_pt1 | contig 12798 bp, 7 predicted proteins | sample OliLak19BULKMAT1_FD_123175 | JGI IMG/M metagenome (GOLD analysis project Ga0163144, IMG submission 123175) | Freshwater microbial mat bacterial communities from Lake Vanda, McMurdo Dry Valleys, Antarctica - Oligotrophic Lake LV.19.BULKMAT1 | ecosystem: Environmental > Aquatic > Freshwater > Lake...
CCGCAACCAGCACACGTGCCAAACGGTCCTCCCAACGTCACCCCGGCGGGGGAATGGCCAGCTCCGCAAGGGCGCCGCCGTCCGGATGGTTGCGGAGGGAAAGATGCCCGCCGTGCGCAGTCACCATCTGCCGGGACACCGCCAGCCCCAGCCCGGTGCCGGAGCGCTTGGTGGTCACAAAAGGTGCAAAGAGCTCCACTCCCGCAGGGACACCCGGACCGTGGTCACGCACGCTCATGGTGAGCAGGTCACCCTGGGTTCCCACTGTCAGTTGCAGCGGCTGGGCGCTGCCCTGGGCTTCTGCGGCGTTGCGCAGCAGGTTGGTCAACACCCGCTCCATGGCGTGCGGATCCAGCAGGAAGGTTGGCGGCGCGCCCTCATCCACAACGTCAACCGGTACACCTGCGCCCATCCGCTCGGCCGCTTCCCTTGCCAGCAGCAGCGGTTGGCAGGGGACGCGCCGCACGCGTCCTGAGCGCACAAACTCCAGCAGGTTGTCCGTCAGCGCTTCCAGCCTTGCCAGGCCGCGCACCACCAGCCCGGCATGGTGTGCCACCGGCGTTCCCGGCGTCACCATCTCCTCCAGCAGCTGCGCGTTGCCCTTGGCTGACGCCAGCGGGTTGCGCAGCTCATGCGCCATCACCGCCGCCATCTTGCCCAGGTGTGCCAGCCGTTGCCGCTCACGCGCCTGCTGCTTCACGCGGATGGCGGCGCGGACGCGTGCACGCAGCTCATTGGGATCAAACGGCTTGGTGATGTAGTCCGCCGCACCGGCGTCAAAGGCCTCCACCTTGGCCTCAATGGCCGTGGTTCCGGTCAGGATGATGACGGGGATGGACATCAGCTCCGGGTCTTCCACCACCTGGCGGCACACGGCCAGACCGCTCTGATCCGGAAGGTCCAGGTCCAGCAGGATGAGGTCAGGTCTCCGCCGCTGGGCAAGCTCAAGCGCGGTCCGGGCGTCATACGCATGCAGCAGCGCCAGGTCCTCCGGGCGGAGGCGTGCCTCAATGATGTCATGCATGTCCTGGGCGTCATCAACGACGAGGACCGTCTGGCGCTGGGCACGTTCCATGGCAAGTGTCCAACGCTAGGCCCGCAGAACCATCCGGTGCAATGTGCAGCAAAGCTGCGGAATCCGCAGTCTCCGTGCGGAAACCGCGCCGTCACCACACCCAACACCGCGGCACCGCCGGTTCCATTGTTGGCGTGGGACCTGCTTCCTCTGGACGCCGGATGAACCACGCCTTGAAGAACGGCATTCCGCGTCCCCTCGCAGAATTCCCATGGTATGAAGGGCTCCCCCCAGACCTGAGCGAGCCCTCCATGCGCCGAGCCATCCTGGGCGTCGCGCTTTCCCAACAAATGGTATTTCTCTTTTCGCCGCTGCCCGCAGCCGCAGAAGAGGAAAGTGTGTTGCCGGACGCCGTGTCTGCGCGTTCCGGGGACGCCGCTGCGGAAGAGACCTGCGCCGCGTTTGAGCTGGAGGAATGTGTCCGGCTCAACCAGGCGTTGCTGGCCCGTCCGGACCTGGACAGCCAGCGCCGTGCCGCGGCGTACCTGCGCCTGGCGTCTGCTTTTGCCGCCATGGATGATGTGGCGCAGTCTTCCGGGTACTGGCGGCTGCTGTTGCGGTTGCGTCCGGAGCTGGACCTGCCGGCGGAGACGTCACCCAAGATCCTGATGGTGTTCCGCTCCGTGCAGGTGGAGGAGGAGCGCCTGCGGGAGACGGTGGACCAGGAGCGTCACCGCCGGATGGTGGAGCGTATTGTGGTGGAGATGCGCGCGCCCTCCCAGCACCAGGGCGGCCTTCCGCTGCGGCTGAGCGCCACGCTGGTGGACCCGGATGACGGCGTCAAACGCGCGTGGCTGCGCTACCGGCTGGCGGGCCATGAGGAGTTTGCCTCCGTGCCGCTGACACGTGCGGACGGCAGTGTGTCTGCGGAGCTGCCCGGCGCGGTGACGGCGGGCCGTGAGCCCCGGCAACTGGACGTGTTCCTGGAGCTGCAGGATGCAGACGGCCGTGTCCTCAAGACCGAGCCCTCCGCAGACACCCCACGTCCCATCCAGGTGCTTCCTGGTGAGGTGCCCATCACGCCGCTGTGGCAGCAGCCGCTCTTCCTGCGTCTGGTGGGCGGTGCGCTGGCCATTGGAGTTCCGCTGGCGGGCGCGGTGATCCTGACTACGGGGCTGGCGCTGCTGGGTGGCACGGTGGCCACGCTGTGGCTCAGCAGCGTGCAACCCGGGCTGCAGGACCGCCGCTACCAGGAGGTCCCATGAGCCGGCGTCTTGGCGTTGCGGCGGTGTTGGTGGCCGCGGCGTGTGTGCGCCCGCCGCCGCTCTATGTGGGGCCACCCAACACCACCGCCACCAGTGTGAAGATCACGGTGACGGCGTCCGGTTGGACGGTGCCGGTGTTGCAACGCCTGCGCAGCACGGTGGCGCTCAACGGCGGTGAATCCATCACGGAAGACGTGGCGCAGGGACCGGTGACACTTCCGTTCACGTACTTTGTGCTGGTGGATTCCGTGCGTTACCCGCTGATCCTGCCCTCCGGGCGGTCCGGGACGCTGGACGTTGCAGTGGACGCGTTTGAAGGCTCGGATGGCGTGGCCACGTGGCACAAGCAGGTCAGTGCGTCCGTGGAATCCGGCACACTCACCGCCGTGGAAGTGCGGCTGGGGCCAGCGTGTGACGGGCCGGAGGCGTGTGCGGACAAGGATTCTGATGCGGACCCGTGCAACCTGTTCCCGGTGTGCACCGCGGGTACCTGTATCCTGGAGCCTGCCTGTCCACCGCTCAACGTGGCGTGTGTTGACGGCGTGGAATGTGTCCCCATGGATGGGCGGCCGCAGTGTTCCTACCATCCCAACAACGCGCTCTGTGAGCCCATCCCCGCGCCAGACAATGAAGAACCCACCTATTGTGACGCCGTCCGAGGCTGCATCCCGGGTTCACCATGTGCCCGGGACACGGACTGTGAAGCGCGCACCTGCCAGGACGCCACGTGTGTGAGCGGGCGCTGCGTGTATGGCCTGCCGCGTGATTTTGATGACGGAAAACCCTGCACCTCAGACATCTGCCCGTTGGAGCTGGGACGTCCCGTCCATCCACCGCTGCCCACCGGAACGCCCTGCCAGCTGGCCAATGTGGCCAACGCGGTCTGCGCGCCCAGCGGTGATTGTGTGGCCGCCGCGTGCGGTGACGGCATCACCACGGAGGGCGCGGGTGAAGACGCGCTGGATGAAGGTGCTGCCAGTGCAGCCAACCCGCATGACGGGATCCATCTGTGCCACACGGTCCGGTATGAACCGCGGGTCCTCTCAGCCGTGCGTGACGTGGACGCCATGGCGCTGGATGCCAATCCGGTGGCGTTGGCGGTGCAGTGGTTGACGGGCGCGGGACTGCGGCTCTGGGTGGCGCTGGATGACGGGCGGCTGCTGGTGCAGCAGGACGGCGTGACGCGCTGGGTGGCCGGCTCGCCGGTGCCGGGCAAGGTGGGGTCCCAGGCCAATCCTCCCCGTGGCCAGGTGTTTGGCCGCGTGGTGGACATGGCCATCACCACCGAGGGCTACGCACAGATTGTCCATACCGTGGGCGGGCAGCTCTACCTCTCCACGTACAAGGACGGTCAGCTCACGCGGGAACCGCGCACGGAAACCGGCGTCACCTCCGTGCTTGGGCTGGGGACGAGCCGCATTATGCTTGGGACCTCAGAGGGTGTGCTGGCCCTGGACCCCACCAGGGTCAGCTACTGGCCGGGCCTGACGGATGTGCAGGCCATGATCAAGACCGGTGCGCTGCTCAACGCGTTGGGCATGGCGCCGGTGGACGGCGGTGTGCAGGCCGCCACGCTGACGCTGGTCACCGGTGTCATGCCCGCCCGCTTTGTGACGGAGTTCATCCCCACCGCCGTCTGCACCACACCCACGTCCTTTGCCGCACTTGGATTGCGCGTTGCCACGGGCGCCATGGCCAGCTCCACGCTGGACACACTCCTGGTGGGTTGTGACAACGGGAGCCTGTGGAAACGGACGCGCAACCCGGACGTGTGGGCGCAGGTCATGGATGCGCCGGAGGTGCTCATGCTGGACTCCGCGCCGGAGATCCGAAGCGGCGGCATGGACGTGGACCACGCCTTTGCCATCACGCGCAGCAATGGCCGCTACGCCGTCCAGGAGGTTGCTGAAACCGGCATGCTGGCGCCGGTGTTCCAGACTGCGCCGGCCCCCGCCAACGTGGACGCTCTGGCCCAGGGCGTGCGCTGCCCCGGAAGCATTGCGGCAGGTGCGGGGCAGACGTGGGTGGTGGAGCAGGAGCGCGTGCCCAGTGTGATGGACGCGCGGGTGAGCGGCCTGGCCGGTGTGGTGGGAACGCCGGTGCAGGTGCTCCGGAGTGCGGCGGGTGTTTCCGTTGTCACGTCTGCTGAGATGGCGGAGTGGAGTGGGGCGGGTGTGAAGGGCACCGCGCTCCCGCTGGATGCGCTGCTGACCGCGGATGAGGACGTCCAGGGCGCCGCCAACGTGGCGTCCGGAACCTGGCTGCTGGTGTCTGGCGGCGCCGGCTGGCGGTTGCAGCAGGTGGATGCGCCGCAGACCCAGGTTCCCCTGGCTGGGGCGCCACTGGGCCTGGCCGCAGCGTTGGAGACCCTGTATGTGCTGGGCAACAATGAAGTATTACCTTTTGAAGCAGACGGCACCGCACTTCCCGCGGTGGCGGCGCCCGGTGCCCGCTTGCTGGTGAACGGTGATGTGGCCGCGCCGGCGCTGCTGCGCGCTCCGGCCATGCCTTCCGCGGCGTGGGAGCTGGATTGCCTGCTGCTCCAGTCCGGCTGCCAGAGCATGGCTGTGACACTCCCGGCGGGACCGGTGCCCACGGCGGCCACGCTGGTTGGCGGGGTGCTGCACCTGACACTGTCAGACGGCACGTGCCTTCCGGGTGGTGGCCGCGTGCTGGCGTTGAATGCGGCCGGCGCTCCGTTGGTGGAGCTGGGGATGATGCGCCGCTCCGGGCCGTTTGAGGTGGGCAGTCCCTCCGGGCTGGCGTGGGATGACCTGGGTCTGTGGGTTGCTGACCTGGGGCTGGATGCGCTGGCGCTGGTGCCACGCACCGGTGAGGTCACCCAGGCGCTTGCCCAGCACAGCGCGTGGCTGGAAGCGCAGGTGCTGGCCGGACCCACGGGGATGACGCGGCACGCGGATGGTGGCCTGCTGCTGGCCCTGTCCGAAGCAAACACGATCTCACGCATTGAGCTGGACGGCGGCGTGATGCTGGGTCCGCCGCTGCTGGGCAATGGCGCACGGGTGCCAAACTACGCGCCGGTCTGCGCGCCGCGCAGCCCCACGCCCACGGCGCCGGCGGGTCTGTCCCATGAAGACGGCACGCTCTACGTTGCGGAGCCTCCGGACTCAACGGTGGCGCGGCTGATGCCGGGAAGCCAGGCCACGCTGCGGGACTTCTCCATTGGCCGCGGCTGTCTGCCGGGTTCCACGGGAGACCGGCTCAATGGCCCCAAGGCCGTGGTGGTCCGGGACGGGGTGGTGCTGGTGGCGGACACGGAGAACAACCGGGTCCTGCGCTATGTCAACGCTATTGGTCCACCCCCGGACGCAGGCCCGCAACCGCCCATCATTCCGGACATCCTGGTGGGGCCGTATGAGAGTGCGCCCCTTTCCAGCCCGGTGTACCGGCCTTCTGCGTTGGCGGTGGATGGCAACGGAAACGTCTGGGTGGCCACGTCCAGCGCGGTCTTCATCCTGGTGGGAGCGCTGCACGCGCCGGTTCCGGCTGGGGGATTTACGCCGTTGCTTGCGTACAACGCGTCCGCTTCGGTGGGGGCGGGGCCGCCGTGCCTGACGTCGTTGGCACTGGAGCCCGGCTGTGGTCCGCACTGCCGCATCTACGTGGCGGACGGCTGCCGCGGTGAGGTGGTGGAGCTGACACACCGCTGGACGGGTGACACGCCGCCGTAACGCTCAGTGCAGGCGCACCTGCACCAGCGCGGTCTTGCTGGGCTCCACCTGCACCTGGCCTTCCCACTTCAGCGTGCCGTCCGGAGTTTCCAGCCGGACCTGGTGAGCACCCGCCGCTACTTCCAGCTTGTATTTGGGCGTCACGCCCACAAAGCGCCCGTCCACAAACGCGTTGGCCCAAGGCGTGGGCGCCAGGTTGAGATAGCCCGCAGCTTCCGCGGGCGCGGCCACCACCACGGTGGCCGGCGGCTGCTGGGCAGGCGGCGCAGGGGCCCTGCTTGGCCTGGGCGGGCTCTTCTCCGTCACTTTCACCGCGGGTGGCGCCTTGCGGGCCGGCGGCGGTGGAGAGGTCACCTGCGCCGTGGGGACCGGCGCCACCACCACGTCCGGCGTCGGGGCGGCCACGGGACTGGGCGGGGTGGCAACGGAATTCGGCGGCGTGACGACGGAATTCGGCGGCGTGACGACGGAATTCGGCGGCGTGACGACGGAATTCGGCGGCGTGACGACGGAATTCGGCGGCGTGACGACGGGAGGGGCGGGTGGGACTGCCGCAGGCTCGGACGCGGGTGTCAGCAGCCAGAGCGTCACCGCGGCAAGCCCGCCCAGTCCGGCCAGCGCGGCGGGCCAGGACCAGCTGGCCTGCGGCGCAGCCACGGCGGCGGTCAGCGGTGTGGTCAGCGAGAGCGGGTACGGCGGGGTGGGCGACAGGGGTGAGACCACCACAGACGGGGCTGGAGGCGCCGCCAGCGTGGCGGGTGGTGCGGCGCGCGGCGTGTCCCCGCGGCGCTTCTCCACGGCGGTGGGCGTGCCTTCTGCGGGCTCTGGCGGCTCAGGCGGCGCGGCGGCGCCAGGCCCGCTGGGCGTGATGGCCACCAGTGAATCCGAGCTGACCACGCGCTCCCGCACCTTCTTGCCAACCAACGCCTCCACGTAGTCACCCAGCCTGGGGCGCTGCTCGGCGGGTGCGGAGGAGAGCAGGGGGTCCAGCGCGTCGGCAAACTCGGCGGCAGTCTGCCAGCGGTCGCCTGGGTTGAGGGCCAGCGCCTTCATGACCACGGCTTCCAGCGCGGGTGGATAACCTTCCACCACGGAAGACGGGAGAGGCCGCGGCAGCGTCACAGAATGGGTCAGGATGTTGTAGTCACTCTGCTCCGGGAACATGCGGCGGCCGGTGGTGAGCTCCCAGAGCACCACGCCCAGTGCAAAGACATCCGCGCGGCAGTCCAGCTCCCGGAGCTGCACCTGCTCCGGCGCCATGTACGCGGGCCGTCCCTTGAAGGTCCCTGTCTGCGTGCGCACGGACGCGCCCACCACCTTGGCAATGCCAAAATCCAGCACCTTGGGCACGCCGTCCAGACGGACCATGATGTTCTGCGGACTGACGTCACGGTGCACCAGCCGCAGCGGCTGGCCCTGGCCGTCCTTGAGCTGGTGCGCAAATTCCAGGGCGCGGGCTGCGGAGGCCACGGCTTCCACAAACGGCCACACCAGCAGCTGGCCGGCCTTGCGCGCTTCCGCGGCAATACGCCCAACGGTCTCACCCTCCACGTATTCCATGGCCAGGAACAGGGTGCCGTCCTGCTCACCCAGCTCATAGACCTGCGCAATGTTGGGATGGTTCAGCAGCGCTGCCAGGCGTGCTTCCGCCAGGAACATCTCCCGGCGGTCCACCTCTTCATTGCCCTCCAGGACAGTCTTGATGACCGCCAGGCGCTCAAAGCCGTGCAGTCCCACGTGACGGGCCAGGAAGATTTCTCCCATGCCGCCAATGGCAATCCGCTTGACAGCGGTATAGGACCCGAACCGTCCGCCAATCACGCGCGCAACCTACCACGCGCCTGCACCCGCGGAAGCGCCGATCCCCTCCGCAGACAATCCGCGCCACAATGTTGGCGGGCCGACCAAGGCTGCGGTGTGGTGACGGAACGGTCCCCACGGTTCCCGCCATGTTCGCGGGCAAAGTAAAGTCATACACAAAATACACTGACGTGCGCGTTGAAGAAAGTTCTTTCCATTCTGGTGTGGCGCCGGGTCTGAGGAGCTGGAGGGTTGGATGGGACCTGGACCAACTGTGGGCTTTGCCTTTGGTGTTGCGCTTCTGGTGCTGGGCGCTGCTCCGGCGTGGGCCAAGCCACCCGCTGCGCATGGACTTTGTGAAGTGTACCCAAGCTCGCCGCTGTGTGTTGGGCGGACCGTGAGCTGCTACGCCTGCCACACGTCACCACCGGCGCTGAACAGCTACGGGCTCAGCGTGGTGGGCGCACTGGCTGAGGGTGGCTACACGTTCTCCCCGCGTGAGGAGGAGACGGTCTTCATGTCCCTCCTGCCGGCTGCGCTCCGGTCTGTTGAAGCACTGGATTCTGATGAGGATGGCCTTGCCAACCTTGAAGAATTCCTGATGGGGACCATGCCGGGTGATGCGCGCTCCTATGACGTGGCGCCGGTGGTGGAGGGTGCCTGGGACAGCGCGTTTGCGTACCGCCGGGCCAGCGTGGCCTTCTGCGGCGCACCTCCAACCTATGAACAGATGCAGGCGCTCCCCGCGGATGAAACCGGCGGCCGCGCTGCGGTCCAGACGCTGCTGGATGTCTGTCTCTCCTCGTCATTCTGGCGGGATGAGGGGCTCCACCGCATGGCGGACACGCGCATCCGTCCCCAGCATGCGGTGGGGTATGACTACGGAAATCCCTTCTCGCTGGGTGACTACCGGTATGACTACCGGCTCTTCAGCCATGCGCTCAGTGGCAACCGGGACGCGCGGGATCTGCTGCGCGCGGACTACCACCTGGACCCATCCGGTAGCCCGGTCCAGGGCGCGTTCAACGTCCCTGGCGCGGGCGGAAACCTGGGGCAGCCGCTGGCACCGGACAAACGCGCCGGCATGGTCACCACGGCGTGGTTCCTGGCCATCCACACCATGTTCTCTGAGCTCCCCCGGACCACGGCGGCACAGGCCTACCGCGCGTACCTGGGTCAGGACATTGCGCGCAGTGAAGGGCTCCGCCCGGTTGCCAATGAGCCCGTGGACGTGGACCTGAAGGGTGTCACCGTCCGAACCTGCGCGGTCTGCCACAGCACGCTGGACCCGCTGTCCTACGCATTTGCCGGGTACCACGGCATCAACGGGCAGGAGACGGGGACGTTCAACACCCTGCGCATGGCGGCGGTCCGCAACCGCAATGGCGGCAACACCACCGCGGCGCTGCTGGGCGTGGACCTGGACGCGGATGTGCTCCTGGCGCCGGCCAACCACGGCGTGACGGGCTGGGCAGAGGTTGCGGTGGCGGATGAGGCCTTTGCGCGGACCGTGGTCTTCATGCTGGCGGAGACCGCACTGGGCCGCACTCCGACGTCACGGGACACCCTGGAGCTGTTGCCGCTGGTGACGCGCTTCCGCACCACGCACCAGTTTGTGGCGGAAGCCGCTGTACGGGACATTGTCAACACCAACGCGTTTGGGAGGCCGTGATGAAATCCGCACTCCCGCTGATGGCGCTGTGTCTGATGGCGCTGGGCTGTCCAACCAGCACCACCACAACGTCCACCACGTCCAGCTCCTCATCCGGCGGTGTGACCACGTCTTCCGGAACAGAAGAGGCCAGCAGCAGCGCCAGCCACGAGGCATCCAGTACAACCAGTTCTTCCGCGCTGGACGCGGGTATGACCATTCCGGACGCGGGTATGACCATTCCTGACGCTGGGTTGCCGCAGCCGCCAGTGCATGAGTCGCTTCGCTGGCGTACGGCGCATGCGTTTGAGCATCACCTGATGCAGGCGCTCGGCCTGCAGGAGGATGAGGTCTGCAACGAGCTTGGATTGTTCAAATGTGTTACCCGGCCAGCGGCGGAGCGGCCGTTCCGTCCGTCAGGGACGCCAGGGAATCCCACGGTGGGTATGCCCATTCCGCATCAGGTTGCATTGGGCGGCAATGAGCCCTTTGACCTTGGCAACTATGAAGCGCGGAAGACACCCGGCGTCACCACTCCCAACGCGGTGGACCGCGTGGTGTTGTCCGCGTGTGACGCCCGCGTGGAAAAGGACCGCGTGGGGCCGGCGGTGATTTTCACCGGCATTGACCTGGCAGCGCCATCCCTTGTGGACGGACCGGCGTTGCGGGGAACCATCACCACGTTGTTCCGGCGCTTCCACCAGCGGGCTGCAAGCCCGGCGGAGATGGACCTGGTGGCGTTGTTGGCTGCGGCTGCTGGTGCGGAGACACCAACGGCGGCGGATGTGGCGCTTGCCATGTGTGTGGCCGTGGGCGGCATGGCTGAATCCAGCTTTGATTGATGATGAGGCGAGCATGACAACTTCCAGGTTGACCCGGCGTGAAACACTGAAAGGCGCGCTTGCTGCGGTGGCGGCGCTTCCGTTGTCCACGGCATTTGTCCGGGACGCGCGCGCGGCGGACGCCAACATGCGTTACCTCTTTGTCCTTTGCGCCAACGGCGGGGCGGACATCCGGAACGCGTTCCTGCCGCTCTCCTTGTCACAGGTGGCGACCACCATCCGGAGCCAGCCGGATGCGGACATCCGGACTGTGGGTGGACACCGTTGTGTGGAGCGGGTGTCACCCAAACGGTTCTACGTGGGAGCGGGCACGGCGCCCCGGCAGAATGGTCCGGTGCAGCGCGGCTTTCTGGAACGCCACGGCGCCAATCTGGCGGTGATGACGGCAACGGGCACCAGTGTGAACCACAATGTGGCCGCGCGGCGTTGGCTCAACGGCGCGGGGATGGTCCAGCATGGGCGCACACTCCTGGAAGCGCACGCCATGCGCTACGCCACGGCGGATATGCCGCTAGCCGCGGTGAACATGTCCAACGGCGGCTACGTTGGTGACGGGGATGATCCTTCCGTGCTGCCGTACGCACGCGCGGAGACCGTGGCCAATGCACTGCTGCTGGGGATGGCCACCCATCCGTCCCAGGGTGTGTTGCCCGCGTCACGTGGTGCGCGCCAGCAGGCCCTGCTTGCCCGCGCGCGCGCCGTGCGCGAACAGCTTGATGCCCAGAGCCCGCTGGTCCAACGACACGCGGCTTCACCGCTGCTGCAGACATTCCGCCGTCACCGTCAGACCGCGGTTCCGCTGATGGAAGAGCTGGACCTCATCACCCAGCTGGCGGTGATTGGCAGCGGCAACCTCCAGCTGCCCCAGTATGGCCTGGCTCCGTCGCCACATCTTGCCCTGCTCAACAGTGTGGGCTTCACCGCGCTGCAGGAAGACCCGTTCATGGCCCAGGCAGCCATGGCGTTCCTGTTGGTGAAGAGTGGTGCGTCCTGTGCCGTGGCGCTGGGTGCGCCGTCTGCGCCCATGGCCGGTCCGGGCTACCCTGGCTACTCCTTCACGCTGCAGCACACACCCATAGCGTATGACTTTTCCCACACAGACCATGAGGCCACGCAGCTTGCCATGTGGGACCGCACGTTGCGTATGGGGGATGGGCTCATCCAGCTTCTCAAGGCCACGCCGGATGGTGACGGGACCATGTGGGACAAGTCATTGATCTACATCGCCACCGAGTTTGGCCGCACGGCGACAAAGCCGGCCGGCAGCGACGAGTTTGGCACCGGCCATGAGCTGAACAACGGCGTGGCCATCATCTCACCGCTCATCCAGGGCAACCGCGTGTTTGGCGAGGTGGACCCAACCACCGGCCTGACCACAGGGTGGAACGGTTCCTCCGGCGCGGTGAGCAGCGCACCTGCGGACGTCAAAGGAGAGCCCCACGTGGTGGCCACCATTTCCGCTGCGCTGGGGCACACGCTCAGCGCGCAGGACCAGACCTACGTGCAGAACGCGGTGCTGGCCTGACGCCGTCATACGTCCCGCACGCGCTCACACAGTCCAATGACGTCTTCCAGCAGGCGCTCCGTCTCCGGCCACGGCCGCTGGTCCCGCAGCGCATCCTCCAGCCGCGCGGCAGCATGGCTGATGGGGTCAAACCCGTAGCCGCCCGCGGCGCCTTTGAGCTGATGCACCAGCCGGGTCAGGTTCTCTGATCCGGGTTTTCCCTCGGCGCGCAGCGCGGTCACACGTTCTGGCAGACGGCTGACAAATGTCTTGAGCACATCCGCCAACTCCGGGTCATCCACAAAGCGGCTCACCAGCGGCGGAGGCGCCTGGTGCTGTGGCACGCGGCGCGCGCGCTTGAGATAGCGCGCCAGCGTGCCCATCAGCGTCACACGGTCCACCGGCTTGCTGAGATACGCGCTGCATCCCACCGCCAGGCAGCGCTCCTGTTCACCCGCCATGGCATGCGCGGTGAGGGCGAGAATAGGGCCGTGATAGCCGGCTTTCCGGAGCTGGGTGGTGGCAGTGTACCCGTCAACAACCGGCATCTGCATATCCATCAGCACGGCATCAAACGCGCGGCCGTGCTGCCACGCTTCCATGGCGCTGCTGACGGCTTCCTGACCGTTTTCCACCACCGTCACGTTCAGCCCCGCCTTGTGCAGCAGCGCCGTCAGCAGAAGCTGGTTGTCCGGTCCGTCCTCCGCCAGGAGCACACGCCCGGTGAGCGCGGTGGGCGGTTCTTCAGACGGCGGGAGCATGCTCATTGCTCCGTCCGTGATTTCATTGGAGAGGCTGGAGCCGTCCGCCAGCACCACACGGAGGTTGAAGGTGAACGTGCTGCCTTTGCCGGGCGTACTCTGCACGGTGATGTCCCCGCCCAGAGACTCCGCCAGTGGTTTGCAGATGGCCAATCCCAGCCCGGAGCCGCCAAAGCGCCGGTTCATGGATGCATCACCCTGCTGAAAAGGCTGGAAGAGCCGCTCCATCTGCTCCGGGCTGATGCCAATGCCGGTATCCGACACTTCA
>Ga0163144_10021565_pt1 | contig 12798 bp, 7 predicted proteins | sample OliLak19BULKMAT1_FD_123175 | JGI IMG/M metagenome (GOLD analysis project Ga0163144, IMG submission 123175) | Freshwater microbial mat bacterial communities from Lake Vanda, McMurdo Dry Valleys, Antarctica - Oligotrophic Lake LV.19.BULKMAT1 | ecosystem: Environmental > Aquatic > Freshwater > Lake...
GTTCATTGAGCGCGTTGACCTCCTCGATCATGAAGCCGTTCTGGTCATAGGCAAAAAATCGGACGTTCCCGGCCTCGTCCTTTTCCCAACCGAGGGGGAAATAGTAGTTGTCCTGAGGATTTCCTTGGTATTGTGAAGGGTTGAACGTGTCGAGATCGTAAGGCTTAAGTAATGGCGCACGTTGATTAGCAGTGTTGGAGTTGGTTCCCGTCACCAAACCGGCACCGCGATAAGAACGAATCTGCCGTACCCCCCCACACGCTTGCGTGATGCTGGTCAACTGCCGCGTAGCGTAATCCCAACCGAAAACGGTGGACTGAGGAGTGGCCAGTAGGTTTTGCACTTCATCGGTCGCGCTCGTCATCAAGTGCGAAGTCGCATCATAGGTAAACTTGCGAAAGGGGGCCGCAGTCGTGTCATTAAGAGGTTCGTCAGGATCAGGCAACGTGATTTTTACAAGCTTGCCTCCCGTAATTTCGTAATCCGTTGTCAGGTATTGACTGCTGGTCGTGGTATACTTTTCGCGGGTCTGATCCAACTCATTGTTGGCATCGTAAATAAATTGCACCGTCCTGCCGCCCGGGTAGGTGATGCTATTCAAAGCGCCGAACGTGGTGTAGCTGTAAAATGTTTCATTTCCCAAAGTATCGGCAATCTTTTTGACTCTACCATTTTGATCGAAATAGCGTTTTGTGCCGTCAGCGGAGGCCAAAATAAATCGCTCCGGATCGCCTGTATTGCCGATGACCTGCAATAAAGACTCCGAAGTGTCTAATAAATTGCGGGAATAAGTTTTGAGCAGAGGATCAGAGTTGTCATCAAGGGTTGGATACCATGTCATCTGCTTACTACCGGTGCGCCATACTGCACCAAAATCGGTGAGTTGCAAACTATCCAGGTCATTCGGATTCCAGCCATGTCCGTATGGATTGGTCACGCCGTTCGTATTCCGCCAGTCCAGCACGTTATAGGTGCCGCGCTTCAGATCGCGCGCCAAGACGGTATCCGTGCCGTTCACATCGGCATGGTACTCAATCTTCATATTCCAGGCTTGTAGGCCGGTTTGATTGGCATTTGCGATATCAAGATCTGCCTGAATGGCGAACGATAATTTGTTCCCCTCCTCAGCGGGATTTTGCGCATTGCCAAAGTTGTAATTGTAATACTTGGTGGTGGAAACATTTTCTCCGAAATAAAGCGTCGCTTCGACATAAGTTGTTTGCGACATTGTCAAGCCGCTTGTGCCGGGTAAATCTCCATCAGGAACGTTTGGAATCACCAAATTATCCACACGAATGATGGGATGCGGATTCGGATCGGAGAGATAGGAAATAATATTCCCAACGATCCCGATCGCCCCTTTGGCGTAGTCCGTCATGGTTTGAATCGTTGTGCAGCCGCAACCGCAATCGGGGCATTTGCTGTAGGAGCTGGTTTGAAGCCCTGAGAAATCCACTAATACGACCGTTTGGGGATTTGTGCTTGCAAGGCTTACTGTCGGTGATCCTCCTTGGTCAGGCGTGATCGTAGGGTTACTTATCCGCATAGTGGCAAATTCCGGATCTTCTTTTAAAAAATCAGCGAATACAACTACATTCACAATGAAATTGCTTACGCCACGTGGAATGGTAAGCGTGCCGCTCTCACTGGAGAGCTTTGTCATTTGATATTGATATGTGGGAATCTTAGGATCAATTTCAGGTAATCCGTAATATTGAATTCCGTAATCTTTATTGCCAAAAGCGATGCTATTGAGATATGCACCGGCCGCATTCTTTTTGTTGACATCACTAAGATTAAAAGTGCTTGAGAAAGTAGCGTTTTTATTGCTCGCTGAAATTGCATAAGGTGGATTCACTTCATTTGTGTTGAAGACATTTGCGTTTGGAGAACCGCCAAAATTGTAGGAAAAGGTAATCGGATCATGATCCGGAGTGCCAATTACCGAGTTTCCAACCAGCACTGAAACTTTAAAAGAGGTAAGTGCATCGGCTTTGGCGGGATAAGCTTGATCCTCTCCCCAATGATAAGTGTCAACTTTTGATAACTCTAAAATGTATGCATTATCCAACACCAAGCGCTCTTCTAAATTCTCCAACCGCATTTGCCGGCTCAGCGCCGTGCGGCGGAGCGCGCCGGGGTCTTGTCGCGATTTCCGCCACCAGCGACGCGCTTGCGATACGAGCGAGAGAGATTGCCTCGACATTCGGACTTCCCCCACAAAAATTGCCCAATCCCCCCGCCGAGTCCGCGTCGCAATCGACATCGGCTCAAGCCGGGGGAATCACCCTGTGGTGAATTGGTACAGTGGAAACCGTCGCGCCGCAAAAGAAAAAAGAATCTGCCCGCAAGTTAAGAACTCCGCCGGCGAGAAAACGCCAAAACGAGTTCCTGACCAGCGTCGTTTCGCCAAAGAAAAGTCGCCCCTGGACGAAACTGGGCATTTTTATAAAGCCAGTCTCAGCAAATTGCAAGAAAATTCCGCCTCAGCTTCTCAAGATTTTCCAAAATTCTTCGCTTTTCTAAAATCCAAACAATAGCCCAGTTTAACTATGCTAATTTTTGGCTGGAACGCTCGTTACAAATTTCACAAATGGAGGCCGACGGTGGGGGTTCAACGTGAAATGGAACGCGCCGCGGTTCTGATCAGGGGAATGCCCCCTTTTCTCGTGACTTCGCAACGCAACGCATTCTCATGCAACGGTTGTATGAATTATCACGCCTTACACGCTTAAAAGCGATGCTTTTCGCCCCTATTTTCAGTGATTTTCCGTCCCTCCCTCTAGCCGCTCCCCGCGCCGCAATTAGAGTCGAATAAGAGAGTGTGGATTGGCGGCGAAATTCGCGGAGGGCGGATTTGGTCGAAAGTCCATTCTGGTTGGCCGTCATTTTCCCGTGGGGAGAATGATCCTCTTGGTTCTTTGCGAGCAAGCTAATCTGAGCATTTCCGGCGACCGGCTGTAGTGAGTATTGCGTTGCGCTTCGGCGCGGCGCTTGATCCGCATCAGACCTTCTTTACGCCGAGTAGGTCCCGTCGTCTCGACGGGAACTTTTTCTCGATTCAAGCAGTTAAACGACTAGTCAAACGGTCCCAACGGAACATTGGGACGTACTTTGAGCAGCGCCCCCAAGAACAGCACCCCAAGGCACATCATGACCCGTTTCTTCACGCACTTCCCTGGAACGCCGTTAATCCGCGCGTTCCTGCTGCTGGGCGGAGTCTTCGCCGGCAGTCTCTTCGCAAACATCAACACCGCCCAAGCGGCCCCGGTGATCCTCTTCAATTCAACCACCGGCCAAACGCCCGACGACGATCCGTGGGACTGGCTCTATCGCGGCGATGACGGCGTCTTCGGCGCACCCGGCTCGGTCATCAATACCAATCTCTACGGCCTGGTCACGCTGCTGGACACGGCCGATCCCAACGCAGATCGCGCGGGCTACTCACTCGGCGGAGCGCAGCAGCTTCCCGGCGGCGTCGTGCTGGATCGGAACGAAGGGTTCGCGTTGAGCTTTAACTTGCAACTGATCAGCGAGATTCACACCTCGCCCGATCACGCCGGGTTTAGCCTCACGGTGATGACCGCCGACAATTGGGGGATCGAGTTGGGCTTTTGGAATGACCGCATCTTCGCCCAAAACGGCAACTTCACCCACGGCGAAGAAGTCCTCTACAACAACTCGCTGAACATCGCGAATTACACGCTTTCGGTGCAAGGGAACAGCTATTGTTTCTTCGCCCCCGGCATGGATAGTCCGCTCATCGGCAGCTTGCGGCAATATTCGGGAAGCGGCTTTCCGGACAATCCCTATGGCCAGAACAACCTGATCTTCATGGGCGACAACACCAATTCCGGCTCGGCTCAAGTGTTGATCACGCAAGTCGGCTTCACGCCGGTGATCAACCCGATTCCCGAACCGGGGATTTTTGGTTTCGCGGGCGTAGCGCTGATCGGCGCGGCGGTGGTTTGGCGCGTGCGTCGGCGGCGAAGGCGGCGAATTTATTAAGCTGTAATCAATTCTAACCCGAAGCGTCAGCGAGGGAATCTGCGGCAATCATCCCTTGCTGACGCTGCGGGTTTTTATTTACGCCGTGTGGCTCATCCTTTCAACCGAGGATTAACCGTCGGTGAGGCCGACGATCAATTTTTTGCCCAACGCCTCGGCGATTCTTTTAAGCGTGGCGATCGTGGGGTTCGCTTCCACCAGATTCTCCAAGCGGCAGAGCGCGGCGCGACTGATGCCAGTCTTGGCTTGCATATCGGCCAGGCTAAGGCCTTGATTCTCGCGCTCGGCTTTAAGCAATTCGCAGGTCCGTTGCAATTCGACCTGCGCGGCCTTGCGGGCAGCTTCCATTTCCTTGAGCTGCGCCATGATCCACGGCTTGTCTTCACGCTCGACGATTTCGCGCACGCGACGGAGGTCGGCCATTTTCTCCGGGCTGAGTTCGCGATAGACGCGTTTGATTTCGCGTTTCATGATTAATCCTCTGGGAAGTAGGCTGTAACGGGGATGAATGTCATTTCGTCCCCCTCAAGTTCGTAAACGCAAGCGAGCAAGCGGCCGTCGTCCGAATTCCCAAAAGCGATGGTGCGGTCGGATGATCGACTTCGCGACACCCTGGCCGGATTTGAAACGATGGCTTCAAATTCGTCCATGCTGACACCATGCTCCTCAATATGCGCAGTGATATGGTCGTTCCATACGAACAAGAAGTAAGGCATTGCGAATTATCTCCCGTTCGCATTAAATTGTAACATACGTTGCATTATAAGGCAACGCATTCTGGTCCTAAAATTTCATTTTTTCCCCGTAACGCCCCGCCCGGTTCGTTCGTTATACACTCAGGGCAGGGACGGAACGCGGAAAAGCAATCCTCGTTCCGTCAATGAAACGACGAGCAATTGCCCAAGCCACACACGAATAGCACGCATGTCTTCGACGGACCATCAGCGCGAGTGGGTCCTGCGGGCGGTGCAGCGTTATGAGCTGCCGCTGGTGCGGTACGCCGCGCGCTTGGGGCTAGATGGCGAGTTGGCGCGGGATTGCGTGCAGCACGGGTTTTTGCGGCTGTGCGAACAGCGGGTCGAATCGCTGGGGCAGGATTTGGCCCCCTGGTTGTATGCCGTGGTTCGGAATCGGGCCATCGATCAACTGCGGCGGGCGAAGCGCGAAGTGTTGTTCCTGACCAATGACGACGACGGCCCGCACGTCAACGGCTTTGAACACCCGTTCAGTCACGAGCCGGACCCGCACGAGTTGACCGAGCAGAGCGAGTTGTACGCGCTGCTGCGGGCAATGGTCGATGACTTGCCGGCGGCGCAGCGCGAGATTGTGCTGCTGTGGTCCGAAGGATTCACGCATCGCGAGATCGCCGAGGTGACCGACCGGGGCGAAGGCGCAGTGCGGGTGCAACTGCACCGAACGCTAGGGCGATTGAGGGATCACGCCACGGTGAAGCGATGGTTGCGCGAGGAGGCGAAAGAAAATGTGCTGGTGACGGAGATGAAGGTTGGTTGAATGTTCCAATCGTTCAGTGTGTCACTGGCGTCCCGCCAGTGTCCGCATTTACGCTGAAAGCGTTTCAGCATTTAGCCCAGGGTTGGGAGCGCAGCGACCTACCCTGGGTAGAAATCATAACAGAAGGGGTCGGGAGTCTTTGGCGATGAACGACAAATGAATTGGCAGGATTTTGCCCGCCAAAGACTCCCGACCCCCTAACCATTTTTTCGGCGGAGCATGATCCGCCCTACGATTGCCATGTCCGCCGAACGCGTTCAATCTGATTCGATTTCTGACCTGCCCGAGTCGCCGCGGCTGCGGGAGTTGCTCCATGCGGCCCTGACGCAAGAGACGGCCGGCCAACTCGCACCTAGTAGCGAGCTGCGCGCGGCGATTTCTGCGCGGCTGGAACAACTGCAAACTGTTGTGGCCAGCGATCATGCTGACCTCTCCAACACCAACAACAACCCTCCTCATCTGGTGCTAGCCATGACCCCTCAATCTACTGCACAGAATTGGCGGAAGAATTTGGCCTACGGCGTTTTTGCCGCCGCGGCGGTGGGAATTTTGGTTGCCATGTTTTTGCCCGCGATTCAAAGCGCGCGGGAGTCCAGCCGAGTCTCTATTTTTACTGATGCTACTGGCTCTATCGTGCAGCTTGACTCATCGTATTATTTGCATGACACCATCAATTACAAACCTAACGGGCAGAAATTAAAGCTCTCGAAACAAGCTGGTAGAGTAGAATACAACGACGATTCTAAAGACTTTGAGAAGAAAGGGGGAGGATCAGTCAGCACAGATTCAGAACATGATGAACTTGGCGCCATCGCGCTCCAAATTCCAGTTTATAACGGCAAAACGAATACGTTAACCGGAAAGCCCAGCCCGAGTCAATCGAATTCTGCTTCAACTCAAAACAATGGTAAACCAGTAGCAACGCCAGATGATATACTTTGGTCGGCTATTAATAACACGAAACGTGCTAAGTACAAGCATCTTGCTCCCAATGTCGCTGATCCCAATGCTGTCGCACCTTCCAAGGGCGGCGACGGTACACCCGGGCAAATTCAAGGCAGTGATGCTAATATGGCGCTGCACAACTACGCTGATGCAAATAAATCATTGCCGCAATTATTATTTACTGAAAGTGTAGCGGCGAATGATCGACGTATTGATAGTGAAAAAATCCCAAGCGACCGCTACTACGAAAACGATGCCTCCAACAACTTCGATCTCGAAGGGACCATCGCCCGACTTCCCAAGCACCCCAACGAACAATACGAACAACTCGTTGAAAATCCATTTCAACGGACGCTCCCTCACCCCCTTTCGACCTTCTCGATCGATGTCGATACGGCCTCCTACGCTAACGTGCGGCGGTTTTTGAATGCGGGACAATTGCCGCCGCCGGCCGCGGTCCGCGTCGAAGAGTTCATCAATTACTTTGGCTACAGCTATCCGCAGCCGATTGGCAACGATCCCTTCTCGGTCAATCTCGAAATGGCCGAATGTCCTTGGACCGCCGGGCATTTGCTGCTGCGGGCTGGGATTAAGGGGAAAGAGATCGACCGCAAGGAACGGCCCGCGAGCAACTTGGTTTTTCTGGTCGATGTTTCCGGGTCGATGACCGATGAAGACAAGCTGCCGCTGCTCCGCAACGCGCTCCATCAGTGGGTCAACGAACTGACCGAGAACGACCGCGTTTCCATCGTGACATACGCCGGCGAGACGGGCGTGCGGCTGCCGCCGACGAGCGGCGATCAAAAGGAAAAACTCCACGCCGCCGTCGAATCGCTGCAATCGGGCGGATCGACTAACGGGAGCGCGGGGATCAAGTTGGCTTATGAAAAAGCGGTCGAGAGCTTTTTGAAGCGCGGCGTCAACCGTGTACTGTGGGCGACCGACGGCGACCTCAACGTCGGCGTGACCGACGACGACGAGTTGGTTAAGCTCATCACCGAGCAGGCCAAGACCGGCGTTTATCTCACGGTTCTCGGCTTGGGAACGGGAAACCTCAAAGATGCCAAGCTGGAAAAAATGGCCGACAAGGGGGACGGCATTTACGCCTATCTCGATTCGCCCAAGGAAGCCCGCAAGGTCTTGATCGAACAGATGTCGGGGACGACGATCACGATCGCCAAGGACGTGAAGCTGCAGCTTGAATTCAATCCCCAGCAGGTCGCCGGGTATCGGCTGATCGGGTATGAGAACCGGGTGATGGTGGATCGTGATTTCGCCGACGACAAGAAAGACGCCGGCGAGATCGGCGCGGGGCACACGGTGACCGCGATCTACGAGATCGTGCCGGTCGGGTTGGAAAAGGCCGCTCCCGCCGCCGCGGGCGAGCCGTTGAAATATCAAGAACCGGCGCAGGCGGACAAGTCGAATAAGTGGGAAGAAGTCACGGGCAAGCTACCCGCGGGGCCGGTGAAATTGACAGCGGCCGCGGCGAGCGGCGAATGGCTCACGGTAAACCTCCGCTTCAAACAGCCCGACGGGAATGAGAGCGTGCTGCGGGAATATCCGCACAAGGACAAGGGAGGGAAGTTCACGGCGGCGAGCGGAGATTTTCAATTCGCCTGTTGCGTGGCGCAGTTCGGGATGATGCTGCGGGATTCGCAATTCCGCGGAACGATGGGAATCGACGCGATCGCCGAAATCGCCGCCGCAACCGCGGGGGAAGATAAGAACGGGGCGCGGAAGGAATTTGTCGAGCTGGTGAAGAAGGCGAAGCAGTTAGGAAAGTGATGGGGGCGTTGGGGATTGGGCGTTGGGAAATGCGGGCGGTGGCACGCAATGAGCGCCAGCGAAGGGCATGGCGACTGCTCCCCGAGCGGGAGACGTAAGTCCCCCGGTGGCATTTTTCCGGCGGGAGTGAAGAGTGAAAAATGAAGAATGAAGAAGGCAGAATTGAGCGAGCAGGGTGGCTGTGGTTGGCCGAAGGACAACTACAGCGCGTTGTGGCATTTTTCATCCCGGCAGGGATGACAGCCATTAGCCGGTGGTAAGCGAAGCACTACCACCAGAACTAAAGATCATAAAACAATTCCACCCCGGCAGGGGTCACAGCGTGATGCCGATATAAACTTCGTCACGCGAATTCAATTCCTCGCTGGCACGCCTCCGGCGTGCTACATTTCTTTCTTCGATTTCCGGTGGTTCTCGTCCTCCACAGCGGACTCGACCATCGGCTAATCGCTTTGTACCCTTCAGGTTCGGAATACACACTGCATTTCAATTTCCAATTTGCATTTCCTATTTTGCAATTTGCAATCGAATCGCCCGAATCGAGCCGTGGTTGTCCTGCGGCCGAACACAGCCACTCGTCCGACGATGCCATCGTCGGCTTTGGATTTTCGCCCACCCCCTGCTCACATGTTCGTCAAATCATCCATTCGGCTCGCGCCGATCAGATGATCCAAGGCGGCGGTCAGAGCGGCCGCGTGGTCGTGGTTTTCGGCGTAGACCCGGCAAATCCGCTGGCTCAGCGGCAAGTGCCGAAAAAGCTGATCCGCGGTCAACGGTTGCGGTTCGGGATAGGCCGGGTCGTACAAAAAGTTCTGCCCCTCGGCCGGGCCGCGGGTATGGGGGCGGTGAACGTGCCGGGCGATATCGACCCGCAGCGGCAGTGTCCGCAACTCCGGTGGCAGCTTGTGCCGCAACGCCGTTTCGGCCAGTTCCGGCTCGCTAAAAATGCTCGAAGCCTCGGCATCGTGGGGACCGAACACCAGTACCCGCTGGCAAACCGTTTTCCAACGGACCCGGCGGTCGAGCAAGTCTTGCCAATGCTTCCCCAATTGCCGCAGCGTCAAATTTTGACTCTGCCGCCAACGCCCCACATCGACCAACAGCGACCATTCGGTGAATTGCAGGTACTCGTCCAAATGCTCCGCCGGGTTGCCGGGGAAGAGATGCTGCCGGCTGTCGCGGAACAGGTCTTTGAGCATCACGTCGATCGCCCGCACCGTCCGATGAAAATAGATCGTGCGAAACAGCTCCGCCCGAACTGTCATGAACCGGACCAACGCATCGACCCCGCGTGCATGGATAGTCAACCCGCGCGTCGTGAAGAAGCTGTAACGAAACAGCCGCTCCAGATCAAACGCCTGAGTGGAGTAGCCCGACATGTAAGCGTCGCGGAGGACGAAATCCATGTTATCGACGGTATAAATTCCGCAGAACAAACTCCGCAACAGCGCCAACCAACGCGGTAACCCGGCCCCGTCGCCGCGCGGGCGGGTGATCAACACGCAGACCTGTTCGGGGTCGAGCGTTTCGCCGGGGAGCAATTCGGATTGCGGATTCCGCAGGATGCCGCGGATCAGCGGAGCCAGCCGATCGCGAATGATCCGGCAGCCGATCGTTTCGTGCGTTTCGCCAAATTGGCTCAGATACTGTTCGTCGAAGAAATGCCCGAACGGCCCGTGACCCACGTCATGCAGCAGCCCGGCGATGCGCACCAGAGACTCGACATAGCCGCGGCTGGGAACATCGGGACAAACTTCAGCCAGCGAGGGGTACCAAGCCGCAGCCGCGCGGCCGGCCAAGTGCATCACCCCCAGCACATGTTGAAACCGCGTATGTTCCGCCGCCGGAAAAACCCACCACGCGGTTTGCAATTGATGAATCTGACGGAGCCGCTGCACCCACGGGCTGTCGATCAATTCGCGCTCGGTCACTTCGTTGGGCCAGGCGGCATCCGGCGCGACAAAGGGGATGTACCCGTGAATCGGGTCGTAACTGAGGTTCTGGCCTTGAGCGGCGGAGTGGGACATAGGGGAACGATGAACGATGAACGATGAACGATGAACGATGAACGATGAACGATTGGGGTGCCGGGGTTGCGGGGGGCAAGGGGCGGGAGTTTGCAGGGGGCGAGGGACGAGCGGCACTCGTCTGTGACACCGGGCATTATGCTAGCAATCCCGGCTCGCTGCCAAGGCACCCTCGATTCCACCGCTGAATTTGCTAGTAGCCGCTCTATATTTCACAAACATCGCCCGCGAACGTCCCGCAAGCTTTGCCCCGTTTAGCTGAATTCCATCATCGCGACGGCTGGCAGATCAGGTTCAAGCCGCTTGCGCGCTCTCGTCGATACGATGATTACGGTCGTTAAGGTTTAACTCGGATCACGGACGATTTCGTTCCCCTTGCGCGTGTGAGACCTGGCATGAGCGGCAATCAGATTCTCCGCATCGGACTGCTCGTGCTGCTGATCAGCAGCGGCGCGTCGCTGTTGGCGCAACAACGCATTTCCGAGGCGGCCCGGCAGCCGGCTCCCACGCTGGCGCTCCCCGCGCCGATTTATTCACGGCAAACCTCGTTTGCGATCCCATTTACCATTCCCAAACCGACCAATGCGCTGGAGTTACCGACGGAAATTCGGCTCTTCGCCAGCGCCGATGGGGGCAAGAGTTGGCAAATGGCCGATGCGAACAAGCTCACGCCCGGCGGCGAAGCGCAGCGCGGGCAATTTGAGTTTCGCGCGCCCGGCGACGGCGAGTATCTGTTCGCGATTCGGACGATCGACCGCCAGGGGCAACTCCGCGGCGGCAAGCAAAGCCCCGAGCTCCGCGTCGTGGTCGATACCCAACCGCCGCAAATCAAATTGACGGCGCAACGCGGAGCGGCGGGCGAAGTCGTCGTCCGTTATGAATTGGCCGATCCGATTCTCACCGCCGACACGCTCACGCTCGCCTATCAATTGGCCGGGCAAACCGAATGGCGGAGCGTTGCCTTCGACAAGCCGCGCGGCGGCCAACAACCGTTGGCGGGCATGACAACTTTCTGGGCGCAAAACGCCGCCGCCGAATTGCTCCTCCGCGCCGAGGTTCGCGATCGGGCCGAGAATCTGGCCGTGGCCCAAGTCCGTTTGGATACGAGTCCCGCCGCGCAAGGCCAATCAGTTGCCGTTGCTCCCGTCGCAAATACAGTGGCGAATCCGCCGCCAAATCTGCCCAACATTCGCGAACTCGATCCGCCGCCTAGCTTTCCCACGACGAATTCAAATGTCGCCGAAGTCAATCCCGCCAATCGAGCGGTAAGCAACGGCTCGACTCGCTGGAGCGAAGTCGCCAATCCGTACGTTCCCGCCAACAACAACGCTCCCGCTTCTAGTTTGAACGCCGCCGCTTTCCCATTGGAAAACACGATCAATTCGGCGCCAACCAATAGTGCCCCAACGGTGAATAACGGCATGCGCCTGGCCCCCGCCGATAACGCGGGTCCGCTGTTGTTTGGCCCGCAGGAAAAAGATGGCGCGGCACAAGGCAGCGCTGTCGTCGCGCCCCCGTTGCAACCGCAGTTGAGTCCGTTGGCGCCGCGTGTCGAGAAGCAAGTGTTGCCGAATGGGACAACCGGTTTATCGGTATCGACAAACAATTCAACTTCGTCGCCCCACGCGGGCGAATTGACTCCAAGCAACTCGGCTGCATCCGCGCTAGGAACAACGCCGCCCGCCAACTCCGTCCTTGCCGGTTTTAATACGCAACAGGGGGGCCCGCGGCCGCGGATGGTCAATTCCCGCGTCTTCGAGTGGGAGTACGATCTGGAATCAATAGGCGCGGCGGGCATCGCGCGGGTGGAATTGTGGGTTACGCGCGACAACGGGCGAACCTGGGCCAGCATGGGCGTCGATCCCGATAACCGCAGCCCCATTCGGACAGGAGTGCGCGACGAAGGGTTGTACGGCTATCGCATCACGGTGCAAAGCGCCGGCGGCGCGTTGCCCCGCGCTCCGCAGGCGGGCGATTTGCCCGAGATGTGGATCGGCGTCGATCTGAGCAAACCGACCGTGCGGATGTTGAACGCGGAGTTAGGGACAGGGCCGCAGTTAGGCGAGATCGCGATCACTTGGGAAGCGGGAGACGCGCTCTTGGCAACGCGGCCCGTCACGTTGCAGTACGCCGCGCAGCCCGGCGGACCGTGGACGGTGATCGCGGCGGGCCTGGAGAACAACGGGCGCTATGCGTGGCGTTACGACGCGCAAACGCCCGAGCGAATTTATTTGCGGTTGGAAGCGCGGGACGAAGCGGGGAATATTGGCGTGAGCGAATCGTCCGAGCCGGTCTCTCTGGAACGCACGATTCCCACGGGCAAACTCCGGGCCGTGCGACCGGTGACTGACCCCGCGCCGCAGTCGAGCGTGCTGCCGCAGCAACCGCCGACAGCCTTGCCGCCGCCGCAAAACTTCATTTCCCGTGGCGGAATCGGCCCCGGTTTAGAAGCAAAAACCGCGTCAGCAAATCAGTATAGAAGTTGGGTGACTTCCGCTTCTGTCTTGCCGACCGCTCA
>Ga0163144_10021568_pt1 | contig 12797 bp, 10 predicted proteins | sample OliLak19BULKMAT1_FD_123175 | JGI IMG/M metagenome (GOLD analysis project Ga0163144, IMG submission 123175) | Freshwater microbial mat bacterial communities from Lake Vanda, McMurdo Dry Valleys, Antarctica - Oligotrophic Lake LV.19.BULKMAT1 | ecosystem: Environmental > Aquatic > Freshwater >...
ACCTGTTCCTCATCCCATACCAGCAGTAATAAATACCATATCAGTATCTTCCAAAATCTTTGCAAGATCTTCTAGGTTTTCTTCTGCGGCTTTTCTACCAATTTCTGGATTTGCTCCTGCACCAAGTCATTTGGTAAGATTCAAACCAATATTGATATGAGTGTGAGCCAATGAGTTAGCAAGTGTCTGTGCATCAGTGTTAACTGCCACAAACTCAACGCCTTCAAGGCCTTCTTTCACCATCCTGTTGATGGTATTGTTACCAGATCCTCCCACACCGATTACTTTGATTCTTGCTCAAGGCATGAATTCTGGTTGTAGTTCTTGTACGATCATGAATAGTAAATAAGACAAAGAATAAAGAGTGTAATTATGAACTATATTATATTTCTAGAATAACTGTTTTAGAAGCTCACCCATTTTCTTAAACAAACCAAAGTTCATTTTTATGTTGAATTTTCTACTAGCAGTAGTGCCAAATTTATCTGCCCACACATAGTCACCCAACAAATTAATAAATTGTAGGTTAGATGAAATATCTCAGAGTTGTAAAATTGAATCTTGCGCCTTGAAGGTAGCTAGCTTGAACACGTCTTTCGCAAGCACTAACAACCCAGGCACTTTTGCAGCTCCTCCTACAAGAATCACTCCTCCAGGAAGTCTGCCGTCTTTGTGATGATGAATAAGATCTTCATTTATAATTTCGAATATTTCTTCGTATCTAGCAATCATAATGTCCGACAAAAATCTCATATCAACACTTTCATCATCGAGCGTTCTGCTATCCATAATAATTTGTCCCTTTTCCTTTTTGATCTGTTCTGCATCTTTGATATCGAGCTGGAGTCAGATAGAGATATCTTTCGTAACTTCTTCTCCACCTACTGGAATTGTCCCATAGAATACAGGGTATCCTTCCTCATAAACCACATATGATGTTTGGTTGGCTCAGATATCAATCAGTAATGCTCCAAGGTCTTTAAGATCAAAGTCCATACAAACTTCAGTTGATCCCAAGATATTTGGAATCATATCTGCAACATGAAGATCAAGTCTTTCAAGCGCATCCAATAGATTGGTATAAAAGTTTTTTGGAATCATAAATACATCTGCTATCAACTCCAATTTTCTAGCCTCCATTCCCAAAGGATCTTTGGTCTTAGTCTGCTCGTCAATAATCCATTGTACTGGAATGATTTTTACCACCTCATAGTTTGGTTTAACAGTTGTTTCTGCAACAACGTCTGACAAGTGTCAGATATCATCATGACCAATGTGCTGACTTAATACTCTTTTTTGCTCGTGAACTCTATGGATCATAGTGAGCGGATGAGAAATTCCGATATATACTTCTTCTACAAAATCTCCTCATAGTTTTTTTGAAAATGATTCTACAATCTCATTTATGCAAACAGCAAAATCTTCTACATCAAGAATCTTTCCTTTGCGCATACCTCTCGTCTTGATCATCTCTTTTGCAAGCACAACAGTTTTATCGTCTTCTTGTCCGAAAACGACGCCTTTAATATATCCGTTTCATATGTCAAGTATTACTTTTATCTCATTCATATTTACCAAATTTCCATAAGAAGATAAAACACAGGAGTTGCACCTCTTATAGAAAAGTACCTTATAGTAACAACAACAACTTGCAATTATCTGCTAACCATTAGGTATCAATGAATTTCACTAATCGCTTGCAACGTATTCTCCATATGGCATCACTCCATTTTCACCCCAAACAGGTAGTCTGCTAACAATTGACTAGCGATAACCAATGGGTATCAGTTTTCGGGCGTAATACTCTTTCTAAAAAGACGGAAAAAATTTCAAAAATATGAATAACAAAATAGTATTTTTATGTTGAAAAAAGAGCTTCATATCCTATCTACTCTATTGACTTTATGAGTGCTGTTTAAGAATAAACTTTGGAGAATTAGCAAAAAAATAAAAGTAAAGTCTGTAAGGAATGACTTACCGTAGCATTGCAAAAAGAAATAAATTGAATAAGTTGTAATTTACTTATTTTATTTTTTATTATTCTGGCATGGTAAATAAAATAATTATTACATTCTTAGGAGTGTTGATGTTAGGTCTTAACATTACTATGGTACATGCTCTTTCTATTTGAGGTGATGTAGAAGTTTCTGCTAGCGCAGATGTCTCATTTAGCGAAGTACATGACTGGATGTTTAGCAATGGGCTTACAACTATGTCTGAAGCAAACTTCAGATGAGAGTCAAATGTTTCAAGAGGAGAAATCTCTAAGTTTTTTGCAAACTACGCTTTGATGAAAGGAATGACGAAAGTAAAAACTTCTGCAGAATGCCAATTTAAAGATTTAGACGGATATGATGCTACTTTGGTACCTACCATTATAGCAGCTTGTGAATACGGATTAGTAAAATGAAGTAATTGAAACTACTATCCTCACAACGATCTAACTGAGGCAGAAGCACTTACAGTAATCGTTAGAACTATGGTTGGATTTCAAGATGAAGCACAAACACCACGACGGAATGACTACTATAGAGCAGGAAGATTCTTCGGTATCATTAATATAAATTCTTACGAAAATCGAGATAGAAATGTACTCACAGTTAATGAATCCTTGGCAACAAGAGCAACAGTAGGCGCACGAATATACAATGCAAATGTAGCTGGAGCGGATGAATATATGACTGATAATCGAGAATCTATCGAAGAAGATTATGGATATATTACAGAAGTAAATGTAGTAGGAGACAATAGCTATGTAAAAGTAAATCTAATAGCTGAAAACGATTGCATGAGTATATATAATACGCGATATGGCTGCGAAAGGCCTAAATTATCTACTACTCTCACTCTTGAGATAGATGATCATACTAGATACCTCCTTACTGAAAATAATTTGTGAGGCATGACTAACAGAACATATCTTGATTTTAATGCTTTTAATGAATGGGCAAATACTACTGCAACAGAATCTCAAACGAATTGGGACCTCAGGCATGAATGGGAAACCTCACTTACAGAAGAAACATCTGGTGATACATATGAAGGTCCTAGCATCTATATGTGATCTTACGATGAAATCATATTAAAGATATGGCACGATGGTGAGAAAGCTTATTTGTTTGAAGATCTCTCATACGCTGGATAAATACATCTTCAAAAGATTTAGAAGATAATTTTTATTATCTTTGAGTAGCAAAAAAGGCCTTGGAAGTATTCCAAGGCCTTTTTGTAACTTGCGAATCCACTTCCTACTCTATTTCAGGCTCACTGTTTTCTTTACTGTTTTCTCTTTCATCAGCATCTTCCACTGCAACGCATACTTCTCTCTCTTATCTGCGTGAAATTTTAACATATTATCAGCGATTACTATACTCTCTCAAAACACTCCTAGTCTACGTTTTTTCCAAATCAAAATTGGTACTCGCAAAAGTTTTATTATTGCTTCAATAAGATCACCCAATCGTCCTCCCATAAAACGTTCAACTCCACTCTTAAAGGGATTCATTCATGTTACCAACGGGACTCATAATTGAATTACCTGTTCCATCGGAAACGTAGGTAGATAGTCACGTAATCGATGATTATCCTCGTAAATACTTACTGGGTGTTCAGGAAGTTTCTGATAGATCGGAACCAAATGTGCCAACCAGTATACAAGATAGGGATCAAGTGGACGTAATTTTATTCCTTGCAAATTTGCATGATCACGCGTCACATAAAAACTTAAACAGAATTTTTTGCGCACACGTTTACCTCCTCTTTTGAGTCACAAAACAAATAGCATAACAGCACTCCATAGTCTAGCTGTTCGAATTCTTCACGGACTAGTTACCATAAAAAGATCTATGTCAGACTCATCATGCAAAGCATTGAACGTAATAGAGTTTGCAAGATATATTGCATCCACATATGGTAGAGATTTCCGAAGAGTAGAACATTTTTTTACGAACGTCAGATACTCCTCCATTCATTCTCATGGTTTTCCTCGACTAAATGGTAGATCACTTGGTTGCCCCATAATATCAATCTCTTGCGCATACGCAAAAAGCTCCTTGCGAAAAGGAGCAGGGTATCCCATCATCTCATAGAATAAGTAGGTTGATTCGTGATTACTTTCCATTACTTACGAGGACTCAAAAAAGTTATTTTATAAGTGGTCTTACGACATAGGTATAGTTTTCATCATCATTATCCTTGAAAATTACGGGCTTCTCAGCATTGATTACACGCATAGTAACTTCTTGGCTAGAAACAACTCTAAGAAAGTCTGCTATATATTTTCCATTAACTCCAAACTGAACTTTTTCTCCATCTACTACTGCCGGTGCAGACGTTTGTCCTTCACCTAAATCCGTTTCTCCTGAGCTAAGCAGAAGTTTATCTGAGTCAGATTGTACATTGATAAAGTTATTGATATCCCTAGTTAAAATAGAGATTTTCTTGATAGCTTTTTCAAGATCACTTTTGTCAAAGACTATTTTGCTAGTATAAGACGTAGGCATAATGTTTTCATTTTCATACTCTGGGAATGTTCCTTGAATCAATAATGAAGTAGTTAATACCTTCATCTCTTTGAGGTCAAATTCGAAAGAAACCATATTTTCAGAAAACATTGTTTTCATCTGTTTTGCTCCATGATCAAGCGCATAGTCTGCTACTCTTTTGATATCGTTGATATGTACTTTGGGGACGATCAATGCAAAATTACCGACATGATTTCCTGTAAAATCCAACTTATACTCTGCAAGTCTGAACGAATCAGTACCTACGAATACTAATTTCTTTTTGCCGTCATACTCTTTGACTCTCATGAATACTCCCGTCAACACTGGAGAAAAGTTCTTCTCAGTTACAGCATACTCAACCTTCCCAATCCCCTTTCCAAAGGCCTCTGTACTCAAAACCACGGGATGATCACTTTGAACTGCAGGCACTGCAACATACTCGCTTGCTGGTATTCCTTTGATCTTAAATTCGTCTGAAGCTGTCTTGATAGTCATCATATCTTTTGACTCTTCGATAACTATAATTGCATGTTCTTCATCTATTGCTTTGATAATATCAAAGAGTGTTTTGGAGTTTACGGTTAGTGCTCCTTCATCATCGAGTTTTGCAGTAATTTCAATCTCAATATACTTTTCCATGTCGGTCGCTCTGAAAACAATGGTATCTATATTACCTTTGATATAGATATTTTCCAAGATAGGTAAGGTAGAATGTTTAGAAACAAATCTAGACACCAAATCCATAACCTCTTGGAGTTGTGCAACAGGTAGCGTAACTTTCATGAGTATTTACAGTCAACAAAAAATAAATATACAATATTAGTATAATATGTAGTTATATGCCTGTCGAATGCAATACTGAAGTTATGGCTTATTTACCAAAATTTCTCTTTTGGGCTATTCCATCGAACCATTCGAGCACTATCTGTAATTGAACTACATCGAAATCTGGAAATTTAATGGGCGTGAAAAAGAGCTCTGCATAACCAATCCGCCAAGACATAAATCCACTAATTCTGCTTGCTTCATCCCCTTTGGTTCTGATTACGAGCTCTACCGGAGGAAAAGATCAGAAATCCATATATGAGCTTAAAAGCTCTTGAGTTAAGTGCTCATCATGTCTAGGGCCGTCTTGCCGCGCCTGTACCGCCCTGATAATCTCATCTCTTCATCAGTAATTTACTGCTACTACAATACATTTCTGCGAATCGTACTTATAAGTCTGTTCTGTTGTGCGGAACAGTTCGACTAATTCTGTAGGAAGTCACTCTGGTGATCCTGCTCGTTTGAAGTTTATCTTTTGCTCTTCTAAAGTAGGTATAATCTCTTCTACAGCTTGTCTAAAAAGCATATAAAGAGCATCTTTTTCATCCTGCGACCTTTGTAATGCATTTTCTGTACTAAGTCACCGTATTGTTACAATTTCAATAGGTGTCTGTATGATAAAGTCCAAAAGCTCTTTTGTTCTTTTCTTCCCTTCAATATGTCCTTGCACACTCATCAATCCACGTTCTGTCGCCCATGTTCTATTTCAATCAGGGATAATTGCGATATGCCTAGGATAGTGCATAGGTAACGTAGCTACGATTAAATAGAAACCATTATGTGACTTGCAACATAGTAATCAATCTCAAGAAATAGACTTTATAGTGAGAAATTGTTTTCTCTATAGAGTCTATAATTTCTTCTGAACGCTGAAGATGTTGTTTTATTAGTGATTTCCCATACTTGATTGCGCCTGAAACCTCAAACATCTCTTTAAGTTGCTGTACTTGATCTTCCTGGAGTCTTTTACCAAGTAGTGATTGCAAAAGTTCAATGTGTTCCTGATTTTTGGATTGAAATATGTAGTCAGTGAAAAACGTTTGATCTCCTTCCTGTATGTCAGAAAAAACAGTCTTATTCGTATGCTCTGGAGAGAGTGTTAAATCTTCTAGATCATCTTTGAGTTGGTAAGCTGCTCATAAATGTTTCCCAAGCTCATGGAGCCTATCTAGCGTTTCTTTGTCTGCTCCCGCAAGCATTGCTCAGGTAGTGAGAGGTCTAATTAGTGAATAGCTTGAGGTCTTTAAGTAGTCTTTTGTAGTAATTGTTTCTGTGGTTGCTCTAATATCTCACACCATATTATCTACATCCATCATCTCACCTACAATGACTTGATTTAGCATAAGTTGAAAATTCTTTCTTGCTTGTGATAAGTACTTATCATCAATGGCATATATATCATAAATAATTTCTTGTGCCCAACTTAACATGAGGTCTCACATCAGAACTGCTTGTGACATCCCAAGATGATCTCTTTTGTCTGAGTTTAAGAGCGTAGCAATGTATTTGTAATAGCTTGCAACTCCATGCCTTGTCTCACCTTGATCAAATATATCATCATGAGTTAATGCAAAATTATGCACAAACTCAAACCCTAGACCGAAACGCATCACTTCTTCATCGTGCGTTCATCCGCATGCTTTGTACGCCAAATAAACGAAGTATGGTCTCATACGTTTTCCGCTATCACAAATTATTTTGGAATAATTAACCACCTCCAAAATTCTATTAGGAAGATTATAATCCTTATACTCTGCTATTTTCTGATCTATAAAGCATTGTATCTGAATGTCTACAATGCTTTGGTACTCCTTGAGTTCCATCGTTTTACAAAGTCAAAAACGTTACCCACTGTACCCATCTAGTAAGAATTTGCAACCTTACGTCTTGTTAGTTATTTATGCTGACTTCAACTCGATCAATCTTCTCACCCAACTTATTGACTTTGGTTACCTCCAAATCTATCTGACCTAAGTGCACGATATCTCACTTTTTTGCAAACTCTTTGAGACTATTGATAATAATGTAGGAAAGTGAGTCCTCCTCACTTATCTCATCAGAAAATTCCTCTGGAATGACAAATGATTGTAGTTGTAAAGCATCAATTACTGCTCTGAGCACAACGTCTCCTCTGGCTCTCAAAGTAACTGAATCAGCCTTGATAATATCACTCTCTTCTCATGTATCAGCTTCGTCTTTGATAACTCCTACCAAATCTTCCAAGATATCTTCAAACGTTACAATACCTGCCGTACCTCCATGTTCATCAATAACCACCGCAAAATGCCGCCCCTGTTTTTTCATATCTAGGAAGGTGTCGAACAGGTTCGCGGTTATCGGAACTCTAGCTGCCGTTCTCAAATTAAATGTTTTCAATTGTTTGGAGTGATTCGCTGTATCAATGTACAAACGCATAGCATCTCTTAAAGTGAGTAATCAGACAATTTGATCTTTATCATTACGGAAAATAGGAATTCTAGAATAAGGAGTTTGGACCACTTTTTGGATAGCAGATTCAAGTGTTTCATCTTCGCTTAATGCAAAAACATCTGTTCTATGTTTCAGAACAGAGTCTACTTCTCTTTCATCAAACTCCAGAAAGTTATTGATAATCATACTTTCTGTATTGGAGAAAATTCCTTGTTTTCTTCCATCTTCTACGAATACTTCTACATCCGCTTTAGAAACACCATCATCTGGTTGCTTGAGAATTCTATAGAGCGCGTGTATTGCTTGTTCAAGCGACCAAACAATCGGAAATAATAGTATCGTAACAAATCTTATAATTGGCGTAACAAATATTGCCAAAGATAATGCAAATTTTGTAGCAAAAACTTTGGGTATAATTTCACTGAAGAAGACAATAAGGAACGTAATAGATACAGAGATGATAATTAAAATCATTGCTCCACTAAGTGCAATGTTTGAAAATAATGAATCTCCAAGTTGTGCAGCATAGACTGATAGAACTACATTCACAAGATTGTTTGCAATCAAAATCGTAATTAAAGTTCTTTCTGAACGATCCTGTCTAAGGTGTAATAATTGTCTCGCAACTTTACTCCTTTCTGGGTGTTCATTTATAAACTTTTTGATCTTATATTTTGGTACTCCCATAATAGCCATCTCTGACGCAGAAAATATTGCAGACACACAGAGCAATAAAATAATAATTAATATGGGGATCATGAGATCATTTACATAAAGTGTGAAAAGCAACTTACTCTATAACCAAATTCTCATAATTATCAACAAAATGAGCCTTACACTTTTTAAGGATTAGTTCCACTTTATCGATATCAGAAAGATCTTTTTTGTTCAGATCAAGTTTCAAACTGAACCGTCCTTCATACTCAAGTCATTTGAATTTCTTAAGCAATTGAGCCAATTTTAGCTCTCCCTCTCACAATGGAAGATGTTTTTTCCCATTTTTATCAACATCCGAAAGATAGACTACAGATAGGTACGGAAGGAACGTCGACATCTTCCTCATAAATTGATGCTCCAACAACTCCTCTTCGATATTTGCAATATCCAATCCCAAATACATTTTGTACTTTCTGATAATCTGCACCATATCTTGGAAGTAATACTTAGGAATAATACCGAAATAATTAATATTTTCAGGATTAATAATACTAAACTTCATGCCTTTATTATGGGATTTATATCCTACTAAATGCGTCTTAAGGAATCTAGCTGAACTCATATTGAACAGCTCAGGAGCATTGATAGTAATAGTATCAGCTCACAAACTTCTTGCTAGCTCTACAGCTTGATTCATCTCCTTGATATTGACGTCTCTAGAGATTTGAATTACTTTTACAGGGATGTTGTGCTTCTCGATCAATTTGTGTACATACGCAATATGCCACGAGTCAAAATTTTTCCAAATCGCCAAATCAATTCCATCAAATCCCAAATCACTCGCTAGTTCGAAAATAAGATCAAGTCCGTATCCAGACAATGAATCGGTACTCAACAAAAATCCTCACTTCTTGTGTTCTGTTGTTTTTATACTCGTCATTGAGCTCTCTTCAAAACTAAAGTTGCTATAATTGTACTCGGAATTACTCAGAAATGCAAATTATTACCTAAGTTCCAATCCACTCTTCACCAAGGCAGAACCGCTTGTGTGAGCCAATTTTTCTACAACAGTAGGTACATAATACCTAGGATCTTTCTGAGATTTATAGTACCATTTATGCTGATCTACTAGCAAAATTGAGGTAAGAGAGTGCCAATCTTGGAAAAGTTGCGAGTATGTACAACATAGAGTAGATGCTTTTCAGCTCTTAATCTCTCGGAAAACCTTGCTCTTTTGTTTTGCAGTCGTTTGACCATGAAGTGTCAAAATATCTTTCTGAACATTTTCATCAAGATCTGCCATATACGTTCACATCGTCCGCACATCAGGAAATACTAATAACTGCTGGCCATCTTTTTTTTGATCTGAACTGTGTAATTTACCATCTAGGATTGAAAAAATAGTATGCTGGGGCTTGTTCTTTTTTTTCTTTCCGATAATCGAAAGTTTCGGAGATCATTTCAATAGTTCGCCCACATCCCCTACTCGTAAGGGAACAACATTTTTGTAGGTGGTGAATCGATGCTCTACCATTCGGTGTACCATTGTAAGAGAGTGTGCAGAAAGCAATCCAGGTAGTAGTATTTCTGGTGGTAGATTCGACTTCCAAACTTTGGTATGTTGTTCTTTCCACGCAATCTCATCTCCCAATACCAACATATACTCTACACCCACACCCAAAAGATCACCAGCTTCCCCAAACACGTGGTCTGACCGAAAAACACGATCATGCCCTGCGTAGTAAGTAAAGTGGTAATAGTACATATAGAAACTCAGACTCTTAAAGAGTAAACCCTACACTATCGTATACTTTCTTAATTTTAGCTTCTGCTAATGGCTGTACTTGTAGTGCTCCTGCTTTGAGAATTTCTCTCACTTTATCATCACTAATCGCGTCGTAACGTTCTTTGATTGGTTGTAAGAAATCTATAATCACTTGAGAAAGTTCATCTTTGACAGTTTTGAATGAGAGTCCTCCTGCTTCATATCTTTTGCGAAGTTCAGCATCCTGCGACTCATCTAAGAAAAGTTTGTAAATATTGTAGACGTTACACTCATCGGGATTTTTTGCTTGCTCTACTGGAATTGCCGCAGTAGGAATACGTGAAACCTTTTTCTTGATATCGTCAGGAGCTTCGAATAGCCCAATATAGTTATTATATGATTTCGACATCTTGCGACCATCAGTACCTGGAACAGTTGCAACCTCTGATTTGATCAAAGGTTGTGGGAGTTTGAAGCATTCTCCGAATTTTCAATTAAACTTTTCTGCAATATCTCTAGCATACTCCACATGTTGCTTCTGATCCTTACCGACTGGAACATAGTCTGCATCATACAATAAGATATCTGCAGCCATAAGTACGGGATAGTTGAATGTGCCCATAGAGATCTCATCTCCCTTGCCTTGGTCTACAGCAGCTTTATATGCATGCATACGTTTCATGAAGCCCACATTGGTCACACAAGCTAATGTCCGAAATAATTGTAGATGCCCTGCTACATCAGACTGATTATAGATATGTACCTTCGAAGGATCGAGACCGCAAGCCAAATATGCTCTAACAAGATTTAAGGTGTTTTGATGAATTCATGTAGCATCATGAAATTCAGTGAACGCATGAAGATTTGCTACAAACATAAATATCTCATACTCTCCTGTATGCACAAAATCAATCATTGGCTTTACGGCTCAGAAGTAGTTTCCCAAATGGATTTGCTCTCCTGTTGGCTTTATTCCCGTCAACACTCTTTTCATAGACTATAATCAAAAAAACAAAAGATAATTACCTATATATGCACTTTTCTAGCTCTATTTCAATGAGATAGTGTGGAAACATGAGTGATTATAAAAAATACTGATTTAAATCTTAGCAAAAGATAGAAGTCAAGCTTGTTTTAGAAACCAAGATTCTTACAAAGATGAGTGTTGGACTGGCTTCAACAAATATTGTGGCATTAAATATTTTGTACTCACCTAGTTGACGTATGTTCAGAAAATTTTTACGAACTTCGATATTATTTTTCACGCTCAGTCGAGCTGTTTTTTTCGTGCCACTGTTTGCGGAAGATATTGGTGTGGATCAAGAAGTGAATGAACCTGATAATATTTGAGCATCTGATTGATCTAGAGAAAATGAAAATAGTCCTCCACCGAACGACGAAGAGATCACTACTATATATGTAGACAAAAACGGAACAGAAAGAGTAGATGATTGATCTCAAGAATCATCACCATCAGAAAACTCCAATACTATATATATAGACCAAGATTCGAGCATCACTATTACTGATATAGACGAATGAAGTGCAGAAGTAAACGATCCCAATTCGCAAGTTACAATCACCCACATAGAATGAGATTCTGGAGCGATTACTACTACTCTACATACACAATGAGATCCCGAAGTAGAAGTCAAAATTGAACAAAAAGAAGATATGAGAATGTTGGTAGGTCCATGAGGTAAACCGATCTTTGAACATACTCTCACACCTGAAGAAAAAGATGAGTTACTTAGAGCGCGCAAAAATTCTACTGCTAAAAACGAAGAGCGAGAGCTTATATGGAAAGAAAAAAGTCTGACGGTATGAGATAAGCTGATCGAACTTGTACCATGACAGACTGTTGCTGAGAGTAAATCTGAAAAATGAGCGTCAGAAGTTGTAGATACAAAACAAAACGACACGGACGTTTCTGAACAAGATAATATACCTGGAGAGAATATTCTTGACCTATTGGATGAACTTCCAGAAGATGAATCAGAGAGTGATATATTAGACTCAGTCGCTGAAGATGCTATAGAAATATTGCCCACTGAGGAAGAGTATGTTGTACTAGAGGTCTCAATTAGTGATAGTGAATGACAACAAGATGTGCTTCCTGATGATCAATCAGATCTTGAAGTGGATGAAGCTGATGAAGCAGAGAGCGATAATCCTTTAGAAGAGTTATTTGAAGATCTCAAAGAGACTCTGTCATCAGATGATGATTCTAAAACTGATTGAGAAACTATAGAACAGTTAGCCGAACCTTCTCCAGAAATAGTTACTCCAGAAACAATCATTCAAGCAAGTGCGCAATTTCAGCCCGATACGCTTATCGCAAGTCTCTATGAAAACGATATCGCATTGGAGGAGATAATTTTATTACAAGATGTTGAGTTGCCTGTAGAGATTGGCTCCACTGTTATAAGTAGTGCATCGTTAGGTAAAGAGGGAGAGTATTTTATATTTTCACATCCCGTAGCTCTCACTCTACCGGCACCTACAGTAGCAGAAGGGACACAAGTAGAAGTACTCACAGTACATGCGGAAGATACTGAATTCAATATCAGCTGATTAAGTATAAATCCTTTTTCAACTTGTCTCCCAGATGGAAG
>Ga0163144_10021569_pt1 | contig 12796 bp, 19 predicted proteins | sample OliLak19BULKMAT1_FD_123175 | JGI IMG/M metagenome (GOLD analysis project Ga0163144, IMG submission 123175) | Freshwater microbial mat bacterial communities from Lake Vanda, McMurdo Dry Valleys, Antarctica - Oligotrophic Lake LV.19.BULKMAT1 | ecosystem: Environmental > Aquatic > Freshwater >...
TAGTTCTTCAACTACTTCCTCGACTGGTAGTTCTTCAACTACTTCCTCGACTGGTAGTTCTTCAACTACTTCCTCGACTGGTAGTTCTTCAACTACTTCCTCGACTGGTAGTTCTTCAACTGGTGCTTCCTCAATAAATTGCTCGACATGAGAAATTACCATTAGACCCGGTGCTGGCGGTGGGACAATATCGATTACCACAAACGTGAGTATTTCACCTTGTGCCGATCTGTTTCCAGCGTCATCAATATCAATCAAGAACATTTCGACGTTGGTATTCTCAGAAAGAACAACGCTGTACTTTGTTACGCTAGGATCGATATCAATCATTGTTTCTACGCCATCGATGATTGAGTGTAGCTCTCTCATCGTAACGTCAGAAGCGCCGGGGGCTGGTAACGTGAATGTGTATGTGTACTTTTCCATTTGCTTAGCCTCCTTAATGCTTAGAATGGTGATTAATCCCGGTCTAGGAATTACTACATCTCGACAACAAGTCAAAGAGTAGTAGGCCAAGACGACTATCAGTAAGATTAACCATATCCATATCATACAAAATATATACAGTTAATACATTTGTGTATATCTGATTTCTGAGTTAATTTTTAATTTTTTTTTTAAGTTTAGATGACAAATGGAGATACGAGACAAAATTTTTTATATTTTGTTTTTAATCCAATGATTAGGGGTATTCTTTTGATTTGGTCCGAATATTTTCATTGCATAATGCATACCCAATTTTCGATAACTTTCCCATTGTGGTTCATCGAATGATTGATCGCTAGTTGCGTCATGTGGAAATGATTCATTTTGAATATCATACTGAATAACATCCATTGTTTCGTCTCCTGTAAGTGTTGGTTTTAGGTATACAAAAACACCTTTATCTCCATTTTTATAAGTTACAGAAGCTAATGATGCATGACATTTTGAATAGCGATCTGTTTTAGCCTCTATATTGAATTCTTTTTCACCATCTATATTTATATCAACACGTTTCATAGTGCCCTTTAATCTTTGCATTTGTTCTGGAGTACCAAATTCATTTCTTATGCTAGGGTCTAAATTTTCATCTAATTCTTTTTCAGTCATGAAATCTATTTCCACACCAAAATCAATACGAGCCTTTCTTATTGTGTTTGACAAGTCCCAAAATTCACAATTAGAATCACGTCCATTGTCGCAAAGAATAATAACTGGTAGATTTCTTCTGAACAATTCATAACATGACGAATTTTCAAAATGTCCTCCATCTGACAAGTACCATCTATTTTCTATAGTACCGGGGAATCTGGCAAGTGCTTCTTTAAGCAATGCTCTTTGCACGCCAAAAAAAGAAGATGCTATTCTTCCAACTCCGCTATTCCACCAATATCCCAACCTAACATTAAACATAATGAACAAAACACTTTTAAAAACAGTAGTTTTATATCCCATTGCGGTAGAAGCAGCGGCAGCAGAAAGAGCTATCCATTGACCAAGACTAAGCGTTTCTGGATATATTAAAACATCAGAATCAAAAACTTTGTGATATCCTTTTGGCAACTTGATTGCTTTTAAAGCTTCGCCATTCCACAAAGCATGATGCTTAGCACCGACACTTATGCCAAGTGGCGTAATTGCCATATTCAGTCCACGTCTATGTGTTTGTTGCAATTGAGATTTGCCATCAATTGTTTCATTGATAGTCACATTTATTATGTGTAGTGGTCCACCATTCTTTTCAGGGTGATAATCTTTGATTGCAACATTATCTGTATTGTGAACTTTGTTTACTGGATAATTTTCTAACAATCGTTCTGGGTTTGCTGCTCCCAAAAATGTACGAGTTATTCTTTCTTCAAAAAATGCATGAAAAGAAGATCGATTAACAAACGCCCATACTGACCCCCACAAGAAAGACAAAATTACAGTCAAGACGAATGTTATAACTAATGGCCAGTGTGAAGGACTTGATACAATTGGACCAGCTTTCCAAAGAACGGTATAAGAAATTGCAGATGCAGACACAAGGAAAAGTCCAACTGGCAAAAAGCCTACTACATTCAACGTAAAAGATATAGATTTCTTAATTTTGAAAGTAAGTAATTTTCGTGATAAAGCCACTGCCCCTGTTACAAAAGCGGATGTAGCCCCTAATCCGCTTATTTGCCAAGTGCTAAATGATGAGTATAGCATCAGTCCCAATGTGTCTATGATAGAAAATACAACAACAACAAACCAGAACAATGTAACTTGAGACAGCCAGCTTGATAAGATGCTTCTTTGGGATAACGAGTCTTTTTTATAAGATTTGAAATATGAAAATAAATAAAAAACCCAAGTAAAAACAGCGGTTATGCTTATGGCAATTAAAGATTTGCTATCATCCACCCCTTGCAACCAGATGCTTCCTCCTGTTGCGATAAACATCAAAAAAGACGCAAGTCTAGAATATGATGCTTTTTCAGATTTGATAAACCAATACGCCCAAACGCATGGAATCAAAGCAAACAAAAAAATCAATGGAATTAACGCAACAAAAGGAGACATTAAATGATTGCCAACTTCAATTGTGTGATATGACCACGACAGCCCTCTTGCAATCAAGAAGATCGTCAATACGGAGCACATAATAACAGACATCAATGAAAACCAATTTCTGATTAACACCGATATACCTGTTATTATGTCTCCTTCCCCGTTTGGAGCTAAATAATTGCTTCCATCTCTTAAATACTTAATTTGAGGACTGTCTTCTAGTAAAGACTTTTTAACCTCTTCATGATTTTGATAGTTGAACAACTTACCCAAAAAACTTCCAAAATAACCACCACCAGAAACGGTGGACATAAAATCTACATGCTTCAACAAATCAAGCTTTGCCAGTGCTTGTGTAATCCCTAAGCATAAGGTAGCACTTCTAATTCCGCCGCCAGAATAGGCAATTCCTACTTTGTGTTCGATTGATTTTTCAACACCGGCTGCACTTCGTCTATTGTTGACTTCTTTATTTTCTTTAGATTTAAGTTCGTCTGGGTATTCGATCATATTATTTTAACGATAAATGAGGAGTAACTATTCCTGTAACGAATTTAGTTTGATAATCATTTGACAACTCCTTCATTGGCTTCGTTCTCAACATGACATTGTTTTTGGAAATAACGAGTCCTGTTGTGGGATGCTCTGCGTATGGCAGAAACGGCATCATTGCAATTCCGTCTTGAGTCATTGCAATAATTACAGGAAACTTAATGATTAAATTGCTTTCATTAGCAGGGTCTGCCTCTACTCTGGCGATAATTTCTTCACTGCTAATTAACTTTAATATTTCGATAGCCATAATTTATTCCTTAAAAAAAATTGTATTTTGTGTCATTGATCCGTTTTTGCGGACCCAAACTGATATAGTAATCATCCTATAACTTTTAGCTTAGGAATAGTAGTTTTCAATTCTTTCGACTTATGTGTGAAGAAAGTATTTCTATATTCATCTTCAAGGCTCTCATAACACATGCCAAGCTTGTCTATGGCAAATTGAAAAAGAGATTCTTTTTTCACTGGTTTTTTAGAAAGTAATTTTTTAACTTCTTCTGTAGACAGTCCTACAAATGTGCTTTTCCATTGATTGTTTGAATCATTTTTAGAATACCATGTATTGCCCTTTAAGAACCATTCAACAGCATTTCTTGTTTGCCTGATATATTCATAAGAGAAAAGGGCGGTTTCAAAATTGTTAATGGCTGGATTATATTTTTGACCCGCTCTTAACAAAGCTGTAAATAACGATCTTCTTAAAGTTTGTTTTTTCCAAAAAGAGGAAGGGTTGATCCACATGACTTTGTTGAATTTAGTTGGACCGCAAACAGTCTTGTTTTTATGTTTCAATCGATCTTCTAATTCGTTGATAAAACAAGCGATGTTTTTGCCTTTGTCTTTAGAATGACAAAACAAAAGTTGATTCATTGAGGTGGAATCATTGTGAAAGCTTTCTCTACAATAAACCCAATTAGAAATAACACTCTTTTTGCTTAATCTAGCAAAACTGCCAACTTTGATGTTCATAGCTGGCAATTTAAAGTCTTTGATTTCATCAAACATTACAAGCCTCCAAGTGGTGATTTTTCCATTATACCATTTTTTTGGATTTAGAAAAATACCAATGCGGTAAATGTGGTCCAGCTATTTTCATGAATTCCATTGATCCAAATTTGCTCAATTTAATCCTGAAACAATCTCGATTCGAAAATATTTCTGGTTCGTATTCTAGCAAGTTGAAATAATCACATATTAATTCAGTTCCAGATTTTCCCCAAACATGAGTGTTGAAAACAATGTTTTCTTTGATGTATCTTGCAGAATCTCCAAACCAAACAGCAAACGAAATGTCCGAAAGCAAGTCTAATTCGTCTGATGTTAATCGCCTTGTTTTGTCTTTGTAAAATCTTTCTTCAAATTCATTAAAAATTGGATAACACAGCGAATGCCATCTGTAAGTTTTTTCGATTGTAAAAGGAGCATCTGAAGACAATAATGTGAGTTCTGTTGATTTAAACTCTAGCCACTTTGCATTTTTGCATCTCATTGATAGGTAGCAATTCTTGCCATTTGATGGGCGAATCAAAGATGAACCACCCATAATAGTGCCAACAATCACTCCTGTTTGTCTGCTGTTTAATTTGGGACTAATTACATGCGTCATATCATATGTACAATTGGAAAAATATTTTTCCAATTGTACATTGTAAAAATCGATGCAAGAATAGATATTACAGATTCGAAAATCAAAATTTTAATCAGGAGATAATCATGGGTGCAACATCAGTAACAGGTGCAGGATTGGGAGCAGCAGGAAGTTCAAAAGGACCACACAATGGTCGTGACTACTTCGTTCCTAAAAGCACGCCGCATGTAGTATCGGCAGGAAAAGTCACTCTATCAGGAGGAGCAGCAACAGTAACGTTCCCCACACCACTAACTGGCAGCAAAACTCTTTATGGTGTATTGTTGACTCCAAGCTCAGCTAACGCCGCAGGCGTAACGACAAAAACAGATGTAAGCGGAAACTTCGCATCATTTGTAATTGCAGGCACAGGCACTAACTCAGTTGATTGGGCAGTAGTTTCATTAGGCACGATATAATAAAACAAATCTCATTTAATCTAGCGATTAAATGAGATATTCCTTTTCACTTTTCTAACAGAAAGTAGGTTTACTCCTGCTTTCTGTTTTTCATTTGATTAGTCCAGATTCAATTAATGTTTTCATCATTTTAATGAGATGTTTGCACATACCCGGCATTTCTTGCGGATTGGCAGAGCCGGGATTGAATTTAGCTTCATATTTGGCTCTTTTTCTACCATACAATGACTTGTCAACATGGTCAAAATAATTAAATCGCCATTTAAAATCTGGGCATGTGCATCTTAACAATATGTCATTTTTTTCTAACTGCATTCTTTCCATGAATACATGCCCTGCATCTGTTGATATCGATACAAGTGAAGGCATTTTGTTTTCGTGATACTTTACATTTTTAAACAAAACAATTGTTTTGTATTCTTTGTTTTCGTTTTGTGCCAATCCTTTCACAAACAAAGTACGCACGCCTTTGTATGGAATCCATGTTAAGTCGCTGATTTCTATTGTGTCTACGGCATGTTGTCTTTTAGTGGTACTAGGGAAAGCATTTACTGTACTTTTGTACAGTTCTGGAAATGTTAATTCTGACAACAACCATTTGCTAAAGTCCATAATATATTTAGTCCAAACCACTATGATATTATATGGACATCCACACTAAACTTAGTGGTCACATTTTGGTGGATTACAAAGCCAAAGTTATTGACTTGGAAGCAAGTCAAGGATCATGGCTAGTTGACTGCCAAACTAACAATAAATACTTAGATTGCTACTCGCAATTTGCAAGCCAACCTTTAGGTTGGAATCATCCTAAAATATTAGGACAAAAAGAGAGATTGCTTAATGCGGCAGTACACAAGATAGCCAATTCCGACATGTATTGTCATGAATACTTGAACTTTGTCGAAACATTTGCCTCGATAACAACAGACTTTAAGTGGCACTTTTTCATTTCTGGTGGTGCGTTAGCCGTAGAAAATGCTCTTAAGACAGCGTTTGATTGGAAGATGCAAAGATCAAAAAAAATAAATGAAAACAAATTAGATGTAATTCATTTAAAAGAGGCGTTTCATGGAAGATCAGGATACACTCTTTCTTTGACCAATAACGGGAATATAAATAATCCTAAAACCAAATGGTTCCCTAAATTCAAATGGACAAGAGTCACGAATCCAAAAATACATTTTCCAATTTCTTCCGATGTAGAAGAACTTGAAATTATTAGTTTAAAGGAAATAACCAAAGCCTTAAAAAAGGGAAATGTAGCTGCCATCATACTTGAACCAATTCAGGGAGAAGGTGGCGACAATCATTTCAGAAACGAATATTTCTTGGAACTTCGTAAATTGGCAAATGAATATGATGCGTTGCTAATATTTGATGAAGTGCAAACTGGCATGGGATTAACTGGAAAAATGTGGGCATACCAACATTACGATGTTATTCCAGATATTTTATGCTTTGGCAAAAAAACACAAGTATGTGGAATTTGTTCTACTGATAGAATCGATGAAGTTAAAGACAATGTGTTTCATGTTCATAGTAGGATTAATTCTACTTGGGGAGGAAGCATGGTAGACATGGTACGTTCTACTATGTTTATGGAAATCATCAAAGAAGATAACTTAGTACAAAATACTGCTGTAGTTGGTGAATACTTTTTAGAATGCTTAAAAAATTTAAAATCCAAAAAATATGTTATTGACAATTTTAGAGGTCGTGGCTTGATGATTGCGTTTGATATAGATTCGACAGATTCAAGAAATGAGTTGTTATCTGGCATCAATCAAAAAATGATAGCACTTCCGTGTGGAAATCGATCTATAAGAATAAGACCTCATCTTACGTTTACGAAAGAAGAAGCCAATCAAGCTATAAATATTATTCAGGAATGTCTTTAACTACCAGTAGCTGCGTTATGCCTTATATAGTGGTGTCATTGCTGGTCTGGAGTGATTTGTTTAGATAGTGTAGTGATCGCCGGGGGGTAGGGGCGGAGGGCTTGCTGCCTTTGGTGTGCCAAACGGTATCTGCCCGCCGTCCTTCATATGTCCTGTCGATGAAAGATTTGTTGGCATTCTGCCATTTTGTTGTTGCTGTTGAGCCATAGCATCATTCATTGCTTTTATGTAATTGCCAAGAATTGCTTTCAATTTAGGGTCAGCCGTGACAAGATTGCTTAATTGTTGTATTATTTGCATGACTTGCGGTTGGCTACCTTCTTGGCCACCTTGTTGGCCACCTTGTTGGCTACCTTGTTGGCTACCTTGTTGGCCACCTTGTTGTCTGCCTTGTTGGTATCCTTGTGATAGGTTACTTCCAATGTTTCCAATTCCAGTAACTGCCTTGCCAGCAAGATTTCCTAAACCTTGAAAAAATCCAGCCTCTAAAATGATTTCTACTTTGTTTTTAACATGTGGATCACTAGATGATTCAATAATCAGTTTGGCCATTTCGTTGATTAATTCCTCTTCTCTGCCTAATGCCTGTGCATTTTCAACAAAACTATTAATTAATTTTGTTGATTGTATTTGTTCTACGTATTGGTTAAATCTTATCATTATCTCCCCCAAGGTGTTATGGGCATTATATTCTTATTTATCTTCAAGTTGTGAAATTCCATAAACAAAAAAGGCATTTTAGGAATTGCCACATTCTTATCATAGGAAAAAGTAGCAAATTTTTTCAAATTCACAATAGGAGACACATAGGAAATGTGAAAAATAAGTTGTTTTTGTGCAGGATCATTAGTTGTGTCTATAGATGTGGCGACTCCAATCATTTTATAATCAAAAAACACGGGACTCCCAGAATCTCCTCTTATGGTTTGGATTGATGTTCTTATTTTGTTTCTATTTTTCAAAGATGTAATCTTACCAATGTCTAATCTCGGCTCATCCGTTTGTCCACTTCCAAATTTAAATACATCATTGCCAATATAAACATCAGGATTCATATCAACATCAACTACGGGCAATCTTTCTTTGCTTTTAAACAAAAGCAAAGCCATATCGGTTTCCGCATTCACATCATGCACAATACATGCGTATGATTCTCTTTTGTTGGGAGTTGACCAATTCACATATGATCTGCGATTGATGATGTAACTATAATTTTTTTCTACTACATGAGCACATGTTAATGCCACATTATGGTATTCTCCATTAACATTTTCGCTTCTTAGAATAACTCCTGATCCCACAGTTCCATTCATGCCTTCAACTGTAATGTAAACAGACGGGTACAAACATTTTTCGTGAAGCTGTCGATCTGGCTCTCCAAAAACAGGCAGTGCGAGTAAACATACTACGAATAATATCAGTAATCTATTCATTGATGTATCTATATAAAATTATGAGAAACTTTCAAACATGGGTATCAGAAGCACATCCTGATTTTTGCATAGAAGAAGGATGGATGAAAAACGCTGCTTTAGGAGCGACAATGATGGGCGCAGGATTAGGAATTGGTTCTCAATTCGGTTCTTCAAACACATCTACATCGCCAACATCCCCACAACAAAAACAAGTAGTCAATCAAGACAGTAATTTTTGGCAATCTGGTGTATATCACAGTGGAGACAACATTGTTTCCAGACAAATATCACAAAACAAAAAAATGGCAGAAGCTAAAGCCAAAAGCGAATTATCAAAATTTTTGGGTAAAAATCAAATACCACCGGGAATACAAGTCTCCGTAGAAGAAAAAGACGGAGTATTCGCAGCAACCGCAACTTGGTCAAACGACTCTAATCAAGCTGCAAATCAAGCTGCTCAGCAAATGCAACAAATGCAAGTTCGTTAAATGTTTTCATGCATCGCCTCTGCCCACAGTAGAGGCGAATTTCTATTTGGTTTCATAGTTTCTGGAAAATAAGCCTCTGGCATACAACCAAAAGTATCATGAGCTTTTTTTATTCTGTCTTTCCATAATTGATTTTTTGGTTCTATCTTGACCATAAATAAATCACCAAGCAACCAAGGAAGTTCATTTCCTTTTTTTCGACTCATGAATTCTCCGTCATAAGCATCGCCAACATATCTAATGAAGCCAAATGGCTCTCTCATTAAATGAGTCTTTGCCAAACCAATGATTTCTTGTTTGTATGGACCTGCCATATCAAACGGCCAAATTACTCCAAGCAAACTTAAGCAAATTATTTTATCTGGAGAGGCATATGGCAACATGCCGTACAAACGTCTCAGCCCCATTTTCACCATTAAATCTATTTTGTCTTTTTGTGATTCAAGAAAAGGCTTAGCTTTGCTTAATGCATATATGCAAGAAGCTATTGAATAAGAATCTATTGCATTTCTGTCTTCCCATGCACCTGCGGCTGGATTTCTGAAATATTGCACTTTTTCTAGATAGTCAACCATTAAACTAGCTAAATCTATGCGATTGTGATCTATGCATACTTCTAGCCAATTTCCTATGGCGTCCCATTGTTTGTGTCGCCAACCTTCATCGATTTCAGTGCCTTCTGGCGAATATCGTACATGCATGTACTCGAACCAACTATCAGGCTTTATCTTGGCATGATGGGCTAACTTCCATCTATATGTGTCAAGCACGTCAATCATGCCGTCCCATAATTTGTTTTTTACTTCTTCGTTTCCGCAAATTCCAATGTAGTATAAATCTCTTATCCAACAATTTTTATAACAATGCTCAACATGAGCAGCGGGCAATAAATTACTATCGTAAAATACAAAAGACATATTACATCTCCGTTAACGTAGATCAGGAATGGTAATCGAGGCTCTTACATTATTCGTGAAAACAATACAAACCTCTCTTCTCTTCGGATTGAAGCTTTGAATTTGCCAATTATCATTGTATAATAACAACTTCCTTGGACTAAAAACTTCCCTTGGCAACCAAGTTCTCTTATTCAGGTTTATATTAATTAATTTTTGAGAAACATCATTTGTGTTAATCAAATCTCCAGTAGATGCTTCTATCACAAAGTCCGAGTCAATACTTGAAGGCAACAAAGCAAGCAAATTTTGTTTTGTCATTGTTTGCAATGATCTGCAAGCTGTAGTTGAGAATTGTGTCATTGAAACCAATTGTAAATAAAGGACTTGTAGATTCAATTTTATAAAATCTGAATACTAATTTATATTTAGTGATGATAAACAATAATATACAAAATGACAGTTATTGGTATACCGAAAAAGACTCTAATGACGAAGAAATAGTCAAGGCGATGTGCGTTGAATGTCATAAACTAAAATTAAAAGAACTAAAGACAAACACTTTTGGTTGGTATTGGAGCAAATCAAAAGGATATGGTGATTACGACTTAAAATGCTCTGTTTGTGAAAGCGACATATACTTAAGGGGAAAAGATGAATAAACTAAGACCAGTGGTTAAAATACATGGCGGAAAATACTATCTTGCCAGTTGGATTATTGAAAACTTTCCAGCAGAATACCAAAAATATGATTATCTTGAGCCTTTCTGTGGGGCTGCAAGCGTGTTGTTGAATAAAGATAAACCAACTTCTGGTATAGAAGTAATCAACGACACCAACGTTGGGCTTATACAAATATTCAGGGCATTGAGAGATGAGCCAACCCATTTTGTTAAAAAACTCAAGAAAACACGTTATTCTGAACATGTTTTCGAACGAGAATTGACTACAAAAAGGGAATCAGAAGACTACATCGATCATGCTTTTAATGAATTTGTATTAAGAAGGATGAGCAGAGGAGGATTGAAAAAAGCATTTGCATGGTCTGAAAGATTAAGAGGTGGACAACCCGGAGACGTAAATGCTTGGAAAACAATGTTAAAAGAATTGCCTGATACAGCAGATAGAATTTCTGAAGTTAAAATTCTAAACGAAAAAGCTGTCAAAGTGATACGAGCATTCGACTCTGAAAATACCTTGTGTTATTGCGATCCTCCGTACTTGCACAATACCCGTGTATCAACAAAAGCATATGAAGATGAAATGACAGATGACGATCATATAGCACTCGCTGACGCATTGAATAAATTTAGAGGTAAAGTCGTTATAAGTGGGTATCAATCTATGTTGTACAAAAGATTGTATGCGGATTGGAAATGCGTCAAAAAACAAGTTGCCAACCATTCTTCTCAACAAAAAACAAAAAGTGTTAAAGTTGAATGCATATGGACAAATTATTAGGATATTCATGTCTAAAAACAAAACAAAACCAGCTATTCAAGAAAAAGACTTAATCGATATTATTTCTTCAAACTTGTTTGATTGGTTTAAAATGGAAACAAATTACGAGCATGTGGAATCTGACAAAACAATGGATGAAGCCTATATTGCAGACATTAAAGAAGTTGTCATCATGTCTTTGAATGAAACGAAAAATAAGAATTTCTAAATTGATTCTTGCATTCTAAATACAATATGCATATTGATTTTCGCAAATGGTTAGAAGACACGGGTCAAGTTTATGATCGTATAAACAATGGTCCATATGCAGAACGAGGAGTGGGCAGCAAGTATGCAGCCACGGATAAAAAGACTCCAAAATCTTGTCCATGCAATCAACCTAATAAATTGTTTGGAAAAATGAACAAGAAAATGAAAAAGTAGAGTAAATATCAATCAAGGAGAGATTTATGAACGCCCCAGCACACCCAACGATTAATTTTGAAGTAAATTTGACATTGCATTCAACCGAGGCATTTGGACCAAAGACTAATTTGGTCAATCCGCACATGCTCCACCCAATGCGATATCAATCAGATCAAGATAACGCCGTAGCAGAGCAAGGCAACATAGTAAATACGATATCTTCTTGGCTTCCGGGTCAACTAGGTGAAAACATTAAATTGAAACACGGCGAACGATTTACATTAAACGGCTTAAAGGCTATTTATGTCAGAGATAATTACGCCGAAGGATATGCTCCTGCTGATAGAGCATGGCTTAAAATAGTATAAAGGAATTATGTCTAGGATTAGCTTTCATAGACTCTTAGAGCTTTCTCAAGGGTCGCTAGATGCAGATAGCACAAAAGGCGTAGAAGCTGTTAGGGCCGGTCTAAATTTGAAGAATCCTGATTTTTGGGAAGATTTCATTAATTTATGCGGCAATTCAAGTGCTATGTCAGACCTGCTTGATGTACCATCTGAAAAAATATCCAGATGGCCAAGTGTTATTAGAGAAGCAATTGATAAAGTACATGAAGAAGACGATAGTAAAAACAAAAAATCTGAAATGCTGCCTACGGGCAACGAGCCACTTGCTGATCCCAATGGAGCAGACGGTGGAACAGACATTGCAGATACAAGGCCAATGCCATAAGGAAAAAAATGAAGTCATTTAAAGATTGGAGAATAGAAGAAAGTCCAATGCATCAATCGTTAGACGGAGAAGAGTCTAGTGAATTTGAAGATTTAAACATGAAAAGATTAGGCGGCGCTCAAGGGTTGCTTGGGAGCAAAACAATTCATGCCGATAGCACGATTGTGACACGATTAGTATCAGCCATCAAATCTGAATTATCTTCAAACAAAAACGCCGAACCTACAAGTGTTTTTGAGGACTTCATGAAAGCAATGCCTGTTGCTTGGTCTATAGCTACAGGCAAAGATTCTATAGGTAGATCGTATAGTGGGTCTAGTTTACATAGCATGGGAAATGAGAGATAATGACATTATTTACAAAATGGTTAGAAGAAA
>Ga0163144_10021570_pt1 | contig 12795 bp, 9 predicted proteins | sample OliLak19BULKMAT1_FD_123175 | JGI IMG/M metagenome (GOLD analysis project Ga0163144, IMG submission 123175) | Freshwater microbial mat bacterial communities from Lake Vanda, McMurdo Dry Valleys, Antarctica - Oligotrophic Lake LV.19.BULKMAT1 | ecosystem: Environmental > Aquatic > Freshwater > Lake...
CTCATCGACAATGCGCGGCGCAAGCGCGCGCAGCGGCATGGCGGCGGCCAGGCGCGGGTGGACATCGATAACGTCGATCTGCGCGTCGTGGCGAAGGAGGATGAGTTACTGGCGACGCATGAGGCTCTGGACAAACTCACGGTGGAGAACAAATCGATGGTGGAACTGGTGAAGCTCCGGTTCTTCGTCGGACTCACGAACAAGGAGGCCGCGGAAATCCTGGGCGTCTCCGAGCCGACGGTCGAGCGGTGGTGGACGTTTGCCCGCGCCTGGCTCTTTCGGGAAATTCGCGGGCAGGGTCACCCAGAGCCGCGGTAGCATAGGGCGTGGGCTGGGTCTGATCAGGCAGCCTGGAATAATCCGGCTCTCGCAACGAGGACTTCACGCCGCGTTGGATTGGGGCGGGGTGCCGGCGTTCAGGGCGACGGGGGGCTTTCTTTTCGCGTTGCGGAGCGCGCTCGACGCGGCTGGCGCTTCCCCGCACTTTCTGCTCTGCCGAAACCAGCGAAGAACCTTCTTCGTTCAGACCGCTCCGCTCACAACCGTCTTTTCACGTCGAGCAGTTCCGCAAGGCGGCGGAGGATTTTTTCCGCGCTTTCGTCCGCGTTGAGCACGAGGTCGGCGCGCTCGACGTAGCGTGGGTCGACTTCATCGGGGTTCGCGCCCAGACTTTCGACGATGATTTTCAACGGGAGCTTTTGTCGTCGGATGAATTGGATCAAGGGCAGGAGCTGGTCATCGCGCGGCTCGACGCGCAGCAGCACGGCGTCGAAGGCGTAATCGCCGGTGCGCAATTGGTCTTCCGCGTCGGCGGGCATGACGGCCACGACGTGGAAATGATGGGCGCGCAGATGCGCGGCAGCCGCGTCGATGGCGCCGCCCGGCTCGCCCACGAGCAACAGGCTGGGCAGTCGATGCGTGGCGAGCTCGTGCGCGGTGTCCGCCTCGGTGAAGTTGGATTGCGGAAGCCAAAGCTGCACCGTGGTGCCCAAGCCCTCGGCGGTCTGCACGGTGATGGCGCCGGCATGTTTTTCGAGGCAGAGGCGGGCGTTATAGAGGCCGAGGCCGGAGCCTTTGTTCATTGGCTTGGTGGTGAAGAATGGCTCGAAGATGAAGGGCAGATGGCGGGCCTTGATGCCGGCCCCGGTGTCCGTGACGCTGACGCTGACGGCTGGAAGCTTGGGCCGCACGCCGATGGCGTAGTCGCGCGGGGGAATGTCGGCGTGCAACGCGGTGGCCAGCGTGATGCGCCCGCGCTCGGGCATGGATTCAGCAGAGTTGAGCGCGAGGCTGAGCAGGGTCTGATGCAGTTCGGCGGCGTCGGCGTAGATGGGCAGCGGTTCTACCGCGAGCTGGGTGGCGAGTTCAATGCGCTTGGGAATCACCTTGCCGATGAGGTCCGCGGCTTCGGTGACGAGGGCGTTGAGGTCGTGATAGGAGCGGTTGCCGGCGCGTATCTGATGAAGCTGGACGAGGCGCTGGATAATCTGCGCGGCCTGGTGCGCGCTTTTTTTCAGCAGGCCGAGGCCTTCGTGGAAGGGATGTCCCGGCGTGGTCTGGCTGTAGTAGGCCTCGCTCAGGCCAAGGATGCCGCCGATGACGTTGTTGAAATCATGCGCCAGGCCGAGCGTGAGCAGGCCGAGGGTTTCCTTCCACGCGGCCGTGGCCAGGCGGCGTTCGGAAATGGTCAGGCGCGTGTGATCGGTCCAGAAGCCTTCGTAGCCCATGAGCCGTCCGGTGTTGTCAAACAGCGGGCGACGAAACTCGGTGAGGCATACGACGCGTCCCGTGATGGCGTGACGGAGGCGGAAGTCGTGCGAGAAACCCTCGGGCACTTGAGCAACGCGCGCGAGGCGGAGGCGGAAATCTTCCGAGTCCGATTCATGGAGAACCTTCCAGAGGAGATCGGGGTCACGCTGCCAGCGTTCGAGCGTGAAGCCGGTGAGTTCCGACAGGCGCGGGCTGGCGAATTCGAACGTGAGGTCGGGGCGCTGGCGGAAGAGGACTCCGGGCCAGTGCTGAGCGAGATTTTGAATGTCAATGGGTGCCTCCATGCAAGGGGGCGAGCGAACCGAGCGGCGGCGCTTCGCCCGGCACGATCACTTTTCCGCTTCTTTTTTGTCAATGGTTCTCTAGGGTCCATCGCAGTCAAGGGCAGCGACAACAAACCCGTCATCTCGGGGAAGGAACAACATGGAATGGCAGTTGGAAACGATCATCGACTCGGTTGAGGACGCCATCGTCAGCGTGGACGAGGCCTATACACTGGTGTTCTTGAATGCGGCGGCGAAGCGGGTCTTCGGCTGCGCGCCAGCCACCGCCGGCCAGCCGGCCAGCCGCTTTCCCGCGCTCGCGGAGGCAATCAAGCAGCTCAAATTGGGGGAACTTCATCTCTCGAATGACACGGCCACGGCGACGCGCCGCCTCCAGATCGCCGCCTCCGCCGGCCAAGATGCCGTGCCGATGGAGGCGGTGGTGAGTTGCGCGAATGCGAACGGCAAAAGGGTTTTCACGGCGGTCATTCGCGACATCTCGCTGCAACAGCAGATGGAGAAGGCGCTTTATGAAGCGCGTAAAACGCAGGCCATCGGCGCGCTGGCCGGCGGAGTGGCGCATGACTTCAACAACATCCTCACCGCGGTCATCTCGCAGATCGATCTGGCGTTGACAGCGCCGGAATTTCCCGCGTCGCTGCGGGATAATTTGATTTACGCCCAGACCAGCGCGCGACGCGGCGCGGAATTGGTGAGCAAGCTCCAGGTGTTCAGCGCGCAGGGCAAGCCCGCCTTTGCGCCGCTCGATTTGTCGGAAGTCATCGAGCAGGTGGTATTCATGCTCCGGCGCAGCATGGAAGCCAAGATCGCCTTACAGTCCCTCCCGCCCTCCACCAAGCCCTGGCTGGTCAAGGCGGATTCCAACCAGATCATGCAGGCGCTGATGAACCTCGGCCTCAACGCGCGCGACTCGATGCCCAAGGGCGGCAAGCTCGGGTTTGAACTGGCCAACGTGACTTTCGACGCCGGCACATCGCTCACGCCTCCGCGGCAGGCGGGCGAATTTGTGCGCCTAACCATCAGCGACACGGGACACGGCATGTCGCCCGACACGCTTAGCCGGATCTTCGAGCCATACTTCTCAACCAAGGACGCCAGCCGCGGGCCGGGCCTGGGTTTGTCGATCACGTCGGCCACAATCGCCGAGCATGGCGGATGGATGGAGGTTGAAAGCCGCGAAGGCTCGGGCACGAAGTTTCACGTTTTTCTGCCACGGGACAGCGAGCCCGCAACCGCCCCGCGCCAGGTGCCCGTCGCCGATCCTAAATCGACCGAGGGCCGCGAGCGCCTGCTCGTGGTGGACGACGAGGAACTCGTGCGCATGGTAATCAAGGCGGTGCTCTCCTACCGCGGCTATCAGGTGTCGGACGCCGAGGATGGACAGGATGCCGTCGAGAAATACCGCGCAGCCAGCCCTCCCTTCGATCTCGTGCTGATGGACATGCACATGCCGCGCCTCAACGGCCACGACGCGATCATGCGCATCCGCGAAATCAACCCCAAGGTGAAAGCCGTGTTGTTGAGCGGCGGATTGCAGGATGGCGCGAGCGATTCGGCGACCAGCCTTCCGGGAGTCGCGTTTCTGCACAAGCCCTTCGAAAATCAGGATCTGGTGCGGCTGGTGCGGGAGCTGTTGGATCTTAAAACGTGACACGTAAAACGTAATTCCGAGAGGGCGCTGCCCGCAGTTACGATTCACGGATTACGTTTTACGCGCCCGCCTCAATCCCCGAAGAGCTTCTTCAAGTTCTCCCGCGCTGATTCCTCGCGTTTGTCCGCGGCACGGCCCTTCCATTCTCGGCGGATGAAGTCAAAGTATTCGCAGAAGTTCGCCAGATTCTTGTCATGGACCGGGTCGGCACGCTTGTCCCGGCATTGCTGCGCCACGCGCACGTCGTAGGACACGCAATTGAGGCAGGTCTTAAGATCGGCGCCGCATTGGTGACAAGTTTCAGTGCGCCCCGGCAGTCCTTTGATGGCGTATTCCCATCCGCAGTTGTGGCAATGACGATTCGGCATGGGAGGATTCTAGCGGAAACCGTCCGCAAGACGAGTGTTTTGCTGGGTCGGAAGGCGTCACCCAGCGCGTCTTTCGCGCTGAAAACAGCCGTAATCCACGTTTTTTGTCCGTTGACACCCTGTCCTGCCGCTGCCTATTGTGCCGGTCCTTTGCAGCGGCGGCGATGGCTGGCATGGTGCTGGTTCATACGACTTCCGTGTTTGCCCCGAGAGGATGTGAGTTGAGTTGACCGAAATAAGATTAAAAAAAGGCGAGTCCGTAGACCGTGCGTTGCGTCGATTGAAAAAGAAAATCGATCGCGAAGGCACCTTGAAAGAAGTGCGCAATCATCGCCACTTCGAGAAGCCCAGCGCCCGACGCCGGCGCAAGGAGAAGGTCGCCCGTTTCTCCGCCATGCTCAGCGCCCGTTACGCTGACCTGTAATCCATCCTCCGTTTGAACTCTCATGGCCGGGTGCGGTCTCAAGTAAACCTGCACCCGGCCGTTTTGTTGGAAGCCGCTCGGAAACTGGAGTGATGAAGTGGTGGAGCATTGGGATGGAATGAGTCTTCATCCGGGGCTGTTCCCGACACTCCCATACTCCATCACTCCATTCCCCGCACCGCCATGTATTCGTTATCCAGTTGTTGGAATTCGCACCGTCACACCGACGGGCGCGCGATGCTGCACGAGATACGCGACCTCGGCTTCGAGTATGCCGAGTTGAGCCACGGCATCCGCATCAGCCTGCTTCCCGGCATCTTCGCCGCCGTCGATGCCGGTGAGATCAAGATCTCCTCCGTCCATAACTTCTGTCCGCTGCCCATGGGCGTGGACCGGCCTGCGCCGAACATCTACAAGTTCTCCACTGACGATCGGCGCGAACGCGAGAGCGCCCTCAAGCACACCCTCAAGACCCTCGATACCGCCGTTCGCGTGGGCGCCAAGCTCGTCGTCCTCCACACCGGCGCGGTGGACATGAAGGATTACACCGACCGTCTCATCGACATGGTCGGTGAGAAGCAGCGCGGCACACCCAAGTATGACAAGCTCTGCGCCGAAGCCCGCGAGAAGCGCGAATCCAAGAAAGCCCGCGCCTACGAGAACGCCCTCGAATCCATCCGGGCAATTGTCGATGAAGCCAAGCCTCGTAACCTCAAACTCGGCATCGAGAATCGCGAGGCGCTCGAGGAAATCCCCTTCGAGAGCGACTACAAATGGTTCCTCAACGAACTGCGCGACCCCACCGTCGTTTACTGGCACGACACCGGGCACGCGCAGATCAAGGAGAACCTCGGCTTCATCAGCCACCGGCAGTTCCTCGAAGAGCGCGCGGATCGCCTCTATGGATTCCACGTCCATGATGTGGAGTTCCCTGGACGCGACCATCGCCCGCCGGGCAATGGCTGCATTGATTGGGCTGCGCTTCAGCCGCTGGTGAAGCCCGAGCACCTGAAAGTGCTCGAACTCAGCCCCTCCCTCAGCCCCGCCGACGCCCGGCGCGGCGCCGAGTTCATCTGGTCCGCCTGGGGCCGCGAATAATCGCCGCCCGGTTTCGCCGCGTGAAAAAACTCTGGCAAACCGGCTGGCGCGTGGGTCTCTGCGCGCTCCTGCTGCTCTGGATTTTCCACTCCATCTTCGTCAACGAAGCCCGGCTCGCGCATCCCGCTGGCGAATGGTCTCAGCTCACCAAACAGGCGCAATGGCGTCTCGGCTGGAGCGAAGGCCCCACCCGCCTGTGGCAAACCCTCACCCTCATTCAACCCGGCGCCTTCGCGCTGTCCCTTCTGCTCATGGGCTGCACCGTCGCCATTGGCGTCATCCGCTGGCGCATGGTCCTGCGCGTGCAAGGCATCAACCTTCCCTTCAGCCGCGCCGCCGAGATTTCCCTCGTCGCGCAGTTCTTCAACTCCTTCCTTCTCGGCTCGACCGGCGGCGACCTCATGAAAGCCTGGTACGCCGCGCGCGAAACGCATCACAAGAAAACCGAGGCGGTCGTCACCGTCTTCGTCGATCGCCTCGTCGGCCTGTGGGCCATGCTGCTCTTCGCCGGCGTGATGATGATCCCCAACTTCCGCCCCATGTTCATCGAAGGCTTCGGGCCCACCAAAGTCTCCGGTCCCGCCGGCCTCGTCATATTGGGAATGCTCGCGGGCTGCACCGTCGTCGGCTTCCTCGCGTTCCGCGGCGGCGTGAGCAAACGCTGGTCCGGCGCGCGCTCGTGGCTGCGCCGTTTGCCCAAAGGCGAGAAGCTCGAACAATCCCTCGACTCCTGCCGCAAATTCGGACGTGAACCCTTCTTCCTCACCCGCACCCTCGGCCTCTCGATGCTCCTCAACGTCCTCTGCGTACTGCAATGGATCGTCGTGGGACGCGGCCTCGGCCTCACCATCGCCGCGCTCCCCATGTTCGTGACCGTGCCCACGGTGATTTGCATCGCCGCGCTGCCGATCACACCCAGCGGCCTCGGCGTGCGCGAGACGCTCTTCGTCCACATGCTGGATGAATTTCTGAAAGCCGGCCCCGCCCTCGCCACCTCCGCGCTCTCGCTCTCGCTGCTCGCCTACGCTGGCAGCCTCGTCTGGAGCCTCATCGGCGGCGTGGTCTATGTGACGCTGAAGCGGAAACATCACCTCAGCGAAAAGGAACTCGGCGCGTCCAACGGCGCGTGACCCGCGTCCGCGGCGCCGCCCCAAAACAACCAAGCAGGATCGCGCCACGGCACGATCCTGCTTGTGAAAATGCGGAACGAATTCCGCGCTGACGATTCGAGCTACGCCGCCGCCTGCCAGCCGCGCGTCGTCACGCGGCAGACATCCGACACGTCGCCCACCGGCAGGTCGCCATCCGTATATTGGAACGAATACTCGCGAACCTCCGGCTGGCCCGCGACGAGATTGGGCCGCTCATCCGTGAACGTCGCCCGCGTGAACATGCCCAGCTTCACCGGCACGGCTTCGTTGCCCCGACGGCACCAGGCGATGTAACCCTCGTGCCCATCCTTCTTCACCGTGTTCTGGACGCTGCTTTCACCGGTGACCTTGCAGTTTGCGGTCGGCTTCATCTGCTGCGAGGGCGACTCCACCGGCTCGATGTCCAGGTCAACGCCATCCGCCGGGTCATAATTCAGATGGCCCTTGATGTAGGTGACGAGATCCCGCCAGCGGCCGAGGACGCCATCCAGCACCGCGGGCGGCGCTGGCTGAGTGAACTCCGAGCCGATGCCCGGCACCTGTTGCGCCACCGTCGCGGTCGGACCCTTGAGCAGTTGGTTCTTCCAACTGACACGATTCTTCCATTCCTGCTCGAACTGTCGCGAGCAGGTGATGGCATAACGCGCCCACAAATAATCGTTGCGAGCGGCGGTGGTCTGCGGAGCCGTAAGCCCGTACTTCGCGCCATAGCCGGGAAGCTTGAGGGTGAACTGATCAAACTGATCGAGCATTTCTGACTCCCCGGATTTCATCCAAGGTTTGGTTTTTGCCATAACTAGAGTGCTGTGATGTTTTTGGTTTCCCTCCTTGGGGTGATGTGCGAATCCGGCGCTCGCCGGTCGCATCCGCGTCCATGTTGCGGACACTTCCCCATCTAGCAGCGGGCGTGCCAGCGAACGAACCGCCTCCCCTGAGCAGGACCCGCGCTTCACTGCGCGCCGGGAGTGTTCATGAACAAGACAACCGCGCCTAGAAAGTGGACACGCTTGATTTCTCCAAGAACCGAAAGATGCTAATTCAGGGAATGTGGGCAGGGAGGATACGCGTCATTCCGCGATCGGGCAGTTAATGCATCGCGGTGGGTAAGTATCAGTCTGGGAGAGAAAATTTTTGCGAAGCAGTGCCTTGGGATTATTTCTTTCGCGGTAACATCGCCCGTCTGCCTAAACGTCTTTTCTGTGGGCAACAGAAGAATGCACACTACTTGACATCAATACGAATCCCAGGGGTTCCGACCTCCTGAACCCACAGTGAGTTGTAAAGTTCAAACAGTTCGGCAAGCTTTGTCGCCTTTTGCTTTGCCGAAAACTCAGCCATTTCGGTAATGTTCTGACCGACGAACGCTTCGACAGATGTGATGACGATACGCCGCACATCGACACCCTCAGAAGCTTCGATTTCGTTTTTCCAAGCGGGAACGCGGTCTGCTCTGGTCAGTAACCACACCTCAGCGTCCGACCTCTCAAGTATTTCGGCAACTTGTTCCAGATGCTTGTCATCAGGGGTGCCGACGGCGACTTCGATCACTGCATTTTCGATCTCGAAATCACCTAGTTTCGCATTTGGATCGAAGAACGACTTTCGATCGCTTTTATTTGCGGAATGTACTGGAAAGGCGCGCTTAAATCGCAGAGACAACTTTGCGCCTACCAAGTATTGGGCCACATCGCCGGATTTGCCCTTCTCGTCTGCCTGAAGCAACAATTCGTGGATCACCGCTTCGGCAGTCCGGCCCTTGATGCGCGCTATCAAAGGCTCCTGTTCAATAAGGTTTCGCAGAGGCAGGGCCAGCACGGCTTGGGCGTCGGAAATGATCTTGTCGCGCTCCGCTCGATTTGCTTTCTGGAATCCTGCGGTGGCGATTACATCAAGCAGCTCTTGTCCCCACTCCGGAAGGTTTGAAGAACGGCGCCCGTGGTTCTTGTTGATTGTTTGAAGCTTTAATCGTTCGTGAACGCGCTTGCCATAAGTCTCTTGAGATCGCACTCCAGAGCTTCCTGCAGCACGGTGTTCGGCAAGCGAGAGAAGCGGATAGTCTCGCAGACGTTCCAAGAGGGCCATGGCTGCTTGCAGGCGGGCTGGAACAATCTTGCCCGCCTTTCGGGCGTGTTTCTCTAAAAACGAATCGAGCTTTGACGGCATGATAACGATAGCCGAGTTTTACCGATTACTCCTGATTGCGATATGATACTCGGGTTGTTGGGCGGCTTGGGATCTCTCCTATGGCGAATTCTTTCTCCCAAACAGGTGTCAGGTAGTGCCGAGCGATCCATTCGACGACGGGGACACATACTGCATCCCCAAAGCCGAACAGGGCTTGGTTGAGCGGCACCTTCAGAACGAAGTCGTCCGCGCCCATGAGTCGGGCGCATTCCCGCGGTGTGAGCAGCCTCGCGGCATATTGCCCGTTCCCTGCGGCAAAGAGGATTTGTCGGCCGCTGCCGCCTCGCGGCGTGCGAAGGCAACCTGCAATACCGTCGGTTCGCAGTTCCGCCATCGATCTTCCGTTCCTGACTCTGCGGAATACCGTGCCGTATCGAGTCCTGTTCCCCGCAATCATCTCGTCCGCTGCGGCGCGGTGCTTCGGGCTCATCTGATTCAGCAAGTAATCAGCGCGCTCACGGCTCCACCAATACTTCGAGTTAGGGGAAAGCTCCTGCAACACATCGTCCAGGGCCAGACTTCGCTCTGGCAGCGGCGGCAGAAGGCGGATCTTCCAGGCAATGTCCGGGTGCCAGAATATGAAATCGGCCAAAGCAGTGGGTCGTGCATCGCTCTCAAGGAATTTCGGAGTCTCTTGTAGCTGGCAGCCTACATTGCTTTGGGTGCCGACGACGAAAAGCCTCTGGCGGCTTTGCGGAACAAATCGGGCGGCATCGACGATGAAGGCATCGACGGCATAACCCAGTTCATTCAAGGCGAACAGGGCGCTGGCGAAGTCGTTTCCGTCCTTGGACGTGAGGAATCCCGTCACGTTCTCCAGCAGCACCATCGGCGGCTTGCGCGAACCCAGCTTTTTGAGCGCGCTGATGAAGCCCCAGAACGCGGAAGAATGCTCGCCGGCCAATCCCTTCCTTGCACCCGCCAAGGACAGATCGTTGCAGGGGAAAGAAGCGGTGGCGAGCGCGACGGTGGGCAGGTCTTCCGCAGTCAACGCATGAATGTCCCCCACCTTGAATCCGCCGGTATCTCCAAAATGGTCGTGGTACATCTCCCATTTCTTCTCGTCGATGTCGTTCGCAAAGATGGTGGTCCATCCCGCATGGTCGAGGCCCATTCGCATCAAGCCAATCCCAGCGAAGAATTCCGCCACGGTCATTTCAGAATGTTTCCGGTTCTGCCTTTGCATGTGTTCCTTTTGCCCGACGGGCGGGACGATTGCAACGTTGCTCTCGCCTTGGCCAACGCCCGCATGGTGCGGGCGACGACTGGCGAGGGTTTCCGAAGTTCATGCTCCCAGAAGCGCAGCACGGTCCATCCGGCCTTGCGCAGTGCTTTGGCCGTTTGCTGATCACGTCGCGCGTTGCGCTGTATTTTCGCAAGCCAGTAGTCGCGATTGGTCGCAGGCATCCGCAAGTGCTGGGCGCACCCGTGCCAGAAGCAGCCGTCCACGAAAACAGCGACTTTGAGATTTCGGAAAACAAAATCCGGCTTGCCGTGAATTGCCTGCTTCCGCCGCCAGCCCGTAATCCCGTTCTTTCGGTAGAGTGTTGCCAATGCGCCCTCTGTCGTTTTGTTACCAGTCGAGCGAATGCTCGCCATGATCCGGGAGCGGAGTTTCGGCGCAAATATGTCGGCCATGCAGGTTGGGCTGAGGGCGATGGATTTGGGATGTTGCCAAAGGTCAGTGTTTGGAAAAGCAAGCTGCCTCTCCCTATGCCTGTCAAGCGCGTGCCCAGAGCGAGGCGGCGTGGGTGAAATCAGCCGAGATTTCCCTAAAATACATGGGCGCAGTGCGTTAGGTGCGGTTCCGGTCGTGCGGCGGGGTTTCTTCCTCTGGTGAAACGGCCTTGGAAACTCCTGTTTCCTCACTCGCAACAGGAGTTTTGGCACTCCTGTCACCTGTTGCGGCACTCCCGTCGCCTGTTTCCCAGCGCCCCACAGGAGTTTCCGCACTCCCGTCACCTGTTGCGGCACTCGCGTCTCCTGTTTCCGCGCTCCCGTCGGGTGTGGCGGCACTCCATTCACCTGTGCGGAGCGCGGCAACAGGTGTGGCGGAGCTCTTTTTACGGCGCGGTTGCCTCACTCGTGCAGGCGGATGACGCCATCCCAGGAACTGCCACCGTCCGCGCTGCGGCGGAGGCGGGCGATCCAATCGAGATGAAATTGGGAGGGGCCATCCGTGCGGGTGAATTCGGTCGTGGTCCCTGACTTCTCCCTGCGCTCAGGTCGAAGGAGTGGGGCGGGGGGCGGGGTGAGGGGAATCTCCTGATCAAAAGGCCCTCCTCTCCCCGCCCCTCTCCTACCGCTGCGGGAGGAGAGGAAGTCCGCATCGCCGCGCGTTGCGATGACTTCGCTGAACAGTTTTTCGGCGGTGTCCCATTCATGGCGTTCCATTGCGGACACGCCTTGCTCGAAGGTCGTCACCCACGGTGGCATCGCGGCGAGTGCGGGCGTGGCGCCGAGCACTTCGTACACACCAAACGGTTCGGAGATGCCCTTGGTCGTGAAGCGGCCGAGGTAACGCACGCGGATTCTTTCGGTCAACTTCCTGCGCGTCGTCTCGGTGATGAGGATGTCGGTGCCGAGATCCTTGTTCATGCCTTCGAGGCGCGAGGCGAGGTTGGTCGTCGCGCCGATGACGGTGTAGTCGAACCGGAAATCGGAACCGAGATTTCCCGCGAGCACGCGTCCGGAGTGGATGCCGATGCGCGTGCGCAATCGTTGCCCGCAAAACTCCGTGCGGCCCGAGTCGATGATGCCGCGGGCGGCGAGCACCGCGCGTTCCTCCGGATTCTCCACCGCGAGCGGCGCGCCCCACACGGCCATCACGGCGTCGCCGATGTATTTGATGATCGCCCCATCCTGCTCGTGGATGTAGCGCGTGGTCTGGTTGAAGTAACTGGTGAGAATGCGTGAGACTTCCGCGGGCGGAAGTTTCTCCGACATCGCGGTGAAGCCCTCGAGATCGGTGAAGAGGACGGTCGCCTCCACTTCCACGCCACCGAGCGCGGGATCGAAATCGCTCTCGGCCACGCGCGCCGCGAGGTGTTGCGGGAGATACAGGCCGAACGCGCGCTGAAGATGTCTTCGCCTCCGTCCTTCCACGGTGTAATTGAATCCGACGGACCATAGCAGCGCCGCGGGCGCCTGCACGGCCACGGGCACGAGCCATGACCACCAGTGGTGTTGGTGCCATTGCAGGTAGAACGACAGCGCGCCCAGCATTAAGGTGGCGGCCGCCACGGCGAGCGCCGCCTTCAGCGGACGCAGGTACACGAATCCTCCGCCGAAGAGCACGCCGCATCCGAGCACGGCGAGGATTTGCCCGATCATGGGGACGCGTTGCAGGGAGTCGCCGTGCAATAAATTCAGGAAGGCGGTGGCGTGAATCTCCACGCCGCTCATCGGCGAGTTGTCGAGCCGATCGCGCGCGTGGCCGGGGGCATTCTCCCGTCCGGTGCCGGCCTCCTTTTTCACGAAGCGATTGTAGGGAGTGCGGAAGGCTTCGCGGGGAGAGATCTCGGGGTGTCCGCCAATGAAGACGTGTTTGCCGCGAAAGAAGTTGGCGGGCAGGGCGTCCGGCTCCAGCGCCTGACTCAGGCTGACGGAGGGCATCCGATACGCGGGATCGTGATAGTTCAGCCAGCGGGGAATGAGGCGTTCTGCGGTGGAGCCGGGCAGTCTGGCGCCCGCGAGTCGCGCCGCGATCCAGGTGGCGGATTCGCGTTCGGAAGTGCCGGTGTAGAGCCTGCGTTGGATGGCTTCGTCCGCCAGCATCAGGAGGCCTGTGCCCGCGGCGGCTTCGCGCAGGGCGGGCCATGGCTGGCGCAATTCGGTCGTGGCTCCGCCCGCGCCGTTGCTGGCA
>Ga0163144_10021574_pt1 | contig 12794 bp, 6 predicted proteins | sample OliLak19BULKMAT1_FD_123175 | JGI IMG/M metagenome (GOLD analysis project Ga0163144, IMG submission 123175) | Freshwater microbial mat bacterial communities from Lake Vanda, McMurdo Dry Valleys, Antarctica - Oligotrophic Lake LV.19.BULKMAT1 | ecosystem: Environmental > Aquatic > Freshwater > Lake...
AGGTGTTCCTTGGGCGTGACGTAGCAAAGCATCGCGCAGCCATACCAGCCGATCATCGCCGCGCCGATGCCGCTGGTGATGTGGTCGTGGTTGCGACTCCACAAGCTCCGCCGCAACGCCGCCGGGCGCAGAGATTCTGGAACGGCATTCTGACCGGCTGCCTCAGCGGTGGTGAGCGGCCCGAGCGTGTAGAACGGCGCTTCGTGACACCACTCCAGTTGCTTGGCCATGTTTTCCTCGATCATGTGCATGGGCACGTGGCCCGGGCCTTCGTTCATCACTTGCACGCCTTTGGCCCACGCGCGCTGGGTCAATTCGCCCTGCACTTCGAGTTCGCCGAATTGCGCCTGGTCGTCCCCGAAAGCTTTCGGGGTTGAACCGGGACGCAGGCCGTCGCGCTGATGGCAATGACTCAATTCAACTTGGGCAAAACTTTTCAAATTCAACTCGCGGTAAAATTTCGGTGAACTCGGTCAAACGAATTAAACCTCAATCCGCCTCTGCGCTCAATCAAAACCCGGTTCAGAAAGCGCCCCGCAGTTAGTTTTTGTGGATGGCTCTTAATGCCATAGTGACAGGTTGATTTAACCGTTCGCTGCCGCGAGCAAGCAATTGGTTCAGCGTCGTTTCATATTCCTTCAACAACGAAAGCGAGGAACGAGGTAAAATTGCCGCAATCAAACCATAAGCTTGTTCGTCGCTTAAAGTTTCGACTTTGCTTTTTAATAATTGAAGGATTGTTTTGAGGCAAATCTCGCGGCCTGTCTTTGCAAGGGCTGTGCTCAGGCCGAGTTTGGCATTGATTGACACGTCCGGCGACTCAAGGGCATGGCGCATCCTTTCAATAAACGGCTCAAGGTCGCCTTTGCTATTTAGTTTCAAACTGGCGAGTTTCGGCGGGAGAAACACCAGATGTTCAGCATCGTGACGACCCGGCCATAATGACCGTTCCATTAAACAGCCTAAAACCAACGTCGCTTCCACTTGAACTTCGGAATCCGAAGCCTTTAAGTCAGCAAACAAAGATTCAATTTGCGCGTTCATCGAGCTAAATTAACACCTCGGAGGTTTTCTAAATCTATGCGGGGGGATGTAAAATCCGTAGGGTCTGCGTATTCTTGATGCACAGTGTAGTATGCATTGTCGGTCGGCCCATGTGCCCCGACCCACTCACTCATTCGGATAACTGCACTCCAAAGTTGAGTTTCCCAACGCCCGAATTTCTTGAATTTGTCCCAGTTTTGTTTGTTGTCCCATCCAAGATTGCTTAAAACTTGTAAGGCGGTCCACATCCCATATAGCCCGACTTGAACCTCTTTTCTGGTCACTCCTGAACTCGGGCCGGGAATAACGACTGACCAATAATGAAAAGTTGTTGATTCCTGAAGTTGCAGGCGCATGGCGTTCGGGAAATTCACCCTGTCACCACTCAGAGTTGCCCCTATCGCGATTGCGGTAACGGCAATTTTTGCAGCGATTCGGATATAGGCAATGTTGATTGCTGGCAACTGAATACCGGCGAGTCCTCCCCAAATACCTCCGACGCTTATTTGGCCAGCCAAAGTTTCATGTCCGCTGGGATCAATCCGATTTACCGGATCATCGGCGCAGTATGTGTATCTATGGAGCGATGCTGGGTCAAATTGCCTTCCAGCCAGCGTATCCCTCGTCCAGAATCTTCCAGTGTTCGGATTCGAGTATCGTGCCCGGAGATAATAAAATCCCAGGTTCGGATCGTATTGTTCGCCGGTGAAGCGGTAGTTGTTTGGTGTTGAACCGGTGCTGGTGATTTGGATGCCAAAGGCGTCGTAAGCGTAGGTGTCGCTCACAGTCGCGTTGGTGGCAGTGAGGTAACGAATGTTGCCGTTGCCATCGTAGCCGTAGAAATGCGTCGTGCCGTCGCTCTGTCGCTGGCTGATGAGATCAAGGCCGTAAGTGTAAAGTCGGTTCGGGGTTGAACCAACTGTCGTCAGTTCTTCCAACACTTGCGCGTATCCAGTGGGATTGCGGTCGTCAACGAGATAAAGATTGGTCGTCGTGCCGATAATTTTGCGGACGCGATTCCCGTCACCGTCATAAACGAGGGTGATGTTTGTGCCGCCAACGGTCGCGCTGGTCAGCCGGTTTTCCACTTCGTAGGCAAAACTGTTGCTCGCCGAGTTGGTCGTGCTGCCGTTGGCGTCGTAACTGTCGGTCGTCAATTGATCGTTGCCGTTGTAGGTGAAGGCTTGATTCGTCACACCGCTCACGCTCGACGTGCGGTTGGTTCGATTGCCGACAGCGTCGTATTTGTAGCCGACTGTGCCACCACTGGAAGCGGTGATGGTTTCATTGGTCAGGCGATACAGCGGGTCGTAGCTCCAAACATTCGTTCTCGCCGTGCCGTTGACGTTCTCAATGAGGTTGGTGCGATTGCCCGGAGGGGCAAGGCGATACGCAAATGACGCAATTGTTCCTGCCGAACTTCTCGCCGTGAGATTCGTCATCCGGTTGAGCGTGTTGTAGGCGTAGGTATTGGTGACGTTGTTTTGGTAACGCACCGTCTGGAGATTGCCCACGCCGTCAAAGGCGTAAAACGTGTTGTTCGTGAAGCGATCCACCGCGTTGGTCAGCCGGTTCAACGAGTCATACGAATACGTTAGTTTTGTGCCGTTGGTGGTGCTGGATTGAATGGACGTTACGTTGCCAAAGCCATCGTAAGCGTAGGTCAACGTTCCTTGTGGCGTGACTTTTGCCAGCAACCGGTCGCGAGAATCATAGGTATAAGTGTTCGTGCCGCTGGCATCCACCATGTTGGTGCGCTGGCCCGTGGGCGAGTAGGCGTAAGCGACTTTGTAGCCGTTGACGGAAGCCTTGTTCGTCAGCCGGTTTAGCGCGTCATATTGGTTGGTGATGACGCTGCCGTTGAAATTGGTGAGCCGTGTCAGGTTGCCAAGGGCATCGTAGGCGAACGTCTGCGCCTGTGCGCCGGGCAAAATCTCTTTGGTGCGACGGCCCAGCGCGTCGTATTCAAATTTATTGGTGCGGTTCAGTGCATCAATCTGTTGCAGGAGATTGCCGACGCCATCATACACATAGCGCGTTGCCATCGCTTGCGCCGTGCCGAGGGCATTGGTCACAGCGGCGAGTCGCCCGACGGCCTCGAAGCCAAATCGCGTGACGAAACCCGCCTGATTCGTCACCGCCAATTTGCGATCCAACCCGTCAAAGCCGGTGCTTTCGCTTGTGCCGTCGGGATAGATGACTTTGACCTGCCGGTTGAGCGCGTCATACTCGAATTTGTTGGTGCGATTGAGCGCATCCACCACGTTCGTTTGGTTGCCGTTTGCGTCATAGGCAGAGTTGGTGACTTCGCCCAGAGCGTTGGTGATGGCGATGCGCCGTCCTGCTGCATCGTAACCATAATAGGTGATCCGTTCGGTGATTGTGGGTGGCACGAACTGCCCCAACGAAACGACCTCTGCCTGAATCGAGCGCACCAGCCGCCCGGCGGAATCGTATCCGTTCCCCGTGTAGTTGCCGTCAGGATAAGTCGTGCGCGTCAGCCGTCCGAGCGCGTCATAGCTGTAAGTGGTCGTGCGCCCCGCGCGATCCACGCCGCTGGTCGTCCGCCCCTCAACGTCGTATCCGAAGCGCTCGCTCAAACCATCGGCGTAGATGTTGGTCGTCAACAAGCCGATGGCGTCATAGAAGAATTGGTTTGTCCGTCCCAACGCATCCACGGTTTGGGACTGCTTGCTGATGCCGTTGTAAGCCACGCGATTGGTGAAGCCGCCCGCGTCAACCGTCAGCAACTGCCGGTTGGCGGCGTCGTAGCTCCACTGCGTCAACACCGTGCCCGCGCTGCCGTTCTTGGTTTCCGTCAGCTTGTTACCGTTGACGTCGTAGGTGTAAACCGTCTCGTTGCCCAGCGCGTCCGTCAGTTTGGTGAGGTTGCCGTAGGCGTCGTATTCAAATCGTGTGACCGCTTCCTCCGGCAGACCGGCAGCGTTGGTTTCCGTGAGGCGGTTGCCCTGCGCGTCGTATGCAAACAGGCTGACGATGCCCAAGGCGTTGGCGGTGGAAACCAGGTTGCCGCTGTTGTCGTATTCGTTGGTCGTGCCGTAGCCGCGCGCGTCAATCGTTACGAGAGGTTGTCCAAAGCTGTTGTAGGTCGCCGAGGAACTTGCGCCGACTTCATTGGTGAAATCGGTGAGATTATCCTGGCTATCATACGCGAACGTGGTGGTTGCGCCAGCGGGACTGGTCTCGGCGGTTTTGCGGCCCACTTCATCGTAGGTGTAGGTGGACACCGCGCCGTTCGCATCCCGCACGCTGGCGAGTTGTCCCGCATCGGTGAATGACTGCACGGTCGTGTTCCCGGCGCGGTCAGTGATGATCTGCCGATGCCCAACGGTGTCGTAGTAATAAGTCGTGCCGCGCCCCAGCGCGTCGAGATTCTTCGTCAATCGCCCCGCGCCGTCGTATTCGTAGCGCGCCGAAACGATGCCGCGCGGGTCGGTAATGGCCGTCAAGTGATTCGGGAAGCTGGCATTCGTGTAAGCGTAAACCGTGTTTTCATACACCGACGGACTACGCTGAATCAGCCGGGCAAAATTGGTCAGATTCCCGCTGCCGTCATAGGCGTATTTCAAGGCGGGAGAACCGGACGTATCAAGCGCAATCGGATCGTAAATTTCCGTGATGTAATTGTTGCCGTCACGGGTGAAGGTGATTTGTTTGCCACCGGAGTGTGCAACGCCGCCGCTTGAATAGGTCAGCGCATTCCCGTTGCGGTCGGTCTTGGAGGCCAGCGTGCCGTCCGCGTTGAAACCATAACGAGTGCCGTCCTGCGCCGTGAACGTGAAATCGGACAACGAAGGATTCCAATCGGTCGCAACCGAGCCGCAAATCTCAAAATCATCCTCCTCGAACGTGGCGAGTTTGAGCGGCCCGGACCAGTTACCCAAGCAGCCGTCGCCCGGATCGTAGCCCGTCGGCGTCAAACCGAGATTGGCGGGCGCACTTACGGCCAACTGTCCCTGTCCACCCACGGCATCAAAGACCGGGTGGACGTAGATGCCGTAGTAACCCAGCGGATTGGCGGCATTGATGCATTGCGAGTCGGTGGAATTGAACACCACGCGCGGAACAAAATAATACTTCTCATTCTCACTCAAAGAAATCGTCACCAGATGCAACGAACTTGCCCTCGCGCAATACTGGATGCTGATAAACCCTTCCCAGCCGCCCGAAAGCGAATCGGATTCGATTTTCGGTATCTCCCAATCGAGGCGACCATTCACGCCCAAGCTACCGCCGCTGAATCCGCGCGAATCGTATTGGCGGTTGACCGTGATGGGCAAGCCTGCCACCGGGATTTGCAAATCGGTGGAAGCAAGCGTCACCTGTCCCACGTTCGTCGGCCAGTTCGCTGTGATGTTCACCGGGTCGGAGGCCAGGCTGTAATTGTTCGGATCATCTGTGATCGCCACGGCCCGCAAGGCTAGATTTCCCGCGAACACACTTTTCCAGTTCAAGCTTAATGGCGAGCCGGTGGCTTCGCCAATCAATGTGCTGTTTGCGTAAAGCAATACCTGCGTCACACTCCCGCTGCTGCAAGTGGCGGCAGCTTGCAGCAGGATGTTCGTCGGCACAGTGTAGGTCGAACCGTCTCCCGGTGCGGTAAGCGAAACTGAAATGGTGGGGTTCACCCCGATCGTGACGAGGCTGTTGTTGGTGTATTGCCCGTCGCTGGCGGAAAGTTGCAGCACATAAATGCCGTCGCTGCCAAAAGTGGCACTGCTGTTGGGCTGCGCAGCGTTTCCGAAAGAGACAGAGCCTGGCCCGGTGATCTTGCTCCAGTTGGTGAAGCGTGTGCCGCCACCCGTCAAACCATCGTCACTGACAATTCCCTGCAAAGTCGTGGAGGATGCCGTGATGACCTGCTGCGTTCCCGCAAACACGAACGGCGCGGAATTGATGTTGTAGGTGGCGCTGGCGACCGAACTTTCGTTGTAATTGTTTTTTAACGCCTTGGCCTTGAGCGTGGTGATCTGGTCCAGGTAAACCGTGCCGCCGCTGGAAATGTAGTTGTCGAGAACCGTCGGAGTGTTGCCGTCGGTTGTGTAATAAATCAACGCGCCATCCGTCGCGCAGGTGATGACCACATTCGTCGGCAACGAATAAGTGCCGCCGCCCGGCGTAAAGACCGGAGTGGCGACTGTGGGCGTGGAAATCGGCGCGATGCCTGCCGCGAAGAACGAGTTCTGATTCGTTGGCAAAGTGAAATCAAACGACACTTGCCCCACGCTGCCGGTCGTCACCCGATACCACGACGCCAGATCCGACATCAGTTCCGGCGTCCAAAAAATGATGTGGGCGTTCGTGGAGGCCGTCCCGCTCAACGTCACCCGCACTGTGTTGGTTGTGGGAAACGTGGGCGGATTGATGGTCAATTGCGCCAGCAGCGACGCCGGCAAAGCCAGTTGCACCGCGAAGAAGATGCAGAGCAAACGAAACAAGACGTTTTATTTTTTTCTTTTTCGGTTTCCCGGGTTTGTAGGGTTCAGTTTACGCATGATCCGCTTGCACAATTTCTGAAACAAGCAAGGCGGCTACGATTTTGCCGATTATTATTAGCACTGTATCCCGTTGTCAACCACGTTTCACCATGAGTTCAAAAGTTTTATTTGGCAAAGTCAGACTGTGGCAAAAAAAACCCGCCAGTTCAACATTCGAATGTCCGACGAGCAACGAACGGAGCTTGAGGAAATGTGCGAAAGACGCGGGCGTCCTTTAAGCTTTCAGGTCGAGCATTTAATAGACCTTGCAAAACTTCTGATTGATTTCTGCGACGGCAATGACGATTTGGAAAACGCAGGCAACCGTCTGCAGCAAGCTAAAAAACTTTTGGCAAAGAAGGGCAATTAAGCCCTGTTGGTTTTTGGCAATGATATTTCCGCAAACACTTCGGTTTCACGCCTTCGCGTAAAGCTCGCTGTCCTTCTCGGTGAACTCGCGGGACTTTTCTTCCATTCCCTTTTTCAACGCCTCTTCTTCCGCGATTCCCTGTTCCGCCGCATATTTCCGCACGTCTTCCGTTATTTTCATCGAGCAGAAGTGTGGCCCGCACATGGAACAGAAGTGGGCCGTCTTCGCTCCCTCTTGCGGCAGGGTTTCATCATGGAATTCTCTGGCCGTCACCGGATCAAGCGAGAGGTTGAACTGGTCTTCCCACCGGAACTCGAATCGGGCTTTTGATAGCGCGTTGTCGCGGTATTGCGCGCCGGGATGGCCCTTCGCCAGGTCAGCGGCGTGCGCGGCGATCTTGTAGGCGATGACGCCGTCTTTCACGTCCTTCTTGTTCGGCAGGCCGAGGTGTTCCTTGGGCGTGACGTAGCAAAGCATCGCGCAGCCATACCAGCCGATCATCGCCGCGCCGATGCCGCTGGTGATGTGGTCGTGGTTGCTACTCCGCAGGCTACGCCGCAACGACGCCGGGCGCACAGATTTTGTAACGGCATCCTGACCGGCTGCCTCAGCGGAGGTGAGCGGGCCGAGCGTGTAGAACGGCGCTTCGCTGCACCATTCGAGTTGCTTGGCCATGTTCTCCTCGATCATGTGCATGGGCACGTGGCCCGATGGCCCGTGCGGCTCGCACCCTTCGTTCAGGACTTGCACGCCTTTGGCCCACGCGCGCTTGGTCAATTCGCCCTGCACTTCGAGTTCGCTGAATTGCGCCTGGTCGTTGGCATCCGCGATTGAACCGGGACGCAAGCCGTCGCGCTGATGGCAATGATTCAATTCAACTTGGGCAAAACTTTTCAAATTCAACTCACGTTAGAATTTTCGGTGAAATCGGTAAATCATTAAATCGCAATCCGCGCGTCCACGCTCACCGAGGTTTCTTTCTCTTGGGTGAAGTCTTCGCCTGCGCCTTCTCCGCCAGCCGCGCTCGCGCGAGGCGGACGGCTTCGTGGAGCTTCTTCTGCAACTGCTCCTTCGGCAGCACCTCCGTCCAGTAGGACGACACGCGGATGCCGGACTTCTCCAGGTCAAGCAACTCCACCGTCTCGTGCCGCTGACCCGCGCAAAGAATCAGGCCGATGGGCGCTTCCTCGCCCGGCTTGCGCTCATGGCGGTCGAGCCAGCGCAGATAAAATTCCATCTGCCCTTTGTCGCCGGGCTTGAACTCCTCCAGCTTGAGGTCAATCGCCACGAGCCGCCGCAGGTGACGATGGTAAAACAACAGGTCGAGATAATGGTCCTCGCCGTCCACCGTGATGCGCTTCTGCCGTTCGAGGAAAGCGAAGCCGACGCCGAGTTCGAGGATGAACGCCTCCATCTCGCGCAGGATGGCCGCTTCAAGGTCTTTCTCCGCGTAGGTATTTCGCAGGCCGAGAAAATCCAGCACGTAAGGATCGCGGAACACGAGGTCAGGCGTGAGCTTGTCCTCCTCGAGCAACGCCGCCAACTCCTGCTTGATGAGTTTGTCCGGCTTCTTGGAGAGCGCCGTCCGTTCGTAAAGCATCCCCCCGATTTTCTTGCGCAACGTCCGCACGCTCCACCGTTCGATGCGGCACATCTCGGCGTAGAAATCCCGTTTCAATTCATCCTGCTGCGGGACGATTTCCTTGAAATGACTCCAGCCCAATTGTCGCCGCAGTGTAGCGACAATTCGCTCGTCGGGAAACGCCTCGGCAAACTGCACCATCCGCCGCAGATTCTTCTCGGCAAAGCCTCGGCCAAACTCCGCCTCCAATTGTCGCGACAGTGTAGCGACAATCCTCGCCCCATACTCCGCGCGCTTCTCCTTGAGAATGTCCTGATGCACCCGGCGGCCGATGTGCCAGTAGAGCGTGACCAGCCCGGAATCCACCGCCCGCGCGACCTGCTCGCGCGCCGCGAGGATGAGTCCGCGCACATCCGCCAGCAACGGCGCGACGCCGCGCGCGGGCTTGGCGGAAACTTTGGTCAGCGAGAGTTTCTTGGGCATGGCAACCTCAACCGGCTACGCGACGAACTCCGGCGTGAACTGCCCGTGCCAGCCGAGGATGGCCCACGCGCGCTTGGTCAATTCGCCCTGCACTTCGAGTTCGCCGAATTGCGCCTGGTCGTTCGCGTCCGCGATTGAACCGGGGCGCAAGCCGTCGCCGATACTGAAGGCGACGTCGTAGCGATGATGTCGGTGATAACTCAATTCAACTTGGGCAAAACTTTTCAAATTCAACTCGCGTAAAATCTCTCAATGTCAACTGTGCCGAACAACCAACACGTCCGAAACGGTGGAATAACTTTCGCCCTCCCAATCAAACTCAATTCGGCGTCCCGGATTGTTGCCGCAACCGTCCAAGTAGCTGCGAATCTTCTGTTCCATGAGCGGCTTCGCCCGCTTGAGTTTCCAAGAATCGAAATAGTTTCTTTGGTCAACGAGCACGAGAAACAAGCGGTTTGAGGCGTCGAAACGTCGGTCGCCCTGATTCTCGTAAAGCCAGCGAATCAAGCCACCGGAGTCTGCTTCGATTTCAGTGACGAGCGTGTTTCGGAAATTCACAAGTTCCACGATGAGTTGTTTACACTCTGCCGACGGATGATCTGAAACCTTCGCCCACAGGTCTTGGAGAAGCGCGGCGTCAGCCAAGTCAGCGGAGATTGGCAGGCCGTGAGTGCGAGCGGCACGTTTTAGCAAAGTCAGTTCAGGGCGGAGGGTTGCTGCTTGGCGTTTCTCCTTCAGATAGCCTTCGGGCAGGTAAGTCACCTTCAAGTCGAACGGCGTGTCTTTGACGAAGAAATCAATTTTCTTCACCAGACCAACGGCTGGCAGAACGTTCGCGTGGTCTTTGAAAATGTCCTCGATAATGATCGAGGTCCAATGGTTATACCACGAGCACAGCACATAGCCGCGCAGACTGGTGAGCAACTCGTTCTCGACGCACCGACACAGAGCTTCGTAGTCGGTGATTTTCTTCACGTAGTTGTCCACGATGGTTTTCTCCAGACTGTTCTGGTGGAGACCTCCCCAATTGAACTCCTGGACGCGGTAAAGCTGGTTCACCAACTCGGCTTCGTTGGCAAGCCGCTGTTCGCGCTCCTCACGGTAAATATCACGAGCGCACGCCTCAATCGTTGAGACATTGATGCCAGCATTGAACGCCGCATCAAAAAGTTGACGTGAACCAACATCGGGTCGCGCAATGCCTGCTGCCTGAAACAGCCGTTCGAGATATTCCGTTCTGTTCAGCGAGCGGAGTTTGAGAAAGCGCCGTCCCTCGGCATCGGCGACAAGCTCATTCAGCTTGTCTTGGCGAAACAGAGCGTCGGCTTGGGCGAAAGTAAGCGGCATGTTTATTCCTTTGGTGTCGGGAGGGTGAAAATCCATCCGGGTATGTTGGCCAGAGAACGTCCAACCACGGCGGAACGCGAGAATACAAGGCCGTAATCCGTGCGCAACGCTCCGTCTCGGTTGTCCTGAACAACGGATGCCGCTGAATAGACGAGCGGGAAGCAGCCGCAATACACCATGCCTGCCGTGTTCGCGCTGGCTGAAAAACTGTTCAGAAACTTCCAACTAGCCTCGGTGCGCGCATTGAAGAATAGAACTAGGCAACCGCTCTCGCGTAACTTGCGGCTCGCGATTTCCAGAAACTGCGACATGGCCTGGTTGTAACCGAGCGATTTCTTGGAGCGTTCCTTTGCGTTCGACACCACAATCTCAGCCTCAAACGGCGGTTCTTCTCCGAGGATAACGTTCCAAATTTCGGAAAGCTCAAGGTAGGGAATGCGGTCGCCGTGCGGCGGGTCGGTGATAATCAAATCAACGGAGTTGTCCGCAAGCTGCGGAAGCAGCGCCAGACAATCTCCATTCAGAATCGCGTGGTCGGCGTCACCGCCGCAGACCTCCGAAAGCGTGCCGGGCTTGGCGGCAAAGTGAACCGATTCCGATTCGGCGACCGCTTTGATGAGCTTCTGGACACGACGCTCGAAACAATTCCAGACGTTCACTTCAAAATGCTGCTCTGGCCGCCAGTAGCCGATGACCCACGAGCCGACTTCCATCCGTTCGCTGCTGACGCCAGTCGTCTTTCCCCGGCCCGTGATAGCGAAAACCATCTTGCTCATCTGACCAACCGCCGCTGTCAGTGAAAGTCGCATCGGCTCTTGCAGCGCCGTCGGCAGGTCATCAATCGCCGCCAGCAAGAGTTCGATGTTGCGCAGCGCCCGTCCCGTGAACAGTTCCTTGAACGTGAGCGACGGAAAGGAATTGATGCGGGAGTTGGTGAAGAATCGTGGAGCGCGTAACCGCTGCGGCTGATAAGACGCGAATCGCTCCGCGAGCGCGATGTCCTGTTCGTCCGGCGGCAGTTCCAACCGATTACGACTCTCTCCGTTTGTCCGCCAGACCATCTCCATCACCCCGTTGCGCCAAACGTAGTGCGTGGCGGGCCTCTTCTGCGCGGTCGTGTAACTTTCGAGAATCGCCTCTTTGACCAACGCGCTGACCTGCGAGAGCGCCATGGCGACAGCGTGAGCCGTCGGCGGTGACACGAGCAACCGCGTAAGCCTGACCGCAGCAGGATTGATGTCGATGCCGACGAACCGACGCTTCAACTGAACCGCTTCCAGCGCGGAAATGCCAGAGCCGAGGAACGGGTCAACCACCAAACCGCCGTCGGGGCAAAGATGCTGGATGAGGTAGCGCATCGGTTCTGCCGGTTTCTTGCCCCAGTATTTGTGAAAGGCGTAGAGGCCGCGATACGCCGCCGGCTCTGAAAGAGACTCAGGCGTCGAAACCGGGGCTATCTCTGGAAAGGCAAGTTGCATTTATGCTTTTGCGTAAAGCTCCCCACCCTTTTCCGTGAACTCGCGGGACTTTTCTTCCATTCCTTTTTTCAACGCCTCCTCTTCCGCGATTCCCTGTTCCGCTGCATATTTCCGCACGTCCTCCGTTATCTTCATGCTGCAAAAGTGTGGCCCGCACATGGAACAGAAATGGGCTGTCTTTGCTCCTTCTTGGGGCAGGGTCTCATCGTGAAACTCTCTGGCTGTTACCGGATCAAGGGAGAGATTGAACTGGTCTTCCCACCGGAACTCGAATCTGGCTTTCGATAGCGCGTTGTCGCGGTATTGAGCACCCGGATGTCCTTTTGCCAAATCCGCCGCGTGCGCGGCGATTTTGTAGGCAATCACGCCATCCTTGACGTCTTTTTTATTGGGCAATCCCAAATGCTCTTTCGGGGTCACGTAGCAAAGCATCGCGCAGCCATACCAGCCAATCATCGCCGCACCAATGCCGCTGGTGATGTGGTCGTAGCCGGGCGCGATGTCGGTCGTGAGCGGCCCGAGCGTGTAGAACGGCGCTTCGCCGCACCATTCGAGTTGCTTGGCCATGTTTTCCTCGATCATGTGCATGGGCACGTGGCCCGGACCTTCGTTCATCACCTGCACACCTTTGGCCCACGCGCGCTTGGTGAGTTCGCCCTGCACTTCGAGTTCGCCGAATTGCGCCTGATCGTTGGCGTCCGCGATTGAACCGGGACGCAAACCGTCGCCAATGCTGAAGGCGACGTCGTAGGCGGCCATGATGTCGCAGATGTCGTCCCAGTGCGTGTAGAGAAAATTTTCCTGGTGATGCGAGAGACACCATTTGGCCATGATGCTGCCGCCGCGCGAAACAATTCCCGTCATGCGGTTGGCGGTCAGCGGCACAAAACGCAGCAGGACGCCGGCGTGAATGGTGAAGTAATCCACGCCTTGCTCGGCCTGTTCGATGAGCGTGTCGCGGAAGAGTTCCCAGGTGAGGTCTTCGGCTTTGC
>Ga0163144_10021576_pt1 | contig 12794 bp, 13 predicted proteins | sample OliLak19BULKMAT1_FD_123175 | JGI IMG/M metagenome (GOLD analysis project Ga0163144, IMG submission 123175) | Freshwater microbial mat bacterial communities from Lake Vanda, McMurdo Dry Valleys, Antarctica - Oligotrophic Lake LV.19.BULKMAT1 | ecosystem: Environmental > Aquatic > Freshwater >...
GCACAGGTCCACGGGCGTGAAGCCCTGGTCTGGTGGGATGCAACGGGAGGTCGAAGAACCCTCCCTTGCCAAGCCAGCACCCGCTTAGGGTGCGAGGACGTGGGACACGTCCATGGCTTGCGAGTGTTACGGACTGCATCCTTAGTATCAGTGTACCATCGTGGAAAAAGGCCTGCCCGACTTTACATAAAGTCAAACGGTTGCCAGATACCACAAGTCTTGATTCAGGCGTGGGCGGTTGATTATGTACTATGCGCTGATTCGGGTAAATAGCTCGTTAAGGAGGGCATCCGAAGTTTTCAGTGCCGCTCTTTGCCGATAAATCCGGGGCGCTGAGGTATGGCTTTCAGGGCTGCTTCGATTTCGAACAGCCGGGCCGTGTCACTCGGGCGCATGGCTTTCAGGAGCTTCTCGATGTCATCAATCACCCACAAAGGGCAACCAAATTTCTCCCATTGGTTGACATCGTCAAGGATGATTTCCCAGCGGCCAAAGTGTTCAAGCGCGCCCTTCTTCCAGTCCGGACCGAAGGCTGCCCGTGCTGCCTGTATCGTCACGGCAACGGGTGAGAGTGACTGTTGCCGGTACTTCTCATCGGTGATGATCCAGTCGCGCCCCATGCCCGCCTCCTTCTTCAGGATGGCGGGAGAATCCTTTAAGCCTGGTTAACGGATTTGGCGATGTAGGGGTTCGGGTCCCATTCAAGCGAGGGCTCCCAGTAGAGGTGGGGAAGATCGGCATGGAGCGTCTCGAAGGAGTTGGCAAGCTCCCAGTAATTGACGGGCCGCAGATACTGGGGCCTGGTGGTCGGGTTTAAGAGGATCGCCGCTTCGCGCCCCAAGGTCAGGATCTCGTCGGGGTTCATCAGGTTCCTGGCTGCCTCCCCCGAAGTCGAGCTTGTGCCCTCCGTCTCTCCGGTGGGGCTGTATCCTTTCGAGGTCGAGCTGCCCTTCGTCGTGACGGTCTTTTGCCCCAGGCTTTCTGAGAGGTATTTGGCGCTGTCCAGATCGTTAACATTGCAGAACCACTTGTAGGCGCAGTTCGACAGGATTGCGCCCGCCGACTCCTTGTACTGGTCCTTCAGCTGGTCGATCCCCTGCACGATCAGCGTGTAATCGACGCCGTAGCCCGACATGGTGGCGATATCGCGGGGCAGGTCGGGCATCCTTCCAAGGGCGGGAAACTCGTCGATCAGGAACATCGTGCGGTGCTTTCCGGAGCGCCCTTCGACCGGGATTTGCTTGAAGGTCGCGGTGGCGGCGGTGATGAGAAGTCGCAGCCAGGTCTTTTGCGTTTCTACCCTTTCGGGCGGGATGACGACGTAAACGGTTGTCAGCCCCTCAATCAAGTCGGTCATGCTGAACGATGATTTCGAGGTCGAGGCCTTCACCTGCGGATCGCTGAGAAATTTTGTTGCTTCGCTGATATTTGCGAAGATCCCCGAATAGGTTTCCTCGGCCAAATCCAGATAGGGGCTGATCATCTCCTTGATCGCCCCTTCAAAGGCGCGGGAAGCTGCCATCTTCGCCATGAACTGCTCGGTAAATTGCTTGCGGCTGAGGGATAAAATCTCACGGGCGCGGGCGAGGGTCTTTGTCTCGCCGGGCTGGTCGGTGATCCACAGAAGCACGGCGGCGATGACATTGGCAGCGCTGCCGGACCAGAATTTGTCCTTGTCGCCCGCCCATGTCGGGCTGATGGTCGAGGCGAGGGTCTGCGCGATTGCGACGACGTTCGGGTCGTCGCGGTCGAGAACATCGAGGGGATTATAGGTCGCTGGCGGAAAGCCCAGCTTCTGAAACCGCGTCCCCAGCATCGCCCACGGGTTCAGGATGTGAACTTCGGATTGAAGGCTGAGCTTCCGGGCGCGGGCGGTGATGGCGGCGTTCTCGCCCTTGGGGTCGATGACGATCATGGAGCCCAGATAGCGCAGCAGGGTCGGGATGATGACGCGGGTTCCCTTCCCCGTACGCGTGCGGGCGACGATCAGGGTGTGATGTTCTGCAAAGGCGCAAACGGGCGCGCCGGGGTCGTCCGCAAGTTCGGTTTCCTCCGCGATTTCGGGCAGGCTGCTCTTGCCGAAGAAAACGCCCTTAAAGGGGTAAAAGGCATTGGGGATGGTGTTCCACTGGGGCGCGAAGGATGCCGTGCCGTAGTTGTCGGACGGCAGGGACGGGGGCGGTCCCGCTGGCTGCTTCCGCGCGCCTCCCACGAAGTAAAAGAAAAGCACGGCAGCGATCATGGTGACGATGGCCCAGAAGAGCGCGCTGCGCTGTTCGGGTGTGCTCTGGTACGGCTCTGGCCCGGTGGGCGGCTCCCCCCGATAAACCTCCGGTGGGGGCTTCGGTTTTGCGACCGGCTTGGGCGCGTATTGCCCGCGCAGCGTGGCAATACGCCTGTCCGATCTTTGACGGTAATCGAAGACGAACTGCACGCCCATCTTGGGGCTGACCTGGCCCCATTTCGCGAGCAGGGCATTCAGCTCTTTCCGTGTTTTGGTGAAGTCCGGATAGTAAGCTTCGCCGGTGATTTTACCGGCGTTGTATTTGAGCGCGATCTCGGCTTCGTGAAGGGCAAGCTCGGCGGCGCGTCCCACATCCCGGAAGTAGTCCGCCCGCGTCACGTTCGCCGGTATGGGCGGCGGAGCTTGCGCGAATATAGCGACGCCTCCGCACAAGAGCAGCAGGCACAAAGTGGGCGTGAGGCGGTGGCGCGGCATGATTTCTTTGCCGCGCTAATTCCCTTCCCCGCCGCGAAGTCGATCATGCGCTTCGCGCATGTGCTGGAAGATGAGCGGCTCGGCTTTTATCTGATCAATGGCGCGGCGCAAGAAATCGGCCGGCACGGTAATCGTGCCGCTGGAATTCTCAAGCTCTCTCTCGACGGCGTCCGTAAATGCAAACCACTCTGCGGCTTCGTCGGTGGACAAGAACTTCTGCCAGAACGCGTTCTCTTCCTCTCCACTTGTATTGCCGAAACCGGACGTATCGGTGGGCTCGGTAGTCATGGGTTTGCTGTCCGCCTTTCAAAGGAAGGGTTTTGGTTTTTGTGTTTTTGTCCGGAAGGAATAAGGCAAGCCGTCGTCGGCCCCAGCGGCTGTCGGGAAACGCGGAGCGTTTTCCACAGGGAGCGCCGGGCAGCTATCGGGAGACTATAGGATTTAGCTCTATAGGATTGTGTGACAAACTGCCCGTGCCCGAGTGTGACAAACTGCCCGTGACTGCTGTGACAAACTGCCCGTGGATAACTGGGTGCATCCACAGGGTTTATCCACAGTTCTGTGGAAATCCCGGATATCAGACGCGGAGCTTTGCGGTTGGGGTGCATGCGGGCGTATTCACTTGATCTGGACCAGCCGCCTCGGCACGGGCGGCGGGCTGTTATAGACCCTCATTCCCTGCCCATCGAAAGCGAAGCGCGCCTCGCGGTAAACCACCTTCACGAGCTTGAGGGTGCGGGTGAACACGCGCCGGAAATCGACCATGCGTCCGTAGTCGGTGCCGAACTGCGCCTTCAGGGAAACCCACGGCACAAGCCCCGGCTTTTGCGGATCGACGCGGTGAAGGCGCTTCGCAAGCCAGGTGTAAACATCGAGCCCCATTGCGCTGTGAGACAGGCGAGCAACCGCCTGCTCATTGAGCGGGACGGCATGCTGCATGAGGCTGTTGAAATAGTTCGGCGAGAATTGGATCGTCGTCGGCCAGAGCACGCGCTGTTTGTCGTCCTTCGGCGTCCACAACTCGAAGCCGTCGATGACGCTTCCCTTGATCGTGACGGAGCGCCCGTCCTGCCCCATGCCGAAACGGAAGTCGGCGGAAGCCAGCCGCGTGAGCTGGTCTTTCACCGTCTTGATGGTCCGGCCCCCGGGATCAAGGCCGAGGGTGCGTTTCACGAAAGCCGTCAGGCTGTCCTCAAGTTCCAAAAGGGGCGATTGCGTCCGGAGGGCTTCGGCGTTCAGGTGATAGAGCACGAGGCGGGGCTTCGGACCGTGCGGCAAACCGACATCGATCCAGGTGTCGTTCGTCGCGTCATAGGCGTTGCCCGCTTGAATCCGCAGCGACACGCGCCCGTTGCTGCGCTGCCACGCACGCACTTCCTGTCCGGGATCACGATACGGCATGCACGTCTGGCAAAGAACCGAGTGCTGATAGAGGATGGCGGCATCCTCGTCGTCCGACGGCAAGGGCAACGCCAGCAGGCGCTCCTTTATCGGAGACAGCGGTTTGTGTTCGGGTTTTATAAGCCCCGGCAGGATCGCGCTTGCCGGGGTCAGTTCTTTCGCCATATACGTTTTTGTTTCGCGAATTCGCGAGTGTTCGCTAATTCTAGCCTGATCCCACTCTTCCCTGCCCCTTGCGGCTGGTCATTTCGAGCTCTTGGCGTTCCCAGGCTTCGAGGGCTCGCACGAGAAGCTGCACGTTCTTGAGCCGCGATTCAAAAGCATGGCGCTTGAAGCGGTCGCGGAAGTCCGGCGGGACCTTGAAGTTGAGATCGACCAAAGTCTCGGTGGCGGTCTGCCCGCGCTGGAGCGATCCTGATACCCCGACGACGGACACCTTCTCTTTGCTCGCAAGCAACGTGCCCGCGTTGATGGCTGAAGGCTTCTTAGGCATGCACCTTTATCCTTTTCTGAAGTTTGTCGTTCGACTTGTCGTTTTCGTTTTCGCTAAGTTTCGCTAATTCGCCCAAGCGTTTTCTCGTGGAGAGCCAGAGTTCGGCCATTTCGGCGGCACAAGCGCCATTCGGGCTGAGCTCCTGCGCGGTGCGCCCATCGGTCATCGCGGCTGCATAGTCCACCCTGTCATGCACGATGGAGGGAAACACCTGCCCGTGTTCGGAGAGCGCGGCCAGGGTCTGCACGGTTATCCGCGTATTCGCTTTCGCCTGCGTCAGGACGAAAACGAACGGCGCGCCGGACGCCCTGACGAGTTCGAGCGTTGCCCCCAGCGACCAGAGGTCGTTGGGGCTGGGCCGCGCTGGGATAACAACGAGGTCGGCGAGCTGCAAGACCTGCCGGTTCTGCTCGGTGAGCGCGGGCGGCGTGTCGATAAAGCAATACGAGAAGCCGCTTTCCGAAAGGGCTTTCAGCTTTTCCGGAAGTTCCCGAATGCTCACGGGCGCAAGCTTTGGATTGTCCGCTTCGCGGATATTCCACCAGGTTGCGAGAGTCTGCTGCGGGTCGGTGTCGATCACGACGGCGGGGCCGTGACCGGCACGCTCGGCTGCGACGGCAAAATGCGCCGCAAGCGTCGTTTTGCCGCTACCGCCCTTCTGGGAAGTAATTACGACCGTTTTCATGGGTGTCGGCATAAGCTAAGATAGCGAATTCGCTAATTCGCGGTCCTTCGCGAAGTTTAGCGCAACCTTGGGCTGGAAAGCAAAGTGGCGAAGTGGTTTCCCTGCGGCGAGACCTTCATCACGGGCGATGTGCTCCGGTGGAAGGAACCCATCTGGAAGCCAAGGGCGAAGCGCGGTCGCTCCAAGGTGATCGGCGAGCGCCTGGTTGTGGCGCAAGTCCTGAGTGAACTGGAGGACGGCTCGGTTACGTTAATCGTCAAGCAATGCGACACGCAACGCGGCGAGTTCTGGCTGAAGGCCATACCTGAGTTGAAACCGGGCAGCGAGATCAAGCGCCGCCGCGCCCCCCTCGTGAAGGGCGGCGTGGAGCGCAATCCGTGGGGCGGCACGGATGGAGAAACCGTGCGGGGCATGCTCACGAGCAAATTCACCAAAGCAGTCGAGGACGGCAAGCCATAATCTTCGCTAGTCTCCGTAGGGGGGAAGTGAAGTCGCTACTCAGAAGAATATTGCGGCGAGTTACACAGCTGAAGCTTCGCATCTCGAAGTTGAATGCCGCAGCTGAGCTGGTCACTCGCGTTGCGAGGCAATAACTTTGAGGTCGGTTGATTTTCAAGAGCGACACTCACGATACAATATGTGTCCGTGAATGCACCAGGCTTGGGAGCGGCTTTAGATGGCTTGTTCCAGAATCTTACGACCAACTTTCTTGCCTTGCTTATCGCCTTGGCTGCCTTGAGCGCCTTGACAATGGCCATAATTCAAGCTGCCAAGGATCTCGCGCACTTGCCACGATGGTTTTATCGGTACAAGCTCAGGAAATGGTTCCGCAATCAAGCTGTTAAAGCAACGGGGCGCGATTGCGACTGTATGGCTCAACAAGCTGAGGCAGCACTACTCACCCTCGCTGCGAACGACGACGCCAATTCCTTTTATGACCTTGGCGCTGATCCGTTCCGCCAACGCTTCGTTGCAGCGGTTCAACTCGTTATGGAGTACCCACAGGAGAAGTTTTTCCCGCTACTTTGCCTTACGGCCGCCGTTGCTTCATCCGACGACCTGGAAATTATTCGCACCCTCCGGCTTGACGATCCCGATGACCGAGAGAAAGTGCTGCATGCAAGAAATCGCACGCTGCCCGTCGCAACCGGTGCGATCGACGCATTCATGGTGTCCAGTTCCGGCTCGTGGGGTCGCATTATGCAGATTACCGCCTTCGTCGTTTCCACAGGCTTGACTTTGTTGGCGCTACATTTTCGCGGCAGCCTTGCTGATTACTATGGAGGAGGAATCGTTTCTGCATTATGCGCTGGATTCCTTGCACCGATCGCACACGATCTGATGGTCGCGTTGCGCTCCACACGCGAAAAAAAGCAGTAGTTATGGCTTAATCGTCAAATCGTATTTGGTAAAAGTGCGCAGAATCGTTCTGGCGGGAATACAGTATCCAATGCGTGCGGCACGCTCGCCAGCAAAATGAAGTCCGAGGACATCACGAGAAGTAGCGTCCAGTACCGCCGAACCCGAATCCCCGCTCTCCACCCCAGCCCCATAGGAAATGATGTCGCCGAACCGAAAATAACGACCGCTGAAGTCAAATGGCAAATCGTTGTGAACCGAGTCGATGACACCATCGAGCGTGCCGCGTTGCGATTGGATCTTTACTGCTCGTGATTTCATTGCCACAAAATTGCTGAGCGTCAGATTAGCAAATCGAGGGACTAGACCTAACTGCAAGTGCGCATTGGACAGCACCACGCCGTCTTTAGGCTGAACCAGTGCCGCATCTGCGGTATTGATACTCGAAGTGTCCAAGACGCTCCAGTCCGCCAGTGTGCCCATGACATTATCGCCGGCTTTCCCGTCGGTGTCAGCCGGACTCTCTACAGGATCACCTTTAGGGCTAAGCCAGTACGGTGCCGCCACATGCGCGCACGTCAATGCGTACTGTCTACCCGCCGAATCCACGACGGCTAATCCAAATGTGCCATTCATGCCGATGTAGTGTCCCATCGACTCGCCCGCGTATATCGTCCGGTGAATAACGGGAATTCTGTTCAACTCTACGACATCAGTTTTTATGGTTACGGCTTCGTCAGTCAGACCTCGTAGAAGAAGCGTCTTCGGAATACGAAAGGCAGTCTTCAACTTGGACTTGGGTAGCTTGCGATTCACGTATAACCGCACGCTTAGGTGTCCTGTTTCACGCCGGTCCGCGATCTTTTCGGCCAGTCCATATCCTAGGACGACGTCATGCCACCAAAGGTTCTCGAATTCCGTAAGGTTAAGGATACGCTGGACTTTGCGGCTCCGTTTAGTCACCGCAGTTGCGCAGGTGAACCGGCGCAATTCGCGCAGAGCTTGCGTCACCTCAGCAAGTTTCACAGTGTCCGGCACCGCGAGCTTCATGAATCCACCGTCACTTCTTCGCGGTTTCTTGTTTGCCTCCGGCTGATGCTACGGCAGAGGTGACTTTCTTAAGAGCGGCTGAAACAGGAATGTTCAACCCGTAAGTCAATCGAGACGCATACCGTTGCTCGTAGCTGGTACCGTCCATCGGATTACGTCCGGGAATCAATGTTCGGCGGTTTGCAAAACCCGACCCAACGAAGAATTGAAGCCAGGAAAAGCCTGCGGCTCCCCCAACAAAAAAATTCTCTCCTGGTCGGCCGGTGAGTCCAACACCTGCAACCGCGCGGGGCAGTATGTAGCGCCACTTGCCCTCTTTAATATCCACGGGATAGGGATAAAGATTGATGAGACCGTAAACCGACTGTTTATTTATAGTCTTGGGAACAAAAGTGTTTCCTTCATCCGAATAGTCCAGCAGGGTGAGCTTATTCACCGGCACACCGACGCTCACATCCCACAGATACCTTCCCTCGTTGTCGTACGTTTCCGGCTTTCCCACGACGATGACCTTGGGCTGCGTTCGAACCTCGAAAGCGGTGAGATCACTCGGCACAGGTACCTTATCAAAGACACCGTAGCCCAAGAGCGACGTCCGTCCAGGTGCAGCTGCTTGCAACCCCGCGGCGAACCGAAGAAGATTGATCAGCCGTGCAACATTGGCAGGGAGCTTAGGTTTGGCAATCGCGCGGAGTTCGACATCCCCGTAAGTTTCCCGCGCGTCCTGCCCAGTGTTCAGTGCGGCGTTCACATGCACGAATACAAAGGCGATACGCGACTTGCCCATTATTCGTTTCGTCGCGGTGATTTTGATCCCGCCGACTCCTCGCTCAGCCAGTAGCCAGCGCGAGGTGACCGGGTCCTTCTCATCAACGCCATGCCGCACCAAATAGATGAGTGCATTATCTGCGCCCTTCGCCCAAACGTTTTCTCCACGGTACTCGCCCTGCAAAATAGCCTTGAGGGCGGTTACTAGCAGTGTGTCTTGGCCCTTGCCGTCCGCCAAAGTCGCGTTGAAGTTAGTGCTGATGACTTCCCCGACTTTCTGGTCCGCTCCGTTCAGCTTCACGGTGGAACTTAGAGGACACTCTTTGTCCACAGCCGCACATTGGTAATTCGCGACGGTCACAGAGTCCGGAGAGTTTACCAGTTCCTCAGCCAGCTTCTTTGCGGCGTCACTTGCCTGACCGCTTGGAGGTTTTGCGCTGTCCGTTGCCGGCTTTATGCCCTCTGCGGGCGGCGCTACGGTCTGCCCAAATGACGCCGGGCATAATCCTATGAGCAACATGACAAACAAGAATTTCACAGCACACTCCTCAAGATTTGAACTGGCACTGCACGACAGTGTATCACAGGAGTAAGCGGGAACCTGTCCTAATAAGGGACACAGCCATCATCAGTTGTATGCACATGATCCTCGAGAGTACTGTGGCGTATCGACGCCGGTTCAGTCACGTCTAAGATTTTCCTCCCGCGTGCCGCAGCCCATACGTCCGTTAATCCTGCATCCTGCCAAGGGATTCGTCTTCATAACCGCAAGCCCTGACGGGCTCCGGCACTGCGTTTCAGCCGGAAGTGGTGCGGTCAGACGAACGTCGTTGGCCTGTCTTCCGTCATGAAGGCCGTGATTGTCGCGGCCAGGAGCTGACGGAGAAAACACATGACGAGCACCCTCATAACCTCGGATGAACTGAAAGACCTCGATATCGACGCGCTGCAATCGAAGTTCTTTCGCGTCTCACGGGATGTCGCCCGCCTGCGGGAAACCTGCAACGAGCTTCCGCTCGCGGAATCCTCGCTGCGTAATATCAGCGCCGTGCTGGCCGCACGGAAGCTCCGCGCTCCGAAACCCTGAGCGCTACTCACGCCGAGCCCCTCGGGGCTCGGCTACTTGTTCGTGAAATGGGTTCAAAGAAAGTCCCCGCAATTTATCGCCTCGGCGGTTGCGTGGGGAAGGGAATTGCCGGACATAGGTGCCGCCCGCGTCGAGCTCGACGCTCCTGCGGCAATCCGGCAATTTCCCGCCGCTCACTTCCTGGTGCGCGGCTTCGCCTTCGCCGGGGCTTTGGCGCTGCCAGCGTTCACGCTGGCCGTCGTATCGCCAGAGCCCTCGGCAAGCGGTTCCCATCCCGGTATGCCCTGCAAAATGCGCTCGGCATTTTTAGCAGGCGTGATGTGGCCGTAGTAATCCTCGATCATCTTGACCGAGGTGCCCATCTGTTTTGCCAAGAAATAAACGTCAACGCCTTCTGTCAGGCGGAAGGTGGCATAGGTATGGCGGAAGGAATAGGAGCTGCGGCGGCTGCCGGAGGAACTGAGCAGCAGGCCGGATTTCTCCAGCAGGTCGCCGATCAGCGAATTGTAGAGCGTAGAGGCGGGCTTGCCGTCGATGGTCGTGAATACGGCATCATCGGGCTTGACCTCCTTGCTGATGGCGCGGATGCGGTCAAGGTAAGTCGCAACATTGGCGGCGGCGACGAGTTCGCGGTACTTCCCTTTGCCGCGCACGTTGAAGCAGACGAACTGCCGTTGCTGCTTGTCGGTGCGCTGGTCAACATCGCGCCAGCGCAGGTTCGCGGCCTCCATCGTCCGCATGCCGGTATTGGTCATGATGAGGGCGAAGTTATAGGCCATGGTGCGATACCAGACCCCGTCTTTCGTGCGGCCTTCCTTGATCCAGCCGCGTGCATAGGTATGCAGGTGGCGGTATTCCTGCGGCGTGAACTCCTCGCGCCGCGCCTTGTCCGAGGGGAGCTTGCCCCTCGGGATTTGCCGCTCGCGGATGTACTGCTTGTCGGCGGCGTAATTCATGATGGCGCGGAAGGTCATCATTTCCTGACGGATGGTGCCTTCTTTCGCGGGCGGGCTTGCCTTGTCTGCCGTCTGCTCCCCAACTGCGGCTGCGTCCTTCAGGGGCTTGAAGCCGGGGCGCGGTTTCTTTGGAGTTTTGGGCGCATTGTTCTGCTTGCGCCAGAGCGGATAGGCTTTCCATTGCGTTTCCCCGACATGGGCGATCTGGAGCGTGCCCATGCAAGGAACAAGGTGCAGGCGGATGTAGGAATCGACGATCTTCCAGCGGTTCATGGTGATCTGGCCGGAAAGCGCCAGGGTCTTGTGGTAATCGGAATACTCCTTTGCCACTTCGGCAAAGGACTTCTCGAAGATGGGGACTTGATGCTGGATGCGGAACTGGATGTCGTAGTCGGCGTGGAAAGCCTTTCCCTTGGCTTCATTGAGGTCGGCTGTCTTCAGGGAGACGGTCTTGTACTTGTCTTCCTTGGGGATCTTGATCCGGCAATACCAGTTGCGGTGGCTCACGTCTGACCTGCGGAAGATGATGAGGCCGGTTTTGAGTTCTTGGACATCGACGAGGAAGGCCATTTTGTGGGGTTCCTTCTGTGCAGGATTCGTGTAGGTTTAATTCATAAGCCCTTGATCTGCTGTATCTGTGCAGGGCGTGTGTGGGATGAGACTAGATTGAAAAGTGTTTATTGTCAACAGTTTATTAATGGTTGTCTCTCCCAGAGGGAGACTGAGATGATGGCAATGGTTTGATTTGTATTGGTAATTCTGCGCTCTTTCGTCCTGTGCAGATGGTGTGCAGGAAATAAGCGCCGCCTTTTCACGTTAACAAAGCAACTTGCCCCAGACGGTAGCAAATTGAGGTAAATCCCTCCAGTGGTTTAAACCACTGGAGGTTGATTATGAAAAGATACAAGCGGCTCGGCAAGAGCGACCGAGTTATCATCCACGCGCTGTCCGACAAAGGCTTCTCGGACGCAGATATCGCACGTGATATCGGCGTTCACCGGGCAACAGTCGGGAGAGAGAAACGCCGAAACACAACGAACGGACCAATTGGCAAGAGATACTATTATCACTTGGCGCAGGAGGAGGCCGAGAAGCGGCAGAAAGAACGCGGACGCCGCCGCTCACGAATGACGCCCGAGCTGGTCAAGTTTGTCGAGCTGAAAATTAAGGTCGGCTGGAGCCCGCTGCAGATCAGCGGCTGGCTCAAGCATCGCCAAAACAAGCTGCCGACGATCAGTCATGAGCGCATATACAAGCACGTTTGGGATGACAAGTTTTACGGCGGCCAGCTTCATCGCAGCCTGCGACATGGCGGACGTCGCTGGCGGTGCTATCGCTGGCTGGGCAAAAAAAACCGCAGATACGGGCCAATTCCCGACCGCGTGGACATCAGCCAGCGTCCAGCCATCGTTGAACAAAAGAGCCGCGTCGGCGATTGGGAGCTGGACACGATGATCGGCAGTAAACGCCGGGGCGTGCTGGTCAGCATGGTCGAGCGCGGGTCAAAACTCGTGCGCCTCGCTCTGGTTCAAGAACCTAAATCCGACACCGTCGCCCGCGCCATTGAAATGTCTCTTGCGAAGGACATTAGGAAGGTTCTTACGATGACGATGGATAACGGATGGGAGTTCTCGAAACACCGGCAGTTCGGCACAAGCCTGAAAGCTGATACCTACTTCGCCAGGCCCTATTCCGCATGGGAGCGCGGACTGAACGAACATACCAACGGGCTCGTTCGGCAGTACTTCCCGAAGTCAACTGACTTCACGACGCTCTCAATCGATGAAGTCAAAAAGGTAGAAGAGCTTCTTAACAACAGGCCGCGCGCCGTGTTAGGGTTCAGGACGCCACTGGAGATTTTCTCAAGGCCATCGTCTCTGCGGCATGTTGCATTAGCAGCTTGAATGGGCACGCCGCGAGCCCAGGTTGGCGGTTCTTCTATTCGCTAATCTTAGCGAATTCGCCCATTCGCGCAAGCCTTCATGGTTGCGGGCTTGCAACCTTTCAAAAAGCGAAAGCGGCGCTGCATTTGCAGCGCCGCCCCGGTCTTGAAGAAGGAAGGCGCTTACGCGCCTTCCTCCCCCGTTTCCTCGGTTTGCACATCCTGCCCCGCCTGCTTTGCAGCCTTGGGCGTACGGAAGACGATCTCGCCATTGAGCGGGATTGCGCCGAGCTTCGCGGTGAAACCCTCGCCGTCCTCGTGGGGCTTGAACGCCACGCCGATGCGCGTCCAGTAGGTCTTCTTGCCGTGCTTCTCGACGTTGAAGGCGATGTAA
>Ga0163144_10021577_pt1 | contig 12794 bp, 10 predicted proteins | sample OliLak19BULKMAT1_FD_123175 | JGI IMG/M metagenome (GOLD analysis project Ga0163144, IMG submission 123175) | Freshwater microbial mat bacterial communities from Lake Vanda, McMurdo Dry Valleys, Antarctica - Oligotrophic Lake LV.19.BULKMAT1 | ecosystem: Environmental > Aquatic > Freshwater >...
AGCCCCGCCGGCACGGTGCTGGTGGGCGACCGCACCGTGGCAGCCTCGGCCAGCAACGGAACGAAGTTTTCATTCTCCGGATGCGGATTGAATCGCTCGAACTCCAACAGATACCCCTCCGGGTCGGCGATCACGAACCCATCGTGCGCACGTCCGGGCCGCACGGTGAATGGTGACTTCGGCGAGAGTCCCCTGCTCGCCAGATAGGCGTGCCATGCCTCCAGCTGGTTCGTCAGCAGCGCCAGCGCCACTGACTTCGGTTCGTCGGCGGTGTGCATGCCTTTCGCTGCATCGACGAGAATCAGGTACGAATCAGTCGTCATGCGAAAGATGCGCGCCATCTGGTAGTCGGCCACCAGCTCCATGCCCAGCGTCTGCTGGTAGAACGTCGTCGCGCGCTCGAGATCCTTGTAGTAGAGAAAGAGATTGCTGGCCCGGATGCCGAAGTCGTGCAGCGTGCGAAAATCGCTCTGCTGCGCCAGCAACTGATTGATCCGCCACGTCGGATAACTCAGCATCCGACCGAATCGCCGCGCAATCGCTTGGCGCGCCTTACCCGTATCCGAACCCGCCAGTGTCTGCGCGCGCGCATCCGCCTTCAGCTGCAGATACTCGTCCTTCGTCGTGCCCTGATAGATCAGCAGCACATCCTTCCCTCTGGCGACATCGGCGGGGAAGAGATCGGTGATCAGCAGATCGCTTTCACGATAGAGCAAGACCTTGTTGCGCTCGGCCACCGGTCGTGCGGCCGCAACCAGGCGATCCATCTCTGCGGCGGGGAGCACCGCGCTCAGCGCGAGCTTCTTCACCCCCGAGTTCACCAGTTCGCCGAAACCAGAGATGGTACCGAGTGAGTACGAAAGCGGCTCGGGCTCTGGAGCGCCGCGCGGTGCACGGGCGCAGGAGGCGGCCACCAGCAGAACGGTGAGAGCGAAAGGAACGCCGATTCGGGGCATGGGTCGTGCGCGGTGAGTGAGTGCGGAAGAAGGGTGGGCTCGCGAAGCGTATCGCCAGAACCGGCAATTCGCCGGCATTCTGGGGAGCCGGACCATGTCCAACTCGTGACTGCCCGGCACGGCACTGGCGCCGTTGCATTGCAATATCCCACCCGACGTCATCCCAGCGCCTCGTCACCCCTCCCGAGCATCTGGAGTGCGCCCGCAGATCACCCGCAGATCACCCATATGCTCGTGCAGGTGGCCGGCGCCTGCAGTCGATCGCGAAGAACTGGGCATCAGCGGCCACGGGCGCTGCAGCGCTGGTAGCCAGCGATCCTCGCTGGGTTCAGGAGGCAGGTGCAGCCGGCGTGACCTGAAGGCATGGGCGGAATCGGCGGGATGCTGGGTGGACTGCTCGGTGTACTGACGGACGGCTCCTCCGGCGGCACGCCGAGCGGCGGAGGCCTGGCAGCGATGCTCGACATGAACGGCGACGGCAACGCGCTGGATGACATGTGCCGGACGGACGGGAGGTTCTGACGTAGCGCTTGTGCGCGTTGTACGTCGGGTATGATTGGCACCAGCTGACTGCTTCGTTGTTGACGACCCGCACGCAGTGGTTAGGCTACTGAAAGATCAGCAGGCTTCCTCTTCCTGCCGCGACGTCATGAACTGCACCCTCATCAGACGCCCTTGGGCATTGTCGTGGGCGACCTGTCTGCTGATGCTGAGTGTCTCGGCACCCTGCGCCGTTTCGCAGGCAGGAAGGGAATTGACGGGCACGCTGCAAGGCAGCGTGATCGGTGCGCTCACGAACATCCCGTTGCCATTCGCGGTCGTGAGTATTCCGCAGCTGGCGATCGAACGATTTACCGATGCGGGCGGGCGCTTCACGCTTGCAGCGCTGCAGGCCGGTCGGTACGAAATCGTGATCCGTCGCATCGGCTACACCCCGTTTCGCGACAGCGTGCGGATCGTGGCCGGCGCGGTCGCCCGCCTGGATGCGACGCTGACCCAGATTCCTGCGCAACTCGTCCGAACCACGGTCGTCGCGATGACGAGTTGCCCGCGGCCCGGGGCGCCGGATCGCGCGCGTGATCCGATTGTGGCCGACCTGGTCTCGTTGCTCCGCGAGAACGCCGATCGGTACCGGTTGCTGGTGCAGCAGTACCCGTTCAGCTATCGGCAGGTGCGCGCGATGGGGCAGTTGGGCGATGCGTTTTTGACACTGCAGTCGGTCGATACCACGCTGAGCCGCGGTATTGCGCGCGTCACCTATCGCCCGGGAAGAATTGTCAGCCTCAGCTCGGATTCCCGGCGAGGGAAGGAGTATTCGATGAGTCTGCCGACGATCCTCGACCTGGCGGACGACCAATTCGTGCGGAATCACTGCTTCGCGTACGGCGGGGCGTCCGATCGCGAGGGTGAGACGTGGTTGCGGCTCGACGTACGTGCGGCGGACAAGATCCGGTCGCCAGATGTGCATGGCAGCTTCTATCTCGACAGCGCAACATCGGAGCTGCGTCGGATGGATCTCACGATGAGTCGCCCCGATCGGCTGCCGAAGGCGCTGCGAGGAGTGTCGGGCGTGGATGTAGTCACGTCGTTCGTGAACCTTGCCTCCGGCCTGTCGGTGATCGACAAGGTCTGTGGCCTGAACTTCCCTCGTCGGGTCGGGATCTCGGCCATCCGGACCATCCCGGCCGAGTTGCAGCAGCTGCTCGCATATCAGTTCGTCGAGCCGCCGACTGGTGTTCGGGCGAGTGGCGGTGTCGCCCCGCCAGCGGAATGGCGGGTCGGGGCGGTGCTGCCACGCAGCGTGGCGTGGTGCGCGTCGTAGCCGGGTTGCAGGCACGCGTGGCGCGTCCGATCCGACAACCGTCTACACCGTAGCGCCAGCTGCGACGATCGCATTCATCGCAGGCTGGCTGACGAAAATCGGCACATAGGCATCTGCCACCTCACCAAGCGCAGCCGATTGCCCGTCGCCCGCGGCGTCGCTCTACATGGAGTAGAAGAAGTCCTCGCGAATGATCTTCCCATCCTTCACAGTGTAGAGCGCCGCTTCTTCCATCATGAACCGATTTCCCGAGGGCTTGTTCGTCACGTCGTACTTGAAGGTGACGATGAACTGGTCGCCATTCGGCCACGGTCCGCCGAAGCTAGCCTCGTGCACGGTATGGTTGTCCTGCCACCACTGACCCTTGGCCATCACGGCGTCGATGCCTGAGACTTCCTGTTCCATCCCCGGCGCAGCGGCTGCTTCGTTGGACAGGATGTCCGTCGCGTACAGCGTGGTCATCGCTTCGTGATTCTTGCCTTGCTTGCAGAGATCGACCAGCGTGGTGGCGATCTCCATCGTGCTCATCATCGCGGTGCTCATCGGTGACACTCCTGTGACAGGCGTTTGGAGGACGGGAAGCGAGGATAGGAGATCGTCCCGCGATTCGCAACTGAGCTCAGTCGTGCCCCCAGGCGGGACTGTCCATCTCCGGCGTGTACGGCCCGACGCGTGAAGAGTGGACCAGTTTCGGGATGGACGCGCCGGCGATCTCGTGTCGTGTCGCCGCAGTCGAGTGGTATTGCACTATCGCGCGCGCCCTTCGGCATCCGCTCGCGCTCGGCTGTCCCAGCCGTAGTTTCCCTGAATGCGTCTCTCACTTCCGCAGGCCAGACTCACCGCCGCGACCTTCGCGATCGCCGCCCTGACCGCGTGCGACCGCGGCCCAGCGGTTTCCGCGCCGCCCGATCTGATTCTCGTCAATGCACACGCCTACTCCCTTCGCTGGAGCGATCCCACGCGTGAGGGTGCACCCTCGCCAGACGCGCCGTTCGACTCCGCCCGAGGGTGGTCACACGATGCCACGGCGGTCGCCGTGCGTAACGGACGAATCGTCTACGTCGGCAGCGACTCCGGTGCCTTGGCGCTACGCGGGACGACGTCGCGTGTCATCGACTTGCGCGAGGCAACGTTGCTGCCCGGGTTCGTTGACGCGCACACGCACGTGGCAGAACTCGGGCAGTCGCTCGATCGCGTCAACCTCACCGGCATTGCGACCGAAGCCGAGGCAGTGGAGCGTATCGTCCAGCGCGCCGCGACTACGCCAAGAGGCCAGTGGATACTCGCCTACGGCTGGGACGAAGGTGCATGGGCCAACCGATATCCCGACAAGCGGCTGATCTCGGCCCGCGTGCCCGATCATCCGGTGATCCTTCGCAGTCTGCACGGCTTTGCGGCCTGGGCGAATACACTGGCACTGGCCAAGGCCGGCATCACGCGCGATACGCCAGCGCCGACTGGTGGCGAAATCCGGAAGGATGCGAGCGGTGAACCGACGGGACTGGTCCTCAATCGCGCCGTGCCGTTGCTCGATGACGCGGTGCCACTGCCGTCGCCTGTGCAACGCGATGCGCAGGTGATGCGCGCCCTGCACGTGATGGCCGACGCGGGATACACCGGGGTGCACGAGGCAGGCGTTGCGCCAGATGTGCTGGCATCGTTCGAGCGTCTCGCTGCCAGCGATTCACTCCCCGTGCGTGTGTATGCGATGCTGAGTGGCCGTGACTCGGCGCTCATTCGACGCATGATTGCGCGGGGGCCTTTCACGACGTCGAACGGGATGCTTGGCGTCCGGGCCGTGAAGGCGTACTTCGATGGTGCGCTTGGTTCGCGGGGCGCGCAGCTGCTCGCCGACTACAGCGACACTCCCGGTCATCGCGGCGTGAGCGGCGGTGCGTATGGCTTCGATCGACAGGTGGTCGGTGACGCCATGGCAGCGGGGTTTCAGGTGGGGATTCACGCCATCGGTGACGCCGGCAACCGCGCCACGATCGACTTCATCGATTCCGTGATGCTGGCGGCACCGCGGGCACGCGGCCTTCGTCACCGCGTGGAGCATGCGCAGGTCGTCTCGCCGGTGGACCTTCCGCGCTTCGCGACGCTGGGGATCATCGCGTCGGTGCAGCCGCCCCACGCCGTGGAGGACAAGGGGTGGGCTGAAATCCGGCTTGGTGCGGATCGTGTGACGGGAGCGTATGCGTGGCGCACCCTTCGCAGGTCAGGTGCGGCACTCGTGTTCTCATCCGACTTGCCCGGTTCCGACTGGAGCCTGTTCTATGGTCTGCACTCGGCCATCACGCGTCAGGACACCGCTGGCACACCGCCCGGCGGCTGGTATCTGGAACAGCGGATGACGCCGGAAGAGGCGGTACGAGGGTACAGCTCGTGGAGCGCATTCGCTGGTTTCGATGAGCGGGATGCGGGAACGATCGCGGTGGGCAAGCGCGCCGACTTCACGGTGCTGGACGTCGATCCGTTCCGGCTCGCCACGCCCGCCGCGCTGCTGCGCGGGCGTGTGATGCTGACGGTGTCGCGCGGTCGCGTGACGTACTCACGCGACCGCTGATTCAGGCGCCGTCAGACGCGCAGTGCCGCCGGTAGTGCCTCGACGAAGGACTTCATTTCCTCGGGCGTCCCGATGCTCACGCGCGACCAGTCCATGTACGGCGGGAAGTTCCGGCCGGTCAGGAACCCCTGCTCCTTCATTGCGGCGCGGAACCGGTCATTCGGCATGCCGGCCTGGAAGAAGACGAAGTTCGTCTGTGACGCAGCCACGCGCTTGCCCATCGCCGTCAACGTCGACGTCAACAGCGCGCGGCCATCACGATTGCGCCCCTTCACGAACTCCTGATACGAGGTGTCCGCGAGCGAGGCGATCGCCGCCTGCATCCCGAAGGCATTCGGATTACCCGTCATCCGTTCCTCGAGTCGTTCCACGATGTCCGGCCGGGCAATCGCGAAGCCGACACGCAGCCCGGCCAGCCCGTGTATCTTCGACGCGGTCCGCGACACGATGATGTTCTCACCCTTGAGCACCAGGTCCGTCATCGAGCGATGGCCGGGCGTGTCGACGAAATCATGGTACGCCTCGTCCACGATCACCAGCGCGCGATGCTGCGTGGCGCTGACGAAGCTCCGAATCTGCTGTGCGTCGGAGACGGTGCTGGTCGGATTGTTCGGATTGCAGACGAAGACGAGTCCGACGGCGTTGGTGATGCGTGTGTCCATGGCCGCAAAATCATGACCCAGATCGGCCGTCAGCGGAACCTTGCGCACCGTCGCGCCCATGGTTTCGGCGTAGCTGGGCAGCCCTTCGAACGTCGGCCACGGGATGACCACTTCGCGTCCCTGAAGCCCATACGCCAGCGCTGCAACCGACAGCGTCTCGCTCGATCCCTGCGTGATCAGCACATTGGATGGATCGACGCCGGCGTGCTTTGCAAACGCTCGCTTCAGCGCACCGTTCGATTGCAGATCGTATTGACTGTGCTCCCACCAGCCGGTCGTGATGCCGTCCTTTGCCTTCGGCGACATGCCGAACGGATTCTCGTTGAACGCCAGACGGATCGGTCCGGCCGCGCGTCTCGCTTCCGTGGCACTGGCTTCCATCTCGAGCAGCCGGTCGTGATAGGTGCCGACGCCGTCGAGTTTCTGGGCCGCACCGAGCGCGGGCAAAACCTTCGGAAGCAGCACCGACGACCCGGCAGCAAGGCCGGTGGAGATCAGCCACTGACGACGATTCACGGGAGCGGACATGGAAGCCTCGGGGGGACCGGGTGGGCGCGCTGCGTCCGTCAGAATAGCACGATCGCGCCGTGACTGGTGAGTCCTTGCCCCCGGCCGCCGGTTACCGCCCCCGCAATCCGGCCCGCAGTCCGATCGTGGCCTGGCGCTGAAATGCCGCCGTCCACCCACTCGGCCGCTGATCGAAGAGATTCACGACGCCAAGTGACAGCTCGACCGGATGCTGCAGCCCGAGCCGGACCTGCCCATCGACCGACAGGAAGCCGCCCTGTGTGATCGCGCCACGTGGCGCCGAGCCGGTGTAGCGGGTCGAGAGGTCGCCCGCGACGCCGCCGAAAGTCTGCCACTGTCTGGAGAGCGCGACTCTCGCCGTGTGCCGGGAGCGACCGTCCAGGGTCGCGCCCGTCAGCAGATCGCGGGCGCGCAGGTAGTCGTAGCCAATGGCCAGTTCGGCCGATTGCCGGTTGAGACGAACGTTCGTCTCGATGCCTTCGGTCCGTGCACGTTCGACGTTGATGTTCTGAAACACCAGCAGCCCGGCCGCATTGGTGCCAGTGTTCCGCGTCGCGATCAGGTTCGAGAGCGCATTGCGATACCCCTCGACTTCCAGCGCCACTCCATCGGCCGGTGCCCACGTGCCGCCCGCGCTGCTGCTCCACGACGACTCCGGTCGCAACGCGTCGTTGCCGATGATCTGATAGCCCGCGGCGCCGTTGATGAAGGTGTAGCGCAACTCCTTGAATGCCGGAGCGCGGAATCCTCGCGCCACATTCGCCCGCCAACGCCACGCAGGCGAGGATTGCCAGACGGCGCCGACGCTCGGTGAGATGGCGTTGCCCCAGAGTGAACTCGAGCTCGAGCGCGCGCCGACGGTGACCAGCACCGGGCCGAGTGACCACGCATCGCGCGCGAAGAACTCGAGGACGCGATCGTTCACGCTGTCGCCGTCGATCTTGTTCGGCGCGACGATGCCGCGGGCGCTGAACTGCATGCCGACATCGAGCGAATGTGTCGACACTGCGCGGGTGAATGCCACCAGCCCGCGCGCCAGTTGCTCACGCTGCTCGAGCGAATCAGCCGAGCCGGCGATTGGCAGATCGCCGAGCGCTTCGCGGAACTGGTAGGCGTAGCGCTGCCCGAAGACACGGGCGCGCAGCTGCCCGCCGCCGGTTCGCGCTTGCATTTCGACGAACCCCTGTGTCGATCGGTCGTCGATGAAGCCGTTGAACCCCGCACCAACCGGCCAGCGTTGCCGCTGCTGTGTCATGGTCAGGTCGGTCCGCAGCGAGACGCGATCGGAGACGCGAATCCTGGTGTCGCCGCGAAAATCATAGACGCGGTCGAGCGTGGACCCCGTGGCGTTGATCGCGGTCACGCGATCCGACTGGCGCCAGCCGCCACTGAGGCGCACACCGACCGGGCCGAAACTGTTGCTGATCTCGGCCGACGATTCCCGTCGCCCGAGTTCACCGGTCCGCACGGTGACATCGCTCGTCAACCGCGACGTTGGCGCCGCCGTGACCAGATTGATCACGCCGCCGAGTGCTTCGCTGCCGTACTCCACGCTGGACGGGCCTTTCACGACTTCGATCCGTTCTGCCGCGAGTGTCGACAGCCGACCGATGTCGCGATTCCCGGTCATCGCGCCGGCCACAGGCTCGCCGTCGACGAGGACCAGCACGCGCGACTGATCGAGCCCTCGAATGGCAATCGACGTCTGCGCCGGCGGTGAGCCGATCTCCTGCAGGCCGGGAATGCGGCGGAGCAGCTGATTGGCCGAGACTGCGTTCGCGGCGGCGATATCCGCCTTCGACAGCACCGTGACGCTCGCTGGTGTGTCGCCGACGCGGATTTCACGCTGCCCGACCGTCGTGACGACACGATCGAGCATGGTCGGCACCGGTTCCAGCACCACGCGCAGCTCGGTCACCGAAATTCGGAGGCGCTGTTCGCGAAAACCGAGGGCGCGCACCCGAAGACTGTCACCGACGTTCGCACTCACCCGAAACCGTCCTTCGGCATCGGTGCGTACGCGGGCGCCAACCGGGAGCACGCTCACTTCCGCTGATGCCACGATTGCACCTGAACTCCCGGAGCCGACCACCAGCCCGCAGATGCCTTGCGCCGTCAACGGCGCCGCCGACACCATCACCCCAAGGCACATCGCGGCCAGCAGCGACGACAATCGTCGCTGCTGGCCGCTGCCCCGATGTGGCGACCTACCACCGATCATCGGATGCGGGCGTATCGCAGAGTGGGGAAGCCGCCGGAACCCGACGTACCGTAGTAGCCGATCACCTGCAGCTTGTACGTCTTCGTCCCGCGGCGGATCAGATACGTGTTGAATGATGGCGAGAGCCGCTGGTCGTTGTTCAGGTCGTAGCGGAACGGACCGCTCACGTCTTCGATCGAGTTCGGGATCGGGCCGGTGAGCACCGAGAGGTATTGGGCGTACTCGGGCGCGTCGCCCGCCGCGGTGGTGCCGGCGAACCCAGGTGTCGCTTCGCCCGGATAGGTGCCGACGTTGCACGCCGTGTTCACGCCCAGTTCGTACACCGACGGCGAAACGAGAATGTCCCAGTTGCACCCGTTCGGCGTCACGGCGGCGCCGGTTGCGAGGTCGATCGAAAGCGGTGCACTACCGGTTGCGATCGTAAAGGCCCGTGTCGCACCGAGCGTCGTGCCGGCCTGTGCGCGCGACTCGAAGCTGATCGAGGTCAGGGCGCGTCCGGCAAAGGTGATGGCGGTCACACGAATCAGGGCGAAGGCACCGTTCGCACGGCGTACCTTCCAGAAGGCCGCGCTGTTGGCAGTCGGCGTGGCGCGACCCACGTTGAGGAACGCGTTCGCATTCGGAATCAACCGATCTGCCTTGAAGAACGAGTCCGCCGGAATCTGCGCGTCGCGGATCGAGTCGAACGCGGCCAGTGTGTTCTGGTTGGTGAGGGCGAGGACTTGCGCTGCGGTCGCAGTCCTGTTGTTGCCGAGGGAATGACCCGTGCCGCCACCAGCGCCGGACACACCACCGTTGACGCGGACTTCGTAGCGTCGCAGCGCGACGTCCCAGCTGGCGGTACGGGGCACCAGGCCGCGTGAGTCGAAGCTGAAGTACACCAGCGTGTCCGTGGAGCTGGCGTTCACCGGCCCGGCCACCACGACGGCGTTCAGTGCTGGCCCCTGACCCGTGATCGGGTCGGTGACGGTCGTCTCGGATTCACCGCAGGCCGCCAGCGCCAGAAGCAGTATCGGGGCGCGGAACGCGAGGGATTGGATTCTCATCATGCAAGCCGTCATTTGGGGCAAGTGTTCAAAACGCGCGGGAATGTTCTCCCGTATGGTGCGTAAACCCGTTCGCCCTCTCAAGTTCGGAACACTACGGATGGCCCTGCGGTATCGCGCTCGGCAGCACGCGTCCGCTAGTCTTCCACTGGCGCCGTACTTCTACCTCCCGCGCCAGCGGTGCCCCCTCGCCTTGCTTCTCGTCCGATGTCGCTACCCCGTCGCACATTTCTCAGCTGGATAGGCACGGCCTCGCTGCTCGGTACGGCTGGAACGCCGTCGATGGCCGGTGCCTCACGGCGACGGCGCGACGCACTCGTCGACGACCATGCCCAGCCCGTCGCCGAGACGTGGGACATGAGCTGGACGGCCCGTGTGACGGGGAAGTACAAGGCGGTGTTCGACTCGCCAGAGGCGCACAGTGGCGCGGCCCTGTTCCGTGCCGTGTCCTGGCGTGAGCAATACAACGAGGTATACGGAGCCGAAGCCAGTGAGACGTCGCCGGTCGTCGTGCTCAGGCACCTGGGCTTCTATCTCTCGCTGAACGACGAATACTGGACGCGCTTCGAGGTGGGGAAAGAGCTGAAGGAACGCGATGGGAAGGGAAAGAAGTGGGCGAAGGTCAATCCGCTCGGAGCGGCCGCTGCGGCGGACAGCCCGCCGAGTGCGAAATATTCGATCCCCTCATTCATCGCCGCCGGTGGCATCGTGCTCGCCTGCGGATGGTCCTTTGGCGGTGCCGTCGTGCAGATCGCGAAGGCGGAGAAGCTCGAACCTGACGCCGCTCGCGCCCGCGCCAAAGCGATGCTGATTCCGGGCGTGATCCTTCAGCCGAACGGCATCTTCGCTGCCCTCCGGGCGCAGGAAGCCGGTTGCGCCTGCGTCATGGCCAGCTGACCAACGATTCATGCGCCGACTGGTAAGGCTGGTCGCGCGCCTCGGTATGGGTGCAGTGATCTGTGCGCTGCTGCTGGCGTGGCTCGTATTTCAGCATCAGCCGCTGGTGAGCCGCGCTGCGAATCCGTCGCCCGACGACATCCGGCGCGCACGATCACTGCTGGTGCAGAACGATCCCCGTCGCGCGCGGGCCGGTACCGCGCGAACCATCACGTTGTCGCAGCAGGATGCCACGTTGCTGAGCCAGTATGCCGCGTCGCGTTGGCGCACCGCGCGGTCGCTCGTCACTCTCAGCGAGCGTAGCGCGAGCGTCCAGGTAAGCATCCCGATGCCATCGAGTCTGCCCGGCAGCTGGCTGAACGTCGATGCACAGCTCGTCGATGCCGACGGCGTACCCGCGATCCACAGGCTGTGGATCGGTCGCCTGCCGGTGCCCGGCTTGGCAGCGACGCTCACCATCGACTGGCTGTTCGCGCGGCTCGATGTCGATGCGCCCATTGCCATGGCTCGCGACATGATCCGGCGCACGACGTTCACGCCGGACTCGGTGCGGGTGAGTTACGAGTGGCGCGCCGATGCGACGGGTCGTGTGCGAGACATGCTGCTGGCGCCGGAGGACCTGGCGCGGCTCGAGGCGTACCACGGGCGCCTGGTGTCATTCATTGCGACGACGCCAGCCGGTGCCGCGCTGCCGCTGCCACAGCTCATGGCGCCGCTGTTCAAGCTGGCCATGGAGCGATCGGCGAGCGGCGACGCCAGGGAGGAAAATCGTGCCGCGATGGCGACGCTCTCGCTCTACGTGACCGGACGGTCGCTCGGCCGCTGGATCAAACGGGCGCAGGCATGGCCCACGGCGCCGCCGAGACGGATCACGCTGGCGGGTCGGGAAGATCTGCCCAGGCATTTCCTCGTCTCGGCGGTGGTTGCGGCGGAAGCCGACCGAAGTCTCGCCGACGCCGTCGGCCTGACCAAGGAAGTCGATGACTCTCGCGGCGGATCTGGATTCAGTTTCGTCGACATGGCGGCCGATCGGGCCGGGACGCGTTTCGGGGAGCGCGCGGTCAGTGCAGCCAGTGCACTGCAGGTGGCCGTCGCGGCGGGCGCGCCGGAGTCGGCGATCATGCCTGACATTGCCCGGTTGCCCGAATCGATGACCGAAGGCGAGTTCATCGCGCGATTCGGCGGCGTCGGCGCCGCCAGATACCAGGCGATGATCGACACCATCGAACGGCGTGTGTCCGAGGTACCGTTGTTGCGATGATGCGTGCGTGCGATCGTTCGACGGCACGCGTGACGCTGTATCCGATCTCGGAGGCGCGATGAGGGGAGGGAAGGCAGACAAGGGCTCGTCCGGGCGAAAGAAGCCCGCTGCACGACCAACCGCAGCGCAAATTGCGCGGACCGGGCCGAAACGCGGTGAGAAGTCGCGCGAGTGGGGCGCTTTCGATACGGGCGCTGGTCCGGTGCCGCAAGCCGCCCCGGCCAAAGGGCACAAGCCACGCAAGCCATAACGCCATGCGAATTCTGCGTCATCCGTTGCTTGTCGCAGCACTCACACTGTGCGGTACGCCGGTGGCCGCGCAGCAGCGATCACTGTCGCCCGCCTCGCCGTACTGGGCTGCCGTGCGGGAGCGATTCTCCGGGAACCGGGCCAAGGAGACCGTCGCCTTTCTCGACGGCTATGTGCGGTGGCCCGGCAATCGTGGGTTCGACGCCAGCATCGCCCACATCGTCGAACGCCTGCGACGCGCCGGCTACGTCGAGCAGTCAGCGGCGCCCGCGGGCTCGCGCCTCGTCTACCGGGTCGAGAAGTACCCGATGGCGGCGCCGGCGTGGGAGCCAACCGGAGCGAGTCTCGCGATCGTTGGCGAAACGGAGCCGGTGCTGCGTTTCGAGACCAATCGGAACATGCTCGCCACCAACTCGTATGCGACGGCAGGCGGCTCGGTGGACGCCGAACTGGTGGACGCCGGTGCGGGGAAAGCGACCACCCTCGATTCGCTGCAGCTGAAGGGCAAGATCGTGCTCGCGCGTGGCTCGGTGAGCCGCCTCTTCACCGAAGCCGTGTCGAAGCGGGGAGCCATTGGTGTGCTGGC
>Ga0163144_10021579_pt1 | contig 12793 bp, 10 predicted proteins | sample OliLak19BULKMAT1_FD_123175 | JGI IMG/M metagenome (GOLD analysis project Ga0163144, IMG submission 123175) | Freshwater microbial mat bacterial communities from Lake Vanda, McMurdo Dry Valleys, Antarctica - Oligotrophic Lake LV.19.BULKMAT1 | ecosystem: Environmental > Aquatic > Freshwater >...
CGAACTGACGATCTGGTAGATAGAGCTCGGGATCCGGTTGATACTCGTAATTTCCCGCATACGGCCGCATCCGCGGGAAGGCGATGGTAAACTGCGCCTTCCAACAATTCCGATAGAGATACTCCAGATGCGCACACAGCGCGAGTGCTTCGAACTTCCAATCCGCCAGGCCAAACAACGCCCCGATGCCGATCCGGCGGAAGCCACCCGCATAGGCACGCTCCGGGCAATCCAAACGCCAGGCAAAGTTTTTTTTCGGTCCTGCCGTGTGGAGTTGTTGATAGGTTTCGCGATGATAGGTCTCCTGATAGACCACCAGGCCTTCCGCGCCGTGACCGACGATCTCGGCGTATTGGTCATCCTCCATCGGCCCCACTTCGAGCGCGAGAGTGGGAATAAAAGCTTTGAGCGCATCGAGACAGTCCTGCAGATAACCGTCCGACACAAACTTGGGATGCTCTCCGGCGACGAGCAAAACATTCCGGAAGCCCAGGCCATACAAGTGCTTCGCCTCGGTGACCACCTGATCGACCGTGAGAGTGGTGCGGAAGATTCCCGCATCGCGTGAAAACCCGCAGTAACTGCAATTGTTAACGCACTCGTTGGAAACATAAAGAGGCGCGAAAAGCCGCATCGTCTTCCCAAAATGGCGGCGCGTCGTCTGTTGGCTGCGGCGGGCAAGCGCTTCCAGCGGGCCGCCCGTTTCCTCAGAAATCAATTGCCCGAAGCGCCTCATCAACGGAGTGGGGCGCTCAAGGAGTCTTGGAAAAATTGCGGCAAAGGCCATGGGCGGCGTAATGTGCTACCTAATAAGCCACTCGTCAAAGGCGGTTTTGCAAAGAATCGGGGTGCCATTCCGACCGTCTTTGCATTTTGGGCGAAACACCGGGCGATTTGATGCATCGTATTGCAAAACAGGCTGCATTCCCTTTCAATGTCCCTGCCATGAGTCAATCCACAAAAACCACGCACGCCGCCCTGCGCAAATGGGCGGATGACATGACCGCCCTTTGCACTCCCGATGCCGTCGAGTGGTGTGACGGCTCGCAAGCGGAGTGGGATCGTCTCACGGCCATGATGGTCGAAAGAGGAACGTTCACCCGCCTCAACCCGGAAAAACGCCCGAACTCTTTTCTCACCCGTTCCACCCCGTCCGACGTCGCCCGTGTGGAAGACCGCACGTTCATCTGTTCCAAGCGCCCCGACCAGGCAGGCCCCACCAACCACTGGGCGGATCCTGCCGAGATGCGGGTCACGCTCCACGAGAAATTCCAAGGTTCCATGAAAGGCCGCACGATGTATATCATCCCGTTCTGCATGGGTCCGTTAGACTCACCGCTTGCGAAGATCGGGATAGAAATCACCGACAGTCCTTACGTGGTCGTCAACATGCGCATCATGTGCCACATGGGAGACCTCGTGCTCAAGCGTCTGGAAGCAGAGTCTCTTGGCACCATGGAGAAAAAACGTGATGGTTACGGTAACTTCATTCCCTGTCTTCATTCGGTAGGTGCGCCACTTGAGTCCGGCCAACAGGATGTTTCCTGGCCCTGCAATGAAGATAAGTACATCGTTCACTTCCCAGAGACCCGCGAGATCATGTCCTATGGTTCAGGCTACGGTGGAAACGCGCTGTTGGGCAAAAAATGTCTGGCCTTGCGCATCGCCTCCAACATCGCCCGCGAACACAAGTGGATGGCCGAGCACATGCTCATCCTCGGGGTCGAGAATCCAAAAGGCGAAAAAACCTACCTGTCCGTAGCCTTTCCCTCCGCCTGCGGAAAAACCAATCTTGCCATGCTCATCCCGCCACAGTCCTATCAGGACGCCGGTTGGAAGACCACGATCGTCGGCGATGACATCGCCTGGCTCTGGCCGCACGAGGACGGCAAGCTTCACGCCATCAACCCGGAGACCGGATACTTTGGCGTGGCTCCCGGCACCGCCTACAGCACCAATCCTCGTGCGATGGAATCGATCAAAGAAAACTGCATTTTCACCAATGTCGGCCTAACCGACGATGGCGATGTCTGGTGGGAAGGTATGGACGGTGAGCCACCCGCGCACGCCATCGACTGGACCGGCCAAGATTGGACACCCGGTTGCGGGCGGGTTTGCGCCCATGCGAACGCCCGCTTCACAGCCCCTGCGAGGCAGTGCCCATCCATCGATCCGGAGTGGCAGAATCCAGATGGAGTGCCTATCGACGGCATCGTTTTCGGTGGCCGCCGTGCCACCACCATGCCGCTGGTCTTTCAAGCTTTCAACTGGAGCCACGGCGTGTATCTGGGGGCTACCATGGGTTCGGAAATGACTGCCGCCGCCGTCGGGATCATCGGCAAAGTCCGCCGTGATCCCATGGCCATGCTGCCATTCGCCGGCTACAACATGGGTGACTATTTCGGACATTGGTTAGAAATGCGCCGGTATTTAACCCACTTGCCCCGGTTTTTCCACGTCAACTGGTTCCGTAAGGACGACGATGGCAAATGGTTGTGGCCCGGCTTCGGGGAAAACATGCGGGTGCTCGACTGGATCGTGAAACGCTGCAAAGGCTCCACCGCAGGACATGAAACCCAGATCGGTTGGATCCCCGCCTTCGAAGATTTCAATACCACCGGGCTCGAAGACTTTACCGAACAGGACTTCGACAAAGTGATGGCTTTCGATCGAAAGGAATGGCGGGCCGAACTGGTCAGCCAAGGCGAGTTTTTCATCGATCTCTACGACGACATGCCCAAGGAACTCATCTTCCAACGTGAGCTGCTTGCCGCACGCATGTATTGAGCACCCTGCCATGGCAAGCGCGGCTCCGCACGCCGAGCCTTATACCATGTCGGCGATTTGGGAAATGTCCAGTTGGTGAGTGAGTTGTTGGACTTGCTCACGTGCGGTTCGCGAATCACCCAAGTTTCGTAATCGACTGCTCTTTGTCGGGTGGGTCATCGAGCCTGGGAAACCGAGCAGTCGCCGGGTGAACAATGCCTCGTGATCGATTTTCACTCGCCAAAACCACCTCTACCACCCAAAAACCACCGACGATGAATCCACCACCCCAAACCTTTTTTCTCCCTACCTTATTTCAACTCGGCATGGGCACCGTAGTCATCACCCGATATAAATCCGGTGGTCGTGTAGAAGCGGGTGTCTTTCTATTGGATGTTTTTTGCCTAGGCGTGAAAAACGCATTCTTCCATCAATTCCATGAAAATGAATTGCCTGAATTCTTTGATAAAATGTTCCAGGGAGCCAAGCCCGACGAAAATTCCGGAGCTTGGGGAAGGAAACTGGTGGAAGGGGCTGAGGCGTATGCCCGGAGGCTTGGATTTGCGCCCCATCGTGACTATAAAAAGGGCGCACGAGTGATGGGCGGCATCAATGCCAAGGATTGCACGGAGACCTTCGTCTTTGGGTCAAATGGCAAACCCCTGTTCATCGCGGGCCCCAATGATAGTGATTCCAAGTGCGACTTGATCATGAAAACTCTGGAGAGAAAACTTGGCCCAAAAGCCTTCGACTTTATCACGCCGCTCCCTGGGGCATCTGACGAGGATCTCGACGATCAACCACGTTAGGCCTTCACCTGTGATGCGCCGCCACCCGAGCGGTCGGGCTGGCGCACAAAAGTTGATTCGATTGACATGGGTTAGTTATTAAGGCATTCTTGACTTCTGATGGTTCAGGATGATCCAGCGACGTCAACTCAACCTACCGGGCCTCCGGAGCAAGACCTGCGCTCGCTCCTCTTGGAAGCAGAACACCGCAACGAAGCTGCCTACCGGGGTAAGAGCCGCGCACTGACGCTTGTTTTCTCGATCCCAATCATCTCGGTGTTGATTTGGGCGACTTACGTCTATCGCGAAAATCAAAGAAACTTCTCATCACCCCAAGTCAAACGCAGCATTCTTCCAGAATCCCTCGGGCAAACCGATACTTCAGAACTTGACAGTTTCCGCCCGGAAGCCATGCGCGTCGGAAATCAGAAACCGCATGCCCCTGTTGCTCGACCGAGCGGCCAATTGATCGATAAGGAAGACATTGACTTTGCCATGCAGTTGCTGAATTTCATGCAGGCACCTGCCAGACGAGCCCCCGGAGAGCCAGAGCAGGCCCGGTGAAAATCGATTGAAGGCTCCGGGGTTGACCGTCCCGGGGTGAATGTTGTTCATTCGGGCACGCAATGTCCCCTGCCCGCTCCGAATCCAAACCACTCGTCATGACGCCTCACGAGGCGTTACAGCGGTATTTTGGGTTTTCCGGATTTCTCGATGGCCAAGAAGAAGTCATTTCTGAAATCACCTCCGGGCGCGATGGCCTGGTGGTCATGCCCACGGGCGGCGGGAAGTCTCTGTGCTTTCAAATCCCGGCACTTTGTTTCAGGGGCGTTACCTTGGTGATCTCACCGCTCATCGCGCTGATGAAAGATCAAGTCGATGCGCTCGTCGCCCGCGGCATCGACGCGACCATGATCAACTCCACCCTCAGCTGGCCTGAGCAAAAAGAGCGGCTCGACGGGATGCGCGCCGGGCGCTGGAAGCTGGTTTATGTGGCTCCCGAACGTTTCCGTGCCGAAAGTTTTCTCAATGCTCTAACCGGCATTGAAATCTCTCTCTTCGCCGTGGATGAAGCACACTGCTTGAGCCAGTGGGGCCATGATTTTCGCCCGGACTATCTCCGACTTGGAAAATCGCTGGAAAAAATCGGCCGTCCTCAATGCGTCGCCCTGACAGCAACCGCCACTCCGATCGTCCGCGACGACATTTCAAAAGTCTTGGCGCTGCGCGGACCATTCGAGCGCGTCAGTGGATTTTCCCGCCCCAATCTCGCCCTCAACATCACCTCCACCGACAAGGCCGCGCACAAGGACGAACGGATGAAAGCCGTGATCGCCGCGCACAAGACCGGAATCATCTACTGCGCCACTCGCAAGAAGGTCGATTCGGTTTCAGAAACTCTCGCCAGCTGGGGAATCAAGTGCGTGGCCTATCACGGCGGCATGAGCGACCAAGAGCGCGAACATGCCCAGGAAGTCTTCATTCAACGCAAGGCGGATGTCGCAGTGGCCACCAATGCCTTTGGCATGGGCATCGACCGATCCGACGTGCGTTTCGTCATTCACTATGAAATCCCCGGCAGCGTGGAGGCCTACTATCAGGAAGCCGGGCGTGCCGGGCGGGACGGTGAAAGCGCCTTTTGCGAGCTGCTCTTCAACTATGCGGACACACGGACCCAGGAGTTTTTCATCGCTGGCGCAAACCCAACAGCCGCCATCGTGCGTTCGATCTATCAATATCTTCTCAACGAAGCGGATAAAGACTTCGAAGTGCACCGCACTCTCGACGAAATCGCACAAGCGGCGGATGTGAAGAATTCCATGTCCGTTGGCAGTGCCATGTCCATCCTCGCACGCGGTGGCTATGTCGAGCGGTTCGACATTCCTAAAAAAAGAATGCGTGGCACTCGCTTGCTCAAGCCAGACATCCTCGCCCGGGGACTCCAGCTGGATGAGGCGGCCATGGAAGAAAAAGACCGCCGCGACCGCGAAAAACTCAAGGCCATGGTGGAAATGTCCTACTCGCGCATCTGCCGCCAAGAATGGATTCTCAACTACTTCGGCGAGGAAGATGCCGACGGCTGTGGAACCTGTGATGTTTGCCGCGACGAAGGCTCTGGCGAGAACCGCCCACCCACCGAAGAAGAAACGATCATCGTTCGCAAGGCGCTCAGTGGGGTCGCTCGCATGTCACGCCGCACGCCTAACGGCTGGGAAGCCCGCTTCGGCCGTGGCAGGATCGTTCAAATGTTAGCTGGCAGTCGCTCGCAGGAAATCATCGGCGGTGGACTCGACAAACTCACCACTTACGGCATCCTCAAGGACAAGGGCGCTGGATACCTCAACAGCTTGATGCGCTCGCTATCAGACGCAGGCCTGATCGTCACCGTCACCGGCGAATATCCCCTCCTCACCCTCACGCCACTTGGCGACAAAGTCATGCGTGGCGGCGCCAAGTTCCGCCTCGTCTGGCCCGATTTCGAAGCAGGGCGCAAAGAAGCGGGACTGAAGGATCACGGATTTGACGGTCAACTCTACGCCGTGCTCCGGGACATCCGCGAAACTCTTGCCAAGCGGGATGATGTGCCGTCTTACGTGATTTTCGGCAATAAAACCCTGGAAGCGCTTGCCCGCTATCAGCCCACCACTGCGGAGGAGGCCCTCCAGATTTCAGGCATCGGCGAAGCAAAGGTCCAACGCTATGCCACCCCGTTTCTAGCAGCAATCCAGGTTTGGAAAAAATCAAACCGGACCTGATTTTCAAAACTCATTCCCCCGGGGGGGCTCTTCATCCCAAGGAATCCCGGCGTTTTTGCTGGCCTGCAGATCCGCAATCACCTGCGCCCCGAGAAGCAGGATCAAAGCGACGGCTTCCATCGTCAACAGCACAATGATGATGGTGGCCATCGAGCCATAGACCACATTCACCATCGACACCTTTGTGTAATAAGCGACGAGTCCATAGCGAACCACCTCCCACAAAATCGTTGCCGTTAGTCCGCCCGCAAGCGCACGGCGGAAGGACACCTTGGCCACCGGCATCAACTTGTAAAACAAGGTGAAAAGCAGAACAAGCCCGAGCAAGCCCGTTAGATAAATCAGCTGATTCAGATGATGGTCCGGCATGAGACTCATCCCAAGGATTTCAAAACTCTTCCTTCCTTGGGTGTCGATGATCGCATTCACCGCAGTGATTGCGATGAGTCCTGCTGCGACAATCGCGATGAACAGGTAGGGCATTAGCGCCGAGACCCAAAACTTGCGCTTCAACGTGGGCAGCGGGCGATGGAAGATGATTGCAATGGAATCCTCCAGAACACGGAAAGCCAGCGAGCTGAAAACAAGCAAGGTCCCTACGCCCACCCAACCAATCAACTGCCGACTCGCCAGAAATCCTGTGAGAACCTCGGTCAGGATCGGCGCAAATCCAGGAGCGATCAAGGATGCTTCCGAAGTGATGGCTTTGAGCAGGAACTGCTGATCAAAAAAGTTGGAAAAAACCACCAACAGAACCGCCGAGAGCGGAATCAATGACAGCATCATGTTGTAGGCAACCGCGGCTGTAAGAAGCAGCCCGTGATTGCGCAGGAAAAAATCGCGCAGCACCCGACTGGCGAACCGAATGATTTTCGGCATAGGAATTTCCATCTGGGAAGAGTCTGCCCCGGACGGGTGTGCTCGTGCAAACCCAAATCGCCCGCACTAAAGATGGAGTGATTTGTCAATGATCGACAAAAAATCGACCCGGTCCGCTCCAAGCTTTCCCGAAGCGACTTCCCGTGCAAGCGCGGCGACGATGTCTGCGTCGATGAAACCCACTTGTTCTCCTGCAAGCCATTGGGCATAGGTGCAAACCAACACTGCGAAACGCGCGTCATCCGAAGGCTCTGCCCCATCATTCCGCACTAACGGAATCGAAGGAGCGTTGACATCGTTGGTGGACCACTCCAGTGAGCCAAAATCACGATCCGCATTGGATGGATCAATCTCGATCGCGAGTGTGATCGCGGTTTTAGCAGCTACATGGCTGGAGGCTCCAGCAAGCGGTTCGCCTGATTCTGAATTCGATCCAAGCAGTCGATAACGGAGAACTGCCGCAGGATTCGGGCGGAATACCAACTTTGCCTCGCAATCGTTTTGTGCATTCCCTCGCAGCGAAATCAACAACAGTGTCGCGGAAGGTTTCCACGGGCACGCGATCATTTCGGTGGAAAGTGTCGCGACGTGCGAACTCACTCCACCGTCACGACTGTCAGGATGCCAATGACTCGCAGGACGCTTCGCAAGCGCAGTCACGCCACTGAGTCGCAGTGGGAAAGAATTCAGAATTTCCTCAAGCCTGACATCTTTTATTGCCGGAAGCTTTTCGTCTCCAAGGATCGACTTACGGATGGTATTCAAATTGCCTGTTCCAGTTTGAACGGGAAGCTGGAGCGTTGGAAAATCCGCAACCTTCACGGGGGTGCGATGGGGCGACCACGGAGGCACTGGCTTTAAGGGTTGAGATTCCACAGCGGCGACCGGCCCAGGGACCGGCAATGTTCTGGCGAGGGGCGATGCGTCATCGCCAGGCATCTGAAGGAGAATCAAAGTAGCGGCCGTGAGCACGGCAACCGCCGCCGCAGGAATGAGCCATGGCTTGAGGATGTTGCAAATGGAAGTGATGGGCGTCACTTTTTCGACCAGATCGCTCTCTCGGGCCGAGCGCAAAACATTCTCGCGCTGCGTGGGAAACAAACTCACGGCGGGGATGCTGAGCCTCTTCGCAAGCAAGCCCTGCATCACAGCAGTTTCGTCGATCACTCGCTTCAACGACGGATCCGCCACGGCGGCGGATTCAACAGCCGCGGCCTCTTCCGAATTGAGTTCCCCCAACACGTAGGCACTGAGTCGGGGATCTTCTGGATAGAGTTTCATGAATTCGTGGAATATCTTGATTTATGAGAGTAGATCGTCGGGCATTGACTCTCGCAAGCGCTTCAATCCGGCGTGAATGAGAAAACCGATGTTGCTCGTGCTCAAGTTCGTAACTTTATGAATTTCCTGATAGCTGAGTCCTTGTTGGAACTTGAGGATGATCACTTCGCGCTGATTTTGTGTTAGATGATTCAATAGGGACCTCAGTTGGGCGAGTCTTTCCTGCAAGTCCAGACGCTCATCAGGCTGGAGGCCCGGACCTGCGACTTTCTGCCAATGATTCTCTTTGAGAGGTTCAGTGCGCCGTTCTTTACGCAGAACATCAAGCGCACGATTTCTACATACCGTGAAAAGCCATGGCCTGAGCTGCACCTGGACCTTGGCGGGATCCTGACGACAAAGCCGCAGGAAGGTGTCCTGAACCACATCCCGAGCGCTGTCGATATCGTTGAGTAGTGTGAATGCATAGCCAATGAGTGGTGATTCGTATTCCCGCATCGCCTGCTCGATGAACTGCTCGCGACCGGGGAGGCGAGATGAATCATCAAGCTGTGAAGATGACTCTTCCAGAACAACGGATGATTCTCCGGAAACTTTAGAAATATTTTCCGGTAGCTCTGGCATTTTAACGAATGAAGTAGCTGAGATGCTCCAGTTCCAGCGCCAAATCCACATTGTTGACCGTGACTTCCGGACCCACCTCAAGCACGATCGGGGAGAAATTGAGCACTCCTTGAATCCCCGCCGCGACCAGTCGATTGACCACGGCTTGCGCGAACTCCACCGGCACACAGAGGATGGCGAGTTTGACTGACTTGGATTTGATGAAGGATTCCAGTTCCGAGTCAGAATAAACAGGAATCACCACGCCTCGGGCACGAGTGGCTTCTGGATTCGCATCAAAGGCGGCGATGACCTCGAAACCTTCTTTCTCAAATCCGTGGTAACGCAGCAGGGCGGAACCAAGATTGCCCGCACCCACCAGGATGACTGGTTGAAGATGTTCCCGTCCAAGCGCGTCACGAATCGTCGAAGCCAGGATTTCCACAGGATATCCAAGGCCGCGCGTGCCAAATTGCCCGAAGTAGGCCAAGTCTTTGCGCAGTTGCGCCGGCTTCACTCCGGCAGCACGCGCCAAGGTGGTGGAACTGACGGTATCCAACCCGTTAGAACTCAATTTCTGAAGGCAACGGTAATAAATCGATAGCCGATAGATTGCCTTCTTCGGAATGTCGATCTTACCGATTTTTTCAAGAGGTTCCACAGCGGAGGATTAGAAAAAATTTAGAGTTCGTGGGGCTTTTGGAGAAGGGCGGCCACGCGGTTCAGCAGGACGCCGGCACCGCCGCCATCGACCACGCGGTGATCGAAGGTAAGTAGCAAATCGGCCTCTGTGGCAGGAACAAAAGCCTCGATCTGCGCACTCCATACCGGCCGCTTGACCCCGGCACCGATGCCGAGGATGAGCGTTTCATTGGGCAGCGGAATCGGCGTGCCCGTCGTCAGGCCGAAGGTCCCGAAGTTAGTCACCGTGGCAATTCCACCGCTGCAATCCTGTTCGGTCAAGCGGCGGCGACGGGCGCGATCCACCAAGTCATCATACTCGGAAACGAGATCTCGTAAGGATTTCTGATCCACTTTCCGCACGACGGGAACGACCACCCCGTCTTCGACCTGGACGGCCACACCGATGTCGAAGGAACGTGGATGCACGACCTTGTCCCCAATCAAATACCCCGCCGTCGTCGGGCTTTCCGTGAGAGCGAGGGCGAAGGCACGGAGTAAATAGAGCGTCAAACCCGGCTTGGGTGACTGTTCGCGGCGGTGATCAAGAGCACGATCCAGGAGAAGCGGTAGCCCCACCGTCGCAAGCGGGCGGGTCCAACTGCGGCGCATGGCATCTGCCACGGCCAGCCGCATGGGCGAGGCTTGAGAACTCGGCCAGGCATCCAGATAGTCGAGGAAACGTTCCAAATCCTCAACGGTGACCCGACCACCGGCACCGGTTCCAACGATCGCGGAAATATCGGCCTCACGGATTCCAAGATCATCCATCCGCGCCCTCATTCTCGGGGAGATATAGTGGGCACCCAGGACACCCGTTGGCACGGGCAGCCCCTTGACGCTCGGCACGACGGCAGGCGCTTCTTCATACGCGTCATCATCAAGCGCAAAGTGCAGGTTCGCCTCAGCTTGAGCCGGGCTGTTGGATTGTTGGGAAGCGATCCGCTTCATTTCAATGGACTCCAGCGACTCGACACCGGTCCGGGCAACTTCCGCCTCCGTCACCTCAAGCAATCCTAACAGCGTTCCAACGGAATAGGAGACTCCTTCCTGCGCGCGCAGCTCGGAAACGACTCCATCGCAGAGCGTGGTCACACCCATCACCGCCTTGTTCGTTTCCACCTCGATGATTTCCTGGTCGGTACGGACAGCATCCCCCACGGCGATGCCTAGGCGGATGACGGTGGCCTCGGCGATAGACTCTCCGAGTTGCGGCATTAGAATGGGAACAGTGGGCATTTTGGTAGGAGCTGGATTACTGAAATGCGGAATGGTTAAAAGGACAGCAATTTCCGGAGGGCTTCACAGATGGACTCAGGGGTCGGGCGATGGGCCGCCCAAAGTTTCGGATGATAGGGAACCGGGGTGTCGCGGGCGTTCAAGCGTTGAGGAGGCGCGTCAAGCAAGTGGAAGCCTTCTTCCGTCACCCGGGCAATCACTTCCGCAGTGACGCCTCCCCATGGAAATGCCTCCCCGACCGCCAACAAGCGCCCGGTCCGGGCGACGGAAGCGAGAATCGTATCAAGGTCCAGCGGCTTCACCGAGCGCAGGTCCACCACCTCGATTTCCCACCCGTCCTGAGAGAGTCGCTCAGCCGCGCGTACGGCTTCATGGACCATCGCACTGTAGGCCACCACCGTGGCATGTTTACCGGGCCGCATGATCCGGGCTTGGCCGATGGGGAGATGGTCGCCATTGATCGACTTGGCTTTGAGCCAGCGGTAAAGAAACTTATGCTCACAAAAAATCACCGGATCATCCAGTGCCACCCCATCGAGCAGCATGTGGTAGGCATCTGAAACAGTGGCGGGTGTTAGAACCACGAGACCTGGATATTGCGCGTAGATTCCCTCCATGCTCTGGCTGTGGAATGGACCAGAACCCGGAGTCCCTCCCGATGGCAGGCGCAAGGTGATCGGAATCGGCACTCCAGTCCGATAGAAATGGGTGGCAGCTTGATTGACAATCTGATTGAAGGCCAGCGAAGAAAAATCCGCGAACTGCATTTCGATGATGGGGCGCATGCCTTCAATGGCTGCACCCACGGCCATGCCGACCATTGCATCCTCGGAAATGGGCGCGTCAAAAACCCGGTTGGGAAACTGCTCGGCGAGTCCCTTGGTGGCCTTGAACGCACCGCCGAAGGCGGCGATATCCTGGCCATAAAGAAACACACGGTCATCCTCACGCAGGAGTTTTTCCTGCGCTTCACGAATCGCGTCAATGTAGGTCACACTCACTGGAAAATTGGCTGGGATAGGGGAAATCGAGTGGAAAAAGCAGTCCAGTCTTCCTGATAGGGATCCGGCACGGCTTCTTGCTGGGCTTGGGCGACCGCACGCTGGACTTCATCGCTGAATTCATCCTGCCATGCGAGAATTTCATCCACCGTGGCGAGCTGGTTTTCGACCAACTGGCGCATCGCCACCTCGATGCAGTCGCGCCCGTAATGATCACTCCGAATTTCCGCAGGGACGTAGGAGCCATCATCATGCTCGCCATGGCCCGAAAGCCGCAGCAAGCGGGCGACGACCATCTGCGGTCCGCCACCCTCGCGCGCTCGCTTGACTGCCTCACCAATGACCGAGGCGCATGCTAACAAGTCCGTTCCATCGACTGAAAATCCACCGACGCCATAGCCACGGGCTTTTTCCACAAGATCGGAACAGGCGAACTGACGGTGATTGGGCGTGGAATATGCAAATTGATTGTTTCCGATCACGATGACCATCGGCAAACGTTCGATAGCTGCTAGATTCAAACCCTCATGAAAGGCCCCCGTGGAGGTCGCGCCATCGCCGATGCAGGTGGCCCCCACTCGGCCGGCAAGCGTGCCTTGCAAGCGCTTCGCGAAGAGCATGCCCGCGACAACCGGGACCTGTGCGCCCAGGTGGGAAATCATGGCTGGCATTCCCATGCTTGGACGCCCGCGGTGGATGTTCCCGTCACGCCCGCGCATCGGCCCCTCGACGGAGCCGAGGTAGGTTCTCGTGCAATCGATCAAGGGTTCCCCGAACGCGGTGCGACCCGCCTGATCGC
>Ga0163144_10021580_pt1 | contig 12793 bp, 10 predicted proteins | sample OliLak19BULKMAT1_FD_123175 | JGI IMG/M metagenome (GOLD analysis project Ga0163144, IMG submission 123175) | Freshwater microbial mat bacterial communities from Lake Vanda, McMurdo Dry Valleys, Antarctica - Oligotrophic Lake LV.19.BULKMAT1 | ecosystem: Environmental > Aquatic > Freshwater >...
CACTTCACCGGGATAGGCCACCTCGTCCTCGATGCGGCGGGCGATGTCGCGCGCCACCTTGGGGAGTTCGGCGTCGGCGAGCGAGTGGCCGTTGACGATGACGCGCAGCTCGCGGCCGGCCTGAATGGCGTAGGCCTTTTGGACGCCCTTGTAGCTGCAGGCGATGTCCTCGAGCTGTTCGAGGCGTTTGATGTAGCGCTCGGCGTTGTCGCTGCGCGCGCCGGGGCGTGCGGCGGAGATGGCGTCGGCGGCGGCGGCGAGGGTGGTGTAGGCGCTGAGCACCTCCTGGCCCTCGTGGTGGGCCAGCGCGGCGTTGGCGACGATCTCGGTCTCGCCGTAGCGTTTGAGCGCTTCGTAACCCAGCACCGGGTGGCTGCCTTCCTGCTCGTGGTCGATCGCTTTGCCGATGTCGTGCAGCAGGCCGCAGCGCCGGCCGAGCTTGGGATCAAGGCCGATGTCGGCCGCCATCGCACCGCAGAGGAAAGCGACCTCTTGGGTATGCTTCAGCACGTTCTGCCCATAGCTGGTGCGGTACTGGAGCTTGCCGAGCAGCTTGAGCAGCTGGGGATGCAGGCCGGAGACGTCGCAGGCGAAGGCGGCGTCCTCGCCGAGCTTGAGCACCTCGCGATCGAGATCCTGCTGGACCTTGACCAGCACCTCTTCGATGCGCGCGGGATGGATGCGGCCATCTTCGAGGAGGGCGAGCAGCGTGCGCCGGGCGATCTCGCGGCGCAGGCCGCTGAAGCACGAGATGGTGATCACCCCGGGCGTCTCGTCGACGATGAGGTCGACGCCGGTCGCCTGCTCGAACGCCTTGATGTTGCGGCCGTCCTTGCCGATGATGCGGCCTTTCAGCTCTTCATCCTTGAGCTGGATCTTGGCCGACGCGGTCTCGGCGGTGTGCTCGGCGGCATAGCGTTGGATGGCGCGGCCAATGATCTCGACGCCGACTTCCTTGGCGCGGCCCTGCAGGTCCTTTTCGAAGCGGGCGATGCGCGAGGACTGCTCCTCGGCCAGGGTGGCGTCGAGCCGGCGCATGAGTTCCTGGCCGGCCTCGATGCGGGTCATGCCGGCGATGGCGGCCAGGTTTTCTTCGACCTGGGCCTCGCGCGTGGCGAAGGCGGCGAGTTTGGCTTCGAGCGCGGCGGCTCGCTTCTCGGCAGCGAGCTCCAATTCGCGCAGCTTGAGGTCGCGCCGATCCAACGTCTCCATCTTGCGGTCGAGGCTGGACTCGTGGCTGACCAGGGTCTCTTCGCGGTGGGCCACCTTGGACTCGCGCTTCTCCAACCGCTGATCGAGCTCAGCCAGTTCGGCGCGCTGGTCGGCGAGCTGGGTGTGTTCGCGCTCTTGGGACTTGGTCAACAGGTCCTGGTGGCGTTGCAGCTTTTCTTTGCCTTCGAGTTCGAGTTGGGCGCGGATCTGGACGCGCTCAGCTTCGAGTTGGGCCCGCAACTGGGTGCGTTCGGCTTCGAGAAGGAGGCGTTGCTGTTCGCGCGCCAGGTCGTGTTCGCGGCGCGCCAGGCGGATGCGCCAGCGGCCGATCGCCACGCCACCGGCGATGCCGATGATGAGGCTGATCAGAGCCGCGATGATGGGATGCATGGAGACCTCGCGGTGGACGAGGGCCCTCGACGGAGGCCCGCCCGTGGCAGGGGGGCAGGCGGTCGTGAGGGGTGGCGGTCGTCATTGGTGTGGAGAAACCAGTCGTTCGGCAATCTATTCAGGGGACATGTTCAACGGACGAACCTTAGGGGTCGTTATCCCCCCAGTCAATTCGCATGGGTAACGAGTTGCGCATCCGAGGCATCCACCGCTGGTGGCTCGTGGTGGCGCGGCTGCGCTCCGGCCCATAGTCCCGCCCATGCCCGTTCCCGACCCCGTCCGGCAGCGTATCTGGGCCGCGCGCATCTCGGTCGCGGTCGGGCTGGTCATGCTCGCGGTCAAGATGACCGCCTACGTCCAGACCGGTTCCAGCATCATCCTGTCGGACGCGCTCGAGTCGGTGGTGCATGTCGGCGCCACCCTGTTCATGTTCTGGTGCCTTCGTTATTCGCTGCGCCCGCCTGACCTCGACCACCCGTATGGCCACGGCAAGGTCGAGTACTTTTCGGTCGGTTTCGAAGGCGGCATGGTCGCGCTGGCCGCCCTGGCCGTCTTCTGGCAGGTCGGCCATGACCTGTGGTTCGGCAATCACCAGGTCGTCGGCCCGTCGCAGGGCCTGGCCCTGATCGCGGTGGCGGCGGTGGTCAACCTCGGGCTGGGTCTCTACCTGCTGCGCGTCGGCCGTTCGACCGGATCGACGATCCTGATCGGCGACGCCCTGCACGTGCTGAGCGACGTATGGACCAGCGCCGGCGCCCTGCTTGGGTTGGGCATCGTCTGGCTGACCGGGATGGCGCTGATCGACAGCCTGATCGCGGGGGCGCTCGGCGCGTACATCCTGTGGGCCGGTCTCAAGCTGGTGCGCGAGGCGGTCAGCGGCCTGATGGATCAGGTCGATCCCAAGGAACTTGCGCGGGTAGTCGAGGCGATCAATGAGATCCGCGAGCCCGAATGGCTCGATTGCCACAACCTGCGCCTGCGGTCGAGCGGTGACCACGTCTACGTTGACTTCCATCTCGTGGTGCCGGCCGAGTGGTCGGTGGCGCGCGCGCACCTGGCGATCGAGCGCCTAGAACGCCATATCCTCGCCAAGCTCAAACGTTCGGGCGCCGTGCTGATCCACCTCGACCATCCCGACAGCGGCGAATACCGCGCGATTACCGCCGCCGGGCCGATGGATATAACCCTGGGGTCGGCGACGCGGGCGGAGCCTGCTTGAGAGGTGCGTGGTCCGTGGTCCCACTGCCGGCTCTCGACGCACGGGGACGAGCGTCGAGAGCCGGCAGTGGAACCACGGACCTATGCCAGGACCTGCGCGTTCTCGAGGATCTCTTTGAGGTCCTTCATGAACGCGGCGCCGGCGGCGCCGTCGATGTGGCGGTGGTCGGCGCTCAGAGTCAGGCTCATCAGCTTGGCGGCGAAGAAGCCGCCGCCGCGCACCACGACCTCGTCGCGGATGCGGCCGATGGCGAGGATGCCGCTCTGACCAGGGGGCACGATCGCAACGAAGCGATCGACTGGGAAGCCGCCGAGGTTGGAGAGGGTGAACACGCCACCGGTGTAGTCATCGGGACCGAGGCGGCCGGCGCGCGCCTTCTCGACCAGCGCCACTGATGACGCGGCGATCTCGGCGACGCTGACCTGGTCGCAGTCGCGCACCACCGGCACCACCAGGCCGCCGGGCACGGCGACCGCGAAGCCGATGTCGACGCGATCGCGGTACTGGATGCCCTGGTCGGTCCACGTCGCGGCGAAGTCGGGGTGCTTGCGGATGGCGAGCGCGGTCGCCTTGGCGATGAGATCGCCATAGGAGATCTTCTCGCCTGCCGCCTTGGCCATTTCACGGCGCGCGATCAGCGCCGCGGCGTCGACGGTGACCTCGACCTGGAAGGCGGGGATGGCGGCAGCCGAGGCGACCATGTTGGCGGCGATGGCGCGGCGCATCGGGCTCGGCTTCTCGAGCCGTGCGCTCAGCGTTGTGAGTTCGCCCAGCGAGAAGGCTTTGGCAGCCGGGGCACCGGCCGCGGCGGGCTTGCCCTTGGCGAGGTCGCCGACGGTGATCTGGCCACCAGGACCGCTGCCGGTCAGGCCGCGCAGGTCGAGGCCCTTCTGGTAGGCGGCGGTGCGCGCAGCCGGCGTCGTCGGCGCGCATGCGGCGAGGTACCCCTGCACGTCGGCCTCGCACACTCGGCCGTTCTCACCGCTGCCACGCAGCAGGGCGAGGGGGACCTCTTGGGCCGCCGCCAATTTTCGCGCGCGCGGGCTGACGAAGACCCGGCCGGCGGGGGCGGCGACGGCGGCGACCGGGGCCGGCGCGGCGGGAGCCGGGCGCGGCGCCGGAGCGGCCGGGCGCGGGGCTGGCGCCGGCGCTGCGGCTTTGGGCGCGCGGGGGGCTGGGGATTCGGCCGGCGCCGCCGAGGGCGCGCCGACCTGGGTCGCCAGGCATTCGGCGAGGAAGGCGTCGGCCAGCGCCTCGCCCGACGCGCCGATCACCGCCATCACGCAACCGACCGGCACCGTCTTGCCGGGCGGCAGCAGGATGCGCAGGAGGGTGCCGTCATAGGGGCTCTCGACCTCGAGCGAACTCTTGTCGGTGGCGATCTCGCAGAGGATCGCGCCCTTCTTGATCGCGTCGCCCTCCGTCACCAGCCACTGGGTGATCTCGCTGGTCTCGACCGTCTGACCGAATTTGGGGAGGAGGACCTTGGTCGCCATCGGCAGCTGCTTTCCTGAGCGTGAGGGAGGGCGCAGCATAGGTCCGTCGGCGCTCAGGGAAGGACCCGCCCGCCAACGGCAACGTCGCGCTCAACCGCCTGAGGCCGCGAGCTTTATGCGCGTGCCGATGTCTGGTGCGATTGACTCGCCCTCGCCGGGGTCTAGTGTCCGGGCCTCCCACCGCGGCCCTATTTCCGGCCGGTCGTACTTCCGCTTGGAGCGAACCCTCCCCATGGACATCAAAGTCATCAAGGAATTGACCAAGTTGATGCGTGAAAACGATCTGGTCGAGGTCGAGGTCGAGTCCGCTGACCTCAAGGTGAAGCTGAAGAAGGCCGGGCACGACATCGCCGCCGCTCCGATCGTCTATCACCACGCCGCGCCGGTCGCCGCGCAGGCGCCTGCCGCCGCCGTCTCCGCGCCCGCCGCCCCGGCCGTCGATGAATTCGCCAACTGCAAGCCGATCATCTCGCCCATCCCCGGTACCGTGTACCTCAAGCCGAACCCCGACTCGCCCAACTTCGTCAGCATCGGCACCCAGATCGACGAGGCCAAGGTGGTGTGCCTGATCGAGGCGATGAAGGTCTTCAACGAGATCAAGCCCGATGCCGGCATCAAAGGCACCATCAAGAAGATCCTGGTGAACGAAGGCCAGCCGGTCGAATACGGCACCGTCCTGTTCCTGGTCGGCTAGCTGGTCACGGGGGGATCCTCCCCCACCCGTGGAACGCGCTCCGCGCTGCCCCTTGGAAGCGGAGACCATTCCAATCGCGATGAGGCGACCACCAATTTTTCCCGAACGCGCTTCGCGCGGCCCCCTGGAAGCAGAGACATGTTCAAAAGGATCCTGATCGCCAATCGTGGCGAGATCGCGGTTCGCATCATCCGCGCCTGCCGCCGGCTCGGCATCGAGGCCGTTATCGTCCACAGCACCGCCGACCGCGAGTCGCTGGCGGTGCGCATGGCTGACGTGGCGATCTGCATCGGCCCGGCACCGGCCAAGCAGAGCTACCTCAACATCAACAATATCATCGCCGCCGGCGAACTGGCCGACGTCGACGCCATCCACCCCGGCTACGGCTTCCTTTCCGAGAACAGCCACTTCGCCCAGGTGGTGCGCGACTGCAACATCCAGTTCATCGGCCCGACCAGCGAGGCGATGGACGCGCTCGGCAACAAGGCCAAGGCCAAGGCCCTCGCGATCAAGGCCGGCGTGCCCACCGTGCCCGGCTCGATCGGTGCGGTGACATCCGCCGACGATGCCCTGGCCATCGCACGCAAGATCAACTACCCGGTGATGGTCAAGGCCACCGCTGGCGGTGGCGGTCGCGGCATGCGCATCGCGCACAACGATGCCTCGCTGGTGTCGGGCCTGCTCAATGCCCAGCGCGAGGCCGAGGCCGCCTTCGGCAACGCCGAGTGCCTGGTCGAGGCCTACGTCCAGCGCGCGCGCCACATCGAGATCCAGATCATCGGCGACCACCACGGCAATGTCGTCGCCCTCGGCGAGCGCGACTGCTCGACCCAGCGCCGCCACCAGAAGCTGGTTGAAGAGAGCCCGAGCCCGGTGATCACCCCCGAGACGCGCGCCGCGATGTGCGCCGACGCGGTGAAGCTGGCCAAGACCGCCGGTTATTACAACGCGGGCACCGTCGAGTTCATCTACGACCTCGACCGCAAGGCGTACTACTTCCTGGAGATGAACACCCGCATCCAGGTCGAACACCCGGTCACCGAAATGGTCACCGGCATCGACCTGATCCAGACCCAGATCCGCGTCGCCGCCGGCGAGAAGCTGCCCTTCACCCAGGCCGACATCAAGACGCAGGGCCACGCCATCGAGGTGCGCATCAACGCCGAGGACTGGGAGCACGGCTTCGCGCCCTTCCCCGCCAAGATCACCATGTACGTGGCGCCGACCGGCACCGGCGTGCGCGTGGATAGCCACTGCTACGCCGGCTACACCATCCCGCCCAACTACGACTCGATGATCGCCAAGCTCATCGTCCACGGCAAGGACCGCACCGAGGCGCTGCGCTTCCTCTCGCAGGCGCTCGATGACTACATCTTGGAAGGCCCGAAGACGACGATCGGCTTCCACCAGCGCCTGATCCGCGACATCCGCTTCGTCAACTCCGAGGTGACGACCAAGTTCGTGGATGAAGAGTTCTTGCGCCCAGGGCACTGATCCAGGCCAACTGACTCGGGCCAACTGACTCGGGCCAACTGACCCATACCAACTGCCCTGGCCAATGTCCTCGGTAGTGTCCAGTGCCGGCCGACCACCATGACATCCGCTGATAGGCTCTACGACGGTTGATGGACCGCCTCGTGCATGTTGCCGAGGCCAGCCCGGATCATCACGATCGCGGTCATACGCATTGGAGTGGAGCTATGCACATCGCCGTCTTTGGCACCGGCTACGTTGGCCTGGTCACTGGAACCTGCTTCGCGGAGATGGGTAACACCGTCACCTGCGTCGACGTCGACCCTAAGAAGGTCGAACGCCTGGGACGCGGCGAGGTGCCGATCTACGAGCCTGGCCTGCAAGAACTGCTCGCCGAGAACTTCCGCCTCAAGCGCATCCGCTTCACCACCCTGGCCCGCGATGCTCTGGTCGATGCCCAGGTCGCCTTCATCTGCGTCGGCACGCCGATGTCCCATTCGGGCGAGGCCGATCTGCGCTATGTCGAGTCCGCCGCGCGCGACATCGCGCGCAACCTCAACCGCTACACCTTGGTGATCACCAAGAGCACGGTGCCGGTCGGAACCGCCGACAAGGTGCGCAACTGGATGCGGCAGGAACTGGCGGCGCGCGGCTCGGCGATCGAGTTCGACGTGGCGTCCAACCCCGAGTTCCTCAAAGAGGGCACCGCGGTCGACGACTTCATGAAGCCCGACCGCGTGGTGGTCGGCATCGACAGCCCGCGCGCCGAAGCGATGCTGCAGGACCTCTACCATCCGTTCATCCGCAACGGCCTGCGCTTCTACGTCATGGACATCCGCTCGGCCGAGATGACCAAGTACGCGGCTAACGCCATGCTCGCGACCAAGATCTCGTTCATCAACGAGATCGCCAACATTTGCGAGAAGGTCGGCGCCGATGTGCGTCAGGTGCGCCTGGGCGTTGGCGCCGACGCGCGCATCGGGCTGCAGTTCCTGCATCCCGGCTGCGGCTACGGCGGCAGCTGCTTCCCCAAGGACGTGCGCGCGCTGGTCTTCACCGCCGAAAGCGGCGGCTACGACGCCCAATTGCTGCGCGCGGTCGACGACATCAATCAGCGCCAGAAAACGCTGATCCAGCGCAAGCTGGCGCAGTGGTGCGAGTTCACCAATCGCCCGCTCGGCGACCTGACGGTGGCGGTGTGGGGCCTGGCCTTCAAGCCGAACACCGACGACGTGCGCGAATCGCCGGCGCTGGATCTGATCCGCGATCTGGTCAAGGCCGGCGCCAAGGTCCGTGCCCATGACCCCAAGGCGATCGAAGAGACCAAGCGCGCGCTGGGCGAGCTGGAGGGGGTCACCTACGTCGATGATCCCTATCGCGCCACCGAGGGCGCCGACGTCCTGTGCCTGGTCACCGAATGGCGTCCTTATCGCCGGCCGGATTTCGAGCGCCTCGCCCAGCAGCTGAAACTGCGCACGATCTTCGATGGCCGCAACCAGTACGACGAAACCAAGACGCTCGATCATGGGCTGGTGACGTATCCGGTCGGGGTGCCCGCCGCGCGCGCGACGCAGGCGACACCGGCGGCCGTCGCCGCCCGCGGGTGACACCATGGCCTCGATCCTGACCTCGCCTCAGAGGCTGAGAAGTCTGGCCGCCTCCCCGTTTTTTTTCTCAGCCTCTCAGTCCGCGAACGGATTGACCACGACTGCCGGATTGCCGAGCGAACCGCGAATGGTGGCGCGCGCCAATCGGCTCGACGTATTGCTCAGCAGCCACGCCGCCGCGTCGCCGATGCCGGGCACGATCTGGATCCAGGCGAACTCGGGATAGGGGATGGCGACCAGGTCGAGGCTGCCGTCGAAGCCGATCGAGCCGCGCAGCTTGACCAGCGCGCCGGGCGAGCGGATCGCCGCACCTTTGAGGCGGATGCGTCCGTTGGCGAAGATCAGATGCGCGCGCGCGGTGTCGCTGCCGGCGTCGCTGGTCGGGTCGCCGACCAGCAGGCTGCTGAGCAGGCCGAGGCGCACCAGGTCGCCGTCACGCACATTGAGTTCGCCCCGGCCGGTGATGGCATCGATGCCGCCCTCGGCGGGGACGGTGAGTTCGATCCAGCCATCGATCTTGCCGCGTGTGCCATCGTCGCCGCCAGTGAACTGCGCGATCAGCGGCACGAGATCAATGTCGGTGACATCCAGGCGATAGGTCTGCACCTCCTGCGCGAGGTCGATGCTGATGGTGGCGGTGGCGCGGCCACCGTAGGCCTTGGCGCTGCACTTGGCGAAGGTCAGGACATCATCGCTCAGCCGCGGCTCGGCGACGACATCGTGGAATTCGAGGCCCAGGTAGGTCAGGCGGTTGGCGTGCAGCACCTCGCCATCGATGGTCGGGCGCAGCGTCCGTGGCGGCTTCGCCTCGTCGGCCGCCACCAGCGCGGCAGTGGTCAGTGCGGCCAGCAGCAGCGGCCGGCCGAAGCGGATCATGCCTGCGCCAGCGCCGCCGCCTCGGCGGCGACCAGGGCCGCCAGGTGCGCTTCGCCCACCCGTCGCGTCTCGTCGTCGGGTTGGTTGACGAGCAGCGTCTGCCACGCCGCCCGACCGCCACCGGCAAGCAGGTGGATGCCGACCTTCACGTCGGAGGTGAGGTGGGGATTGCATGCGGGCAGGAATGCGGCGAGGCCGGCGGCGTGCAGCGCGCAGGCGGCGAGCAGATCGGCGGGCACCGCGCGCGCGCGCGCCTCGGCCGTCGCTAGCGCGGGCGCGTCCTTGGTCTTGCGCGCGGCGCCGACCGCGGCGTAGGCATCGGCATCGGCATCGGCTGCGCTGAGACAGGCCGCGGCGGCGGCGTCGAGGGTCGCGGCGAGCGCTTCGGCCTGCGGCCCGACCACGGGATGCTTCGCGCCGGTCGTGTAGCGCGCCGCCATCGCGCCGGCGGCGCAGCCAAGCGCGGCCGCCACCGCGGCGGCGGCGCCGCCACCGGGGGTCGGCGCGCGCGCGGCAAGGCTGGCGACCAGGGCGCTGACCGCGACGTCGCCGATCATCAGGCTTCGGCGGTCTTGGCCGCGGCGGGCTCGGGCGAACCGGCGATGCGCTGGATGCGCGCGCCCAGCTTGCGCAGGCGTTCCTCGATGCGTTCGTAGCCGCGATCGATGTGGTAGACGCGCGAGATCTTGGTCTCGCCCTGGGCGGCGAGGCCGGCGATGACCAGCGCCGCGCTTGCGCGCAGATCGCTGGCCATGACCTCGGCGCCGCTCAGCTTGTCGACGCCTTGGATCAGCGCGACACCGTTGGCGACGCTGATCTTGGCGCCCATGCGCTTGAGTTCGGCCGCGGCCATGAAGCGCTCGGGATAGATGCGCTCGGTCAGCGTCGACGCGCCCTGGGCGAGGGACATCAGCGCCATGGTCTGCGCCTGGCAGTCGGTGGGGAAGGCGGGGTGCGGCAGGGTGACGACCTCGGTGCCCTTCCAGAGGTCGACCGGGATGACCTTCACCGCGTTGGCCTTGCGCTCGGTGCGGATGCCCATCTGGCGCAGCACGTCGAAGAAAGCGAGCAGGTGGTCGGGCCGGCAACCGGCGACGGTGATCGGCGAGCGGGTGATCGCGCCGGCGAGGATGAAGGTGCCGGCCTCGATGCGGTCGGGGATGACGTCCCAGTCGGCGCCCTTCAGCTTTTTGACGCCGTGGATGGTGATGCGCGGACTGCCCGCGCCCTCGATGCGCGCGCCCATCGCGTTGAGGCACTCGGCGAGGTCGACGACCTCGGGCTCGCACGCCGCGCACTCGATCACCGTGGTGCCCTTGGCCAGCACCGCCGCGCACATGACGTTGTCGGTGGCCAGCACCGACGAGCCGAACTTGCCACCGAGGTAGATCTCGGCCCCGCGCAGGCCGCCCTTGGGCGCCTTGGCGTGGATGTTGCCGTGGTCGAGGGTGATCTCGGCGCCGAGCGCCTCGAGCCCCTTGAGGTGGAGGTCGATCGGGCGTTCGCCGATGACGCAGCCGCCGGGCAGGCTGACGATCGCCTCGCCGCGCTTGGCCAGCAGCGGGCCAAGCACGCACACGCCGGCGCGCATCTGCTTCACCAGTTCGTACGGCGCGGTGCTGTTGTAGGTGTCGGCCACCCGCGTGGTGATCACCCGGCCTTTCCACACCGACTCGATGCCCAGCGTGTTGAGGATCTTGACCTGGGTCTGGATGTCGCGCAGCAGCGGGATGTTCCCGAAGCGGCAGGGGGCATCGGTCATCAGGCTGACGGCGAGGATGGGGAGGGCGCTGTTCTTCGAACCGCTGACGGCGATCGAACCGGCGAGCCGCTGTCCACCCTGGATGAGGAACGAATCCATGCGCGGATCCTTGGTCCGGCGCGCCCAGCGTCCAGTCTCCCGTCCGCCCCGGGCCACGTTCCGCATCAGCCGCCCCTGGACGGCATGCGGCCGGCGGCAGAGAGTGCCGGGATGCGCACGCTGCTGGTGCCCGCGCCGCTCGTCCCCGGCATCGTCGTCGTCGATGGCGACGAGGCCCACCATGGCCGCACCGTGCTGCGCCTGGCCGTGGGCGACGCCGTGCGCCTGGCCGACGGCGCCGGTCTGGCTGGCACCGGCGCCGTGATCGAGATCGCGCGCGACCGACTCAGCGTCCGTGTCGATCAGGTCGCAGCGGTGCCGAATGATCCGGCCGCGCTGCTGACGGTGGCGGTGGCCGCGCCCAAGGGCGACCGCTTCACCGATCTCGTCCGCCAGCTGACCGAACTCGGCGTCGGCGCCATCCTGCCCTTGCGGTGCGAGCGGGGCGAACGCCTGCCCGGGCTCGACCGGGCGCACCGCGTCGCCGCCGAGGCGCTCAAGCAGTGTCGCCGGGGCTTCCTGCCCACGATCGGCCCAGTGGTGGATTTTTCCACGCTGGCCGCGCTCCCTGGGCGGCGCATAGTCCTTGACCGTGAGGGGTTGGCGGCCAACCCTGGCTCGCCCGGCCCGACGGTGCTGATCGTCGGCCCCGAGGGCGGCTTCACCGCCGACGAACGACAGGCGTTGCTGGCCATGCCAGCAACGCTGGCGCGCCTCGCCGGACCGGTGCTGCGCATCGAAACCGCTGCCCTCGCCGCCGCCGCGGTCTGGTCGGCAGCCTGGGAGGGTACTCGTCCGTGAACCAACCGACCGATCCGAGCACCGTCCCTGTCCCTGTCCCCATCCCCGTCCCCGAGTCGGTTGCCACGCCGGCCAAGCCCGGCTTCGCCTTCACCACCGACGGCTGCCGCACCGATGTCCGCGTCGGCGCGCTGCTCGTCCTGATGGCGGTCTTCCTCTGGTTGTGGCTCGGTCCGGGCACGTCGAGCAAGCTGTACCTGATCGGCGCGCCGCTGTTACTTGTCGGGGTGCCGATGCAGGCGATCCAGGCCCGCCGCCACGGTCGGCCGGGCTATCCGTGGAGACTCGGCTTGGCACTTGGCCTGGGTGGCGCCCTGATGTGGCCCGACCTGCTTTATCGCGAACGTTTCGATGCCGCCCTGCAGGTGCAGCCGGTGGCGCCGCTCTTGGTCGCGGCCGGGGCCTGGATCCTGCTGTGGTGGCCCATCGCCCGCCGTCGTTCCCCGGTGGAGAACGCATGACCCGCGAGCAGAAGCTGTTGGCGCTGTGGTGCGTCGGCGCGGTGATCGCCCTGGCGGCGGTCGCCTTCCTGTTCTCGTCGCGGGGCAGCGAACTCGACGCGACCCGCGCCAAGGCCGCCGCGCTGCACGAGGATTACCGCGCGCTCTACCCCGACCAGGGCGTCGCCGCCGAAGAGACGTTGACCGTGATCAAGCGGATGCGCGATCACCAGGAGCTGGCCCGCACCGAGGCCGAACGCCAGCTGGTCGGCGCGCTGCCCGATGAGTACCAACGCAGCGACGTCACCGAGGCCTCCAGCCGCATGCGCGCCGACCTCAGCGCGCTCAAGCAGCGGGCCGAACGCCTGAAGATTGCGCTGCCCGCCCAGTTGCCCTTCGAGACCAGCGGTTTCGACCAGGCCAAAGTCTCGCTACAGCTCGCCCAGCTCTATCTCTACAAGCAGGTGCTCGAGCTGTGCATGGACGCCGGCGTGTCCCGCGTCAGCGGCGTGCGCGATGGGCGCAGCCATCGCGACCTCACCGGGGTCTATGCGGTGCTGACCTGCGAGTTCGTGCTCGAGGGTAACTACGAGTCGTTGTCCCAGCTGCTGCTCGCCCTGCGGGCCAAGCACGCCGCCGGCCTGGGCGTGCGCGAGGTCAAGCTGAGCCAGGCGACGCAATCCGGCCAGTGCACCCTGGTCGCCAGCCTGCTGACCGCCAACCA
>Ga0163144_10021583_pt1 | contig 12791 bp, 4 predicted proteins | sample OliLak19BULKMAT1_FD_123175 | JGI IMG/M metagenome (GOLD analysis project Ga0163144, IMG submission 123175) | Freshwater microbial mat bacterial communities from Lake Vanda, McMurdo Dry Valleys, Antarctica - Oligotrophic Lake LV.19.BULKMAT1 | ecosystem: Environmental > Aquatic > Freshwater > Lake...
ACTCATCACCAAATCCATCTGACCCTCGACGAGTACTGCGGTTTCAAGTTTTCTGATATCCAATTTTGCACGATCAAAACCAAACAAAAATGATGATTTGTCGAAAAGCTCTGTTTCGGGACTATTGAGGTATTTTGCAGCATTTGGATCCTCACCAAAAATTCTTCCTGAAAAACCAATTACCCTTCCACTAATGTCAAAAAGAGGAAACATAATACGACTTCTAAAACGATCGTATTGCTCTCCTGGCTTTTTTTCTGATGGCTTTGAAAGACCTGCTCGTTCGATCATTTTCTGATCATATCCCTTTGCTTTAAGTGCATCGGAGAGTGCCGTCCACTCCGCAGGAGCAAATCCAATCCGCCACAACTTGATCGTTGCAATAGTCATACCTCTATCAATAAGATATTTCTGAACATCTTTTCGTTCAGCTATCTGCTTTTGGTAGTAGAGCGTCGCACGCTCGAGGATCTCATGGAGCGCTTCTTTTTCAGTTTTGTTTTGTGGTACGCCACGAGTAAGCTCTATCCCGGCACGCTCTGCGAGTGTCTTAAGTGCTCCCACGAAATCAAGATGCTCAAATTCCTGCACAAACGTGAATATGTCACCTTTGACTCCACACCCAAAACAATAATACGTACCACGTTCAGGTGAGACGAAAAACGATGGTGACTTTTCAGAATGAAATGGACACCTCCCTTTAAGACGGCCACTTGATCGCTCAAGTTTTACGTACGCACCCACCACCTCTTCAATTGGTAGTTTTTCTTTGATGCGTTCTACGTCAGATGCCATATGTTTGTAGAATAGCACAGTGGCTGGTGCTCGCTCTCAAGGTCTTTACCCATTCACTAGAATGAATGGGCCTACAACCTCTCGACCAAGCACTAGCCACCGTAGCCCTTTAAAATTTATTTAACGTCTTCAGAATCTTCCCGTCGTGTTGGCTGCATAGCATCGAGCTTTGCTTGAAGCTCTTTGATCATGAGTTGCTTTGGACTATTTTTGAAACCAGTACCTGCAGGAATAAGTCGTCCGATAATAACATTTTCCATAAGACCCTTTAGATCGTCTTGCTTGCCACGCACTGCACTATCAATAAGAACACGTGTGGTGTGCTGGAAGGATGCTGCTGACAAGAAACTCTTTCTCGTCAAAGACACTTCAGTGATACCCATCACTGTAGGAGTAGCCTTTGCTTCTTGGCCGCCCTTCGCGCGAATGCGCTTGTTTTCAACTTCGAAATTTGCAATTTCTACCGTGTCACCGATTGAGAATGTCGTATCCCCAACTTCCTCGATAACACCTCGAGAAAACATCTGGCGGACAATAACTTCAATATGCTTACGAGAGATCGCTTCACCTTGCAAGTCGTAAGGTTTTGTAACTTCAGAAATAATATAGTTCTGTGCTTTTTCACGTCCGCCGTATTCGAAGATTTCGTCAATCGAAGCAGTACCGTCGGTCATAACGTCACCTTTTTCTACATGTTCGCCTATCTGAACGAAGATCGTTCGGCCTGCAGGCACAGTGTATTCCACATCTGCCTTCTTCTTAGATTTTGCACCTGGTGCGCGTGTACTCACTTCATCTGCAAGAATAGTAATGATCTTCTCTTTACCATTTTCAGTAATATCAGTAATCGTACCGGAGATGCGAGCGACTGCAGCAGGAAGTTTTGGTTGACGCTTCTCAAAGATTTCTTCAACACGTGGAAGACCCTGTGTGATGTCTCCTGTTGCTGATGCAGCACCACCAGAGTGGAAGGTACGCATCGTAAGCTGTGTTCCTGGTTCACCGATAGCCTGGCCAGCAACCGTTCCAACTGCTTCGCCGAGCTCTACAAGCTTGTCTCGTCCAAGATCGGTACCATAACACTTCGTACATAGACCCTCAATCGTCCTACATGTCATTGGAGATCGTACGATAAGCGACTGCACGCCTGATTCGTCGATTTTTTCTGCATCATCCTTTGTAACAAGGTGACCCTTTTTAAATAGAATATGACCTTTGTCATCAACAATATCCTGGGCAATGATGCGGCCACGAACATTTTTTGAAAGCATGTTCATACCAGTTGCGTTCTTTTCGCGTCGAATCGTGATACCGTCTTTCGTCCCACAATCATCTTCTGAAATAACCACATCTTGTGCTACCACGAAGAGCTTACGAGTAAGATACCCAGCCTTAGCGGTGTTAAGCGCGGTGTCTGTGAGACCCTTTCGTGAACCGTGAGTTGTAATAAAGTACTCAATAGGAGTAAGACCCTCTTTTGAACACGAAAGAATTGGGAATTCAATTGTTTCGCCTTGTGTGTTTGCAATAAGACCCTTCATACCTGCCATCTGAGTGATCTGCGAAATCGAACCTCGGGCACCAGATTGAAGCATGTCATATACTGAACCCATTTTATCAAGTGTCTCAGGGATAAACTTTTCGATCTGACTCTTTGCGTCGTACCAGATTTCAAGTGTTTTGCGTTTCTTTTCCTCAACGGACAAGAGACCGTCATTGAACTGACTCGTCACTTCGTCTGCTTTTGCTTTTGATTTTTCAATAACACCCTTTTTCTGACTTGGAATTTTTACATCGTCGATACCCCACGTTACTCCTGACATCGTCACATATTTGAAACCAAAGGCTTTCACGCGGTCTAGAATTTCTGGTACTTGATTCAAGCCGTATCGGTTGATAAGATCATCCACAATACTGCTCATTTTCTTTCGAACAATTTCGCTATTGATATACGGATAATCTGAAGGCAAAACGTTGTTGAAGAGAATACGTCCTACACTAGTTTCAAAAAGCGTATTTGCAACCGTTGCGTATTTTTCATTGTCAGGCGCCAAGATCTTAACCTTTGCACGGATAGCAAGCTCGCCAAAGTTGTAGGCAATAATCGCATCCTGGGGTGAGGCAAAATAATTACCTTCACCTTTTTCGCCAGTTACTGCTTTTGTCATCCAGTAACAACCAAGAATAATATCGAGTAATTTGTTTGATACGGTTGGCTCTCCTGAACCCGGCTTAAGGATATTCTTGTCCGAAGCCATAATTTCTTTTGCTTCAAGTTGCGCTTCCTCTGAAAGTGGTACATGCACGGCCATCTGGTCACCATCGAAGTCGGCGTTGAACGCGGTACATACCATTGGATGCACTTGAATAGCATTACCTTCGATAAGTACAGGCATGAAGGCCTGAATACCAAGACGGTGAAGCGTAGGAGCACGGTTTAAAAGAACGTATTTGCCCTTGATAACATCTTCGAGAATTGCCCATACTTCGGGTACGCTTTCATCGATAAGTTTATTTGCTCCACGAATGTTAAATGCAAGTTCTCTTTTGAGAATTTCAGAAATAACAAATGGACGGAAAAGCTCAAGTGCCATGAATTTTGGAAGACCGCACTGATTGAGCTTGATTGTAGGACCCACAACAATAACTGATCGTCCAGAGTAGTCGACACGCTTACCAAGAAGGTTTTGGCGGAAAAGACCACGTTTAGACTTAAGGTTATCTGAAAGAGATTTCAATGCACGTCGCTGTGCAAGACTCTGCGCACCTGAATTTGAATTTGCATTTCTGATTGAATTGTCGATAAGAGCATCGACAGCTTCCTGAAGAATACGTTTTTCGTTTCGAAGAATAACTTCAGGAGCATTGATCTCTTTGAGCTTCATAAGACGGTTGTTACGGTTGATCACACGTCGATAGAGGTCATTGACGTCCGATGTCGCATAGCGACCACCATCGAGAGCAACCATAGGACGAAGTCCTGGTGGTATTACAGGAATACGCGTGAGGAACATCCATTCTGGACGAATATTTGTCTTATCCATCGAACGAATAACTGATAGGCGCTTGTTAAGCTTTTCTGATTCGAGTGATCCTGCTTTTTCAAGTTGCTCTTCAAGTTGCTTGATGAGTTTCTTGAGATCGAGTGCTTTGAGAATATTATAAATTGCTTCTGCTCCGATTCCAGCTTCGAAAAGCGTACTGTATTTGAGCGAGTACGCATGATACTGAATTTCATCGAGCACGATACCTTCACGAATACCTTCGATATCTTTCTTTGTAGTAAGAAGAAGTTCCTTAAATGCTTCCTTACTCTTTTCGTCCTGGAGTGTCGATACTTTTGATCGATATTCAGAGTCAAGATCTTTGAGAACCATGGCACGCTGTGCTTCGTTGACCTTAGTTACGATATATCCCGCAAAGTAGATAACCTTTTCAAGATCAGACACTGACATGCCAAGAATGGTACCAATACGAGATGGCATGGATCGAAGAAACCATATATGAGAAACCGGAGTCGCAAGATCAATATGACCCATACGCTCTCGTCGTACGATAGAACGAGTGATTTCTACACCACACTTTTCGCAGACAATTCCCTTGTAACGAATACCGCGATATTTTCCGCAATAACATTCGTAATCCTTGTCTGGACCAAAGATTTTTTCATCAAACAAACCACTCTTTTCAGAACGTTGTGTTCGGTAGTTGATAGTTTCAGGCTTTGTAATTTCACCAAATGACCATTCCTTAATACGTTCAGGTGATGCGACTTTGAGGGCAATAGTATCAAAGTCGTTGGAAAGATTTCGCTTGTTTTTGATAGGTGTTTTTGTACTCATGGTATTAGTTTGATTTTTTAACATTATGAGTTTGTAGTTACTTCATCTTCTTCGTCTTCGGTCACTCTGTTTTTCTGAAGATCAACGTCGAGCGCAAGACCCTTAAGGTTTGCGAGCAATACGTTGAACGATGCTGGCAGATTAGGAGATTTAATACGTTCACCCTTAACGATCGAGTCAAATGCTTGAGAGCGACCGATAATATCGTCTGACTTGATAGTCAAAACTTCACGCAGGTTGTGAGCTGCTCCGTGACCAAGCAATGCCCACACTTCCATTTCTCCAAAACGCTGACCGCCTTGCTGTGCCTTACCTCCAAGCGGTTGCTGAGTGATAAGAGAGTAAGGACCAATTGAACGCATGTGAAGTTTGTCTTCCACCATGTGATGAAGTTTAAGGATATACATGTAACCGATTGCAATATCTTGATCAAAAGCAACACCTGTTCGTCCGTCGAGAAGTTTTACCTTTCCACTTTCTGAGTATCCTGCTTTTTTAAGTTCAGTTTTGATCTCCTGGTCTGTTGCTCCACAAAATGGTGGAACGATAGCCTGATATCCAAGCGTGTCAGCCGCAAGACCAAGGTGCATTTCAAGAATCTGACCAAGGTTCATACGTGACGGCACACCAAGTGGTGTCAAAATGACATCAATAGGACGTCCGTCGGGCATATACGGCATATCTTCTTCAGGGAGAATAGTTGAAATAACACCCTTGTTTCCGTGTCGGCCAGCAAGCTTGTCACCCACCTGAATATTACGAAGCTGTGCTACTTCAATGTGAATTCTCTTGATGATTCCTGACTCAAGCCTGTCGCCTTTTTCTCGTGAGAATACTTTCACTGTAATAACACGACCGCGCTTTCCATTTTCAAGACGCTTTGAAGTATCCTTTACGTCACGAGCTTTTTCACCGAACAATGATCGAAGCAAGCGCTCTTCTGGAGTAAGCTGTGTCTCGCCCTTTGGAGTGATTTTTCCGACAAGTATATCGCCTGGGCGAACCTCAGCACCAACACGTACCACACCTTCTTCGTCGAGATTTTTAAGCTTGAGCTCACTAACGTTTGGTATATCGGGAGTAGTTACTTCGGGACCAAGTTTGGTATCGCGAACGTTAACGACGAATTCTTCGATATGAATAGAAGTAAATTTGCTGTTTTTAACAACACGCTCTGAAAGAATGATGGCATCTTCGTAGTTTGAACCCTGCCATGTCATAAATGCCACGAGCATGTTTTGACCGATAGCAATCTGACCATCGACAGAAGACGATGTGTCGCCAAGCACGTCACCCTTACTTACCTTATCGCCCACATTGACGATAGGACGCTGGTGAAATGCAGTGAAACCGTTGGTTCGTGAGTAATTGATCAAACGATATTTTTTTTCCTTACCCTTTCCCTTTAAGACAATATGTCGTGCATCTGCTGCAGTAATCACGCCGTCTTCGTCTGCAATAATAACGCGACCACTGTATTTGCCAGCCATGTGTTCGATACCTGTCGCAACAAGCGGAGCTTCAGGAACAATACAAGGAGTAGCTTGTTTCTGCATGTTCGATCCCATAAGTGCACGCGAAGCATCATCGTGGTTGAGGAATGGAATCATCGAAGTAGCAATAGAAAAAGCTTGGTGAGGAGCGACGTCTATATAATGAACACTTTCGCGAGGGACCTGAACAGGTTCTCCTGCAAAACGAACTTCGACGATTTCGTCAGCAATCTTTCCGCTTTCATCGTGATCAATAGCAGCATGAGCAATATTGAAACCTTCTTCTTCAAGTGCGTTAAGATACACAATTTCACCAGTGATTTTTCCCTTTGTTACTTTAGCGTACGGAGTTTCAATCATCCCAAAGTGGTTGAGCTGAGCATACCCCGACAAACGAAGAATAAGACCGATGTTTGGACCTTCTGGTGTGTGAATAGGACAAAGACGGCCATAGTGAGATGGGTGGACGTCACGAACTTCGTAGCCCGCACGTTCACGTGTAAGACCTCCTGGGCCGAGTGCTGAAAGCGTACGGAGATGTTCAAGTTCAGAAAGGATATTTTCCTGCTGCATGAACTGTGACAACTGGTTAGTAGTAAAAAATTCTTTGATACGAGCCTGAAGAGGCTTTGGAGAAATAAGCTGAACAGGAAGTGTGATGTCTGTGTCCACGGTCGACATACGATCCTGAATGTTTCGCTTCATCTGTGAAAGACCTACGCGAATCTTTTGCTGAAGCATCTCACCGACGTAACGTACACGGCGTGATCCAAGGTGGTCAATATCGTCTTCAAGCGATTCTGGGACCTGATTAAGATCTGCTACCTGCGTAAGTACAGTTACAATATCTTCGAGATTGAGTATTTTTATTCCCAGAGATTTCTCATCCATTCCCTTCTTGAAACGCTTGTTAAAACGAAAACGTCCTACTCGCGAAAGGTCATATCGCTCGTCACTGAAAATAGAACCAATGAATTCCTTTGCGTTTTCTACTGTCGCTAGATCACCATCGCGAAGACGCTTATACATCTCCACCGATGCTTCACTCGCATTTTCTGTATGATCCTTTGCAAGCGTGAGCTCTATATGACGCGCTGCATGTTCATTGCCTTCAAAAAGCTTCTTAATTTCTTCTGATTTTGATGCACCGAGTACTCGAAGAAGCACTGATGCGGGAAACTTTCGTTTCTTGTCGATACGCACGAAAATGGCTCCATCTGGCTCTGTTTCGATCTCCATCCATGCTCCGCGCGAAGGAATAATCTTTGCACCGAAGAGCTTTTTACCCTTTGCTTCGTTGGCTGTAAAAAAGACTCCAAACGATCGGGCAAGCTGAGGAACAATAACACGCTCGATACCGCTAATAATAAATGTTCCGTGAGAAGTCATAAGAGGAAAATCAGCCATGAAGATTTCTTGTTCTTTGACCGTACCAAGCACTTTGTTCTTGAAGCGGGTCATGATCTTCAAAGATGCATCGTAAGTAAGCTTGTTATCCTTTGCATGAAACTCGTCATACTGAGGTTCGCCAAGAGTAAAACCGACGAAATCAAGTTCAAATTTTTTCTTTGAGTAGTCAGTCATCGAAGAAAATTCCTTGAAGACTTCTTCAAGACCTTTTTCGATAAGCAATCGGTACGACTCTGTCTGAGCCTCTACGAGATTAGGCATATCAATCATCGGCTTTCGATACTTTCCAAAGTATTTCTTTGGACGACCAGCATAATGCGGATTTGTAGCAATAGACATAGTTATGAAAAAATATGACGCTAATAAATAAAGAAAATAATCATGCTATCTTTTTATAAAAAAATAAAAACCCTTCGTTCAATCAAAGGTTCTTTGGTTTTTTTAAATTAATGAGATAGTGAGCGCAAGGCTATTTTTCGCTTGTAATAGACCCCAACAAATACCAGGGTGGCCGTAACTCACTCGTGCCCTAGAGAGCAACTATTCTAATCTAAAGGAAAAATAAAGTCAAATCAACGTATATCGGCACTTGTTAATGCAATTTCGGAACCACCTTCAAGTTCTCCTGCAATGACTTTTTCAGCAATCCTTGCTTCTATTGTATCTTGGATTGCACGCTGGATGGAACGAGCCCCGAACTTCGGATCAGACCCTTGTGCTGTAAGATACTGCAAAACCACATCATTAATAATAAACGTAATACCCTTTTCTTTTAATCTTTTCTGAAGCTTCTCAAGCATAAGTTGAGCAACTTTAGTGACCTGCTCACCGACTAATGGGTGGAATACGATAACACCATCAAAACGATTAAGGAGTTCTGGTTTGTATATTCCTTGCCCCACAATATAGTCAACAATTGTATTTTTTGACTCTTGTAGTAACGTACCTTTATTAAAAAGATCCCAAATCATAGTACTGCCAGCGTTTGATGTTGCGATAATAATAAAATTTCTGACATTTATTTTTTTACCAGTCATATCGGAAAAGAATCCTTCATCAAGTATCTGCAAGAACAAATCGTGCACTTCTTTTGTCGCTTTCTCAAACTCATCAAGCAGTAGTACTCCGTGAGAGTGATCTCTAATAAGTGACGCGAGCACTCCAGGAGTATTTGAGGCAAATGAACCAATAAGTTTATCCATTGCATCCGCAGACTTGTATTCTGACATATCTAGACGTATAAGTGACGCATCTTTTCCAAAAAACACTTCGGCAAGCGCTTTTACACTTTCTGTCTTACCTACTCCAGTTGGACCAAGAAACATAAACGATGCAGTCGGACGGTTAGGATTGTTGATTCCTGATCGTGCGCGACGAATAGCATTACTTATTGCACTAATAGCATCTTCCTGGCCAACAATACGCTCATGAAGGGTCTTTTCGAGATTGGTAAGCTTGTCTTTTTCTTCTGCTCCTACTTTTCCTACCTTTATACCTGTTTTGTTTTCAATGAAAATATCGACATGCTGCTTTGCGATAATATTCACGTGTTTTTGCTGAGCCTCGTTTGCAAGTTCGTTTACCATTTCCTTGACCACTTCATGCGACGCTTCATTGCTAAAATAGCGAGTAGCTCCCTGCACGATTTCAGTAAGCGATTGATACGTAAAAAATACATGGTATTTTGCCTCATAACCAAGGACAATATTTTCAACCATAGAAAGCATTCCCGCATGACCAGTATCGTCTACCTGTAAACGCTCAAATCGAGTTCTAAGTGTGGCATTTGTTTCAATAACCTTGTGATATTCATCAGTATCGACAATACCTATAATCTTAAGATGTGGTGACACAAGGTATGGATCTATAAGTTTTGCGATATCACTTCCCAATCTTTCTGCACCTTGTACAAACGATGCAAGATCTTCGAAAACAAGAATAACGTTTCCAGCCGATGCTACTTCATTGAGAATACGAATAAGTTCTATTTCAAGCGTGTCTTTTTTCGCACCAGCCGCAACAAACAAATTAGTATTTAAAAATACAACTTTATAATGCATCAAAAGTTTTGACTTACCCTCTTCTATTTTGTGCCCAAGCCGTAACACAATATCCTTTTTACCAACTCCTTTTTCTCCGACAAGGAGAGCATTTGCTTCACGTGTTTTTGAAAGGATAGATTCCAATTCATCTACAGGCACTTTATTGTATTCGTCATATGAATCGACAGTATAATACTCAGATGTCTGCTCTGCTGTAGTGCTATATTTTTGAAGTAATGCTGTCTGTCCATAGGACAAACCCTCACCGATACTTTTGATTTTTCTGACAGCCTGAGCCCCCCACCACATGTGGGATTTTTTTTCATCTCTAAATATTTTATCTACCCACGCACTCGCACCAATAAAATCTTCTTTGGTTATTTTTAATGAACGTAAGCTGTCAATGAATGGAGTTTGAACGAGCGCTATAGCAATTGAATTACCAGAAACAACTCCATATATATCTGGCACAATTACTATTTCAGATGTATTGAAAGGAACAATGGTGACTCCACGCACAGAAACTCCCAAGCGTGTCATTACATATATACCAAAAACACTATTTAAAAACCCTAGCGTTATATCTCCTCTCCTTTTATAAAGCATCTCTGCGGCATCGATGGTAAGTTGGGATGATTCTTTATTTTTTGAAGGATAGATATTTTTAAAATAGAAATATTTATAAAATAATTCTATAGCAAAGAATTTAAGAGACAGAGCAAACACGATAAGTAGTGCGCCAAGTATATAGTTTGAATACTGGCTAAACTGAGTAAGAAATAAAAACTGTTTAAGAAAAATAGTCTTAGTACCGAAAAACAAAACAGCGTACACCCCCGCAACGAGTGTGAATAAAAGGCATAATACAATTCTTACTGTTTTTCGTTTTGAAGAAGAAATCCAGGATTCCAGATAGAGTGCTGGATAAAATTTTGATGCGTGTTTGATGAATTGTTCGGTGTTCATGTTCTTATATAAAATACATCACTCCATATATTATTGAGCCTACAGCGATCAACGGTAGTGTTATCCATATGGCGTAAAAAATAATTCCCGTAACAAATACCACTACCCACGCAACAAACCCAACAAGCAAAAGAATGAGCCGTATGCACGCACCGACAAGACGCATGATAATATTGCTGGCTGCAATTTCTGCGTATTCTTCCATATCAAACTTACCCTCATGCTGTTCTTGTATGCGCATAAGCGGGCTAAACAACGACCTGACAAGATCATTAAATGAAAAGAGTTTAAGTGTCGCTTTCTGGGCACCACTCCATATTTCTAATATGAAAATAAATGCATTACAATAATGCCAATGCACGTATGCTATCGCAAACGATAACGGATTCATGTATATATTGTAGCGTATAATTTTGGGAGTGACTAACTACTTTGAGGTGTCGATGTGGCAATTTCAATAATCACTTCAGGCGATACTACTACTTCGGACGTACTCGAAGAAACAGTAACTGGAGTCGATGTTGCAGAAACCAAATCTGAAACAGCAGCAGTAGATGATGCAATTTCTTCTTGCAATACAGGATTTACGTTCGACACGACTGCGGCGGCGCATTCTCCTGGAGTCTTAAGCCAATCTCCACTGGCAATCTGCACACAAAACACTTGACCAGATACTTTGTCAACCATTTCAAATCCATTATTAAATCTACCCTTGTCTGTTGTAAACGAATCCATTACCAATGTCTTAAAACGAGTGATATTGTGTGACAAAATAATACCAAGACTTTCAAAATAGGAAGGGATATTTTGAGAACCACCCGATGCTAGTGTCGTACTTGCAAGAAGTTGATCGACAGAATCAAGTTTAATACTCAATGCTTTTATACCAATAAGGGCAATACTTGCGGGATCAATAGTGCTGATACTTGTGTCAGAACCCCCAAGACCAAACGATGCATAGAAATCTTGAGCCATAGGACCTATATGTGTAGTAGATGCTGACTCACTGCGATAGTTCCACTGTGTGATCGGAAGCTCTTTGATTTTTGTAAGTATCGACTGAGAATCGAGGGTAGTGAAATTCTCCTTTAGATTGCGATCTGAGGCGTTGGTCCATACACCTCCAACTGTAACGTGCGCACCCGAACCCATTGCCAAAGGACCTAAAGTGGGATTAGACGTACCAATCCCTACATTGCCATTTTGCAATACTCTCACTAGCGATACACCTGTCGATGATGCAATCTGAAATGGGTCACTGCCTGCCGCACCTCGAATTGAAAGTGTTTGTGCAGGAGTTGTCGTACCAATACCCACATTACCCCCACTTGTTATATTAAATACATTAGTAAACCCACTATTGTTGATCTGTGAAGAGAAGGCGAGGTACCCAGTCGGATTATTTGATCCTTGTACTGGTACGACTTGAGTTATAAAATCAACTGACTGAGAAGCATTACCAGCCGTAGCCCAGCCTCTACCGCTCATGAAAAACGATGGTGAATGCTGCTGACTGCCGAGAGAAGCAGAGCTCGTATTCTGAATAGTAAGACCTGATGAGTTACCATTATTGATACCGCTTCTGCTAATGGTGTTTTCAGTTGTAAATACGTTTGCTTGATTGAGGTATGCAACATTGGAAAGCGTACCGGCGGTGTTAATGCTAGTACCCGATAGTTTAATGATGCCAGCATCAATGCCTCCGTAGCCAGAATTATCGCCTAATCGAACCTGCAAATCAGTGCTGCTGCGTAACAAACTAACAAAAGCAGAGCTGGCAGAACCTAAAATAATGCGTGGAGATCCGCCGCCGCCGCTGTCTCCAAATCGGAATACCCCATCCGAGGTTGGTGCCAAGAAGCCAAGATTTGAACCGGCGATACCCCCGCTATTTCCAAATTGAAGACCACCACTGCTCAAGAACAGTGTTCCTGCAATTGCGGTGCCGCCATTATCTGCAACGGTGAATCTGCTTGCATTGTTTGAGTTAGCAATGACAAAGGCAATTCCTGTACCCATTCCGTTGCCCGTAACCCCAAGCTTTGTCCATGGTGTGGTTGTGCCGATGCCGACGTTGCCTCCGTAGAGAATAGTCATCAATGCGGTATCATCATTGTTGCTTATGACAGCATTGGGCAGGCTGTCTGTAGATGCGCCATATTTCACCGAATTGCCAGACGCATTCTTCGCCGTAAATTGCTTTGTCGTATTTGACATCACCGACAAGCGGAAGTCCGCAGTGC
>Ga0163144_10021584_pt1 | contig 12791 bp, 13 predicted proteins | sample OliLak19BULKMAT1_FD_123175 | JGI IMG/M metagenome (GOLD analysis project Ga0163144, IMG submission 123175) | Freshwater microbial mat bacterial communities from Lake Vanda, McMurdo Dry Valleys, Antarctica - Oligotrophic Lake LV.19.BULKMAT1 | ecosystem: Environmental > Aquatic > Freshwater >...
CCATATAAGGCTTCCTTTAGACTTTGTGTTGTTGAACTGTTGTAAATTCATATTAACACGAAGGCTGGAAGCCCCTAATTTTTTTAGGGTTTCCCAATTTACACAATTATATGGACACTATCTAGCCAAGAAACTCACGAATGAACGAACCATAACGCTCACAACCGCTGAACATAAAATCATCGCCACTCTTGAAATTAGTGATATCTACCAACCCAATAAAACGCGCGAAGCACTCGCCGTTTATAAAACTACCAATACGCGCCATCCGGGAGTGGATTATCTATTTAATGAAACGCATGACTATTACATTGGCGGCACTATAACGAAAGTAGTCGATGTTCCACATTATGATTTTCTTGAATTTCGCAGAACTCCTGCGCAATTAAAAGAATACTTCCGTGAGCATGGAATCGATCGCGTGGTGGCATTCCAAACACGTAATCCTATGCATCGCGCACATATTGAATTGACAATGCGAGCAGCCAAAATGGTTGATGCACACCTACTCATTCATCCCGCAGTTGGCGAAACGCGCCCCGGAGACGTGGATCATTTCACCCGCTGCAAGTGCTACAAAGAAGTGCTTAGTTATTGCCCTGAAGGAAGTGCGACGCTCAGTTTGCTTCCGATTGCTATGCGTATGACCGGGCCACGCGAAGCATTATGGCATGCCATAATTCGCAAGAACTATGGCTGCACTCAGTTCATCATTGGCAGAGATCATGCAGGACCGGGCAAGGATGAGAACGGAAACCTGTTCTATGGTGTTTATGATGCGCAAGCATTGGTCAAACAATATGCGGATGAGGTTGGCATCGAGATTCTCACCTTCAATGAAATAGTTTATTTGCTCGAGCAGGATATCTATGTGCCCGATGACGAAATACCCGAAGGTGCCACAGTACTGCGCATAAGCGGGACTGAATTCAGGCGCATGCTCCAAGAAGGTTCTGAAATTCCTGCATGGTTCTCATATCCTGAAGTTATTGCCGAACTCAAAAAAACCTATCCTCCAAAGGCAACGCAAGGATTTACACTTTTTTTGACGGGACTTTCTGCTGCAGGCAAATCAACGCTCGCGCATGCACTCGGGAATAAATTGCAAGAAGTGCAAACCCGTAAAGTCACGTCACTCGATGGCGATGTGATTCGTGAAAATCTTTCGAGCGAACTCGGATTTTCAAAGGAGCATCGCTCATTAAATGTGCGCCGCATCGGATTTGTATGCAATGAAATCACCAAAAATGGTGGCATAGCATTGGTGGCCGCAATTGCACCATATCAAAAAGATCGGGAAATTAATCGAGAGCTCATTTCATCTGGTGGTGCCTACATTGAAATTTATATGGCAACGCCAATCAAAGTGTGCGAGGATCGAGATCCCAAAGGATTATACGCAGCTGCTCATGCGGGTACTTTAGCACACTTTACGGGCATAGATGATCCCTATGAAATTCCGGTCAATCCAGAACTGATTATTGATACATCCACAACTTCGGTCGATGATGCGCTTGAAATGGTGATGCATTATTTGCACAAAAACGGCTATTTATAAGCCGCGCTCATCGCCTTTGCGCGCTTTTACTTCTTTGAGCGAGTGGCGTTTTTCGCGTACTTCATTATGCGCTGGCGCGACAAATATCTCTTCATTTTTTACATCCACCTTAACAGAGGATGATAAAAAAGCACGATAGCCATGCAATATGGCGCGAATAATAATGCAATGCTTAAATGTACGGTACGCTTCTCGATTAAATGTTGTATCTTCGCCCTTGCGCTTATTTGACCAAGGAATTTTTTCAAGAACATGGCGTGCAATTGCAACATTTCCATTGGTGAATCGAGCTGCATGCCATACCTTTTCAAAATCTTTCATGCACCCAAACTGCACCTGAGAAATATCTTCAAAAAATTGAAAAGGCACATTATTCTCCTTGGGTTGTATGAGCCTATATTCATACATAAGATGATCAAGCGCATAGGTGCTAAAAAAATAATGGATTATCTCCACTCGTTGCGGATGAGGGATGTCATCGGCATCCTGGCAAAGCAAAATATCTCCCCGCGCATACTTGCATGCACTATTTCTATTCTCTCCCGCATATCGCTTATGCTCTGAAACAACCAGGGTGATAGGAAACGCCCATTGCTCATTTTGCAATTGCTCAAGCAATTTTGGATCCACACGCTGAACTTCTGAAAGGGAAATCACCACCTCATCGGGCAATCTAGTTTGGTCTTCATACATACGGAGTAATGAATAAAGATGCCGCGCATGCCTATAATAGCAGGGTATAATCACCGAAGTTGTTTTACGTTGCGGACGCGCATTTTTAAGTTTTTCTTTTTTTGATTCAGAAATCCTATTGGCTTTCCAAAAAGCATCTCCCTTAGCATTATATACATTCCATGTTTGTGCATCAGCTTGAACTGCTCTCTGTTGATCAGCATCTCGGCCAATGGCATTGAAGCTCATGAACCCCATACATAAAACAACACTAACGAAATACTGCATAGTTGCCCCCTTGGCTAATTTTTTATCCCCTTTTATCTTCTTTTACAGTTTAAACAAGTGCCCTCCCCAAGCTCAATATTTATGGCAAAAAATATGAAAGCGAACTTGACCAATGAGTAGAATCTTACTATCATTCAAAAAAGATTTGAAAGGTAAAAAAAGGATGTATTCATGTTTGAAGCTTGCCAAAAATATACGCGTGCACTCTTATTTCTTATCGCTTGCAGCACTGCTTGTGCGCAAGAAAAAACAGCCGTTTTTATCATCGGTATGGGAAGAAGCGGCAGCTCATGCACTGCAGGCATTCTTAATATACTTGGGCTAGAAATGGGAGAACCACTTGCACCCCCATGCGACTTCAATAAAAAGGGGAAATTTGAACACATCCCCACCATTGAATTCAATAAACCAATCCTCAAAGAATTGAATGCCATTTGGTACAAACCTCAATTACTCGATTGGGACTCAATACCAAAAAGGTGCACCTTAAAAAACGCGGTAAAAAAACATCTTGCTCAGCACTTTGGCCAATATTCATTTTATGGCATCAAAAATCCAGAACTAACAACGCTCCTTCCTTTGTATCTGCAGGCAGCACAAGAATTAGGATATACCCCAAAGATTATTATGGTGCTGCGCCATCCAGATGAAACCAATGCTTCAATGCAAAAATTCTTGGAAACGCCAAAAAAAAATTACTATAAAAATATTTGTATTGCCTATGCATGCGCATTTAAGAATGCACAAGGATTTGATATGCATGTGGTCTATTTTGATGACTTAATTTATAAAACTGAAAAAACTATTGCAGAGTTACGAAACTTTCTACCACAACTCAAAGAATTTAAAGAAGCGCAGCAAGAGATCACTCAATTTATTGATGACGGATTAAAGCATCACAATGCACAAGGCTAAGCTTCATCACAAAAAAATTAAAAAAGGACCGGTATGCTTATTCAAAATAAAAATCAGATAACGCTTTTCATAATTGCTTCATGCACCCTCTTTTCATACTGCACAGCTCAACAAGATAAAACTGCAGTTTTTGTGGTTGGAGCGCCCAGAAGTGGAACATCTTGCGTTGCAGGTGTCTTGAATATATTGGGTGTTGATTTTGGCGATAATTTTTATGCTACCAGCGCAAGCGCATTTAATGAGAAAGGAGATTATGAGGATAAGTCATTTGATTTATTTTCAAGAAAACTATGCAATGAGATGGAGCTCAATCCACAAAAACCCCATTTTATAGATTGGCGCAAAGAACCCAAGCGAGAAGAATACAAAAAACGAGTTAAGCAATTCATCAAAGAATATAAAACGGGATCATTTGGCGTAAAGCTCCCCATTATGAGCTATTTTTTGCCTCTTTATTTGGAATCGATAGAAGAGCTCACCTATACGCCTAAAATAGTTATCGTTACAAGAAATCCTTATGAAATTGCGCAGTCCTTGCATGCACGTTGGAAGCTTTCTAACCAAGATGCATTCGCTCTTATCTCGCAACACTATTTCAATATTATTCAGTATACGCACACCTATGATGTACTCGTTATTTATTTTGATGACATTATCCATGAAACCGAAAAAGTAATAAACGAGATCAATCGGTTTATTCCAGATTTAAAAAATTACGCTCAAGCAAAAGTCGCATTACATGAATTCATAGATGCCGAATTAAAACATCACAATGCAGGATAACTGAGATACAAAAGGATTTTTATGTTCCCGCAAGGTGCCACATTTTTCGTTTTTACTAGCTTATGTTTCTCCCATATTTTTGTGTATTGTAAGACCCAAAAACCAACACCCTTTTTAAATCAAACTCTTCACAGAAAAAGAGAGCTATCTAAAGATAATGCCTATTGGCGAAAATATAGCGTTTCGACCAAGAAAAAAGAATTATTAAAGCAAAGTCATGCAACCAATAAAACGATTTCTGTAATCATTCCCAGTTACCATAAACATGCCTTCCAACTCTATTCATTGGTACGCATGTATGAAAATCAAACAAGATTGCCCGATGAAGTGGTCATCTCCCTTTCGGAAGCTACTTTCGTTGAAGCAACCATCCTTGATCAACTCAAAAACGAATTATGGGCCTTCCCGGTAACCTTAATTATTTCTCCCAAAAAAAAGTATGCAGCAGAAAATCGAAATATCGCTTGCGCACATGCCAAAGGAGATGTATTCCTTTGCCAAGATGCTGATGACATCCCTCATCCACGGCGCGTAGAAGTTGTTCATTACTTTTTCTCAACATACACCATTGATCATCTGATGCACCGCTATAGAATGATTGCGCTGAAGGATTCCACAATACCCTTTGACCGATACGCTCATCTTGATCAGATTCAATTCACCAATTTTAGAGATTTCGATGTTGCCAAAAATGCCGGCCAATTAACAAATGGGAACATTGCCATTGCACGGCATGTATTTGATGCGATTCAATGGCCTATTCAACCACGAGCAGAAGATGTGCCCTTCAATAAAGGGGTGTATAAAAAATTTAGAAAATGCATTGTAATCCGTGCAATTTTATATGGATATCGGCAGTTTCTATCCTCAACCAATGAACAAATAAACGAAGGGAAAATTCAACTGCCGGCAATACACAATGCGCCAAAGAAATGTTACCAAACCAAAATAGTGAATCTAAATACTTAAAAAGGGAAAAAATAATGTTGTATCAAAAAAGTACCTATGCCGCAATCGCGTGCTTATCACTCCTATTGCTCTGCTCACCCTCTCAAGCTGAGCAAGAAAAAACAGCCGTTTTTATCATCGGGATGGGAAGAAGCGGCAGTTCATGCACCGCAGGTGTATTAAAAATAATGGGTATGGAAATGGGTTCTCCGCTGGCTCCTCCTGGCCAAAATAATAAAAAGGGAAAATTCGAACATCTTCCCACCAATCTGTTCATGCAACCTATTCTAAAAAAAATAGATGCTATTTGGTGGAACCCGCGGTTACTCGATTGGGCTACTCTTCAACACAGAGAAGAATTAAAGGATCAAGTCAAAGCACATTTGGCAAAACATTTTGGTGAATTTCATTTCTTTGGCATCAAAAACCCTGAAATTACTATCTTGCTTCCGCTCTTTACTCAAGCAGCGCAAGAATTAGGATATACACCTAAAATTATTATGGTGTTGCGCCATCCAGATGAAACAAATGCTTCATTACAGAAAGATTTATCATCACCCAAAAAGAACTATTACCGAAATATCAGTATTGCCTATGCCTGTGCATTCAAAAATGCACAAGGATTTGATATGCATGTGGTCTACTTTGATGATTTAATTTATAAAACTGAAAAAACAGTCACTGGATTGAAGACATTCTTACCACAACTCAAAGAATACAAAGAGGTTGAAAAAGAACTCACTCAGTTCATTGATGATGGCTTGAAGCACCATAATGCAAAAAAATAAAGCGTAAAGCTTGCAAATAAACTTCTTACCGATTCTGCACTACCCGTATTGAATGATTTTTTGGCCATGCACCATCATGCATTGGTTCAACCACAACATTCTCCGTTCCTGTGGCTGTAGAGCCTGCTGATGATGAAAATTGACGGTAACCGTATAATGCTGCATGCATAGCTATACATCGCGCAACGCGCAAGTTTACGCAAAAACTAACTGCGCCATCGCAATGGTCTCATCGTGCATGTCATTCACATGAATACCATAAATCAAATGAATCGCGCCCCTAATTTCCCACTTGCATTTGGTGGTGGTATAGAGATTCTGTACCGCCCGTTTGCCGTACTGTTTTTCAAACCAATTAATCCGCGCCTTATCTCCGCGAAACCGCTTAATCAGATACTTTTTCATTTTGCGATAACTGGTCCCATTGGGCTTGCATTCAATCAGATAAACGCGCAATGGGTTAGAGCGAGTTAAAGAACGGGGAAACCACTTATTTTCTTGATATGCGTAGGGAGCCTTAGCTGAAATGTGTGCAAGCAAATTGCTGGTTTCTCGCTCATCCAAGAAAATACGTTTTGAATAAATGACAGTGCAATAGGTATTGAAAATTCTCATGATCTCCTTTTCATACCCCACCAACGCAGGCCAAACGAATGCTACATAGGTATTTTCATTCGTTTGAGCTATGTGCTTTGCCATGTAATCGAGGTACATGGGGTCAATGTACTTTTTGAGTTCGTTGCATGTGAAGTTTTTGGTGAAATTATCGGTCACCTGCGCCACCACATCATAGAGATGGCGCGCAAACTTCGGTTGGTTATCTTTCATTTTAGCCTCATGCAATATCCCGCGGGCAGCAGCGGCAAAATTATAGGCCCATGTGGGAAATGCAAAGCTCATGGCACAAAGTAATGCACATACGGTCATTTGACTGAAATGTTTAGGCAAAAAAAACACAAGTATATGTATAAAAAAACGCATGACACGCTCCCGCTAACACGATTTATCAATGTATTTTGATACTCATTCATTGCTTAGCATAGCGAAATACGAAAACAAAAGACGATAGCTTGGAAAAGATTTAGAGCAGCCGCGCTGCTACTAAGCAACTCAAGATTGACCTCGCCAATTACTTGTGGTTAGCTATGCAAAGTAATGTACTGAACGCACTCAAAAAAAGATTGAAAGGATTGAAGTGAAATTGCATCGCATATTATTCGTCGCATCTATTTTGTTCACCGTTCATTGCGCACACGCAACTGGAATCACCACCACGCTCCCCATCAAAAAGGTCGTTATTTGGGGGCACAAGCTCCATTCCCATACGCATTCATATATTCACTGGGCATTCCATCGAGCATTTGAGCATCTGGGATATGATACGTATTGGTTTGATAACGATGATGACGTAAGTACTTTTGATTTTAGCAATTCTCTTTTCATTACCGAGGGCCAAGTCGACCAAAAGATGCCTGTGCGCAAAGATTGTTTTTATATTCTGCATAATTGTAGTGGCGAACAATATAAACCATTGTATCAAGCGGGTCGAGCCATCACACTCCAAGTCTACACCAATGATTGCTTAAGATATGGCCTAACCAAAGTAGATGATTGCATCTATTGCGATGTATCCACCTCGCTTTTTCACATGCCCTGGGCAACCGATTTGCTCCCCCATGAAATAGAAGAAAACCAAAAACACGTACGCGGGCCCAAGAAAAATGAAGCGGTATTTATCGGATCAATTGGTGGCAGTAAATTTGGCAACGATGAGCAAATAAGCCCCTTCAGGAAAGCCGCGAAAGAAAATAATGTTACCTTTTTTAATAAAATACACTGCAGCATGGAAGACAATATTGCATACGTGAAAAATGCCTACATGGCGCCTGCCATTCAAGGTAGCTGGCAAGTCGAGCAGGGCTATGTTCCCTGCCGCATTTTCAAAAACATCAGCTACGGCGCATTTGGTATCACCAACTCAAAAACAGTATCCGAACTGTTTCAGAAAAAAATTGTCTATAACCCCGATACATATCAACTATTTTATGATGCAAAAAAGAAACTTGATAACCTCGACATCAATGAGCTCTATGAACTGATGGATTTTGTGAAAGAAAAACACACGTACATTAATCGCATTCAACTTCTGCTCTCATTCCTAGAATCCGTCTACAAAGATAAAAATAAATAATGAGCCACTCAATGAACCGCATAATCGTATCCATTCTGTTGTTATGTAATTTTTGTGCAGTATTCGAAGCCGCCCCATTCAAAATTCTGCATATGAGCTTGCACAAAGGCTGCATCAACGATTTTGCAGAGGTTGCACAAGAATTATCATTAGATTGCACTAATTGGTATATCCATGATTCGCGTGATCAATTCGATCCTGAAGCTAAAGGAAATGACATCTACAATATCACTGCTGAACGAGCAAAGCAGGTATGGCAATTAAACAAAGAATATTTTGATGAATTTGATGCGATCATTACTTCTGACACCGCCCCCCTTTCGCGCATATTTTTGCAAAACGACTGGGAAAAACCACTTATCATTTGGATATGCAATCGATTCGATTATCATGACGGCCAATCAGGTAGCGGCAAATTCCCCGATAAGGCTTATTACGACCTCTTTCGAGCTGCTATCGATAAACCAAACGTCAAAATAATTTCTTATACTCCCTATGAGCATTATTACGCACACCAAAAAGGAGTACCAATAGGAACACTCACCATACGCCCTATAGGATGCCTACCAAAAGAACCCATAGAAAAATTCACTTCTGCAATTCCAGCAACAATACATAAAGCGGAAACGATTTTCATATACCCACGTATGTCGGCCGAGCAAAGCAAACATGTTCAAGAAAAATGCACAAATGTAGGAATCACCACTTATTACAGTATCTATAATGGCCCTGATGATTTGACCGATTTCAAAGGGGTCCTTTATTTCCCTTATGCATGGTCAAACCTAGCATTATTTGAGAATATCCAACGCGGCATTGTTCATTTTGTGCCCACCGAACAATTCGTGAAAGAAATTTCGCGCAACGAACCAATTCCTCATTTTACTAGTACCAACTTCAGACTATGTGATTGGTATTGCGATGAATATAAAGATCTTTTTGTTTACTTTGATTCATGGCAAGATCTACAAGAAAAAGTTAAAACAACAGACTACCAATCCCTGCATGAAAAAATTAAAAAAGCAGGATTGGCACATTGGCACAAGAACTTAGATGCCTGGAAAGACTTATTTGAGGAGCTAACCGGCACTCGCTCCTGGCTTTAGAAGCCAAAACCGCTCATTTCTCTCGCTCCCTTGTAAAGGTTGAGCTCTTTTATATAGAGTAAATAAAAAAGGAGTTGGATAATGAAAAGCACAAAGGGAATATTTTTATTCGTCATCACCGTCGCCCTTGTTTCAAGCAGTCAAATGCGAGGTGCCTTTACCGTGCCGAATGCCAACATGTATCTCATCGAAAATGCTTGGAGCGTAAATACTGCAGGACCCGGGGCCCCTAGCTCAAGCCCTTCATATTACAGCATGACTATAAATGGGAAAAACTTTCTCGGTCTCCGCCCATGGGAATTGCGGTGGGACATGATAAAAAATGCAATGGATTATTCTGGGCAAAAAGTGCTCGAACTTGGATGCTGCATGGGACTCGTTGCAACCTGCTTGAAGAGATATCGCGATGCATCACAGGCAACAGGAGTCGATGGTACGGACCAATTTTTAATAAGTCAGGGCTCACCATATCGCATTAAAGCCGCTCAATGGGTTGCTCAAGCTTTTGAGGTTGATATTGCATTCAAGCAAACTGATTTCAATGCCGATGAATATGAATCCATTATTGGATACGACTACGATGTTGTTTTTTGCTTTAGCTTACTTCATTGGATACATGAAAAAGATAGGTTTATGAGGTATCTTTCCAACTTCTCACATGTGGTTTTTGAAGGACATGAATCGGACAAATTTGAAATAGATCGCTTTGCCAAATATGGATTTCCATTTTATGAAATCTTAGGAAAAGCTGATAGAGGCCGCACGGTTATTCATTTTTACAAATAATTCACTGGAGGGGTAATATTATGAAACTTAAAAGAGTGAGCCTGCTCTTCCTTTTTTGCGCACATGTGCCTGCTCATGGTATGCACGCAATACCGCAGATTTATTTAGAAGACATTAACGTTGGTGAGCTCGCGCAAATCCACAACGTTACCGGTAATCAACAATCACGGGCCATCTATAAACATATACCCTCAAACCATTATTATAAAATCTGGTGCAATGATTATATCTTAGCTCCCGACTTTATACCCGCCTTCAAAGATGGATTCTTTCAAGATACATCCATGATAATTGGCATCATTATGGATCGCGATAAAAGATGCCGTGGATACATTATGCCCGAAGGAACATCCGCATTTGACTCCCCCATTCTTTTTGACATCGGTCCTCAAGAAGAGCCTCGATTTGCCCTTGAGAAAAATCAAACGCTCACGCCTTACAAAGATTTTTATAAAAAATTAATTATAGCGTCACGCCAAACCCAATATGCATTTATAGATTTAAGGCCACAGAATTTAATACTCATACAAGACCAATGCTTTCTTATCGATTTAGAATCGGTGCGAAAAATAAGCTCCTTGAACGGCAGCTTTTTTGACGATGAATATTTACCAGAAGATTATCGAAAAGAAGTATTGGATATAAAAAATAACAAATCTTAACTGCATGCTTTTCTCAATGTTCATCATTCAAAGCTTCACCAGCTTGAGTCGATGGCATTTTTCTCGTATTTCATTATGCATTGAAGGCACCAAGAGCTCCCGCTCCTCCACATCTACTTTTGCGGTTGATGACAAAAACTCTCGATATGCAAATATTATGGCGCGAATAGCAATACAATTATCAAAATGCTGATATACAGCTCTATTGAACTCAGTATCCTCACCCAACCTAATACTGGGCCATTTTATAAGATCAAAAACTCTTCGTGTTATTGCAATGTTGCCATTATGAAACTGTCGCGCATAATATACGGTATCAAAGTCTTTTATGCATGCAAATTGTACCTGCCCTAAATCAGTGTAGGACTTGAATGGTATGGCGCTATCTCCCGGCACAAGTCTTTTATAACCGTGCATGAGATGGTCAACGCGATAGGTAGTAAAAAAATAATGAACTATTTCTACTCGCTGAAGATGGGGAATGTCATCTGCATCCTGGCACAAAAAAATGTCTCCTTTGGCATATTTGCATGCAATATTTCTATTCGTGCCCGGTCCCTGTTTGGCGTTTGATGCAATGATCGTGACCTGGAAGGCCCATAATTCATTTTGCAACAGCGCTAACACTTCAGAAGACACGAGCTGAAATTCAGAAAGAGATATAACTACTTCATCTGGCAGACGAGTCTGATTTTCATACATACGTAGCAAAGAAAAAAGCTTGGCTGCATGCTTATAATAACAGGGTATAATAACGGAAAGTGTTTGTTTTGTAACCTCCGGCCTTTTAAGCGAATCCATTTGAGAAGTTGTTGCACTATAAATATTCCAAAAACTATTATCCCCTGAGCCATCCCAATATTGAGGCTCACGAACAATTTATGCTACATCTACAACATGCAGCCCCGTTACTGCACACAATACCATTAAGGACAAATAACATTTCATTGCTGCACCTCATAAACAGTGATCGCATTTACCATTTTTTTCAAAATCACCTGATACTCATCTTCAACCAACTCATACCCATGTGCAAGCAGATACGGTATCGCATATTTTGATTTGCCTAAATCAGAAGCTTCGCCAAACTGCTTTGGGGTTTGATTTCGCACATCATCAATCAAAATAATACCACCATCAGCAAGCAAATCCCGCTCAACAATAATTTTTGCTTCTTCCAATTGCAGCTCTGCCGTTGGATCGATTGGCCACATGTCACCAGTGTCCAAATAAAGAAGATCTATCTTGAATTGGCAGGTTTTCAAAAAATCCAATGATGAGCATACATGGTACTGCAAGATCGATGCATAATCACTGGTCATCACCTTGCAGCGTTCGATGTGAGATCGGGCTAAATCAACGGTGTGAATTACCGGATTAAGATGCTGTAAACATTCTGCCGCCATTCGAGTAAAGCCGCCTGCGCCCCAATCCCAATTTTTAGGCTGTTCTGGCGTCCAATATTTGGTATCATCGCTGTTGCAACCAACGAGTCCGCCATGGACAAAACTACGCGTAGTGCCAAGCTCAACTACAATGCGCCCTTGATAGGCCTCGAAATGTTCGAATGCTCGCAAGAAGGTGTGAGCACGCGATTTAGGGCGAACTTTAAATGCGCTCCAATCCTGCCCTTGATATGTTCCTTCCTCAAGAAGGTGTTCGTAACGGACCAATACCACACTTGGTCGAGATGCATGAGCAAGTGTGGTTACACCCACCACGCCCATGCCTACCAAGGTACAATTCAAAATAATTTTCCTCATAACCATCATGCTATTCTCCTTCTAAATTGCTTCTCTACTAAATCATATGTTTCAACATTTTACTTTAACATTCCCAATTTCATAAAAATGGCCTGCCATTCATCTTTGGCTATTCTTAGTTCCGGATTTTTTACCCTAAAATGCTTTATGTGTGGTAATTTTTGCCAATTTACAATCGGCTCATACTGACTTGGTTCATCTTCGATGCAAACTATAGACCTCGGACTTTGAAATAGGACTTAAAAACATTATAATCTCTGCATCATAATTTTTCCAAAAAAAAGAGCAGAGAGTAATGAAAAAAAGAACAAGTTTATTGCCGACGCAGACA
>Ga0163144_10021585_pt1 | contig 12791 bp, 11 predicted proteins | sample OliLak19BULKMAT1_FD_123175 | JGI IMG/M metagenome (GOLD analysis project Ga0163144, IMG submission 123175) | Freshwater microbial mat bacterial communities from Lake Vanda, McMurdo Dry Valleys, Antarctica - Oligotrophic Lake LV.19.BULKMAT1 | ecosystem: Environmental > Aquatic > Freshwater >...
GCCGGGGAGGAGGGGGGGGGGGCGGGGTGGGGGGGGGGGGGCGAGGGTAGGGGGGTGGGGGGGGTGGGGGGGGGGGGTGGGGGGGGGGGGTGGGGGGGGAGGGCTGTGAGGAGCCGAAGGTGCTTGCGGCGGCGAAACAGTTGCACATTGATCGCGACTTGCCGATTGGGATTTCCTAGGCGGAGATCGTCGCTTTGTGCGAGGGTCGCGGGCTCGCGCGGCTGTCTTTGTTTGGCAGCGTGCTAGACGAGGACTTCACGCCAGAGAGTGGCGCGACTGTGCTTGAGGAGTTTTTCTGACGCGCACGCCCGGGCTGGCGTTCTTTGCGATGTAGGACGTGTTGTTAGCCATCCGTGGGCGGGGGGCGGGGGCGCGGGCTTGGGCGCGAGCTTGGGACTCGCGCCGAGCATCCCAGTTGCTTGAGCGAGCAGGGCGCGGGCGTAGGTGTGTTGCGTCTAGGGCGCGGCGCGGGGTTGGCCCGAGCTAGGTCTGGGCGGGCGGGTCGATCTCGCGAAGGTACTGCCAGGAGTAGATGCCGGTGTCGTGCCCGTCGGAGAAGCGGATGCGGAGGGCGTAGTTGCCGACGAGCTCGGCTTCGAGGGCGGTGAGTGGGCCGTTGCTGGCGCGGGCAGCGGAGGCGGGCAGGACGGTGAGGGGGTTTTTAGCTTGCTGGGCGCGGAGCTCTCTCATGTCGGCGCTGGGTGACATGCGTCTGAGGTAGTTGATGGAGTAGTAGCTGGTGGTGCCGTCAGCCCACTGAACGCTGAGCCCGCGGTCTTTCTTGAGGTCGAGGGCGATGGGGGGCGGTTCCACGCGGGGATGGTAGAGACGGGCCAGTGAAGTAGCCGGGGCGGTGGCGGGGCTTGGCGTACGCTCGCGCATGAGCACCGGCGAGCACTTTGCTGACCGATTGTCTGCGGCGATTGGCCGCTGCAACAGCGTTGCGTGCGTGGGGCTTGATCCGGTATTTGAGAAGCTGCCGGCGGCGGTTCGCGCGGCGCATGGCGAGCCGGTGGAGGCGATCGGCGCGTTTGCGGCGGGCGTGTTGCGGGCGGTGGCGGGGCTGGTGCCGGCGGTGAAGTTTCAGTCGGCGTGCTACGAGCGTTACGGGTGGCAGGGCGTGCGTGAGCTTGAGCGCGGGATTGCACTGGCCAAGACGCTGGGCCTGGTGGTGATTTTGGACTCGAAGCGCGGCGACATTGGTGTTTCGGCTGAGCACTATGCGTTCGCGGCGTTTGCGCGGATGGGGGCTGATGCGCTGACGGTGAGCCCTTACATGGGGCCGGACACGATCGAACCGTTTTTAGCGCAGGTGGGAACAAACGCGGGGACGGGCGTGTTTGTATTGGCGCGGACGAGCAACCCGCAGAGCGATGCGTTGCAGAGCTTGAGCGTTGCTGCCGCGGGGGCTGATCGGGGTGTTGAGTGTGGCGAAGGGCGAGAGCAAACGCTGGCGACGCACGTGGGGCAGATGATCGCGCGGCTGGGCGCGGGGCGTCTTGGCGCGTGCGGGCTCAGTGATGTGGGGGCGGTGGTGGCGGCGACCAAGCCCGGCGACGCGGCGGCGATGCGCGCGTCGATGCCCGACCAGGTCTTCCTGATCCCGGGGTATGGGGCGCAGGGCGGAGCCGCGCAGGATGTGCGCGACTTATGCCGCGCGGGTCAGGGTGGGCCCGAGGATGTGGCCCGAGCGGGCGTGCTGGTGACAGCAAGCCGCTCAGTGATTTACCCGAGTGCGGTCGGATGGGGCGTCGGGATGGGGGTCGGGACAGGAACCGATGCTTGGACGGCGTCTGTGCGATCTGCGGCGGAAAGGCTTGTGAGTGAGCTTCGCGGGGTGTTTGAAGTCCGAACATAGACCGATTGTCGGACGTCTATGCGGCGATCGGGGTGTAATCGGGCCCGAATCACGTGGTTACGGTGGCAAACTGGGCCAAAGTGCCGTGGGTATCGGCCTTTGCGGAAACTTCACCTACGAGTTCCCGCGCGGATTCCTTGCCTGAGGCGCAAATGGGATGTATGTTCACGCGTCGCGTCGTTTAGGGAAGGGGTATGCCCATTCTTTGAACGATCTTAAGCCCCTTTCGGGGCCGGTGGTGGCTTTATGCCACCAGGGACCCGCTGGAAGCGTCGTCCAGCGGTGATCGTCGCGTCGTCTGCCCAAGGTGGGAGCCTTGGGTGGAGCCTCACACGGGCAAGAGTGGAAGGAGTGGTCATTATGAAGATTGCTATGGGTCTTTTGGCGTTGGCTGCGGCCGCCGGAACGGCGAGCGCGAGCCTGTATGTTGAGCAGGAGTCTAACAACTCCTCCGGCACCGCGAACAACCTGAACGTGGTCAATGGGAACCTCCCGTTCACGCTTCCGGGCGGGTCGATCCTGGTCGACGGGTCGCTCACCGGCGGCGGTCAGAACGTCGCGGGCGACGTTGACTGGTTCCGCTTCACTATCGCCAACACGGCGAGCAACCTGGTCATGAGCATCTTCTCGCTCAACAACACCAGCGCTGACAGCGAGATCTACCTGATCGGTGCCGACGGCACGACGATCATCGCGTTCAACGATGACGGCAACCCCGGCGGCGGCTCGGGCTTCATGAGCTCGCTGATCACCGCCAACCTGTCGGCTGGCACCTACTTCCTCGTCATCACCGGCGACAACGACTCGGGCACTACCGTCGGCGTCCCCGCGCTTCCCGACGGCTTCAACGGCGGCCCGGCCCCCGTTACCGGCCAGGGCGTTGGTCACGGCGAGAACTTCGACTACAAGTTCCTGATCGGCTTCAACCTCATCCCGACCCCGGGCGCCGCGGCGCTGCTGGGCCTGGGCGCGCTGGCCTTCGGCCGTCGTCGCCGCTAAGGCGAGATGTTGGTTGACGGATGGGGAATGGGCCCCCGCTTGAGGCGTCATGGAACAGGCTGGTTTCTCGGGTCCGCGGCGTGAAGAACCTCGACCCCACACCAGACAGCCCGCTCATGGCAGTGAAGAAGCCTTAAAATCGGTATCGAGATCTAAAGGATGAGCGCCCCTGCGTGATAGCACGCGGGGGCGTTTTTCGTTTAGTTGGGAAGAGGCTGGGAAGAGATCGAGGGAGCAAGGGAGCAAGGGAGCAAGGGAGCGAGCGAGCGGGAGAGCGGGAGAGCGAGGTATCGAGGGGAGCAGGCGACGGCAATTGCGTGGCCGTCTCCTTGCCAATCCCGGCTGCCCATCCGCGTTCCGCTTGCCTCCGGGGGTTGAGGCTCGAACACTTCGCGCAATGGACATCCCCAAGCCGGACTTTCTGACTGCGCAGTTTTTGGTCAACACCGTGACGCTGGTGCTGGTGGTGCACATCATCCTGGGGTTCGTGGGCATCGCGCTGTACCTTGAGCGGAAGATCTCGGCGTGGATGCAGGACCGGATCGGTCCTAACCGCGTGGGCTTCAACCTGGGTCTGCCGGCGCTGAAAGCGCTGGGCGAGCAGCCGGGGCGCGTGGGTGACAAGCAGACCAATCCGGGGCTGCGCGGCTTCTTCGGGCTTGGTCAGTCGCTGGCGGACGGGATCAAGATGTTCCTCAAGGAGGACTTCACGCCCAAGGGTGTGGACAAGGTGATGCACTTCATCGCGCCGGGGTTGGCGGTGATCCCTGCGTTGATCGGGTTTGCGGTGATCCCTTGGGGCGGGGCGTGGTCGGTGCCGCAGTTCACGATCCCGCTTCTGAACTGGATCGTCCCGGCGCAGGACGTGATCGTGGCTGGGGCGAACATCTCGATCGGGATTGTGTACGGCCTGGCGGTGGCGTCTTTGGGTGTATACGGGCTGACACTGGGCGCGTGGGCGAGCAACAACAAGTACTCGTTCCTGGGCGGCCTGCGTGCGGCCAGCCAGATGCTGGCGTACGAGATTCCGATGGGGCTGATGCTGCTGGTGGTGCTGCTGACGGTCGGGAGCCTGCTGCCGATGGAAATCGTTCGGTACCAGAACGCGCACGGGTGGCTGATCTTGGCGCAGCCGCTGCCGGCGCTGATCCTGTTTGTCGCGATCATGGCCGAGTGCAACCGTGCGCCGTTCGACAACGCGGAGTGCGAGAACGAGCTGGTGGGCGGGTACCACACCGAGTTCAGCAGCATGCACTTCGGGCTGTTCTTCCTGGCTGAGTACGCGCACCTGATCACCGGGTGTGCGCTGTTTAGCGTGCTGTTCCTGGGCGGCGGGCAGCTTCTGCCATTTGTTGACTGGCCGGGGACGGCGGCGGCGAGCAGCTTTTGGATGGTGCTGGTGAGCTTCGGGATCCTGTTCGGCAAGACGTCGCTGCTGGTGTGCCTGATGATCGCGATCCGCTGGACGCTGCCGCGGTTTCGGTTCGATCAGGTCATGTACCTTGGGTGGCAGGGGCTGATCCCGCTGTCGATCGTGCTGATGCTGGTGACGACGATGATGGTGTTCTACGGGGTGACGGCGTGGTGGCAACTGCTGATCGCCAACGCCGTTGTGACGGCGGGGCTGCTGCTGGTGCAGCCGCTGCTGCCCAAGGCGGACGTGAACCGCAGGCTGGCGCTGGCGGGCTCGCGGTTTAGCCCGCTGGAGGACGAGGGGTTTGTCGAAACGCGCCCGACGCTACCGGCGGCGCTGAGCGATCGTCCGCAGGCGTTCTGAGCGGCGGTTGCGGGCTACTTCAGCAGGTCTTTGAGGCGGCGAAGCTCGTCGAAGGCCTGCATTGGTGAGAGCCCTTCGAGCTTGAGCTTGGCCAGTGCGCTGACGGCGGCGTGCGGCGCGGCGTGCGACTCAAACAGCGAGGGCTGGGCGGCGATCAGGCGGTCAAGGCGTGGGCCGCGCGGGCGGCGTGCGGCGGGCTGGCCGGTCGAGGCCGGTTCGTTTAAGCCGCTGGGGCCGGGGGTGTTGGCGCTGCCGTGGCCCAAACCAGCGTGCTGAACGCTGAGGTTTTCGAGGACTTCTTTAGCCAGCTCTATGGTGCGGGCCGGGACGCCTGCGAGGCGGGCAACCTGGATGCCGAAGGATTTCTCGGCACGCCCGGGCATGATGCGGTGCAGAAAGACGATCTGGTCGTTGAACTCACGGACGGCGACGTGCAGGTTGACGACGCGCCCGGGCAAAACCTCCGGCAGCTGCGTGAGCTCGTGATAGTGGGTGGCAAAGAGCGTGCGCGGGCCGGGGCTTGGTGCGCTGGCCAGCGAGTCTTCGATGGCTGAGGGCGCGGTTGGTTCGGTGGCGGGGTGGGAGTTTAAGCTTGGCTGGACGAAGGTTTGCGCGAGGGTTTGGGCGATGGCCCAGGCCAGGCTCAGCCCGTCGAGGGTGCTAGTTCCGCGGCCGATCTCGTCAAGGATCACCAGCGACGCGGGCGTGGCGTGGTGCAGGATGCTGGCGGTCTCGGTCATCTCGACCATGAAGGTGGACTGCCCGGCGAAGAGCGCATCGTCGGCGCCGACGCGCGTGAAGATGCGGTCGGTCAAGCCGATGGTCGCGGCCTCGGCGGGCACGAAGCTGCCGGTGTGGGCGAGCAGGACGATCAGAGCCGTCTGGCGGATGAAGGTGCTCTTGCCGGCCATGTTGGGCCCGGTGATCAGCGCGAGAGTGGCGGTTTCGTCGGGCGTGCCGAGGGTCAGATCGTTGGGCACAAAGTCGCGCTCGGCCCGCGCGTCAAGCACCGGGTGGCGGCCTTGGATGATCCGCAGCAGCGGCTCGGGGACGAGTGTCGGGCGCGTCCATCGTGAGGCCGCGGCTTTGTCGGCGAAGGCGCTCAGCACGTCGAGCTCGGCGGCGAGCTCACCACAGCGGTTGATCGGGGCGATCAGGGTGGCGGCCTGTTCACACAGCGCGTCAAAGAGGGCCTGCTCGCGCGAGACTGCGCGGGCCTGGGCGTGAGTGACCTTGTCCTCAAAGTCTTTGAGCTCGGGGGTGATGTACCGCTCGGCCCCGGTGAGGGTCTGGCGGCGCGAGAACGCCGCGGGCGCGCGGGCGGCCTGGGCCTTGGGCAGCTCGATGAAGTAGCCGAAGACTCTGTTGAAGCCGACCTTGAGGTTGGGCAGGTCGTGCTGTGCGACCAGTGCGGCCTGGTACTGGGCCATCCAGTGTGAGGCGTCGGTGGTCAGCGTGCGCTGACGATCAAGCTCGGGGTCGACCCCGTCGCGTATGAGCCCGCCCTCTCGGAGGTGGGCCGGCGCGTCGTCCTTGCACAGGCGGGCGATCTGCTCGCTCAGCGGCGCGAGCTCGGCGGCGAGCTGCGCAAGCTGGGCCTGGTGGGCCCGCAGCGCGGGGGTGCGGTCGGCACGCTCACTGAGCTGCGCGCAGCGGGCCAGCGAGCGGCCCAGGGCGACGACATCACGCGGGGTGGCGCGGCGCAGCGCGACGCGGGCGGCGATGCGGGCGACGTCTTGGATGTGGTCAAGCTCGGTTGCGAGCTCAAGGGCGAGACGGCGGTCTTGGGCCAGGGCCGCGACGCACGCCTGGCGCGCGATGATCTTGTCAAGGTCTCGCAGCGGACGGACGAGCCACGCGCGGAGCAGGCGCCGCCCCATGGGCGTGCGGCAAAGGTGACGCCCGGTGTGCGAGAGGAACGTGCCGATGAGTGAGCCGGCGGTGCCGTCGGTCCCAGAGATCGCGCTCATGGCGCCGCCGGCGCGGATTGCGCGGTCGACCTCGAGTGCGCGGAGGCTGACGGCGTCGATGATGAGGAACTCGCCTGCGTCAGCGCGCTTGGGCGGGGCCAGGTGGGCCAGTGCCGCGCCGCTGCGCGAGTAACCCCCGCTGCCGGCGGGTGAGACGTCGCCGGCGGGGAGCTGGGTGCTGGTCAGGTAGCGGACCAGCGCGCCGCAGGGCAGGATCAGCGGGTCGCCGTCGGGCAGCCCGAAGCCGGCGAGGTTCTGGACGCGGTAGAGCTCGCAAAGACTTTGGCGGGCCTCGTGCGGGCGGAAGTGCCAGCCCGGGAGCGCGGCGGTCGAGATGCCCAGGGCGCGGGCGATTTGATCGATACGCGGGGGCGTCTTGCCGTCGGCGGTTTCGGGGTAGAGCAGCTCTCGGACCCGGGCCCGCGCAAGCTCATCAGCGAGCTGCGCGGCGGGTACGAGCGTGACTGTCAGCGCGCCGGTCGAGAGCTCGGCAATGGCGACGGCGGCGAGCTGGGCGCTCAGCGAGGGCGCGCTGCCGCGGGTGGTGGGGGCCTCTGGCGGGAAGCAGACGGCGGCGAGGACGTTGGGCTGGTCGTCGTCGAGGAGGTTCTCATCTACGAGCGTGCCGGGGGTGATCACGCGCGTCACGGCGCGCTCGATGATGCCCTTGGCCTCACGAGGGTCTTGGATCTGATCGCAGACGGCGATGCGGAAGCCCGCGGCGATGAGCTTGCGGACGTAGACGTCGATCTGGTGAAACGGGACGCCGGCCATCGGGATCCCGCTGGTTCGCTGCGTGAGGGTCAGGCCGATGGCCTTGGCGGCGCTGACGGCGTCGTCGTCGAACATTTCGTAAAAGTCGCCCATCCGGAACAGCAGCAGGCACTCTGGGTGAAGCTTTTTGAAGCGTGCGTACTGGCGCATCGCCGGGGTGTCGCGCGGGTCCTTGCCGGGGGGCGGCGTGGATGGGGCGGGAGCGGTGGGGGCCGCGACGGCATGCGCGGCAACAGCCGTGGGAGCCGCGCCGGTGGCTGGGTTCTCGGGCGGGATTGCTCCCTGGGGGGGCATGGGGCCAAGTCTACGGCGTGGCCGACGAAATATGCGAGCAAAGTGCGAACAAGGGTTGCAAAGCTCGGCAGGGGTGGCAGAGTTAAAAGTCTCGGACTCGGGTTGTCTATCGCCGGGAGTGATGCTTCGGGCGCGCGCGAACCGATGCTATGATTCCGAGCCTTGTGAAGGAAAGACCCCGGCCTTGCCGCAGCCCAACCCGCCCTTGCGGAGCGGAGATTTCGATCTGGAGTGTCAGACTTGGACAATGCACCCATTCCGTTCCCGAAGGATCCTGAGAGCTTATTGGCGCTGCACGGCGAGACGTGGATGAGCATCAAAGGAGTCAAGGGCGTGGCTCTACTGCGTCGCGCAGGGGTTATCAAGTTTGTGGTGATGACCAACGACCCGCACGTCGGCGCCCGAGTGCCTGACACCATCGGCGGCTTCCCGACGAGTGTCGAGGACGTCAAACAGCCCGCGCGGGCCGCGGTTCGAAGGGCCTGAGTCCCGCTGCCGCTGCGGACTAGCGCTGATTGGAACAGACGATCTTCGCGTTGAAGTGCGTGAGTACGCGACCGATCGGTATCGCGTACCCAGTGTGCATGTAGGTCATGCTCACCAGCAGCCCGACGGCGCGGCGTGGCGAGCGGCTGTCCTCCCAGAGCACTGAGCCCGAGTCGCCCTCATCGCAGAAGAAAGGCTGTTGGGGGTCGGCCTCGATAACCAGCACATCGACGCGATAGGGGTGAGGGGTCAACTCATCGATCTTCACTTTCGCGAAGCCCATAACCGTCCCTGCGCGCTTACCGCTCTTGGCACCGAAGTAGGTGACCCGGAAGCCCGCCTCACAGGCCTGCTCGAGGGAGACTGGCTCGGCGCTGATTGGCCCGAGCTTGTGCGGCTCGGGTGCCGAACGGCGCGGCCTGCGCAGGGCGATCAGGGCGGCATCCATCGACGAATGGGCACCCGTGAAATCGATCTCGCCGATCTCGTTGACCGTCCCGAGTGCAGAGGCTCGCTGTTTCGTAGCCGAGGGGTCGCTTGACCGCGTTCGCACATCGAGCCCGGCGCGCAACGGCCCGGCGGGGCTGGCCACCACGTGCTGGCAGGAGAGCGCGTATATATGACCATTTTTTTCAACAAACGCACCGAGAGTTCCGAGCTTCTTTTGGCCGGAAGCACCGTCGGGCCGGGAGCTGATCTGGTCTCCGGGGCGGACCTTCGGGCGCCAACCGAGCGAGCAGAGAGCGCGGAACAGGTGGTCTCGGAGCTTCAACGGGATACCTCCACGAGCGGGGCACGACAAAGGTGGCAGCTCAGGGTCGTGCCAATGGGCACGCCGAGAGATGCAGAATGGAGCGGAGGAGGGTCGAACTCCCGACCTCGTCATTGCGAACGACGCGCTCTACCAACTGAGCTACCGCCCCAATTGCCGCGTTTCGGCGGTTGGGAGGGGAGTATAGCCGGGGGCCGCGTGCTCGCCAAGCGAGCCGTGCCGTCTTGCGGGCGCGTCCGTGTCGGGCTGGCCTATCGGGCAGGCCTGTCGGGCTAGGGAGGGCGGGGCCAGGGTCTGGCCGCGCTCCGCGTAGATCACATGCAACCGGATTGCAGGTGGGCTAGAGTTACACCGAGCGATCCACGCCAGACAGACCACCTTTACAAGCCCGTGAGCATGATGACCACACCAACATACACCCGAAGGTTTGTCAGCCGCGCCGCGTGGCTGATGCTGCTCACGCTGCTGACGACGGCAGGCTCCATTACAGTCCCGCAGGCTTCGGCGGCGATCGCTCCGCCCGAGTTGGCGGTCACACCCCTTGCGGCCGTCGCGCCTTCCGCGGCACTCGCGCCTCTAAACGTGGTGGTCAGCATCCCGCCGCTGCGCGGGCTGATTGAGCCGCTGCTCCCGCCGGGCAGTCGCGTTGAGGTGCTGATCCCACCGGGCGTCAGCGAGCACGGCTTTGAGATTCCGCCCGCCGCGCTGGCCGCGGTCGTCAAAGCCGACCTTGTCGTGCAAGTTGGCCTGGGCCTTGAGCCCCGGCTGGAGAAGTTTCTGCGCTCAAGCCCCGCGCCCGCGCGCGTGGTGGTGGTCTTTGCGCAGGTCATGGGACACGCTTCTGACGGCGGCGACCACGCCACGCACAGCCACGACAAGGACGGCAACTGCATCGTTTCCCCCGGCAGTGACCCGCACCTGTGGCTTGACCCCATCGCGGCCAAGAGCCTGGTGCGTGAGGTAAGCTCGCGGATTATCGAGCTGCGGCCGCTGGCGGGTGTCGAGCTGCGTGACCACCCGACTCGCAAGGCCGCGCGGGCCCAGATGGCGGCGCTAGATCAGCTTGACGCGGAGTACAAGGGCGTGGTCGCGCGGGCCAGCACGCGAATGTTGGTGGTGGGGCATGATGCGTACCGCTTGCTGGCGGCGCGGTACGGGCTTGAGACCGTGGCGATCGCGGGCCTTAGCGCGGGCGAGCCCAAGCCCGCAGACCTGGCGCGGGCGATCGCGGCGGTGCGTGACAACAAGCTCCCGGCGGTCTTTATTGAGCCGCAGATCTCGCCCCGCGCGGCCCAGCGCGTCGCGGAGGCCACGGGCGCGAAGGTTCTGACGCTTGACCCACTGGGCGCGGGCGACTACTTCGCAACTATGCGGCAGAACCTCGCGGCGATCGCCCAAGGACTCGGCGTACGCGCAGACGACGCCGGCGGAGGGAGTAGTGGCGGTGGTAGTGGTGGGGCTGGCGGGGTTCCCGAGCGGCGTTGAGGTGACGCAGGCAAAGGGGCGCAGTAAAAGCGCGAAGTGAGCGCGAAGTGAGGTCGAAGTGAGCGCGAAGTCAGGGCGCGCGGTAAGCGTGCGCAGGTCGTTACCATGCACGGCGTGACCAGCAGCGATGCCAGCGAACTGATCGAATCGGCGGTCGAGCTCGACGCCGTCAGCTTTACGTATGCCGGCGCGGCGACGCCCGCAGTACAAAGTGTCTCACTGCGCGTCCAAATCGGCGAGCGGTTGGGCATCCTCGGGCCCAACGGCGGGGGCAAAACGACGCTGCTGAAGCTGATCATGGGCCTGCAGCGCGCCCAGCAGGGGCGCGTGCGTGTGATGGGGCTCGACCCTGTGGAGGCGCGCCATCGCGGGCTGATCGGCTACGTGCCGCAGCGGGCCGAGGCGGAGCTCGGCTTTCCGCTCAGCGTGCGTCAGGTAGTGGCGCTTGGTGCAACATGGCGGCTGTGGCCCTGGCAGGGCGCGGGCGGGGCGATTGCTGATCGAGTCACGCGGGCGCTGGCGCTGGTTGGTGCTGAGTCGTTCGCCGAGAAGCCCATCGGCGCGCTCTCGGGCGGGCAGTTGCAACGAGCGCTGATCGCCCGCGCGCTGGCGGGGCTGCGGCCGCAGGGCGCGGGGACGGATCGCCAGTGGTCGGGGCTGCTGGTGCTTGATGAGCCGACGGTGGGGATTGACGCCGCCGGTCAGCAGCAGTTTGCCGAACTGCTCAAGAGCGTTCACGAACGTGCGGGCCGGAACGGAACGGGCCGATCTGGAGCGGGCCAGAACGGATCTGGCCTGACGACGCTGATTGTCAGCCATGACATCCGTGCGGTCGCGGCGGGCTCTGACCGTGTGGCGTGCCTCTCGCGAACGCTGCACTACCACGACTCACCAAGTGGGCTGACCCCGCAGGTGTTGGCCGAGGTTTTTAGCCATGATGTTGCTGGGCTGGCGGGCTTTGCGGCCGCGGGCCCGCTGGCGGGGATGCACGTACACGCGCACGGCCCGGGTGAGGCGTGCCCTCACGAGCACGCTTCTGAGCACGCTTCTAAGCACGATGCTGGGCACGCTGCTGGGCAAGCGTCATCGCACGCTCATGAACACCAGCGTGAGCACGCGCACGAGCACCCCCACGCGCCGCCCCGCCCGACACTGCGCCCGCCGGAGGGCCCGCGGTGAACATGGCCGACTATCTCGCTGATACGGCGTTGGCCTGGCCGCTGGTCTGGCGGCCGCTGCTGGTCGCAGCCGCGCTGGTGCTGATGTCCAGCGTGCTCTCGGTGCTGGTGGTGCTCAAGCGGCTGAGCTTCGCGGGCCAGGGCATCAGCCACAGCGCCTTTGGCGGGGTTGGCGTCGCAGCGGTGCTGGGCGTGCTGCTAGGTGGCGTGGGCGGCGTTCTCGCGCCGGGCATCGAATTCCTGATCGTGCTGGGCTTTTGCACAAGCTGCGCGCTTCTGATGGCGCACATCAGCGACCGACGACGCGTGCAGATGGATACAGGTATTGGGCTGCTGCTGGTGGCGGCGATGGCCCTGGGCGGGGTGCTGGTGGATGTCGCCCGTCACGCCGCGGAGCTGCGCGGCGTCGCGGCACCGGCGCGGTCGTGGGAGAGCGTGCTGTTTGGCTCGATCCAGGTCGTTGGCCCAATTGATGTGGTGACTTCATGGAGCGTGTGCGCGGGAGTCCTGGCAACGCTGTGGCTGGTCCGCAGGCCGCTGCTGTTTTGGGCCGTAGACGAGCCGGCGGCGGAGGCCTTCGGTGTGCCTGTGCGGCGCGTCCGTGCGGTGCTGATGGTGCTGCTGTCACTGGCGGTGGTCACGAGCATGAAGCTCGCGGGCGTGGTGCCGGCGACGGCGCTGCTGGTGCTGCCTGGCGCTATTGCGCTGCGGCTGGCCGATCGGCTCTGGCTTGTGCTGGCGCTCGCGGTGGGGGCGGCGCTGCTGGGGCTGGTGCTGGCGATGGCGCTGGCGCTGCAGTTCAACGTGCAGGCCGGGCCGAGTTTGGTGCTGGTGCTGACGGGGGTTTTCTTCATGACCTACCTGGTGCCGGGCAAGGCGCGTGCTGGCGCGGGCGCTAAAGTCACGGCATGAAAGCTGAGCGCCTGATCGCCGAGCTCGACCGTCTGCGTAAGGACGCCCCCAAGGACACCAGCGACCTTGAGTGGCTGACACTGCACCATATTTTTTGCTTTGTCAGCTACAAGATGACGGAATTCAGAAAGTACGTGGCTGAGCAGGAAGCGCTAGGCGCGTTCAAGGATGCTGAGGAGTCCTGACCGCCCGCCCTAAGGGTGAATCTGGCGAATCTTGGCGAGGCCGGCTTCAGCCGTCAAACGATCTTGACCCGGATTGTCCACAATCAGCGAACCCGGGGGCA
>Ga0163144_10021586_pt1 | contig 12790 bp, 11 predicted proteins | sample OliLak19BULKMAT1_FD_123175 | JGI IMG/M metagenome (GOLD analysis project Ga0163144, IMG submission 123175) | Freshwater microbial mat bacterial communities from Lake Vanda, McMurdo Dry Valleys, Antarctica - Oligotrophic Lake LV.19.BULKMAT1 | ecosystem: Environmental > Aquatic > Freshwater >...
CATCGAGAGCGTCGTAGCAAAACCCGCCCGCACCATGCGCCAGATCATCGATGGCGCCCGCCGCTGCCGCCGCTTCGGCTCAGTTCACGCAGCGTTGGCCTGAGCTAAAGGGAGAGGCATGCGGTGGCGCTGTGCTTTTTGTTGGCGCGGGGATATCTTATTTGAGCAAGTCGGCAAGTGGGCATGCGGTTCCTTCTGGCTCAGTTCTTACGCAGATATTGTTAGAAAAAACAGAGGCTTCGAAGACATATCCGTTGGAGCAGATATCAGCATACTATCAAAAAAAGTTCGGCTCGATGTGCCTTCACACTCTTTTGAAAGAGCTGTTTGTTGTTGGATCGGTAGATCGGCGGCTGGCTCAGCTTTACAAATTGCCCTGGCTCAGAATTTACACTACGAACTACGACGACGCGATCGAGTATTCACGCGCAAGTAGCCGCGGAAAGTCCTCTTTCTCTCTTGACGTGTCGCCCAAAAGCATACCTGAAGGTGCAGCTGTACACATAAACGGATTCATCCATGATATAACGCCTCAGAACATCTCCGAAAGGCTTAAGCTCACTGACTATAGTTATGCATTGCGGAGTATCGAGGATAGACCTGAATGGGTTTCTAGGTTCTTGGTTGATCTAAGAACTAGCCGACATATTTTGTTTATCGGCTATAGTCTGTCTGATATTGACATCGCCAGGCTTCTAGTTAGCCAGAAAGGCTTGAAAGCAAAGGTATCATTCATAATAAGCGCCGATGCAGATGAAGTCGAAATATCAATGCTAGAGCCCTACGGTGAAGTTCTGAATATAGGCATCGAGCGCGTCTTCGATGTCCTAAACACCTTGCCTGTGACGGGAGCAAAAACTCGTCCCGCGATTTTTTACTCACTTGAAGAGTTTCGTGTCGAAGCATTGCCAGATGCTTCGCCACTTACAACAAAAGTACATGAGCAGTTAATTTACGGGACTATCCACTTAAACGACATTTTGAGTGGAAGAAAAATTGCTGAAAGTCTTTCGCTTTGTGTCGAGCGTGGGGAGGTTAAAAAGTGTGTTGAGGACATTGCGAGTGGTAGCTTGCGTGATGTCGCAATTGTAGGAGGTATCGCATCAGGGAAGACGTTTGCCGCTCTTCAAGCTGGCCGGGCCTTGCTCGATGCTGGCTTTCGCGTGTTCTGGATAAAAGACTCACGCCATATCGAGCGGGACTTGAACCTTCTGGCGGGCTTTGACGAAAAGATTTGTGTTATCGTTGACGGGTATGGGCGCTACCTAGATTTGTTGCGACCATATTTGCAGCAAAGGGGACCTCTTCACGTTTTAATTGCAACTGAAAGAGCAGCGACGCATGAGCTCGTCTGGCCGTTGCTCAGGCCCTATTTATCGACTGCTTACGTGCCTGAAATCGATCTCGATACGCTTACAGAAGCGGAGGCTGAAGGGGTCGACGAGTTGATAAATTTTGCTGGCCTTTGGACGGACGAACTCGCTGGGAAGACGAAGGGAAAGCGGGTGCGTCATATCAGGGAAAATCTCAATGGTTCGTTTTATAAAATTCTGCTCGAAGTTTTGAGATCAAAGAAGGTTATCTCTGAAATTGACCAATTGTTCGCGCCCTGGGAGCATGATGATGATGCCCGTCGATTTTTTGCTACGGCCTTCATAGTTGGCGCATTGGGTGCGAACTTCTGGATAAATGACTGGCAGATATTTTATAAACTCAGAAATATCCGAGAGCTGATACGAAAGTATCAGGAGCACTTGGGGCACTTTATTCAGTTTGACCTCGCAAGCATTAGGCCGAGGACGAGCGTAGCAAGTCTACATATGCTTTCGCGGATGAATGATGATAGTCTCGTTGCGACAGCAATTGCAGATGTTTTTGAGGTTGCTTGTAGAGGAGAGCAGGGCGATGGCGAGTTAAGGCTTTTAAAGCAGGACCTTATCAAATACAGCGTTGTTGAGCCCCTGTTTTCGGAGCGGCAAAAGTTTGAGAAGATCGTTGCTTACTATTTGGAAATAAGAACGGTCAATGACACGTATAATAACCCGGATTATTGGCTCCAACTGGGAATAGCGTGTACGATATTCTCTGACTTTGAGCAGGCGGGTATCGCCTTCACAAATGCTTATGCGCGTGAGAAGAGCCGTCCGAAGCCAAACACTATCAGGATTGATAACTATTTTGCGAGATTCCAGCTTAATAAGGCGGCTGCTGCCTCCGACGCGAAAGAGGCTTTTGGTTTGTTCCAAGATGGCGCGACGTTGCTTTTGAAGCAGATTTTCCGAGACGATAATAAGCACTATCCCTTCAAAGCCGGGGAGGCCCTTATGGGGATTGCGACAAGGCACGCTGACAAATGGGACCCAGCGAGTCGTGCGCGGTTCGTTGAGATGTGTGCTACGCTGGCTTCGAAAGGAAGGGATTGGGAACGCAAAAAGGGTAGTAGTCATCGTGACGTCGCACTCCTCATCAGAGAGGCCGACAAAATTGTTCAAAAGCTGCGTGCTTAATTTTGGACTGACGACCCACACCGCGCCGTGACAGCGGCCCCGCTTTCGCCTATGCTTTGTCCATGATCCGGGTGATCTGGACCAGGAGATACACCTTTGCGCGTGCTCGTCGTCGAAGACGATAAAGACTTGAACCGCCAGCTCAACACAGCGTTGGGCGAGGCTGGCTATGCGGTCGATACGGCGTTCGATGGCGAGGAGGGCTACTATCTCGGCGACACCGAGCCGTATGATCTCATCATCCTCGACATCGGCCTGCCGAAGATGGACGGCATCTCGATCCTCGAGCAATGGCGCCGGTCCGACCGCAAGGTGCCGGTCATCATCCTGACCGCGCGCGACCGGTGGAGCGACAAAGTCTCCGGCATGGACGCTGGCGCCGACGATTATCTCGCCAAGCCGTTCCACATGGAAGAATTGCTGGCCCGCGTCCGCGCGCAATTGCGCCGTGCGTCGGGCCACGCCAAGTCCGAACTCGAATGCGGCCCGGTGCGCCTCGACACGAAGTCGGCGCGCGTCACCTGCAGTGGCCAGCAGATCAAGCTGACCTCTCACGAATACCGGCTTCTCGCCTACATGATGCACCACAATGGCCGCGTCGTTTCGCGCACTGAACTCGTCGAGCACCTCTACGACCAGGATTTCGACCGCGACAGCAACACCATCGAAGTGTTCATCGGCCGTCTCCGAAAGAAGCTGCCCGTCGACATCATCCAGACCGTGCGCGGGCTCGGCTACCGCCTGAGCGCGGTCGCCGATGGGGCGTAACGCGGCGCGCCCATGAAGCTCAACTCGGTCGCATTCCGGCTGTTTGCGACCTCGGTCGCCTGGACGCTGCTGGTACTGCCGCTGGCTGGATGGCTGATCTATTCGCTCTATCGCGAAGACGTGAGAGTCGGGTTCGACAACACGTTGATCAAGCTCGTGGACGCGATCGCCATCGACAGCATGGCGACGACCGAAAACGAGCCGGAGATGCCGCCTAACCGGTACGAGCCGCTGCTCGAGGTGCCCAATTCGGGCTGGTATTGGCAGGTCAAGCCGCTCGATATCCCAACCGCCAAGTCGCATGTCTCACCATCGCTGGCGACCGCGACGCTCAAATCGCCGTTCGATCTCAAGTTCCCCGCCGACAAGACCGGCAAGCGGTGGATGAATACCGCCGGGCCTGACGGCAAGACCATCCGCATCGTCGAGGTCGTCAATTCGCTCGGCTATCAGGCTGACCGCCCACGGTATTCGATCATTGTTGCGGGCCCCTTCGACTGGATCGAGGACCTGATCGAGCAGTTCCGCTCCCGCTTAACGATCGCGCTATCGCTCGCGGGCGTCGGGCTGCTTGCCGTCACGCTCGTCCAGATCCAGTTCGGTCTCGCTCCTCTGCGGCGCATCGAGCGCGACCTAGCCGCAGTCCGTTCCGGTAAAGAGAAGGAGCTGGGCGGCGATCTCCCGGCCGAAATCACGCCGCTGCAGATCGAGCTCAATGCGCTGCTGCGGTCGAACCAGGATATCATCGATCGCGCCCGCACCCAGGTCGGCAACTTGGCTCACGCGCTCAAGACGCCGCTCGCCGTCATCACCAACGAAGCGCGCGACCACGACGGCGAGTTTGCAGCAAAGGTCGTCGAGCAAGCCCAGGTGATGCGCACCCAGGTCAACCATTATCTCGAACGCGCACAAATGGCGGCCCGCGCCAACGTCATCGGCCGCGTGACGCCGGTTGGACCGGTAACTGAGGCGCTGGGACGAACGCTGGAGCGGATCAACCGCGACAAGGGTGTCGCCATAACGGTGACATGCCCGGAAGCCGCAACATTCCAGGGCGAAAAGCAAGACCTTGAAGAGATGTTGGGCAACCTTCTCGACAACGCATGCAAGTGGTGCAGCGCGAACATCACTGTGACCGTACAGCAGATCGCGGCTACGCCGCGAGAGCCCGCCCGGCGGTTGTTGATCACGGTCGAAGACGATGGTCCCGGTCTGACGCGCGAGCAGCGCGAAAAAATCGGCAAGCGTGGCCAGCGGCTCGATGAAAGCAAGCCCGGAACGGGTCTTGGTCTGTCGATCGTGTCCGACATCGCGACGAGCTATCGCGGCTCTATGAGCCTCGATGCCTCTGAGCGTGGTGGTTTGCTCGTCCGGCTCGAACTCCCGGCCGTGTAACCATTCGGTCGATCACGAGTGACGGGCAGCCGCTTGACCGAGACATGCCGACCCTCACTTTTGCCCGAATCTGTGGGCACCGGTGTTTGTCAAGTCTACGCGTGTGAGCTAAATCGGTTACATGCTGACAGCCTGATCGGGCACACACCGTAGCCTGACACCGACGTTCGAAGGGGAATTCGCATGGGCACGCCGCGCTTCATTATCATGGCGATCGTAGCCGCGCCGATCGTGCTTGCCGGCTGCGCAAACGGCGACGGCACAGGCGGTATCTCCAAGGCCGACGGCGGGCTGGCCGTCGGAGCGCTGGCTGGCGGCATCCTCGGCAACCAAGTCGGCAGCGGCTCGGGCAAGGTACTGGCCACGGTCGCGGGCGCGGTCATTGGTGGCATCGTCGGCAGCGAAATCGGCCGCTCGATGGACAAACAAGACCAGATGCTGGCCCAGCAGGCTGAACTGCAAGCGCTCGAGCGCGGCCAGACCGGCTCGGCTGTGCCATGGCGCAATCCGGACAACGGCCGGTACGGCGAAGTCGTGCCGAGCAAGCCGTACCGTCGCGGTCCAAGCGATTGCCGCGATTACACCCACACGATTTACATTGATGGTCGCCCGCAAACCATGCGCGGCACCGCCTGCCGCAATGGCGACGGCACCTGGAAGAACGTCGCGTAGTCAGTCGCCCTTCGGCTTGCTCGGGCCAGTTGCTCGGGCTGGTGAGGGGCGTCCTGCCGCAGGGGTCCAAGACAACTGGACACCCGTCTCGTCTTCCACGACATAATGGCAATAGGTTCGGGGGTATAGCGCCCCGGAGAACGTGCTACTCGGTGGCGTCGGTGCGCCACAACTTGGGGCCAAACTTGGACCGCCGATGCTGCTTTGGTTGATGTTTGCACTTTTCGCTGCCGCAGTTGCGACGCTGCTGCTGCGTGCGCCCACTGATGCCGTCGCTGATGCCGCTGCTGGCGACGATCCAGACGCTGCTGTATATCGCGACCAGCTTTCCGAACTCGATGCTGACGTTGCGCGTGGTGTCGTCACCGAGGCCGAAGCCGCGTCTGCGCGGACAGAAATCGCACGCCGCTTACTCAAGCATGTTGACGCCCGGCCGGGAGTAACTCTGGGAGTAAATCGGGGGGGCACGTCGGCGAATGCGACGCCATCCCGCGTTTCGAACGCTCTGTTTTCGCCAGATTCCGTGTTGCTTGCCAGTGCGGTGGCAGTCCCAGCTCTTGCCCTCGCGGTCTATCTGTCCGTCGGATCGCCGCACCTGCCCGGCCGACCGATGACGGAACGTCTCGCCGCCGCGCCTGAGCGATCATCAGCTGAAGATCTCATGGCCAAGGTCGAAGCGCGGTTACGTGAAAACCCCGGCGACGGCATGGGCTGGTCGGTCATCGCGCCAGTTCTGATCCAGCAGGGTCGGTATGTCGAAGCCGGTCAGGCCTATGAGCGGGCGATCAAACTGCTTGGCGAAACGCCCGAACGCTTGATGGGTCTTGCCAAGGCGCTTGTTCTTGCCAACAACGGCATGGTCGTCGACCCGGCCCGGGCCGCCTACACGCGGGCACTCGCGCTCGATCCCAAGCGTACCGAGGCGACGTTCTGGGTGGCAATTGCCGATGAACAGAATGGCCGAACGGCTCAGGCCGAGGCGACCTACCGGCGGATGCTGGCCGATGCACCAGCTGACGCGCCCTGGCGGGATGCGGTTGAAGCCCGGCTGACGGGCCTCACGGCCAAAGCGGGCTCCGACAAGACAGCATCGAGTGATGAGGCTGGCTCCAACCCGGCAGCCGTTCTTCCGGGTGCCCCCCCCGGTCGCCCGACTGCCGCAGTAGGTGCACCGTCGGCTGACGCTGCAACCCGTCCGCAAATGGCAGCACCCGTTCTCGCCCCAGCGAGTGGCCCCAAGCCCGCCGGTGCTGGCCCGACACCGGCTGAGTTCGTCGCGGCAGCAGCCGGCATGCCCGCCGAGATGCGCGAGCTGATGATGGGGCGGATGATCGCGCGAGCTTCCGAGACCGTCAAAACGGCACCCCAGGACGCAACCGCGTGGTCGCGTCTCGTCACGGGATATAAAGCGCTTGGCAAATCGGCCGAGGCCGTTGATGCGTTAAAACAGGCAAGAGCGGCAACGGCTGGCGACCGGGCCGCCGAAGCCGAACTCGAGGCGCTCGCCAAAAGCTTAGGTCTTCCGTCGTGATCCGTCGTATCAACCAGTAGCCCATGACCCGCAAACAACGCCGCTCGTTCTTGATCCTCGCCTGTGTCGCCACCGTCGGCATCGCCACGGCGCTCGTGCTGTTTGCGCTGTCGGATAAGGTCACGTTCTTCCGCACGCCGTCCGATATCGCCGAGCAGAAGGTCAAGCCCGGGCAGCGCTTCCGACTTGGCGGGTTGGTTGCAGAAAGCTCGGTGAAGCGCGGTCAAGGCACGCATGTCGAGTTCGTCGTCACCGATACGCTCAAGGTCCAGCCGGTCAAATTCGAGGGCGTGCTGCCGGACTTGTTTCGCGAAGGTCAGGGCGTAGTTGCCGAAGGCATTATCAACGCTGACGGCGTATTCGTTGCCGATACCGTGCTGGCCAAGCATGATGAAAACTATATGCCCCCCGAGGTCGCAAAGTCGCTGAAAGAGCGCGGCGTAAAACTTGGCGACGATGCCAAACATCCCAAGGCCGGTGCCAATACCGGGTCATGAACGGCTCTGGCGATTTGTGATACCGGCCGCTTGGACACCTTGCCAGCCGTCGGCAAACCGACCATATATGGTCGCGACTGGCGGCGGACGACGCTCTCGCCAACCGGGTCAGGTCGGGAACGAAGCAGCCCTAACGATCAGGCGCCGGGTCGTCCGCCAGTCGCTTCAACTTCATAAGCAACGATCATTCGCGACTGCGGCCCCCTGGCTGCAGCGTGATCCGTCGGCTGGTCGCTCGTTTATTTGCGCCGATTTTTTTGAATTCTCAATATCTTGGCCCCGGATATGGGCGTCGAAACAATAACTCCCCCTTAATTGATTGCTCCGAAAAACTTCGTTCCGATATCGCCGGGAGCACTGAACGGCGTGTAACGCAGAAGCCTCATATCCACAAAAGTAATGCGCATCGGCCACTTTTCAAACGTCGGGCCCAGGCGAATCGCGTCACGTGCAGGAAGTGAAGCTTGCGTGAAACTTGCGTGAAACTTACGCAAAACTTGCAGTGGGGACCACCATGCGAAAACTTCTGATTGCCTTCGTGACGGCTGTGGCGTTCGCTGCGACTGGTACGGTCGCAAGCGCCGATCAAAAATCGTGGACGGGCCTGAGCATCGGAATTGGTGGCGGCGGCGGCGCCGTTGTCCACGATTTGACCGTCCTGCCAGGAACGCTTGTTCCACCTGGAACCTTCGACTTCGGTTTTGATGGTATTGGTGCCGAAGGTGCCTTTGGCACGGTTGGTGTCGGCCTGGATTACCAGTTGGGTTCGAATTGGGTTATTGGCGCGTTTGCCGACTACGACTTCAGCGATATCGAAACGACTATCAATCTGTCTGTTCCGCCGCTTGGCGGGTTGAACGCTTCCGGCGACATCAAACTCAACGACGTTTGGACCATCGGTGGCCGCCTGGGTTATCTGACTTCGCCGAATACGCTGGTTTACGGGCTTATCGGGTACTCGCGCGCCAATTTCGACGACCTAACCTTGACGGTGTCTGGTCCAGTAGCGGCATCGGCGACTGTCGGCATTCCGTCGTTCGACGGCTGGTCGGCTGGTTTTGGTATGGAGACCTTGCTCGGCCACAACCTCTCGCTCAAGGGCGAGTACCGTTACAGCGAGTTCGACCGCGAGTCGCTGTCCACCGGCCTCGAAACACTGATCGACACCCGCTTGGAGCCGTCGATGCACACGGGCCGCTTGTCGGTGAACTACAAGTTCAACTTTGACCGCAGCGTCGAGCCGGCTCCCTTGAAGTAAAATTAGCTCGGGTCGTTATCATCGATTTCGCCAAAACCGCCTGGGAAACCGGGCGGTTTTTTGTGAGCTACGCACTGCCGCTCTCGCACCCCCGATACGCAACGTCGCCACATGCCCCCTTGGCAGGTCGGCGTGCGCGCGCCACAAATTGGGAATGGCGAAGAAACCAACCCCTCCATCTTCCGGACCTGTCGACGGCAGCCCACCATGGGATACCGAGCCTGCGGCGATGTTCCAGGACGATCCGCCGATCGCGGCATCACCCCCGGCGCCGTCCCTCGACGGCGGCTTGTTTGGCGATGCGGCCCCCCATGCCGTGCCCTATGTCGTCCTTGCCCGCAAATACCGTCCCCAGGCGTTCCCCGATCTGATCGGGCAGGACGCGATGGTGCAGACGCTGCGCAATGCGTTCGCCACCGGCCGTATCGCGCAGGGCTACATGCTGACCGGCGTGCGCGGCGTCGGCAAGACGACCACCGCCCGCATCCTCGCGCGCGGTCTCAACTACGAGACCGACACCGTATCCGCCCCGACCGTCGACATGCCGGTGCTTGGCCGCCACTGCGCCGAGATCATCGCGAGCCGTCATCCCGATGTCGTCGAGATGGACGCCGCGTCCAACACCGGCATCGACAATATCCGCGAGATTATCGATGGCTCCCGCTATCGCCCGATCGCCGCGCGCACCAAGGTCTACATTATCGACGAGGTTCACATGCTGTCGAAGGGCGCGTTCAACGCGCTCCTCAAGACGCTGGAAGAACCGCCCGAGCACGTGAAGTTCATCTTTGCCACGACGGAAGTTCGCAAAGTCCCCGTGACGGTGCTGTCGCGTTGCCAGCGCTTCGACTTGCGCCGCGTCGACGTGCCGGTGCTGTCGGCCCATTTGAAGGCGATCACGGCCAAGGAAGGGGCAACGGCCGACGACGACGCCATCGCGATGATCGCGCGCGCCGCTGAGGGCTCCGTGCGCGACAGCCTGTCGATCCTCGATCAGGCGATTGCCATGTCGGGTTCAGGTGCATCGGCGGGTGCCGGTGCCAAGCCGGTAACGGCCAGCTTGGTGCGCGCCATGCTCGGCCTCTCAGACCGCGGGCGCATTCTCGATCTCGTCGAGACGCTGGCCTCTGGTAATATCGCGAATGCGCTGGGCCTGCTCGACGCCCTCCACCGCGATGGAGCCGATCCGGTTCAAGTGTTGGCCGACCTGGCCGAAGCCGTACACGTCGTGACGCGCATGAAAGTCCTGACCGCCGACACCGGGTCTGATGCCCTGTCAGCCGACGAGAAGCGCCGGATCAAGGCGCTGGGCCAGTCGCTGTCGGTGCCGCTGCTGTCGCGCTACTGGCAAATGCTGCAGAAGGGCCACGCCGAGGCGGCGCAGTCCGGCGATGCACATGCTGCCGCCGAAATGGTGCTGATCCGCTTGGCGCACACTGCCGATCTGCCGTCGCCCGACGACCTGATCCGCATGCTCGGCGGGGATGCGCCGCAGCGCCGCTCGCTATCCGTGGCCGCTTCGCCTACCGCGTCGAACGATGGCCCCCGTTCGAACGCCGTCGAGCCCGTTGGCCAACCGCTCGCCGCCCCACCGCCCGCGAGCCGTGACGCGTACCTGACGAGCGATCTCGATCCCGATATCATGCGGGCCGACGACCCGGGTTCGGTGCGGGCCGACGACCCGGGATCGATGTGGGTCGACGATCCAGGTGCCGGCCTCGACGATGGTGCGGGCGAAGAGGTGGCGACCCCCGGTCCGGTCGTCGCGACCATTCAGTCGTTTGCCGATGTCGTCGACCTCGCCAGCCGGATGCGCGACGCCAAGCTCAAGGTCGATCTCGAGGAGCAGGTCAGCCTCGTCAAGTTCGATGCCGCAACCGGCTCGATCGATATCTTCCTGCATCCGGCGGCACCTGGCAGCCTGCCGAACGACTTGCGCGAAAAGCTCAACCGATGGACCGCGCGCAAATGGTTTGTGATGGTGTCCAAGCGCGAAGGTGAGCCGACGCTGGGCTCGCTCCGCCGCGCCCGCGAGGCCAAAGATCGCGCCATTATCGAGCAACACCCGACCGTGCGCGCCATGCTCGATACGTTCCCGGGCATCAAGATCGCCGCCATCCGCCGCCAAACCGTCGCGCGCGATGACGATACTGGCGACACCGGTACTGGAACTGGCTAAGCAGCCGCAACACCACCGCCACCAGCAGAGGAGACCGCGATGCGCGACATGATGGGAATGATGAAGCAGGTGCAGGCGCTGCAAACCCGCATGAAAGAGGTGCAGGACGAGCTTGCCGCAGCTGAAATCGAAGGCCGGTCGGGCGGCGGTCTCGTCTCCGTGACGCTCGATGGCAAGGGCCAGATCAAAAAGGTTCGCATCGACCCCTCGCTGATGAAGCCAGACGAGACAGAGATCGTCGAGGACCTGATCCTCGCTGCCGCTGATGATGCCAGCGCCAAGGTTGCCGCCGTCGCGGAGGAGAAGATGCGCGAAGTGACCGGCGGTTTGCCGCTACCACCGGGTATGAAGCTGTTTTGATTCCCGGTCGGCTCCGCCATGTGACGTTAAGTTCGTGGTGCTGAACCAACTTGAGAACCCGATAGGCGTCGGCATGGCGCCGGTGTATACGGCAGCCGTTCCGCGCCAACCGGCGTGGTCCTTCTCAAGCTTGTGCGAGACACATGACGTCGCGACGTGACGAGCGAGATCTGCGCGAGGAATTGATCCGCATGCGCAATGAGCACCGCGATCTCGACCGCGAGATCGCCATGCTCGAGGTTGCCGCGCTAGCAGATCAGCTGCGTATTCAGCGGCTGAAGCGGCGTAAGCTGCAACTGAAAGACCTGATCCAGAACGTCGAGGACCAGCTTCGTCCCGACATCATCGCCTGATGGCCGTCACCCCGACGGCCGCCGGACATCCGCGCCCAGCCGTCGACACATGGCTCTACCCTACCGACAAGGGCTTGTGGTGCGAGCCCGGCCAGTTCCACATCGACCCGCGATGGCCCGTGGACAAAGCCGTTATCACCCACGGCCATGCCGACCACGCGCGTTCGGGGCACGGCGCGGTTTTGGCCACGCCGGAAACGATCGCCATCATGAAAGTCCGCTATGGCGCGGCCTGCGCTGGCAACTTCGATGCCGTCGGCTATGGCGAAAGCCGGACCATCAACGGCGTGAATGTTCGATTGGTCCCGGCCGGGCACATACTTGGTTCGGCGCAGATCGTCATGGACTGGGGCGGCAGCCGCGCCGTTGTCTCCGGCGACTACAAGCGCGCCGCTGATCCAACGTGCGCTGCCTTCGAGCCGATAGCGTGCGATGTGTTCGTGACCGAGGCGACGTTCGGCCTGCCCGTTTTCCGCCACGGTAACGCTGCCAGCGAAGCCGCCCGTCTTGTTTCATCGATCGCCGAACAGCCGGGCCGAGCCCATCTCGTCGGGGTTTACGGCCTTGGAAAATGCCAGCGCATGATCAAGCTGGTCCGGCAGGCGGGGTATGATGCGCCTATCTACCTCCATGGTGCGCATGTGGGTCTGACGCGCCTCTATCAGGACCTTGGTCACGACCTTGGCGATGTGCGGCCAGTATCGGACGCGTCCAAGCCTGAGACGGCGACTGCGCTCGTCATGTGCCCGCCGTCAGCCTTGGCCGACCGGTGGTCGCGCCGCTTTACCGAGCCGGTCACGGCGTTTGCCAGCGGATGGATGCACACGCGTGGCCGTGTCCGCCAGTCGGGCGTGGAACTGCCGCTCGTCGTCTCCGACCACGCGGACTGGCCGGAGCTTTTGGAAACCGTTCGCGACACCGGTGCCCCCGAAATCTGGGTCACGCACGGCCGAGAGGACGCGCTGATCCACCAGCTCGGTCTTATGGGATTGCGCGGCCGTGCGCTCGCGCTCGTTGGCCGTGAGGAAGAGGGCGAGTAGCCCAACGACCCAAGGCCTGCGACGGTGTCACTGTGGCTTTGGCTGCGGGGGAACTGGCGTCGCGTTAGCCGGCTGGCTGGCGGCTGCCTTGGGCGAAATGCTCGCTGTCGTGTTGACCGCCGCCACGGGCAACGCTGCTACCGGCGACGCTGCCACGGGCAACGCCGCTACGGGCGTCGCCGCTACGGGCGTCGCCGCTACGGGCGTCGCCGCTACTGGCGTCGCCGCTA
>Ga0163144_10021587_pt1 | contig 12790 bp, 9 predicted proteins | sample OliLak19BULKMAT1_FD_123175 | JGI IMG/M metagenome (GOLD analysis project Ga0163144, IMG submission 123175) | Freshwater microbial mat bacterial communities from Lake Vanda, McMurdo Dry Valleys, Antarctica - Oligotrophic Lake LV.19.BULKMAT1 | ecosystem: Environmental > Aquatic > Freshwater > Lake...
GGAGTTTTACCCCGATCCGGAAGATCGGCGCAGAGTACGCGAGTATATTCAAAATCCTGTTTCCGGTTGGATCGAACTGAAAACGCGCGTGCGCGATGGACGCATCGTCGACACCTCCTGGGCGATGGCATGTCTTCCCGACGGCACGCGCATCGGTTTTGGCAAAGACATCACACTTCGCAAACAGAACGAAGAGAAACTCCGCTGGAGCCAGATGCTGTTGGCCGAGGCGCAAGAGCTGACTCACATCGGCAGCTGGAATTGGGACATGCAGACCGGCGCCATCGACTGGTCGGACGAGCAATACCGTCTTTTCGGCCTGGAGCGCTCCGCGGAATCGTTGACCTTCGAACGAGTCATGACGTGCTTTCACACGGCCGATCAGGAATGGATACGCAACGAAGTCGCGCACGCGCGCGGCGTTGAGCTTTTGGACGAAGTGACCTTGCGGGCCATCCGCCCTGACGGCGGCGAACGTCTTCTCTTATCGCGCGGGCGCGTCGTTCACGACGAAGCCGGCAATCCGATCCGCATGTTCGGCACCTGCCAAGACATTACGAAACAAAGAAAGACTGAAAAAGCGCTGGCGGAAAGTCGGAATTGGTCGCAGGCCATTTTTGAATACTCAACCGAAGCCATCCTTTTGATCGATGATCAGACTCGCTACGTGGACGCGAATCCCGCCGCCTGCGAGTTGCTGGGTTACTCACGGGAAGAGTTGTTGCGCTTAAGCGTTCGTGACATCACGCCGCGTTCCGCCGGCGTGAACATCGAGGCCATGTTCCGCGAGTTTGTGGACGCGGGGGCCATGAACGGGGAATATGTCGTCCTGCGCAAGGACGGCCAAACGCGCGACGTGGAGTTTCGCTCGGTGGCGAACATTCTCCCCGGATTGCACCTCGGCGTGCATCACGACATTACCGAGCGCAAGCGAATTCAGGCCGAGCGCGAATGTCTCCATAAGGAGGCCGCCGCGAACGGGGAACTCCTCGGACGTCTGTCGCGCCGTTTGATTGACTCGCACGAGACGGAACGCCGCAACCTGGCCCGCGAGCTCCATGACGAAATCGGGCAAGTGATGACCACGGTAAGCTTGAACCTGGAATCGCTACGCGCGCGCGTGGATCCTCGCTTTTGGCCCCGCATCGATGATAGCTTGCAGGTGGTCGACCTCGCCATCGACCAAGTGCGCAATTTGTCGATGGATTTGCGTCCCGCCTCGCTCGATATGCTGGGACTTGAAACCGCGTTGCGCGCCTACCTCGGACGCCAAGCCAAGCGCGCGGGCATTTTGCTAAGATTGACAAGCGGCCTCGATAGCCGGCGCTTTTCCTCGACCATCGAAACGGTTTGTTTTCGTGTCGCGCAAGAGGCGTTCACCAATGTCGTGCGCCATGCCCACGCCAAGGAATGCTCGGTCACGCTCGCCGTGCATGCGGAGACGCTCCACCTTAGCATCGCGGACGACGGCGTCGGATTCGATTTCGAGGCCGCGCGACAGCGCGGACAACGGGGAGAGGGGTTCGGCCTGTTCAGCATGCTGGAGCGCGTACACCTTTTCGGTGGCAGCATTGAAATTGCCTCTACCCCGGAAATCGGGACCACGATCAAAGTCGCCCTGCCCCTCACGACTTCCACGCGCTAAGAAAGGCACAGCGCGCGAACTTGCGGACTTGAAAGCGAGACTCGGATGAAGCCGATTCGCGTACTAATCGCCGACGACCATGACCTCTTCCGAGCGGGGCTGCGCGCCTTGTTGGCCGAAATGACGGGCATGGAAGTCGTCGCGCAAGCGGGAGACGGGCAACAAGCTATGCGGCTCATCCGGGAAAAACATCCCGATGTGGTTCTCATGGACCTGATGATGCCGGGTCTCAACGGTCTGGAAGCCACGGCGCGGATCGTCAAAGAGTTCGAGAATGTTCGCGTCGTGGTGCTGTCCATGAACGCCTCCGAGGAATTTGTTCTGCCGGCGGTGCGCGCCGGCGCGAGCGGATATCTTCTCAAGAACGTCACGCCCGCGGAATTGGAACAGGCGATTCGCGCCGCCGCCAAAGGGGACACCTACCTAAGTCCCGCCATTTCCCGACACGTCCTGACGGATTATCGGCGCCGCGCCGCCGGCGAGAGCGACTCGCCGGAGCGACTGACGCCGCGGCAACGAGAAGTCTTACAACTCGTGGCCGAAGGCAACAGCACCAAGGAAATCGCGAAGCGCTTGGGCGTCTCCGTGAAGACCGTGGAGACCTATCGTTCCCAACTCGGCGAGATTCTCGATATTCATGACATCGCCGGACTCACGCGCTACGCCATCCGCAAGGGAATCATCAGCGCCGATTCATGAGGACAGCCCAACTCCGGCACAGGCGGCGGTTCGGACGACGCGAATTGGCCGCGCATTCAACTCTTGGCTTGAGATAATGTTGCGCGCCCCCACTCGGCGACAATGCGGACGGTAAACTTTCCTACCCTCAGACTTTCCCCTCCTTCAGTTCCGGGTTTTCCCGGATCACCATCGACGGCGGCGCCCCCGATAATTTCTTTAGGATTCAATGTGTAGGATCCATGGTGTTTTTCGCCCAAAACAACCCCAACTCAGGTACTCACGCAATGGTAGACTGGAAAACTCTTCGTCCCATCTTTCAACTCGACCCCGAGCGCGCCGGAAAACGATGGGCGGCGTTGACGCCTCGTGAACGCGAAGTCGCTGAGAAAATGGCGCATGGCTGGACCAACCGACAAATCGCCGAAAACCTGAAAATCAGCCCCAAAACCTTGGATATCCATCGCAGCAAGGTCAAAAGCAAACTGGAGGCAAAAACTTCCGCCGGGGTGGCGATCGTTTTCTTCGTGCTTAAGCTATCGCAGAACTCCGCCAGTTAAGCCGTCACGGGGCGCCCAATTCCCGCAGCAAGTTGACCATCTCGATCGCCGTCAGCGCGGCTTCGAACCCCTTATTGCCCGCCTTCGCCCCGGAACGATTGAGAGCCTGTTCGAGCGTGTCGCAGGTCAAGACGCCAAAAATCACCGGCACACCCGTCGTAAGGGACGCCTGCGCGACGCCGCTTGTCACTCCGCCCGCGACATGGTCGTAGTGGTCGGTATCGCCCCGGATCACCGCCCCCAGGCAAATGACGCTTGCATACCCCTTCGAGGCGGCCAGCGTCTGAGCCACGAGCGGAATCTCGAACGATCCCGGCACGCGAATAAGATCGATGTCCTTCTCGGCAACACCGTGACGCTTTAATCCGTCGACGGCGCCGCTGACAAGATGCTGTACCACGAGCTCGTTGAAGCGAGCGGCGACCAGTGCGAATCGGCCTTGCGGCGCGGCGAGGGAGCCTTCGATGATGTTCATGGCGAAGCGAGGCTGCGAATCCCGTTAGCACGACGCGCAAGCGAGTGAATTCACTCGCTTGCGCGTCGTGCTAACGCGCGGGTCTTGGTTGTGGGCGTAAAATGGCGCTTGCAGCATGACAGTCTCGCTGCCGCTATTCAATCCGAGATGCAACTTTACCGCGAGTTTCACTCCCATTTTCTCGAAGCACCAGCGGATTATCCGTTACAACAGATCCGCCGCTCGCGGCTTAGCGTTCGCAACGTATTCCGATTCGGTAAATCCCTACTGCAAATTCAGCGTCCTGAGAAACTCCGCGTTGCTCTTGGTCCGCCCCATTCGGCTGATCATGAGTTCCATGGCCTCGATGGGGTTCATGTCGCTCAAGACCTTGCGAAGAATATAGACGCAGCGCAATTCCTCCGGTTCTTGGAGCAAGTCCTCCTTGCGCGTGCCGGAACCGTTGATATCGATCGCCGGCCAAACGCGCTTGTCGACGAGCCGGCGGTCCAGGTGCAATTCCATGTTGCCCGTGCCCTTGAATTCCTCGAAGATCACCTCATCCATCCGGCTGCCGGTGTCCACGAGGGCGGTGGCAAGAATGGTCAAACTCCCGCCTTCCTCGATGTTGCGGGCCGCGCCGAAGAAGCGCTTGGGCTTATGCAGCGCGTTGGCGTCCACGCCGCCGGAAAGGATCTTGCCGGAATGTGGCACTTCCGTGTTGTACGCCCGCGCCAAACGCGTGATCGAATCGAGCAAGATGACCACATCAACGCCGAATTCAACCATGCGCTTGGCCTTCTCGATCACCATCTCGCTGACTTGCACATGCCGGCTCGCGGGTTCGTCGAACGTGGAACTGACGACTTCGACCTGCGGCCCTTTCACCGTGCGTTCCATGTCGGTGACTTCCTCGGGCCGTTCGTCGATCAGGAGCACGATGACATAGCATTCCGGATGGTTGGCGATGATGCTGTTGGCCATCTTTTGCAAGAGCACGGTCTTGCCCGTGCGCGGCGGGGCGACGATGAGGCCGCGCTGCCCCTTGCCGATGGGCGTCACCAAATCCATGACGCGGGTGCTGATGTCGAGCGGATCGACCTCCAGCCCAAGCCGCTCATTGGGATGCAGCGGCGTCAAATCGTCGAAGACCACCTTGGAGGCCAGGGCCTCCGGATCTTGGTAATTGATTGCCTCGACGCGAAGCAGCGCGAAGTAACGCTCGTTTTCCTTCGGCGGCCGAATCTGGCCGGAGACGACGCTGCCGGTGCGCAGGCCAAATCGGCGAATCTGGCTCGGAGAGATGTAGATGTCGTCGGGACAGGGAAGGTAGTTGTAATCCGGGCTGCGGAGGAAGCCGAAACCGTCGGGGAGGACTTCGAGCGTTCCCTCGCCGAACATCAGGCCGTTCTGCTTGACGCGCTCCTTGAGGATCTTGAAGATCAGGTCTTGCTTCTTGAGGCCGGAATACTCGGTAAGACTCTCCTCCTTGGCGATTTTGAGGAGTTGCGCCATCGTCATCTGCTGCAACTCGGAAATGTGCGTGGTGCCGCGCTTGATTTCCTCGTAGCGCTCGTTGGTTTCCGCGTCGAACCCGCCCTGGAAATTTTCATCCTCGTGGGGCGCGGCCCGGCCGTCCGGCACGGACAACGGTTCGCCGAGCGGCGCGGGCGCGAACGACGGCGCCCCCGGCTCAGGATAGGTCTCTCGAATACCGTCCGCCTCGTCCGTGCGGCTACGGTAACGCGGCTTGGTCACGTTGGGATCGCGACGAGCCTTGAAATCGGACATGGTCAAACTCCTTCCAGGGCCGGCAGAGAGGATGGGGAGGCGAGGGAGACTCGCTTCATCGCGAACGCACGGTTGATTGACATGGCGAAACTGGGACCGTGAGTCCTGGGTGCCGGCGGTAGGTTATTCCGGTGGGGGTAACGCTCCTCGTCTATTTTGGTTCCAATCCTTGTCGACGGAAAGACAGATGGGAGTTTTTCACTTGGAGCCTGCACCATTACATTGACAGGTATGCGGAATTTTCTCAACCCAATTTCCAAACCTTTAACAAATCGGACACCTGGACCCGCATCCCGTCCAGCCCGCCCGCGTTGTCGATGACCGCGTTTGCGCGGCTTTTCTTCTCCGCCAGAGGCATTTGCGAAGCCTCGCGGCGCGTCAATTCCCGTTCGTCCCACCCCCGCGTCCGGCTCAAGCGTTCCAGGCGAACCTCGCGCGGCGCGTCGACGAACAGCAGATGCGCGACGTCCTCCGTCCAGCCTGCTTCGAGCAAGACCGCGGCATCGAGAACGACAAAGCGAACACCTGTCGGCCCCGCGGCGACGGCCTTCTCCTCCTGGATCCGCTTCGCGATATAAGGGAACACAAGTGATTCTAGATAACGAAGTTCGTCGGCAGCGGCGAATACCACTTGCCCGAGCTTGCGACGCGACACGTTGCCGGCCTCGTCCACTACGTCATTTCCCCAGCGCGCGACGATCTCGGCGATCATTTCCGGCCGACGCAGCGCCTCGTGTCCCAGTTCGTCCGCCTGGATGAGATATCCTCCCCGCGCCGCCAACTCCCGCGCGACCACGCTCTTGCCGCTGCCGATGCCGCCCACCACGGCGATGACGGGGAGTGGGCCGTCGTTTGCGTTTCGCGTCGCGGGCATCACGGCACGTCCTTCATGTCGAGCCAGTTGGGACCGACGCACACGTCCACCTTGATGGGAACGATGAGCCGGTCCGAAAGGGCTTGGTTCATTTCCGTCCGCACCAGGTTGACGATTTCGTCGCGCTCCTGGGGCGGGGACTCGAACAAAAGCTCGTCGTGGATTTGCAGCAGCATCCTCGATTGCCGCTTTTCGTCGCGCAGCCGCTCAAATATGCGCAGCATCGCCACTTTGATCAGGTCGGCCGCCGAGCCCTGAATTTGCATGTTGATGGCTTCGCGCTCGGGCTGGTTGCGATTCTTGTACGTTGTCTTTTCGCGAATCCCCTCGATGGCGCGGCGCCGTCCCAGAATCGTGCTGACGAAACCCCTCTCCCGGCATGCACGCAAGAGTTCCTGCTGGTAATCGAGCACCTTCGCGTATTTCGCGAAATACGCCTCGATGAACTTGCCCGCTTCGTCCTTGTCGATATCCAACCGCGCCGCCAATCCAAAGGCGCTGATGCCATAGATGATGCCGAAGTTGATCGTCTTGGCCATCCGGCGCTGACTGCTCGTGACGGCCGCTTCGTCGACGCCGAACACCTGGCCGGCGACGCTGCCGTGAATGTCGCGATCCTCCGCGAAGGCCCGCAGCAGATTTTCGTCGGCACAGAAATGGGCAAGCAACCGCAACTCGATCTGCGAATAGTCCGCGGTGATTAGATCCCAACCCTCCCGTGCGATGAAGGCGCCGCGGATTTGTTCGCCCTCCTCGGAGCGGATGGGGATGTTTTGCAAGTTCGGTTCACTGGAACTGAGCCGCCCCGTCGCCGCGACCGTTTGATTGAACGAGGCATGCACCCGCTCGGTCCGCGGATCGACCAGCGCGGGCAAGGCGTCGACATACGTGCTCTTGAGCTTCGCGATCTTGCGGTGCCTCAGCAATACCTTGGGCAACTCATGCCCGTCCTTGGCCAACTCTTCCAATGCCGCCTGGTCCGTGCTCGCTTCCTTCGTGATCGCCGTCAGGCCCTTCGGCTTGAACGCGAGTTCCTTGAACAGAATCTCTCGCAGTTGCTTGACCGAGCCGATGTTGAATTCCCGGCCCGCGAGCCGATAGATCTCGAGTTCGAGTTGTCCGAGTTCCAGTTCCATTGTCTTGCTAAGGCGTTTAAGCAACGGCACGTCCAGGCGAATCCCCGCAGTTTCCATGTCGGCCAGCACGCGGATGAGCGGTATTTCCAAGTCGTCATAGAGGGGGAAGGCGTCCGCGCCGGCTTCTCCCGTTGCCGGCTTCTTGAATTGCAACTCTTGCAAGAGCGGTTCCAGCTTTTCGCACAACCGCCAGGCCACATCGGCATCCTCCCCCGCGTACTCGGCGACCTTGGCGCAGGGAACCTCGTCCATGCGGCGTTGCCCCTTGCCTTTGCCGATGAGTGCCGAGATCGGAATAACGCGATGCCCCAGATGTTTTTCGGCGAGGACATCCAAGCTGTGGCCGCGCTCGCCGGCGTGCAGCAGATAATCGGCGACCATCGAATCGCCCGCGATGCCGCCCAGATCGATGCCGTGCCGCCACAACACCTGCATGTCGTACTTGATGTTCTGATTCACTTTTTCCGGCGAAGGCGCTTCAAAGATGGGCCGGAGCGCCTCCAAAGTCGCCTTCGAGTCCAAAACCGCTTCCCCCTTGGGGCCGCGTAGGGCCAGATAATACGCCTCGCCCGCGCGCCAGCAAACGGCGATGCCCACGATTTCCGCTTCGAGCGTATTCAAGCTCGTCGTTTCCAAATCAACGGCGAAACGTGGCTGTTGCTTCAGTTGCGCGAGAAATTCGTCGAACTGCGCCGGCTCGTTGACGAGGTGATACGTCGCGTCCCACTGGAGCGTCGCTGCCGAAGTCGAAGGCGGCGGCGCTTCGGCGCCCTCATCCCCGAAGAGATCGCCCTGCACGACTTGCGCGGGCTTCGCGGCGGGCCGAGCGGCGCCTTTCTCCCGCAGCGTTTCCCGCACCAAATCGCTTAAGCCGCGAAATCCGAATTCACGGAACATCTCCAACAGCCGAGGCCCATCCCACGCTTGCCGTTTCCAATTGTCCCAATCCTCCGCCACCGCGACGTCGAGTTTCAGACGTACAAGCTCGCGCGTTGTCGGCAAACGTTCCTTCGCCCCCTCCAAGTTTTCGCGTTTCTTGCCTTTGATCTCATCGAGATGTTGGTAGAGATTCTCGATCGTGCCATATTGCTGGAGCAGTTGGGTCGCCGTCTTGGGACCGATGCCGGGGACGCCCTTGACGTTGTCGACGCTGTCGCCTACCAGCGTTTGGTAGTCGATCACCTGTTCCGGCGTGACGCCCCAGTCCGCGAGAAGCTCGGCGCGTCCCATGACGCTTTGCTTGCGGATGTTGAACATCTTGACCTGGTCGGTGATGAGTTGCCGATAATCCTTGTCGCTGGTGCAGAGAAAAACCTCCATCCCCTTGGCCGCCGCCTTGAGCGCGAGCGTAGCGATCACGTCGTCGGCTTCCACTCCGCCGATGGCCAGTACCGGAACACGCATCGCCTCCAGCGTTTGACAAATCAGCGGAATCTGCAAACGCAGATCGTCCGGCATCGGACTGCGATTGGCCTTGTATTCCGGATCGATGGCGTCGCGAAAGGTCGGTCCTTCCTTGTCGAATACGCATATCAGCGAAGTCGGCTTCACTTCATCGCGGAGATAGACCATGTCCCGACAGAAGCCGAAGACGGCATTGACGGGCAGCCCTTTGGGGCTCGTCATCGGGGGGAGGGCGTGAAAGACCTGAAAAATGAGGGAATGGGCGTCGACCAGGTAGAGAGTGTCGCGTGCGTCCTCAGTAGACATTTTTACCGCACCTTGAAACCGCGAACCGCTGTGGCAGGGACGAACGATGCCGTCATCTTAAGTGTGCCCCGTTTACCGTCAATGACGCAGCGCCGGGTCGTGTGGGGTTGGCGTTGCCCCGTTTCATCCCGTTTATCCGTAACCTCCGCGTCTTGGGCGCGTCATTGGGGCCGCCGCTTTCGCAAAAGGTTTGACAGGTTTTTTCTCCCCTTTATGATTGAAGAAGGGACAGGGTGTTTGCGGACCGCGATCCCAAGTGATGCCGGCGGCGGACGGATTTCCCATCCAGGTCGCGCCGCTCCCCTTCTCCGCGAGGACATTTCGATGGCTGCGATCAAGAAATCCAAAAAGCCGGGCAAGCCCGGCGCCGGTTTGGCAATTACGCTCGTGTTTTTCATCCTCCTGTCCATCCTCCTGGGCGTCTGGGGCTACTACGGCTACGAAGGCCAGGAAAAGCTGCGCGAGGCCGCCAAGTCAGCAGGCACGAGCGAAGCCGCCCGAAAGGTCGGCGAGAAATACTATCAATTCCTCGCGCTCGACTTCGCCTTGGCGCTCGGCTACGATCTCGACCCCGCGAAGAAAAAGGAATATCCGGACAGCCGCAAAGCGTTCATGGATTACCACGGTTCGCCCGACGGCGGCGGTGAATTCAGGGTTCTGGGCAAGTCGGCCGATCCGGACAAACTCCTCGATAAACGCATCGTGGATGAAAACGCCAAGGATCTTGGTTTCAATGACAAGGATCTCACCTACGCCCTCAATTATCGCGACAAGGTCAAGACCTATCTCACGCGCACCGAGGATGTCGAGAAAGTCGCCGACGCGCGCCAGGACTCGTTCGTCAAAGCCAACGCTCGCTTCGACGAACTGAAGAACAACTACGACAAATGGTGGAACAAAGTCTTCACTGAAATTAAAGAAGGCAACGACAACGTCATCGCCGCCGCCAAGGCGACCTACAAGCAGATGGAAACCGCCCTCGCCGACGCGCGCCGCCTCAACGAGCAACTCCTCGTCCTCCAAGAATCGAAGGAAAAGGAAGAACTCAAACTCAACAAGAAAATCAAACAACTGGACGATCAGCTGAAAACGGCTCTCGCCGACCGGCCCGAAGGCGGCGGCGCGGGCGGCGGTTCCGGCACCAAGGATATCCACGCCCTCGTTTTGGACATTTCCGGATTTCGGCCGCTCTGGGATCGACCCCTCGGCGAAATCACCGCCCTCGACCTCAGCAACCGCTTGATCTACGTCCGACCCAATCGCAACGTGAACCAGGCGTTCAAGCCCGGCACCAGTTTCCTCATCTTTGCCCGCGGCGCCGACGGCGGCGCGTCCGGCGTCCTCAAAGGATCCGCGGAAATCGTTCGAGAGGCAGGCGAAAACTCATTCGCATGTCGGATCACCTCGTTTTACGACGTAGATCGCGGCGAAGTCCAGATTGCCGATCCCGCGAAACTATTGGGCATCCGTCTCTCGAAAAATGCCCTGCGCGAAGGCGACCTGATTTTCAACATGTTCTACGGCACCCATGTCGCCCTTGGCGGGGTATTCGATCTGGACGGCGACCCGGCGGCGGCCCCCGCGGAATTGAGCCGGCAAATGGACGCCACCATCGCCTCGCTGAAACGCCGCGGCATCGAAGTCGACGCCTACATCGATCCCATCACGGGCCAGGTCAAGGGCGCGATCACCCAGAAGACGCGCTTCCTCATTCAAGGAAACGAATTGGCCATCGCGGCCATGGCAGGGCCGAAATTGCCCCCGATGAAACCCAAGATGGAGGGCGAGGAAGGAAAAGAAGACATGCCCGCCGCCGACCGCGCCACCGCCCTGGAAGAGTCCCTGCGGCGCATGAGGCAGCAGGCCGTCGACAACGGGTTATTCCTCATCTCGCTGCCGAACTTCGTCACCGTGATCGGTTATGTCCCCCCCGTCCACTTTGGCGAGACGACACGGGTCATGCCCATCCCCCACCTTCCCGCGGCCACCACGCTCGCCCTGGCAGGCATCGGCTTCGTCTCCAAGACCGACGTCCGCCTCGCCGATTTCGCCGGCGAATGGGAAGGCAACGGCTGGGAACTGTCGTTAACCGACGAAGGTAAAGCGAAGGTCAACCTCGTCATCGACCGCGGCGGCATCCCCGAAGTCCGCCTCACCCCCGGCGAACTCAGCCTCCGCGCCGGCAAGTACGTCCTCAATGTCTTCGGCCCCTCCCCCGTGGAAATGGAAGCCTCCGTCAGCGTCGGCGGCGCCAACCTCCAGTTGGAAGACCCGACCGGCAAACTCGCCCCGCCCAGAGTGGTGCTCCGAAAACGGTAACTCACTTGGTCGGATTTTCGTACCAGACGACGCCCAGCCCCCCGCCTTTGGCGCGTTCCTCGGTATTGATCACATCCAAGTCCCCGTCGCCGTCCAGGTGGACCAGTTGAATCAGGTCGAACTTGATGCCGCCATCGAGATCGACAAAGACCGCGTCCTCCGGCGCCTTGACCTTGCCGACCGTAACGCTGGGCCATTTGTCACGCACCTTGCCGCCCCCCGGATGCAACATGACGCCCACGCGATTGCCTTCCTCGAACCCCGTCGCGATATCCGGCAACTTGTCCCCATTGACATCCATCAACCGCGCGCCGTCCGCCCCAGCGGCGGAGTTGTCGATAACGTGGACTTTCCATGCCGGCCCGCGCTTGGCATCCTGGGAATGCAGCGGAGTGGCGCCCCCAATGATGGCGAGAGAAAGGAAAACTGCCAAACGTCGCGAAGCCGTCATGTTTGAAACCCGTCAAAGCAGGTCGTCGGGGAATGTAAGCCGGTTCATCGTCGTCGACAGCGTGAAAGTCTTCAACTTAATAACCCCGTTCCCCAATGATTAGTGCCGATTAGCGCGGATTAGCGTGTAAAATTCGCTCCAACACCAATCGAACCTCATCCGCGCTAATAATGATCTCCCGTTCGATGAGCGCTTGCGGCGGCGCCGTTCCTCGCTTAGACTCGATCATCGCCTCGCGTTTCAATCTCTCTCTTGGAAGGAGTCCGAATCATGTCCGATGCCGCTCGCGATACGTCCCGCCGTGATTTTCTTCGCACCGGGGTGGCGGCCGCGGTGACTGCCGCGACCGCTTCGGCCCTTCCCGTCATCGCCAAACCTCCGGTACGTCCCACGTCAGAAACGTTGGTTACCCAACTGTACCGATCAATGAGCGACGACCAGAAACGCGTCGTCTGCTTCGCCTGGGATCACCAGGATCGCACCCGTGGACTCTTGCGCACGCACATTTCCAACAACTGGCGGATCACGGCGCCCGCCATCCGCGGCAACGCGTTCTACACCCGCGACCAGCAAGACATGATCCGCGCGATCTTTGAAGGCCTCGTCAATCCCGATTGGCTCGCGCGCTGGGATCAGCAGTTCCGCGACGACTTGGGCGGCTTCGGCGTCCGCCAGGCGGCGCGCTTCGATATCGGCGAGGCGTTTGGCTTCTGCATCGGCGGCGCGCCTGGTTTCGATGTCAGCGAGGCGTTTCGCCTCGGCGGCTTTCGCGGCCTTGTCGGCCTCAACCTGCGCGAGGCGTTTAGCCTCTGAATCCGCAGCCTGCTTTTTAGCGGCGAGATCCGCAAGCCGGGCGGCTTCCGCGTCTGCGGCGCGCTGGGCTTCCACCTGCGCAATGCGCTGCTGTTCAGCCGCCGCGGAGGCGGCGCGGGCGGCCTCTTCCGCTGCCAGACGGTCGCCTTCCACCCTGGCGGCAGCCGCGGCCTCTTCGGCCCTCACCTTCAGGGCGGCTTCAGCCTGCGAGGCCCGCATGGCTTCTTCCGTAGCCAGACGATCGCGCAGGCGCGCATCGATCACCGCCGGACCGGGCGCGGCGGCGGCAGGTTGTTCGGCGGCAACGCGGGCAGCTTCGGCGTTGGCGATGGCGGCTGCGGCGGAGCGGTCCGCGTCCA
>Ga0163144_10021588_pt1 | contig 12789 bp, 11 predicted proteins | sample OliLak19BULKMAT1_FD_123175 | JGI IMG/M metagenome (GOLD analysis project Ga0163144, IMG submission 123175) | Freshwater microbial mat bacterial communities from Lake Vanda, McMurdo Dry Valleys, Antarctica - Oligotrophic Lake LV.19.BULKMAT1 | ecosystem: Environmental > Aquatic > Freshwater >...
CAATTTCGCTTCTCTTTTCTATGCGTCACATTATTACAAACAACTACCAATGTCAACTCATTTTCTATTTTTGTTCCTGATACTCCTTCTTGTATCCTGCAAAAACAAAGGCGGTGTCCTGCTCAACGACAAACCTACCACAGAACATCCCGATTCTTCAGCCCCCAAAAAAATAAAAGCTATGCACTCCGATTCTGATTTTGAACTGCTCTTTAGCCGCCACGAACAATCGAAAGACTCTAATAAGCAACAGCAGGCTTACAGCCTTTCGGGCAATCGACTGACGAAAACTTATCAATCTTCTGGGCGGCGGGCAAAGCCCAAGGAATCAAAATCTGTTGATTTGTCAATAGCGCAAATAGAAACATTAAAAACGCTTTTGCAGGAATTGAATTTGACGGAGGCCTACCAGAAAAGCTATGCAGTAGCAGAGGATGGAATGACTATTTCTTATAAAACTGGGTTCAAAACAGCGGGCTATCAAATAAGTATCGAAGGGGGCAAGGAACAGGAAAATGATGTACAGTTCAAACATTTGCAACGTTTTGCAGCAAAGTTAGATACTTGGTTAATCAATTAAATAGCAACACTTTGTTCATCCTTTTTATTTTACAACTTTGAGTTTTGGACTAAGAAAGCTTCTGCCTCGGCCAATTTTTCGGCACTACCTACATCAAACCAATAATCTTCATTATGTTGGTGTGCCACAATCGCCATTTCGCGGCCAAGTTGCAAATAACTGTCAATAATAGAAAATTTTCCACGTTGTGTCTGTTGCTCAAACCATTCAGGGTCAATAATATGTGCACCACTGAAGGCCAAAGGACTAAGTAAATTTTCTACCTTAAAAAGAATTGACTCGCCCGTTTTACTATTTTGCCAACCGCCCAAAAGACCTTCAGTGTCGAAAAGCAATTGTCGGCCACTCTCGGGACGGTCGCGCACTGCAAGGCTCGCAAGGGCTTTGTGCTGTAGATGCGTTTGCATCATTTTTTTAAAATCTATATTGGTAATAATATCTGCATTCAAGGCAATAAAAGGCCCATCATTGCGCAACCAAGGTGCCGCTTTCAGCAGGCCGCCGCCAGTGTCTAAAAGTTCGTTTCGCTCATCAGAAAAGTGAATCGTCAAACCAAAATAGCCTTGACTTTTTACGTACTGTACAATCTGTTCGGCATGATGATGAACATTAATAACAATTTTTGTAACACCTTGTGCAGCTAATAATTGCACAGCACGTTCCAATAGGGTTTTTCCTGCCACGCTTACAAGTGCTTTTGGCGTTTTATCGGTGATAGGTTGCAGACGTGTGCCAAGTCCTGCGGCAAAGAGCATTGCATTCATAATTAGAATTGAGCATGATGAAATGTAGTGACCGCGCAGCAGCCCCATAGGGAATCGAGCGTAGCGACCATGAAGTACTCTATAATTGAGCCAATAATTGCACCCAAACACAAAACCCGACGGTTCGTAACCTCGGTTTTGCCCAGCTAGCGAGCGGACGGTTTCAACCTCCGCCCCTAAATTTAATTAACAAAATTGCAAAAAAATACTATCTTTGAGGCGAAAAGCAAATTTTATTTTTCAAATAATTACTAAAACATTGAAAATGAAAGAAGTATATATCGTATCGATTGCCCGTACCCCTATCGGAAATTTGGGTGGCGTATTGAGCGGGCTCAGTGCTATAGATTTAGGAAAAACTGCTATCAAAGCAGCTGTTGAGCGTGCTGGCATTGCTGCCGACTTGGTAACGGAGGCTTATATGGGCAATGTATTGCAAGCCAATGTTGGTCAAGCACCTACAAAGCAAGCAATTTTGGCTGCGGGACTTTCTACTTCTACGCCTTGTACGACCATCAATAAAGTATGTGCTTCGGGCATGAAAGCTGTTATGTTGGCTGCTCAGTCTATCATGTTGGGCGACAATGACATTGTATTGGCAGGTGGTATGGAAAGCATGAGCAGCGCCCCTCATTACCTTCCGAGCGGACGTACTGGCATCAAATATGGCAATGGTCAAATCATCGACGCTATCGTTCGCGATGGACTTCAAGACCCTTATAATGGCGATATGATGGGCGTTTGTGGCGAAGTTTGTGCCGAAGGCAAAAACATTAACAAAGAAGAGCAAGATGCTTATGCTTTTGCTTCTTATGAGCGCGCCCGTGCTGCCTACACAAATGGTTATTTTAATGATGAATTAGTTGCAGTAGAAATTGCTGGCCCTAAAGGTACGGTGACAATTACGCGCGATGAAGAAGTAGATAACAACCGTATCAGCGACTTGGCAAGTGTACAAAAAGGTCGCGCTGTATTCAAAAAAGACGGTACTGTTTCGGCCATCAATGCTTCTAAAATCAATGACGGCGCTGCCGCTATGATTTTGATGAGCAAAGAAAAATGTGAAGCTTTGGGTATCAAACCTATTGCTAAAATTGTAAGCTTTGCAGATGCTTCTCAAGAGCCAGTTTGGTTTACAACTACACCTGCAATAGCTATGAATAAAGCATTGGTAAAAGCAGGTCTGAAGATTTCAGATATTGATTTCTTCGAGGTAAATGAAGCTTTTGCAGTGGTAGCTTTGGCCAATATGAAAGAATTGGGTATCACTCACGATAAAATCAACGTTTTTGGTGGTGCAGTGGCAATGGGTCATCCTATCGGAGCGTCGGGTTGTCGTATCATCATCACGTTATTGTCTGTATTAAAACACAAAGGTGGCAAACGTGGTATGGCTTCTATCTGTAATGGTGGTGGCGGGGCTTCTGCCCTTATTGTAGAGTTGGTTTAAAATTTATTTACTTGAGATACAACAACATGAGTCATTCCTTATCATTGGGGATGGCTCATGTTTTGTTGTAACAAAGTGCGTGCATAATCCCTTAGACAATAAAAAACATATCAAAAAGTATCTCCTATTCATCCTTTTCCATGAAACATTATCAACAACTCCTCGACCTATTGCAAAGCCCCGATGAAAGTAATCATCGCTTGGCTATCAGCATGATGCAAAGCTATAAATGGATACCGCAGCCCAATCAAGCGCTATACCAACAATTGGTATTTGACTCAACAAAGCTAGAACTTTGCCTGCGCATGAAATTTGAAAAGCTCCTCAAAAGTATTACTTATTGGGGGGCATCAGAAAAGGAATTGGTCATCATTCCCAGTGTGATTTGTGATTTGGATGCCTTGCAAGAACTCAATATTGCTCAATGCAAAATTGTGGAGTTGCCGTATCAGATAGGTAAGTTGCTAAAATTGCAAAAAATAAGCCTGAACAATAATTTATTAGATGAATTACCTCCAAGCTTTGCAGCGCTTGCTGCTTTGAAAGAACTTCATATCAATAATAATATTTTTAAAAGTATTCCTAAGGAGATTATCTTACTAAAGTCCTTGGAACGCTTGGATATGAGCCACAATAATGTAGAGTCGTTATCGGCCGAAATTCGCTATATGCGCAATTTAAAGGTGCTAAATTTAGACCATAACGAATTGCAATACCTGCCCGATGAAATTGGAGATTTAAAAAAATTAGAAACACTTTCTATTGTAAATAATGAACTTAGAGCCTTGGCCTACCCTATTGGTCAATTAGAGCATTTAAAATATCTCAATTTGAGTAATAATTATTTATCAGAACTACCAGAGTCGATTGGTCAACTGAGCCAATTGTTACATTTATCTATTTCCGAAAACCCAATCAAAATGCTCTCCGAAAGTATTTTCCGCCTTGCTCCCACACTAAAAAAGCTGGACTTGCCCGATGGTATAGATAATGCCTTTTTGGAAACCTTAAAAAGAAAATTACCAAATACCGAGATGAGTACGTCGGTACGTGTCGGTCGCCTATGAGCGATATTTACATAGGTGTCCGACACGTACTGTTTAGGTACCGACACGTATCAAGGCCTCCTTTGCCTGTGCATTATTAGGATATTTTTTTACTAGATGCTCCAAAACCTTTTTGGCATCGAGCACCTTTTTTTGGTGCAGCAACAACGCCACTTTATTCATCAGTGCAGTTTCATAATCAGGGTCAAAAGAAAGGGCTTTATCATAATAATACATTGCCCGACTAAAATCATTGCTGCTTGCTGCAATAAGCCCCAAATTGGACAAAGTAAGTGGGCGAGCGGGGTCTTCTGTCAATACAAAATTGAAGACATCCCTAGCTTTGTCCGTTTGCGAAAGCCGCGCATATAGCACACCCAATTTTTCTTGAAAATCGAGGTTGTATTGTCTCAATTTTACAGCTTTTTCATAATAAGGCAATGCCTGTTTTAGCTGTTGCAATCTATAATAAGCCTCTCCTATGCGGTAGCAAGTCCAAGCGTCCGAAAGCTCAGATAGCGGCTGCGCAGGTGCATCCTGCATGATACCCGAATAGTTTTCGGCGGCAAAAAAGTAATGTATTTGAGTATTAAATTTTACCCTTGCCGTTTCTTTGGAGCGTTTGAGGTAAAAAGCAGCCGAATCAAGTACCGTTCGGTCTTTCATAAACTTATCGTACAGTGCCAAATAGCCTTTGGCTAAGTCCAAATCGCTTGGCCTTTTGCTAGTCATACATTCCAACCCTAAAAAATTTGCGATCTCTTCTTGTTCCTTTTTCGATATTTTTTTCTTGGCCGTTGTCTTGCTAATATTATGGTCGGTAATAGTAATATGCGGAATATCTATACTCCCAGTGCGACGCAAGTGGCAACCCGAACAGTTATCATTTTCCAATTTTCGGTCGGCCTCAGGTGCCGAGCAGAAGCCCTTTTTGCCCGATGGATGACAACTACGGCAGGCCTCATTGTAACGGTTATTTTCCTTCGATTTTACGTTGTGATGCGGATTGTGACAAGTAATACAAGACAATTCCTCCGACTTGATGTAGCAGGGGCTCAGGCGCAGGCGGTCGGCCTGCGAGGCCATGATAAAACGCTCATGTGAATTGGTAAAACGGGGCAAATAAACCTGCATAATCTCGGCAAGCTGCATACCTGGACGAAAATCGAAAAAACTCTTCCCTTCATTCAATACGGCAACCCCTTGTAAATGACAACGTTGACAAAGGTCCATCTGCAAATCGCGTGGTAGGTGTCGAGGGTTGGTTATGCTATAATCGGCAAATTTTGAGGTATCAATAATAATCCCTTTCAGTTTTTCTTTAGCATGAATACTGCCTGGCCCGTGGCAACGCTCACATTCAATGCCGCGCGGCATTTCTAAATACTTATTTTCTGAATCTTTTACATGTTTGGGAAAATGATTGTGACAGGTCAGGCATTCGGTCGCAATAATGCGGCTAAATCGACTGTTTGCACCTTTTTCAAAACCTGGTGCCAAATCCCATCTAGCTTCTTGTGTATAATAAGTGATAGGCGCTTGATAAAGATAGCCATTGCGATGAATGAGGTGCGAATTGGTATGATGCCCCGACCCAATAATGTATTCGATGCGCTCCATGCGCTTGTGCACCGTATCTTTCCCATTCAGTCGGTATTCCAACACATACAAGACCGAATCTTTGAAAAAGGGTTTGTAATAATAATCTAAATCCTTGTCATAGACAATTGCGTGTTCATCGAATGTTGCATCGCTGCGCATAGGCGTAGCGAGGTCGAAGGAACGACCCATGCCAGTCTCTTTATAACTATCGTGCACATTTTTGTGGCAACTCATACAAGTTGTCATGCCTACATATTGGGCACTATCTCCCAAATTTCTAAATTTTTCCTTCACCCAAGCATAGTCGGGTTGTTCGGCTCTTTTGCAATAAACCAAAAGCAGTGGTAGTGCAAGCAGTATGAGGCAGATGTATATAAAACGCAAGGTAAGTTGAGTGTTTTAATTTTCAGAAAAACGTCTTTGAAGTTACCACACAAGATAAGCCCTTTTTGGGAATCGTGCAAAAGAATCATTCCTAAGGAACGGCTTAAAAATAATTTGAACAAATTCCTACACTCCTTTTGTTCAAGTTATTTCCAATCCATGCCTGATAAAAATATACGCTTTTTAAATTAACAATAAAAATATGTACTAAGTCATTTTCTTTTACCAAATTTTTTGTCTTTATTTGAAACAAGGTTGCGCCAAATAAGGTGTTTCTTTGCAAATACGCTACTACTCAAAAAAATATTCTATGAACCCATTGAAACCATATCTCGTAGCATTTTTGCTACTGCTGATGTCGGCACAATTCCTGTATCAGGCAGGGTTCATCGTGTATTTTACAGCAAATAAAGCACTTATTATCAAGGAATTTTGTAAAAATAAAGATAAGCCTCAGCTAAAGTGCGATGGTAAATGCCATTTAAAAAAATATGTTCAGGCAAAACTAAAACAGGCGCAACAAGCTCCTGATACAGAAAACACCCCGAGCCTGCCAGACTTTAAAGACTTCAAAAGTTTTAATCCTTACTATATCGCAGACCAAGTCTGCAACTGGGAAGCACCTTCGCTTTTCCCCCACCACGACCTGATTGGCCAACAATTGGGAACTGTTTTTTTCTATCAAGAAAACAAAGGCAGAAAACATAGTGACGCGCTCTTCCACCCTCCGCTAGTATAAAGCTAGCATAGCCAATCTTTTTGGTTCAATGCCCCCAATTTTTGTGGGCAATACTATGCTCCTGCTGCTTTTGGTAGGAAAAATCCATCTACTCAGTCTTTTCTCCTCGTTTATCTATCTTTCAAGAGATAGCTTTACCTATACGTAGTTGTATCGTTCACGACTCTTTTCTGTTGCAATAGTTCGGAATACTACTATTGCAGTATAGGATTATCCAAGCGCAGGCTAAATTTTTATTTACAGTTTGTAAATTATTCATTTAATTTACAGTTGTTTATATATATTTTAAAAAGTTGAAATCATTATTTTAATTAACTCATCATGTCTAAAATCATGTCTAAAATCATGTCTAAAATCGCATTGAGTGTATTTGCACTCGCTGTTCTTTTCTCTGCTACAAGCTGTAAAAAAGACAAAACTTACAACCTCAACTTGAGTGTAACCTACAAAGTAGATACTGAGGCTTTTGCTTATAACCAAGTTTACACAATTGGTGGCGTTGCCGTAAAATTTACCTTGGTTCAAATGTACCTTTCTGGTATTCATGTAGAAGATGACAACATGAACGAAAACCATTATGATAGCAAATATTTGTTAATCAAACCTTCCATTGCAAGTTATGCTTTGGGTGAATTGACTAACAAAGAAATCAATCATGTCCACGAAGTAAAATTCAATGTAGGTATCGACTCTGCCACCAACCACCAAACAACCGACATGTTCAATGCACGTCCAGCTACCGATGTTTTATCTGTACAGAACCCTGCTATGCACTGGAGCTGGAACAGTGGTTATATCTTTTTGAAAGTGGAGGGCTTGGTTGATACAGACGGCGACGGCACTCCCGAAACTGCAACTGAGTTCCACTTGGGTATGGATAGCTACCTACAAGCTGTTGCTTTGACGGCACACAAAGATTTGGAAGAAGGCGAAAATACTGTTAGCCTCAATTTTAATGTTGCTAAATTATTTGATGGAGTTGACCTTGCTACCGAGTACAACACCCATACAATGGACAATATGCCATTGGCTACTAAAGTAAAAGCTAACTTGGCTGCTGCTTTCTCTGCCAACTAAGGAACGGCTTAAAAATAATTTGAACAAATTTCTACACTCCTTTTGTTCAAGTTATTTCCAATCTATTCCTAATTTAAAAGTTTCAACATGGAAGCAGCGCTATAATAGTGCTGCTTTCTTTTCAATAAAAGGTTCTTAGAACATTTTATCTAAATGACTATCGCATACAAATTTCCTATTTTAGCACTACTGCTACTTTTATTTGCTTGCGAAAAAGCGCCGCAGCCTTATATTCTAGACCTTCCGCCTGGAGCGCCTATTCCCGAAATTCCAGCACAGAACGAACTCACAGTAGCAAGAGTGGCATTAGGGAAAAAACTATTTTTCGACCCCATTTTATCAAGAGATTCAAGCATAGCTTGTGCGGCTTGTCATTTTCAAGATAAAGCATTTGCCGATAACCAAATTATCAGTTCAGGTATAGAGGGGCGATTGGGCATGCGAAATCCCCTTCTTTGGCCAACATGATTTATCGCGAACGTTTTTTCTTCGATGGCGCTGTTCCTAGTTTAGAATTGCAGGTGCTTGCGCCTATTGAAGACCATAATGAAATGGATTTTAACAGTTTGGATGTTGTAGAAAGGCTCAAAAGACATCCCGAATATGTAGAACTGATTCGTGACGCATACGACAGCCAACCCGATGTTTATGCCCTCACGAGAGCAATTGCCGCCTTCGAACGTACCCTCATCAGTGGCTATTCTCGTTATGACCGCTATTTTTATCAAGGCGATTTAAACGCGCTGACTACCGAGGAGCAACGTGGTAGGGCTTTATTTTTTAGCAATAGAACACAATGTGGAACTTGCCATAGTGGGTTTAATTTTAGTAATGAAGATTTTATTAATATACGTCAATATAGCGATTATAGCGCCGACGCAGGCCGCCGACGGGTGACTACACTTGATTCTGATATTGGAAAATTTAAAGTTCCTTCGCTGCGCAATATAGAGAACGCAGCACATTTACATACACTATCATCTACACTAAAAAACCACCAAAAATGTGTGCATGAGGATAAAAGTAGTCTATTTTTATCAACCCAATGGGTAAAAAATATTGAATGGTACATGTAAAAATAAGACTTGCGAGAATAAAAAGATAAGGCATATTTTATTTTTTAATGTGAAAAAATTATTTTATAAATCAACTTGCTTGTCTTTTTTTCTACTAAATTTATTCAAACAAGGCACCAAAAAATCAGCAGATTCATAATCTCCAACCGTAAAATATTGAAAGTCCACCGTTATCATATTTTTTTTACCATCAGACCATGTTTTATCTATCCAAAGTTCGACTCTGTAACCTACGGTATTTTTGATAGGCTTGTGTAATGTTTGTGTAATATTAACGCCGCCAAAACGTACTATATTTGTTTTTTGTATTTTTGTAATGGCACTTTCGCCAGCACTGCGAAAATCTTTGGTAAGGATTTTTACATTTGTAAACCAAGGAAAGGGGTAGTTTTTCTTTTCAATAAATTCTTGGTTGAGAGTGGTTTTTATGTAATTGAAAAGCCCACAAATACCCCAATAAAAGACAAAAAAGGCTAAAATTCCCTGCCAAAACATCTGATTACTAAAAAATCCATACATACCCCAAAAGCCAACGAGCAAGGTGAAAATATGCAAAGGAAACCGAATCCATTTGCGTTTGAGTATAATTTATTTTTCTGTTTCTTTGAAACTGAAAAAACCATAGAAATAATGTGTTTCCATATTTTTTATAGATTTATTTTTTTTGTTCGTGTTTTGCAATCCAAGCGGGATTTTGTTCACCAAAATGATAGGCTTCTCGTGTTAGATATTTAGGAATACCGTCTTCGTCATAATTGGCACCTTCTCTTTTATCATTTTTTCTTTCTACTTTTTTGGCTGTTTCTTCTGTTTAGATTGGGTCTTTAGGGTGTTTTTTCTCCCATTCAGGATTTATATCACCCATATATACATCATGGACAGTCAAGTATTTCGGTACTCCGTTCTCATCATACTCATATCCACCGTTCTAACTTTCTGTAGTGATAATTTTGGCCGTATTTTGATTTTATTTTCGTTTTTCTTCCTGTTTTTCTTCATATTCTTTTGCTCTTTGTTCAAGTTCTGTTAAAGGTTGCGTTTTTTTCCATTCATAATAACCTTCAGGTTTTATGGGAGGATTTCCCCACATATATCTGGCGTGAGCTTCGCCACCACTATAGAAAGCATCTTGCCATAGTGTCAAATCTTGTTGATAGTCTTCAAATTCTGTAGGTTTCATTTTGTACTAATTTTTAAACTACAATTAAAAAATTTGGTTCATCACAGATTTTTTTAAAATATAAAAAACTATAATATGTTAGATAATCAAACCATAACTATTTTACTTTCATTGCCTTACACAATAGTTAGGTAAAAAAATGAATAAAAAAAGGTAAAACCTTACTTTTGGGTTTCCACATCAAAACTAACGATTTTACCTTATGAAAGTGGTTCTTTGACAAATCTTGTGGATTAGCTGGTAGCATACAAATTCGAAGTCTCGTATGTTCAAAATTTGGGAGTCCAAAAGAAATACGTTTAAAGTACCTCACGTAGTTATTTAATCCCTCTGTTGCTACTTGTACTTGCATTAATAAAACAGGACACAAAAAAGCTAATAATAGGTAATTTTTTAAGCGCGTGGGTATATTATTTATTGATGTTATCTAATTTATTGATATTGTACTACTTAATTTAGTAAAAAAAAAGCATAAACTACTAATTATAAATAGTTTATGCTTTTTATTTTTGGGGCTTATGCAGCTCTATCTTTGCCAAGTATGTTTAGTTTTCGGCAATAGTTTTTCGGCGTTTGCGTGCTCTGAAGCGGGAAACGCCTTATCAGTAAATAGAAATTTCAGTGCTGTCAGCTTGCTAATTTCTTTGGGCAAAGTCTTCAGCTCTGGATTCCAATCCACATTGAGCATGGTCAAATTACTAAGCGCGCCGATGTCTGCTGGGAGCTTTTTGATATTACAGTATTGCAAATTAAGGTTAGTCAACTGCGTCAAATTTTTAAATTTAGCAATTTCTGCATTCACATCTGCAAAAGCGTTTCCGCTGAGATTCAGGGTTGTAATTTGCGTCATCAAGTTGATTTCGGCGGGCAATGTTACAGGCGTTTTGCTAAAAACACCTTGTTGGGAGCTGATGTCAAAATCTTGCAAAGTCTTGATTTTTGAAGCTACAGTGCAGGCTTGGCCGTAGTTCATGGCTGGGTTGCTCCGAATTTCGAGCGTTTTGAGGGCTTCAAATTGGCTATAACTTTCGGGCAGTGCCGTAATCATATTTTCGGGTGCGGCGAGATAGTAAAGTTTGGGCAACTTGCTCAACTCGGCAGGCAGCGCGGTCAGCTTGTTTTTGTGTAGCAACAGACGCTCAAGATTGGGTAGTTCGCTAATAGAAGCGGGAATGCTTGGCAGTTGGTTGAACATAAAGCCCAATTCTTTGAGGTTTTTGAGCTTAGAAATCTCGGCTGGTACGCTGGCAATTTTATTGGAATTGAGGTTCAAGTACGTCATATTCGGCATATCCAAAATCACTTTTGGAAACTCTGTGAGGTCACAGCTCACCATTTCGAGCGTTTTCATGCTTTTGAGGGCAGAAAATTCGGCGGGCAAAGTTACTTTCACGCTGCTCACTTTGAGCGTGTGTAGTTGTGAGAGCTTGCCGATTTCTTTTGGCAATTCTTTTACGTCTGGGTTGCCGCCGATTTCCAAAATCTGAAGGTTAGCCAGCTTGCCCAATTCCGCAGGAAACGACTTGAGTTTGCAACCTGAGAGACGCAGCGACTGCAATTTCGTCAGCTTAAAAATGTCCATCGACAAGCCAGCCGAGAGATCCTTACCCGTCAAATTCAGCCGATAAACCTTGTCGTTTGGCTCTTTCAGCGCGTCTTCGAGCGAGGTAAATTCTTTTTGGGCGTACAAATCTTTGTCAGACAGCATATCAGCAGGCTTCGGCACTTCTACCGTCGTGTTGTCCGTAGCGTCTGGCCCCTTGCCTTTACAGCCGACAAACATCAGGCTAGAAAAAGGAAGGAGTGTAAAAAGTAGCAACAAATTTGCTTTTTTCATTTCGTCAATAATTTTGATTAAAAATGTTGGTTAAATCTTTACTAAACCTAGTCAAAAAAATCCGAACGCCTGCAATTTTATATTTATATTTTCAATAACTGTCATATTTTTCAGTTTATAACTGAAGATTTGGGGGCTGCGCTTACGCGGGTATCACTTTTATCTTACTTTTTTCTCGAGACAAAAAAAGTAAGCTAAAAAAAACACTTTTTCGAAAAAAACTCCCCCAAGCTGTTACAACATAGTATTTTTAATAAATAAAAATAGCCCCAAAACCGATTGATTCAGTTTTGAGGCTATTTTTGTTCACCTTGGATTATCGAAATCAATAATTTGAGCCTATCTCAAGAGCGTTATATTTCCACGTTTTACCGTAGGTTCAGCATCGTTGAGGAATTGCCAGCTGATGACGTATATATACACCTCGCGTGGTTGCTCTGCACCCTTATAAGTACCGTCCCAAGCACCTTCGGTAGCATTGTCATAAATCAATTGACCCCAGCGGTTATAAACTTTAAATTCCCTGAGCCAAATTTTATTCAAATTTACTACTTGGAAAATATTGTTTGTTGCATCACCATTTGGTGAAAACGCAGTTGGAATTTTAGGGTCAGTAACTTCAGCCACCACATTTACACGCAATGTTGCCGTATCAATACAACCCAATTGACTAGTAGCAGTGAGCAAGAACAGATAGAAACCATCGTCGCTAGGTTCTGCATTAGTACTAAAATTATTAGGCGTTGTCAAATTGGCTACGCTTGGTCCAGTTACAGTCCAATTGTACGTCACCCCTTGTGCCGTTTGGTCAGTGCCAGCATTCATCGTGAAAGGTTCGCCCCAAGCCACCGTTGTATCGGTTGCCATTGTAGGCATCACAGCTGGATTGATATTCAAATTCAAGTCAATCAAAATGATAGCAGAGTCAATTGTAGCACAAGCACCCGTTGTTTGATAATAAACAGTATAAGTGCCCGCCGATAAGCCCGATGGGTCGAAAGTACCGTTGATACTGTCAGTAACACCCAAACCAGACCAAACGCCACCGCTAACG
>Ga0163144_10021589_pt1 | contig 12789 bp, 11 predicted proteins | sample OliLak19BULKMAT1_FD_123175 | JGI IMG/M metagenome (GOLD analysis project Ga0163144, IMG submission 123175) | Freshwater microbial mat bacterial communities from Lake Vanda, McMurdo Dry Valleys, Antarctica - Oligotrophic Lake LV.19.BULKMAT1 | ecosystem: Environmental > Aquatic > Freshwater >...
ATTTAAACAGTTCCGGGCTGGATGCAGCAATAGATGATGGAGAAAATTTTGAAAAGGTGAGCATGTTAAATTTCGATTCAAACCTTGGTATCTTTTACAAATACAATAATTTCTTCGCCAAGTTCAATCCTTTTATAGGGCTAGCTGTTTACCACTTAAATACACCCAACCAAAGCGTAACGGGGATGTCCAGCAGAACTCCTATGCGTTTCAATGTAAATGCAGGCTCTGATATTTACATTCTGGATGATCAGGTTAAACTCAGGCCTTCTGCGTTATACATGTATCAGGGAAAGGCACAAGAGCTGAACATGCAGCTATTAATTTTCTACAAGGTAAAAAATACCGAATACGAATTAATTGGCGGAACGGCATACCGCATGAAAGAATCCGTAATAGTACACTTGGGAATAAAACAAGGACAAAGCACCTTCAGAATGAGCTATGATATTGTTACTAGTTCACTGCAAGCCTATAGCGGAAAACGCGGTGCTGTTGAGCTGGGGGTTATTTACTCCGGGAATAAAAAGGAAAAGTAACCGGCTACAAGAAATATTTAAGGCTTCGACAAAAAAAGCTATGCTGCCTTTAGCCTGATAATTTCTACCTCAGCTCCGTTTTTAACTGCCTTATTGCCTGCTTCTAACACTTTTTCAGTAGTGGCTTCATCTAAATAATAAGCACTGCACACAGGGCATACCATAGCGGGTACTTCTTTGATAATTATAGTGCTGTTCTCCTTATCAAAAGAGACGGTTACTTTTCCTTTTTCAGGAATACCGTGTTTGCAATCGAGGCATTTCATTTTATACTTTTTTTCTTGTTTTAAAATCTGACTCAAAGGTAGTGAAATCAGGAATATAAACTGTAACGATTATTTTTTGGGTTTCGCTGATATTCTCAGCCACCACAACGTGAATAGGCCTCTGATCTATAAATTTGAACATTAAATAACTGGGATAAGGTGATCGTCTTTGTATTGCTCAATTATTTCCCCTTGCTCAATAACTTCTAACAATGCTTCTCTTGATATGCCACGCTCAAACATTCTGAAGATGGCATGGTCTTTAAAAATAATAATGGATTTAGGATTCACTAAGCAAACTTACTAAACATATTTACATGTTGATCATAACCGCGGACTCCGGACTCGGTATTACTAAATAAATTGAGAGAATTAAAATTTACAATGTGCTGGGAGAAAGAATTTACCAATCCGCTGCTTTACCGGCTCATGCTGCTATTGATCTTTCCGCGCAGCCCAAAGGAATCTATTTTATGGAGGTGATGAGTGAAGGTAACAGGCAAACGAAGAAAATAATCTTAGAATAAATCAGCAGGATCCCGGGGCGGAGACTGTTTTCACTTATGCTGTTAGTGACAGTTCATTCTGTTTACTGCAATTCTTTCAGCTTTTCTTTCAAAATCGAAAGCAGCAGGTCCACTTGTTTTAAATGCGTACGGAACGCAAGGCAGGCAAACCGCAACGTATATTTTCCGTCTATTAAAGTAGAAGAAATAAATATTCTTCCGTCCTCCACTACAGCCTCCAACAACTTTTTATTAAAAGAATTGGTGTATTCCTCCCCTATTAAAAGAGTTTCATTCCTATTTCCTTCTGCTTTGGGAGAAGGTGTCCGAAGGATGGATGAGGCAGAGAAGGGTTGAGGGTGAGGTGGAATCCAGCGGTATGTAACCACAGAAAGCTGCGGCTCCTCCCCTACTTCAAAACCCAACTTTTGAACTTCCGTATAAAAATATTTGGCCAGCAAAAGTTTTTCCTCCAAGCAGGCGCGGAACGGCTTAATCCCCAGAAGCTTCAAAGGCAGCCATAAGCGCAATCCCCTAAAATGCTTGGTTAGTTCCGGAGAAAGATCAGCCGGGGAATCCTCATCGGCACCCAATAATGCATCTTGCAGGTATTGAGCCTGGTAATAATGTGATTCGCGCAGCTTATTTGCATCGCGTACCAATATTACACCCAACCCATATGGCAGAAATAATCCTTTATGCGGATCGATCACCAGGGAATCTGCCAGCTCAATCCCTTTCAGTTTCTTTTTGCCTTCTTTAGTTAAGATAAAAAAACCACCATAGGCTCCGTCAATATGATACCATAGCTTATTTTTTTTCGCAATTTCTCCAATGTCTTCCAAAGGATCAATGGCTCCCACATCCGTGGTGCCTGCAGAAGCGATCACCAGAAAAGGATTCAGATTATTCTTTTTATCCGCTGCAAGTAGTTTCTCAAGTGCATTCACATCCATTTTATATTGGGCATCCATCGGCACATGGCGCATGATACATTCTTTAAGTCCCGCTATGCGTATTGCCTTATCCACAGAATGATGGACTTGCTTTGTGAGGTAAATGACGCTTTTGGTAATATTGACTGAAGAAATATTTTTTGCATCCCGCGCAGTCACAATCCCCATCAGATTAGCAAGCGAACCACCCGAAGTCAAATTGCCCGCAGCAATTTTTGGAAAGCCCACTAAGCCCGCCATCCATTTGATGAGCATATTTTCCATGCGTACCGCCCCCGGACTGGCATAGAATACGCCTGCATAACGATTAAAAATATCTGCCAGGTAATCTCCCAAAGCAGAATAATAAATTCCACCTCCTGGAATGTAGGCAAGATGTCCGCCCGAAGCAGGATTCAGCCCCGGATGATCCACATTCTTTGCCAGCAGCTTAATGGCCTTGCCTATTCCAATTGGCTTTTCTTCAATGGCCGAACTTAATAAGCCTTTTCCTTTGCCCTTTGTAACGTTATACGCATTTATTTTTTCTATGTTATCCAGAAATTTTTCACTGTACCGGATCACTTTCTTCCGTACATCTTTTCTTTGGGAGGAAGCCGGCTCCAGAAGCCTGGATATTTTTTCAAGTTCTTTAAGGCGCTTTATCATGGGTATTGTTAATTTACTGTAGATATATTCAAAACAGCTTTGTGAAACTTTGTGTTTTGGTGCCTTTGTGGCAAAAATTCAGCCACTAAGACACGAAAGCTCTGAGAAACACCAAGAGTTCTATATTTTCTTAACAATACCTTGTCATGGTACTGTGCTATAAGTTGTATAAATTTAAATACTTTTAGGGTTGTACGAATAGCGAATAGGAATGAATATTCGAATTAATACGTGGCTGTTTTTTGTTAATTCGTTTTCCTACGTGATTCCTACCACTTATCGAATGTGACAAAATTATTCCCTTTATTCGCCCTAATTCACGAATATTGCCACATCAATCAAAAACTCAATTTATGAATCATAAAAAAGGACTAAATGCAATAATAGTGCTTGCACTTTCTTGCGCCTGCTTACTCTTGAATAGCTGTATGCAATCCTCTGATTCACTGTTAAGCCGGGTAAAAATCAATGTTCCCTTTGAAGATTCCGTACTGAACTTTGCAAAAGTAGAAATTGAAAAGTTTCTCGGAGAAGCTGAAACAAACTCAAAAGCAGATCAAAATAACTGGATCATAAATTTTGTTGTGGATACCAATATGGCTTCCTATTCTTTCAGTGTAAATTCTCAAACCAAAGGAAACAAACAAGTAGTGGATTTATCCGGGTCTAATTCTACTTGTGTGCTGCATGCTGCATACACCATGCTGGAAAAAGCCGGATACCAGTTTGAAATTTCAGGCCCTGCATTTCCACATGAGCTGCAAATGAAAAACCTTATTAATTGGTCAGAGACCGTGCGTCCTGTGGTTTTAAAACGAGGCATCCGTCAGCATATAAATTTTCCTATGGATATCTCCAGCTATGCTCAGGAAGAAGCAAAGGAATATATACACAACCTTGCCCGTTTGAGATTCAACAGCATTGTCTTTCATAGCTACCCCAATCAATGGGTGGAAGGCCCGCAGGCCGGAACAAACAAATTTGCAGGTGCTTATTTTTATGGACAGCGGCATGATATCCCTCAGGATACGCTCGTTTCAAATCATATCCGCAATAAAAAAACATATTGCATACCTGAAATTGAGGCGTACATAGATCAGCCGGAAGAATGCAGCAAAAGATCAGTAGAATGGTTAAATGCTGTGAGGGCGGAATGTAAGAAAGCAGGAATGTTCATTCAGTTCTCATTTGAGCCCCGGGACACTGCTTTAAATGTCACCGGCACATTGAATACCTGCGAGGCTATCCTGAAATCATACCCTCTTATTGATAACCTGGAAATCATATCCCAGGAAACAGGCAAGTGGAGCGGACAAAATGCTACTGCAAAAGAAATTCAGGCAATAGTGGAAAAACATTTTGACAAAAACATTTTTTCAGAAAATTCCTCTATAAGTAATTTTCAAAACAGCGCAGATCCTTCGCTGGTTTCATCAAACAAGCAGGCCTTTGTTGACAGAGATTATTTGCGCCTTCTTGCTGAGCTTGGGCACAATGTAAAAGCCACAAAAGAATTACTTGCGCAAAAAAAGCATGAAGGCCTTAAAATAAATCTTGGTGTTTATTGTGTGGTACCGGAATATCTGAAAGCATGCCTTTAAATTATGGACAAATATGTTCCAAAAGAAATAGAATATTCAATTCTGCCGGGGCACAGTGCACAGCGGGTGGTAAATTACATGCGTAAAATTGATGTGGACAAAAAAGTATGGGATCGTAGCATGATGTACAGCTGGATTGAATTTGACGGACTCATGTACGTTCAGCAAAATGGCCTTACCGGAATAAAAGAATTGATAGAAGACGGGCAAAAATTAATGGGAGCACGTCCGCTTCCCGGTATCTGTTTCAACCATTGGAGGACAGCAGAGAACAGAACAACGGCACGGTATGCTTCATTAGTTACCTTGTACGGGCCTGTACAAGAAGAAGCTTTTTATCAGCAATATGCGTCTAACCTGGAAATTGGTTCAATCAATAATTATATAAGCGCCATGAAAACCCTGAATGAGGCTGATTGGCGAATGACCAATAAGCTGCCCAATCTTGGATTTTGTTTTGTGGGATGCTGGGTGGATAACAATGATAAAAAGGGTACCGGTGGCCTGGGATATTTTGGTGCATGGAAACATGATACGATCCTGGCGGTAAACAAACAACTTGAGCAGGTGCGCAGCTATTTGCAGAAATGTGCTTTGGAAACAACTTCTGAGAATGGAAAAGAATATTTAAGCTTTTTGGATAACAGGATGCGTGCTTCCATTATCTATTTGAAAGCCATTGCAAAAACCACGGAGCTACAAGCATTATTCAAAGACCGCGAGGTGGATACATTCACAGAAAAAGAGAAGGAGGACATTGTAAAAACATGCGATGAAGCTCTTGTCTTGACGAATCAATACATCTCCACCCATACGGAACAAATGCCTGACCGGGGCTGCGAAGGGACTTTGGTTAGTTTCTATTACACACCTCCCAGCGTAATAAAAACCATACGGCAAAAATTCGGCAATGTATCTGCCGACAAAGCTCCTGAAATTTCAAAAAGTACAGATGCTCCTCCTGCACCTATTCATTTTTAGGTATTGTTAATGAAGTATAGAAAAATAGGAATTGGGCATGTTGAGCAAAGCGGAACATCTATGGTTTTCAGATTCTTCTGACCTACGGTTGCTCCGCAGGAGTGCATTTTGTCCTACACCCCATTTTAAAATGACAATTCAATGACCGTTATTTTTTCTTAAATTTATTCTTTCGCACCATGAGTTTAAAAAATGACCTGATACTACGCGCAGCCCGCGGAGAAAAAACCGAGCGCACCCCTGTATGGCTGATGCGTCAGGCCGGACGCATTCTTCCTGAATACCGAAAAGTGCGGGAAAAGGCCGGAGATTTTATAACCCTGGTGAAAACCCCTGAGCTTGCTGCAGAAGTAACTGTGCAACCCGTAAATATCCTGGGAGTGGATGCTGCAATAATATTTTCAGATATACTGGTGATCCCTGAAGCAATGGGGCTTCCCTATAAAATGATTGAGGCCAAAGGCCCCTATTTTGAAAAAACAGTAAAGACATTGAAGGATGTGGAGCAATTACGCATAGCAGCTGCCGAGGACCTGAAATATGTAACAGATGCCATCCGGATCACAAAAAAAGAATTGAACGGAAGCGTTCCTTTAATTGGATTTGCCGGAGCTCCCTGGACCCTCTTTGCCTACATGATTGAAGGAAGCGGCAGTAAAACATTTTCCCAGGCTAAAAAGATGCTTTATACACATCCTGCCCTATCTCATGCCCTTCTACAAAAAATAACTGATAGCACCATCAATTACCTGAAGGCACAGGTTGCGGCAGGTGCTGATATGATACAGATCTTTGACAGCTGGGCTGGAGTTTTGGCTCCTGAATATTACAATGAATTTTCTTTAAAATATATCTCACGTATCTGCAATGCAATAACCGAAGTCCCCAAAATAGTTTTTGCAAAAGATGCATTCTTTGCGCGCAAAGCCCTTAGTACTATAGATTGCAATGTGATCGGATTAGACTGGACGATGGATATTGCAGAATCCCGCACCTTGATTGGCCCGGGCAAAACATTGCAGGGAAACACAGACCCTTGCCTCCTTTATTCCGACCTCTCCACTATTAAAAAGGAAACCGAAAAAATGTTGCGTGCATTTGGGCCAAGGCGCCATATTGCAAACCTGGGGCATGGCCTTTACCCGGATACGGAAAAAGCAAAAGTTAGATTCTTTGTTGATACAATAAAAGAATTTCGATTTACCGCAGAATGACACGCAGGTACTTGTCCTTATCCACTGTAACGGCATTCCTGTATACTACTGCCTTTACTCAAAATCTTATTCCCAACCCGGGATTTGAAAACCATGACAATTGCCTTGGGTTCAACACCGTGGTGCAGGAATGGAAAATGCCTGGCGGAAAATTTTATCATTACCTGTCTGATTGTCCGGTGGGCAAAGCACAATATAGCGGAGAAGAGAATAATAAGCCCTACGAAGGAAAATCTTTTGCCGGAGTTTGCCTGCATTCAAGAGAAGCCGGGGAATATATCATGGTAAAGCTCAATGAGCCCTTAAAGAACAACGAAGAGTATTTTTTTTCAGGACATATATTATTAGCGGCTGAAAAACAAGACAACTACAAAAATTTCACACACATAGAGATTGCTTTTACAGATAAAGAATATTCTGTATTAAATCCTTCGTACATATCCTATGACCCGCAATTAAATATTCCAGTATCATTTGAAAATAAAGAAAAAGAATGGCTGCCTGTTTCAGGGCGATTTATGGCGAAAGGGAGTGAGACTTACATGGTCATAGGAGATTTCACAGCTACGCCTGTTGCCCATGAATTAAGCGAATACATGTCTTTATCTGCTGATGAAAGGGAAAAATATCTAAAAAAACACAAGAACCTGGAAGCAGCAATGAATGAAATGAATGCAGAGTTGTCTAAAAATTCAAAGCCCTATAATATCCGTTGTTACTTGGATGAGCTATCTCTTATCCCGGCTTCGGAAATAAAAACAACTCCCCTGCCCCAATCTGTTGCGAAAATTGAGGCCTTTAAACCAATTATAATTGAAAATATTTTTTTTGAGACCGGAAAATCAACCTTGCTCCCTTCTTCATACAAAGCGCTTGACAGTTTAGCGGATTGGTTAAAAATAAATCCCTCAGTAGAAATTCAAATAACCGGGCATACGGATAATGTAGGGGATGAAAAAGAAAACAATATACTGTCGTCCGACAGGGCTACTTCTGTAAAGACTTACCTGCTTGCAAAAAGTGCCACAAATGCAATCAATACTAACGGGCTTGGAAGCACAAAACCAATAGCGGGAAACGAAACAGATACGGGAAGAAGCAAAAACCGAAGGGTTGAATTTACTATTACAAAGCAATAGGCCTATTTTTCCTTCCTGTGCTTCAATACTTTTGCTTCCACATAAAATATAATTTCTTCAGCAATATTTTTAGCCTGATCTCCTACCCGTTCTAATTTACGGATAGTAGAGAGTATATATAATGCCTGCTCCAACTTATCCGGATTTTTTCGAATGAAATCTGCAATGACAGTATTAGCTTTTAAATTAATATCATCCAAAATTTCATCTTTCTTGAATACACTGCGTGCGAGCGCGGTATCTTCCTTTTCAAAAGCAACAAGCACTTCGGACATCATGGAAGTTGCTTCATCAAACATTCTTACCACCTGGGCCAGCTCCAATAAATTCTTATCAAAGGCAGAATCTGTGAACACAATAAATTTTCCGATCCCTTCTGCAATATCTCCCGTACGTTCCAGATTATTATTCATTTTCAGGACTGCAAGTACAAAACGAAGATCAACAGCTACGGGATTATACAAGGCGAAAATATTTTCACAATCACGGTCTATTTTCAGCTCATATGCATTTACGCGCTTCTCGTTTAAAACCACTTCCCGTGCCAGGTCTTTATCATAACGTATCAAGGCATCGTGGGTTTTATTCAGCTGAGTAATCACCAGGTTCCATACAGAGATGATTTCTCCTTTTAAAAGCTGAAGCTCGGTATCTAAATGTGTCATGGATTAAAATATTAATTCGTTTTAGTGTTTCGATGTAACATGCTAATAAAACATCCCATACTAATGATGCAAATAAGCAGCCGTTTGTATTATTAGTATTCGTTTTATTAGTATCTATTTGTATATTGGAATTGTATTATTGGCATCATTTGTATTATTGTGTTTATCCGAACCGTCCTGTGATATAATTTTCCGTACGTGGATTTTTGGGGTTTGTAAAAATTATTTTAGTGTCATCGTATTCGATCAGTTCTCCCAGGTAAAAAAATCCGGTTCTGTCACTTACCCGTCCGGCCTGCTGCATATTATGCGTTACAATAACAATCGTGTAATTCTTCTTTAGGTCATGTATCAGTTCTTCGATCTTGGCGGTTGAAATAGGATCAAGCGCAGATGCAGGCTCATCCATTAGAATGATGGAAGGTTCTATCGCAAGCGTACGTGCAATACACAAACGCTGCTGCTGCCCTCCGGAAAGTTCAAATGCCGATTTTTTGAGCTTGTCCTTTACTTCCTCCCATAATGCAGCCTGCTTAAGAGATTGCTCCACCTTTTCTTCCACATATTTTTTTTCGTCTAGGCCATTTACACGCAGGCCATAAGCCACATTTTCAAAAATACTTTTAGGAAAGGGGTTCGGCTTTTGAAATACCATGCCTACTTTTTTTCTCAGCTCATCCACATCGGTGCGTTTTTCGTAGATATCCGCCCCATCTACCAATACAGATCCTGTGATCTTTACATTGTCTATCAAATCATTCATTCGGTTAAAAAGACGCAGATACGTTGATTTTCCGCAGCCGGAAGGCCCGATAAAAGCGGTAACTGTATTTGGTTGTATGGATATAGTAACTCCTTTAAGCGCATGGAACTCTCCATAATACAGATCCACTTTATGTGTTTCAATTTTGGGCATATCAATTCATTTTAACTTTATTACTAAAATATCTTCGCAAGCCGTTCGCAAGCAGATTTACCAAAAGTACTATCAGGATCAGCACAAGTGCGGTTCCATACGCCATACGCCTGGATTCTTCAATGTTGGTACCGCTTGTAGTAATTACATACAAATGATATGGCAATGCCATTACCTGGTCGTATATGCTGGTGGGAAGCTTAGGAAGAAAATAAGCAGCTACCGTGAAAAGTATAGGAGCTGTTTCACCCGAAACCCTACCGATAGAAAGAATAAGGCCTGTTAAAATATTAGGAAGAGAAATAGGCAGCACTACCCTGCGGATAGTTTGCAGTTTAGTGGCCCCCAGCGCATAGCTTCCATGGCGGAAATTATTATCCACCGACTTTAAGGATTCTTCGGTGGTGCGGATCACAACGGGCAAAGCCAGTAATCCCAAAGTAAGTGAACCTGCAAGAATGGAATCTCCAAACTCCAGCGTATTTACAAACAGGCTCATACCGAACAAACCAAATACTATTGAAGGAATACCGGCAAGATTATTAGTCATTAATTTCATGAATCTTTTTACGATGCCATCTTTTGCATATTCATTGATATAAATTCCGGAAAGTACCCCTATAGGAAAAGCAAATATCATGCTTCCAAGAACGAGAAGCAAAGTACCAATAATAGCAGGATATATTCCTCCTTTTGTCATTCCATCTTCGGGCATGGCGGTAAGAAATTCCCAGCTTAGGGCGGATGCACCACGTACCGCAATGAATGCAAGGATGACGAACAGGATCACTACAATTAAAAAACTGATGAGCCGGAAAATATTGAACGCAACGGATTGCTTCAATTTTTTAACACGATTTACAGTAGGTGAAGGCTTCATTAACTATGCTTATTAAGTTTTCCTTTTGATGAAATATATTCAACCATTAAATTAATTACAAGCGTAATGACAAATAATATACAGCCCAACATGAACAAAGACTGGTAATGCAATCCTCCCTGAGGAGCTTCTCCAAGTTCTGCAGCAATGGTTGCAGGAATGGTGCGGACGGGTTCCAAGATGCTGTGAGGGATAACAGCAGCATTTCCGGTTACCATAAGCACTGCCATAGTTTCTCCGATAGCACGTCCTACTCCCAGGATTGTGCCGGCAGTAATTCCGGAGATAGAATAAGGAATGATCACCCGCACTATCGTTTGCCAGTGGGTGGCCCCCAGCGCCAGGCTGGCTTCTTTCATAGCACGGGGGGTGGTGCGGATAGCATCTTCAGAGACTGTAATAATAGTAGGAAGAGCCATAATACCTAACACCACACTTCCTGCCAATGCAGTTTCGCCCACAGGAAGGTCAAATAATTTTTGAATTTCCGGCACGATCACTATCAAACCAAAAAAACCGTATACCACAGATGGAATACCCGCCAGCAATTCGATGAGCGGCTTGAGTACTCTGCGGATTTTCTCATTTGCAATTTCAGCCATGTAAATTGCAGCTGCTAATCCAAGGGGAAGAGCAAGAATAATAGCAAAGAAACTTACCCAGATAGTTCCAAGGATTATGGGAAGAGTGCCGAATACTGCAGCAGGTTGGGCAGTAGGATACCATTCTTCTCCCCAAAAAAATTCTTTCATACTAATATTATCAAAAGCAAGTACCTCCCCTTTAAAATCTGCTTTTACATTGCTTTCAAGAAGGAAAGCAACTATATTGGGAATACTATCCACTAACTGACTTACACGCTCGGGAACAAACTGAAGTTCATCACCCAGCTGTTCGGAGGTAAAATAGGTCTCTAGGGCATTGATAGTAAAAAGAATAATGGTATCATTATTTCCTCCTACTTGACTCCAATTGGTGATCTCCTGATCATAAATATGTTTGACCTGTACAGCCGATAATTTTTTTACGGGGTTAGCCTTATTTACTGCCAACACGGTTCCATGTTCTACCGGAGATTTACCAAACAACCCGAACCCCTCGCGAAATAAGAAAATTATGATCAGCAGTACGGTAATACTGGTAATGGAACTGCTCAGCATGAGCACTCCTTCAATGATCTTTTCAATTACCTTTTTGATAAACTTCCTATTCATCACTTAACAATAATTTAACATTTGTTAAATCAAAATAAATCATCCCGATGAGTAAGATCGGGACGATTTCTGTGCAATCAAATTTATCCAAAAATAAATTACACCATAATATTATGGCCTAATTTATTATGAGGAATAGTATTATTTCAAAGGAACATATCCTACTTCACCTACAATTTTCTGCCCTTCGTCAGAAAGTATATAATCAACAAAAGGTTTAACAAGCTTTTCTGTGGTAGACAAATAATAGTAAAACAAAGGACGTGTAATAGGATATGTTTTATTTTTTGCGCCTTCGATTGTAGGCTCTACATACGTTTTTCCTTTATCATAAGATACTTTCAAGGCTTTAACCGTTTTTTCCATATAAGCGAATCCCACATAGCCAATTGCGCCTTTTGTTTGACTAACAGACTGAGTAATAGCGCCTGTAGCAGGCATCAAGAGAACTGCAGCGCCATAATTTTTATTTTTAAGTACGCTTTCTTTGAAAAACTCATAAGTGCCTGAACTGCTTTCACGGGAATAAGCAACAATTTTTTCATCACCACCACCTACATCTTTCCAGTTAATTATTTTTCCCGTAAAGATTCCTTCCAGTTGCTCCCTGGTTAATTGTGAAACTTTATTAGCGGGATTAACAATCACAGAAAGTGCATCGTAACAAATGGTTGTTTCCTTAGGTGATTTTCCTGCATCAATTAATTTTTGTTTTTCAGAGAGCTTTATTTTTCTGGAGGACATTGCAATATCTGTAGTTCCATCAAGCAAGGCAGCAATTCCAACTCCACTGCCACCGCCAATTACTGTTATGCTGGCACTCCTATTTGATTTCATGTAAACTTCTGCTTCTTTTTGTGAAAGAGGAAGCACGGTGTCACTTCCTTTGATCTTAATGTTCATTCCAACAGGCATAAAGGCAAAAAGTCCGCCTGCTATTGCCATTACTGCTAAAATTGATTTTTTCATTTTTATTTTTTTATTACTTAGTGATGATGAATTCGTACAATTTTTTATCTGCTATAAAAGTGCAGGTCTAATATTATCTAATTGTTAACTCAATATTATCTAATTTAAAAATATAGCCCTGGAATAGCCAAAATGAGTGAATTAAGCTTAAACCAAAAGTTCCATTGAACTTTTTGCCCGTAGGGCAGACGATTGAAAATGAAATAGTTACTTGCTATTTCTACGGAAATAAAATCTTTCATTTTCAATGTCTGGGTTAAACCCTGACCATCCAGACGGTACCGTCTGGATTGCG
>Ga0163144_10021590_pt1 | contig 12789 bp, 19 predicted proteins | sample OliLak19BULKMAT1_FD_123175 | JGI IMG/M metagenome (GOLD analysis project Ga0163144, IMG submission 123175) | Freshwater microbial mat bacterial communities from Lake Vanda, McMurdo Dry Valleys, Antarctica - Oligotrophic Lake LV.19.BULKMAT1 | ecosystem: Environmental > Aquatic > Freshwater >...
AACGCAACAAGCGCAGCTATCACGGGGCTTCTATTTGACTTAGCTACTTTTAGAGCAGTAGAAATTGAATATTCAATTTATAGAAAAACAGATTCTCCGATAGAAGTTGCAGCGATGGGCAAGCTAAGACTAGTTGCAAAGCCGGTTGCTAACTCTTGGGATATATTGCCAGGGCTTGAGGAAGGTGACGATTGCGGTATGACTTTCATAGCAGATGTTTCTGTACCTGGCAGCGTTCAGTTAAGATATACCTCCACAAACTTAGCCGGGGCTAGTTATGTTGGAACTTTGAGATATAAAATATTTAGATACATAAGCTAATAGGGGAAATAAAAATGAAAATGAATAAATTAATAATAATACTTTCTGTTTTATTATCTGCGACATTAGTAAACGCGCAGAGCGAAACAAGGCTACCTGCCGATAATGTAACGATTGGAAAACCTACGGGATCCGATCCTCAATTACAATTTAGAGGTACAACTAATAAAATCAGAGCAAATAGAGGCACTGGAAACTTAGAGTTTTCTAATGATGGTTCGTCTTTTTCAAAAATCGGAACAAATGCAAACGTCAACACATATACGACAACGCAAGTTCTAACAGTCGCAAACGATGTAGTTTTATTAGACGCTACGAGTGGCGCATTTACCGTAACACTTCCAACGGCAATTGGAAATACTGGTAAGACTATTAAACTAAGAAGAACCGATAGCACGCTTGCGAATGTAATAACTATTGCTTGCACTGGTGGTCAGACTGTTGGCGGTACTTCAACAAAACCAATGCATACGATTGACGAGATGTACGAAGTTGTTTCAAACGGAACGAATTGGTTAATCACTGGCCGCGAAACTAAAACTCCAGAAGCAGATGCAGGTACTCTTGCAGTTTCTTCTTCTGCAAATTATGTTTTTACAATTCCATCTGCTTCAATAACTTCTGGAACCGTGTATACCGCAAATGGTAATACTTTTTATGTCGGCGCAACGACATCTGCAAGTGTGACTTTAAATTGTTACGGAACAGGGGCACCAGGCGCATCTGGAACTTTAGTTTACGTGTCAGGTCCTACCTCTGGAGATAGAGCTTTTAGCGCGACATCAACAAACGCAGTTGTAAAAGGTACTGCTGTCTATGAAACTTTCAATTGGAGTAGAGACGGACAATACGTTAATTATCGTTGGGATATGAAACTGGGAGCTGGAACTCAAGGTTCAGGAGATTACGGGTTTTTCTTACCTGCGAATTTAGGAATGGATACCGCCAACATGCAAACTAATTTAATTCCTTCGGGGTCCACGGTCACAGGCGGAATTACACACAGTAGCGTTGGAACCAGTCTTTTTTCTTCCTCTGTTGCTGGAACAGCCACATGGTTTGCGGGGCATAGAGATATTATTAGAGCCGCTGTGCCTGGCGTTGGACAATTTGCGGGAGCAAGTGCTGGTAACCTAGGTAATGCACAATCTCATTCGGTGCGGGGTTCCTACAAAGTAGTTGGTTGGGAACCGTAGTTGGAATTAAAAGAGGCGCTAGGCGCTATTGCAGCGGGAATTGTTTTGATGGTGCCCGCTGTAAAATGGCTTATTAAAGATTGGGCAAAAAAAGCGGAAGAGATTGAGGCATTAAAAAAAGTCAATACTACAAACGCGATGGGCCGGCTGGAGGAAGAAGTTAAAAGCTTTAGGGCAACAGTATCAATCATTACTGTAACCATTCATGAGCTAAAAACTTCTTTAGCCGTAAATAAAGCAGAAGTTGCATTATTAAAAGAGCATCTTACAAGTACGATTAAATCCATAGATCAATACTCTAAAGATTTAGATAGTAAAATAGGAACGCAGATAAAGTCAGAAATTATTGAATTAAGTAAAAGAGTTTCGTTAATAAGGAATAAAAAAAATGGCCAGTAAGAAAACATGGGAACAACTAAGATATTTTAAGCCCGAGGGCTTAGATGTGTTTGGAGACAAAGATGCGATTTCTGATAGTCTTTTGCAACATCTTGATGATTTTCGCCATTTTATCTCTGTTCCGGTTTTTGTCACAAGTGGCGTTAGACCAGAGACAGATGGAAAAACGTCTTACCATACTCGAAGTCGAGGTAGCTGCGCAGTTGATGTTGTGTGCCCAGATTTCAGGGGACACCCCGTAGATTTAATTTTTACGGCTATGAGATTCGGATTCACCGGCATTGGGTATTATCCAGACTGGGAATGGCAGGGGGAGAGATGCGGGGGACTTCACTTAGATATGAGACCGTTGGGGATAGATGCGAATGGTACTCCAAATTACGGCCACAGTCTTTGGATGGGCATAAAAGAACATGGTAAACATACACAAAAATACATAAACTTAAGTTACGAGAATTTATTAAAACATTTAAAAAGGGGATAAAATGAGAGGTTCTTTTTTAGTATTACTTTGCGCTACATTTTTAAGTATATCAATTTCAGGATTTTTAGTTCCTGCTTTCGCACAAGAAAAAGATGCGCAGCAAGTGACTCTTCCTGCAAACCAAATTTCACCTATGCCTAATGTAGCATCTAATAAAATCATAGAATCACTTAGTAATTTAGACAATAAAATTCCGCTGGGTTTACCCGCTTGGCTTATGTTGGGGATGACTCTTATAATAGAGCTACTTATGAGATTTATTCCAAGCGCACAGCCAAGATCCGTGCTTCTTTTGGTAGCCTTGGGAATGAATTTATTAGCTTCAATTCTAGTAAAATCTAGCTTTCTACTTGATAAAGTCGCTCAGAAACTAAAAGCGGATAAAAAAGAATAGGTTTTAATTAAATAAGGGCTTTGAAAAATGAGCATTGTAACTAAAAAACCTAGTTTATCAGAACTTCTACAAAGCGGAGCAGCTAGTGGGCAGGTTGCGTCTTGGAATGGTTCCGCTTGGGTTCCGGTTACTCCTTCAGGGGGCGGGCCAGGCGCAACAGACCATACGTTACTAACAAATATTGGAACCAACACTCACGCACAAGTTGATTCGCATATTGCATCTACTGCAAATCCACATACTGTAACAAAAACGCAAGTCGGTTTAGCAAATGTAGATAATACGAGTGACGTAAATAAACCAGTATCAACGGCCACACAAACTGCACTTAATTTAAAACAAGACCTGCTTGACGGAAATCTTGGTTTTAGCTCGGTACTAGGGACCTCTGCATCTGGCGATGTGATAAACATTCCAGGGCTTACAACAAACACTTATAACGGTTTACAACAAAATATAACTTATGAGCCCAACAATCTTGCTGGCGGTTTTTCGATAAACGACACAAATACAAATATTGCTCCACTTCAAAACTCGCCTAACGAATCAGTAAATATTTTATACAGAAATGTTGCGCTTGATAGTAACGGCTCTGGGTTTAATTTTGGAACGAATGGTAACGCAGCTAGAATGCTCGCTTTAAACTTCAATCATGCGGGCACCGGAAACATTGGAGAGATTAACTTTTTAAACAGTAGTTTTAATATCGGCAACGGGGTTGACCCTATTGATGTTAGGGGAATGAGTTATGCGTATGGATTTGGACAATTCAATGCGAACGTAAACATAAATGGTCCATTGCAAGGTTACGGTTTTCAACCAAGCATAGATGCTGCTGCAACGATAGACACAAATACTTATATAACTGCGTTTTATGATACCGCTAATATAGATTGCGAGTCTCCAGGTCACACTTCAGCTAATTTCTCTCCAGACATTGCAGAAATGGCAACAGCGAGAAATTTTACTGGCGTAAATATAAACCCAAACATTCCAGTTTTAAACGGAAACGCTGGCGTAATAGGCGTTAATATTTCCGGTCAATTCGGGGCATTTAATTCAGGCGGCTATTACCAAGGCGTAAATATAAACCCAAACATTCCGTCAGCGCAGTACGCAGCTGGAATAAATGTCTCGATGGATAACGTCACAGCTTATCCAGGCGTACAAGCAAGCCTTGTTTTTCAAGATTTAACATTAACATTTAATGATCCTGGAAATTTTAACGATTCATTCACATTAGAATATACTTCTGGTGCTACTGCTGGAGCAGAAGTTGTTTCAATAGTTGGTTTTGCAATTCAAGTTCAAATTGAAAGCGGAGTTTCAACAGCTACTCAAGTAAGAACTGCGATGCAATCAAACTTCGGATTCAATGACGCAGTCGTTGTTGTAATTTCTGGTGTTGGAAGTACCGCGCAAGTTACTGCTGGGCCTACAAATTTTTCTGGTGGCATAAACGCTGGAAGAGTACTTGCAGCGTTTCTAGACGGTGACGTTGAGATTACGGGTGGATTAAGTTTCTCAGGCGCACTAGGGGTTGGGCGAATAAGCGCATTTGACTCTGCTCCGCTTATTAATAGCGGTGGCACACCGTCCTCAATACATAGTTTAATTTCTTCTGCAACAGTAGCGGCAAACGTAACACTAGCAAGTGCTGATACGATTGGCGTAAACACAGCGATGCTTTTAAACATTGGGGACAATGCGACTGTCACGACAGATTTTTTAGGTATAGCAGCGATGGCTTCTCCACTCGTGATAACGATGGGTTCGGGGTCCACTTTAGACCGCGTTGCTGGTGCAGCTTTTGTTTTTAGTTTAGATGCTGCGAGTACCGGAGGCACAATAGCAACAGTAGATTTGTGCAGGGCCTTAGCTCTTCCAAACGGAGTAACAGCGGTGACAAAGTTACGCGGTTACACGATGGATTTACCGTTCGGAGACCCTGGCACTACAACCTGGGGATTTTATGAGTCTCCAGGCGTGAACAATTATTTCCAAGGAAATTTATTAATTGGTGGTACTGCTGGGAGTGACGACACTGTTACAAACGCAAGTGTTGCTTTAGAAATTAAATCTACAACAAAGGCGTTTGTATTGTCTAGAATGACGACAGCACAAAAGAATGCGCTAACAGCGATAGAAGGAATGTACGTTTACGATTTAACCTTACAAGCTCCTTCTTATTATAACGGAACGATTTGGAGTTAAAAATGACAAAACTAGAGGCTACGGAACTACTAAAAAAACAATTAAAAGACATGACCCCGGAAGAAAAAGCTAAATTAAAGAAGGCTATACAGTTAGTTTCAGCACTAGAAAGACCGCTAATATGACAAAAGAGCAAGCTCTGCAAATACTTGCAAGTGCCGTATCGCAAATGAAGTTAACGCTTCAAGAGCATCAAATGTTGCAGCAGGCTTTAGTGGTTTTGAAAGCAGACGACAAAGCAAAGGATGCATAAATGTCAGCAGTAAACGTAGTAGTAGGGCAAACAGTTAAGTTAGATATTGTTTTAACAGACGGTGTAACCGACCAATTCCCACAAGCCTTACTCTATGATGCTCTAAATACACTTATTGCAGCAAGTCCGGTAAATTTAGCACATATTGCGGGGGGGCTATACTCAGCAACTTTTCAAATGCCCGCCACTACTAAAGTGACAGCTTCTATTTCAATTTATTCAGATGCAGCAAGAACAACACTAAATCCAGCATATAATCTAGCTATTGATGAATTCATTGCGGTAATCTTTAGTGCGGGGCTAGAAATACTGATCGGAACTATCGACGAACCAACAGATGAAATAACAGGAACTATCGACGAACCAACAGATGAAATAACAGGAATTTTAGAAATTTGCTAAACTAGGAGGCAATGTGGCTATAACAATTATACAAATTACGGATAGAGAGTTTTCGCTAAGAATTATTAAAAAAATTAGCGGAGATCCAAAAGATTTAACAGGGCTAACTACAACAGATTTATCGCTTGTTTTACCTGGGGGGGATGCAAATTTGACAATAACACTTACGCCAAATTTGAACGGCTCTAAGCTAGAAATTACTGATGCATTATTGGGCAAAATCAAAGTCACATTGTCAGACATTGATACAGCTTTATTAAAAGTAGGCGATGCGCAAGGGATTGAACTTACTATTCTCGAAGGTGCCGGACCGGATTTTGAAAAATCAATCGTTCAATTTCCTAACGCAATTAATGTTAAAAAATCACTCTTCGAGACTTAATTCTTTAAGCCATTCGATAAATCCGTCTTCCTCTTCGGGATAGAGGGGGAAAGAAAAACCACCCGCATAATTTATGCGCTCAATGTTTAGCCATTGGATAGGTGTGGGATAATTTCCAGGCATTTTAAGCTCAGGCATTACGACAAATCCGTTTACAATTATTAAAATATCGGGAATTCCAGACACGGATCCGGCAACTATTTTCTTCAAATAACACGGTATTGCCGCAATCTTTATTTTCTTAAATAGTCTTAGTTTGAAATTTGTCTCAGGATTCACACAGGCAAACCATCCGTTTTTACACCCCAGTTTTTCCACGAATGTGCCGCACCTACGGTCAACGGCAAAAGCTTGTGAGGAAATTGTTTTTCCATGATTTCAACAATCTTTGGCGCTAAATCAAATTCTTCGGGAGGCATTAAAAACATTAATTCGTCGTGAATCTGTAAGCTCATTTTTGTTTGCTTATCTACTAACAAATCATCAATTTTATTCATTGCAAACTTCATTACGTCACTCGCTCCACCCTGAATGTAATAATTTGGCGCTTTATAAGCCTGGTCTCTGGGCACATAACATATTCGACCTGCCCAGTTTTTGATATATCCGTTGCTTCTTGCGAAAGAAACAGTGCGGTTAATCCAACGCTGAACAAACGGCAACTTTGCAAAATAAAGATTTTTTAACTTAGTGGCTTCATAAAGAGAAATATCAAGAGCATTTGCCAATTTCTGATTACCTCCTCCGTACAATAGTAGAAAGTTTAACGTCTTTGCTTCTTTGCGCTTTACGCCCATCAATTTAGCGGTAGCTTCATGTACATCTAGCCCGTTTTCTATAATCTGTAAAATTACGTCTTTTTGTTCGGCAGCATCTAACATCATACGATATTCCATTTGGTCATAGTCGGGCATGAAAAGACATTGTCCAGGAGGAGGTACAAAACACCCGCGTACTTCTTCCGCGTTCGTATTAGAATCTTCTTCGCCGGGTTTAGGAACATTCTGCATGTTCGGAGAGGTATAACTTACGCGTCCGGTTGTCGTACCACCTTGCCGCATATCTGCGTGAATTTTTCCGTTGGCTCCGTAGTATAGAAAACTTGAGTAGTAAGTAGAGACTTTTTTACCTGCAATTCTGTGCTCTTTAATTAAATCCACAACAGGATGCGATTCCATAGTTGAAAGAGCATATTCATCAAAACGCGGGTTGTTTTTATCTGTTTTTTTATACGCTATTCCCTGACTATCAAAAAATTCAGCGAATTGTACGCCGGAATCTACAAACTGTTTTCCTGTGTGCGCAGTATATTCATCTTCTGCTTTTTTGAGTCTAACAAGCTCGCTACTCATCGCTTGCCTAACTTTGCGTTCATCGTAAGGGATTCCGGTTAAAGCCATTCTAAGTGCTGTTTGTGTAAGCCTACGCTCGTTATTCACAAGCTGTTTGAATTCTTCAGGGCGCTTGTTAATCTTATCAACCTGGTATCTACCGAGTTTTTGCGTGATCTCTGCATCTGTTTCTGCGTATGGGACTATAAGTTCAAAAGGAACCTGGTCAAAATGAAGCTCGGAAATCGGATCAGATTTGCCTTCTACTATTACTTCAGTAAGAAGCTTGTGTTTTTTAATATATTCCATTACTGCATCAGATTTTGTTATATTTGAAAGCTGCAATTCTTCAGACATTCTTTCAACACACGAAGACAGATTGTAGCGTATATATTTATTGTTAATAATACGGGCAATGGCTTCTGTACAATGAACCACGCCCGCAACCAATAGTCCGTCCCTGGCTAACATGGCTAAATCAAATTTAGCATTATGCATGAACCAAAGCGATTTTTTATTACATAAAACTGGAATAAATTCTTTTAACCATTCTCTAGACAATATGCTATCATTCGGCGCGAGTACGCCAAGATGATCGGGCTTGTCATTAAAATTAAAATAAAAGCTTGTGGAATCGTTAGCAATGATTATTGAAAATAACTTATCTTTATCGTACCATTTTAAGCCCGTTGTTTCTGTATCTAAAGAACGTATTCCCGGCTCACTTAAAAGTTTAATTACGTTTCTGAAGTTTTCTTTTGTTACTACCATTTTTTCCCATCTTTTTTTTCTTATTCACAATTGCGCTAATGACAAACTGCTCAAACCAATCTGTCATTGAAGAAAAGCCATCTAAATCCATTTGTAGATATAGCGCTTTTTTAATGTTGGGCCGACATCTAGCATAAAAAACTTCTTCTTTTTTTTCTAATCCGTGCTTTTTGTCTATTTTTTCAGCCATAGGACTCCTTTAAATAAAGACGGGACCATAAAATATGGTCCCTGCCTAATTGATATTAGTGTGCGTTTTCTTCTTTTGTTAGATCAGACTCATCTACTTTAACTTTAGCTTTGGCTAGTAACTTATACCAAGCGTAGGCTTGAGTCATTTCTTCAGGATTAGAGTCTCGCAAAGTACCAACTTCCGGCACAAAGAAAGTACCTTTGTCGTTCGTCTGTTTAGTACACGAAAGAGTAAAAACTTTTGCGGCAGAAGGCTTCTGAAAAAATTGTAGTTTCTTAATGTAAGTCATCAAGTCTTTTCCAGCCTTATAGCCTGTGCTCTTAAAAGAAATTACAAACGGAAAAGCTTCTTCTTTAGCAACGTCATTTGCCAAAAGACAATAAATATTCTGTACACGCATACGCTTTATGTGTGAACCATCCTCTAAAATTTCTTCTTGTAAAAGCACGCCCATGTCGCCGGAGACGGTTCTAAGATATTCGCCATCTTTAAATTCTAAATAATTTTTAAATGTACCGAAAACTATAAACTCCAGTGGGTTTTTATCCGATCCAAGAACGACGGACTTGTTAAGTGAATCGCGGAACTCGCCAATTTTTGCAATTCCATCCGTCACTAGCTCGCTCATTGGCTGCATAAGTAAAATTTTAGGAATAGTTATGTCCTGGCTTGATATATCTTCACCGCCCCAAGCCCCGTCAACGTCTGCGCCTACCATTGGGCTACCCATCGGACGTTCGGCGAGTGCTTGGGGTTCTTTTTTTACTGCTGCTTTTGTTTTAGACTCTGTTGTTTTATTCATTTTATTATCCTTTTCTAACTGTTAGTGTTCTGTAGCTTGTAACTTCTGTAATGCCTGGTATTGCAAAATCAGGATCTCCAGACGCTTCTAATGAATCATTGTAAAGCTTTACTAGCGATGCAGAATTTACAGTAACCATGGCATCAAAAATTCCCTTCTCTTTTAACCACGTCATAAATTTCTCTTTGTTCTCGGGATCTCTAGGAATCTTCACGCTAAACGCGTCCTTTGTAAACACAGTGCCGTTGTTTGAAGAATACTTTGTCTTCCCTAACTGCTCCATTAGTCCCATCAGCTTTGCTTTCATTGCCGTTAAAACATCTTTATGCGCCTCTACAATAGCGTCAGCATCTTTTACTTTTTTGTTTTGAGCAAAAACATCTTCGCAAAGCTGCTCAAACTCGGGCACTGACAAAATATCAGCATTTAAATCTTCATTCCATCTTGCTGCTACGCTATCACTTAATTCATTCGCAGATTCCATATAACTCTCCTCTTGTATTGCTTGCATAATTGCAAGCCTACTTTTGCCTTAACATTTTTTTTAAATCAAGAATTTTTTCAGCTAAATTTTGTTTTTGTTTTAGTGCAGCAAGAACAATTTCGTCAACGCTGCCGGGGGTTACTAAGTCGATTCTAGTAACTTTAGTGTGTCGCTCAGAACCGCCTCTGTAATTTCTAGCCTCACTTTGAATGTCGTCCTCAAGGGAGTAACTTCGAGAATAGTAGACTGAATACGATGCTTCGATGAGATTAAGTCCCACGCCTCCAGCTTTTTGGTTGGCAATGCATACACGAATAGAAGCGTCGGAGCGAAATGATTCGACCGCTTCTCTTTTCTGTGTTTCGCTTCTTTGTCCAGTGATCTCAACATATTTAACACCAAGTCGCTCACACACACCACTTATTTGTTCGTAGTTATGCTGAAAACATGCCCACACGATAACTTTATGATGTGGAACAATGTCTTCTAAAATTTCTTCTAAAGCGGCCACCCGAGGAACGTCCTCAAATTTCTTAACTCCTGCTACATTTCCCTCTATGTCTTCCTGACTTACAAACCCGCTCACAATCTGCTGTAAGCGTAGCACCTTGGTCAAAGCCAGTGATGCCGTAGCAACCGAACCATCTGAAAGAAAAGCTAATAAATCTTCTTCCATGTCTGTGTAGACTCTTTTTTGCTCGCTACTCATTTCGACAGAAACTTCTACTTTAACAAGAGCCGGAAGATCTAAACACTCTTCTTTTTTTACGCGCATAGAATTTTTAGAAATTAACTCGGAAATTTGTTCTTCCATGCCCGGACGCGCCCGCCAATCGGGGAAATAATTAAATTTAGTCATTCCAGCGTTTTTGTCATAGAAGTACATAGCCCTAAACACAAAGAAGTTTTTGCCGAAAGTTTTCCCGCCGTCGAGCACTAAAAACTGAGAAAATAAATCCATCGGAGAATTCAGAACGGGAGTGCCCGTCATTATTATCTTTTTCTTTATTTTTTCAGCCAATAAAATAACAGACTTTGTGCGCTTGGCCTTCGGGTTTTTAAATTTATGGCTTTCGTCACAAATAAGAACATCTAGCTTTGCTTTCTGAAACTCTGAAAAAACATCTTTCATTAATAAAGTTTCATAGTTAGCAATAAAGATTTTATTATTTCCTTCGTTCTCTAACATTGTCTTTAGACGCTTCTTACCTGTACCTTCTAAAATCACGCAAAATGCGGCTAAGTTAGAATACTTTACGAACTCTTCCCGCCATTGCCGAATAATTATAGGAGGGCATAAAACTAATGTTTTTAATATTTTCTTAGTAGAAGTTAGGCAATTATTTTTATTCCATTCGGCTAATATATTAATAGCTGTCGCCGTTTTTCCGGTTCCGGTTTCGTAAAATAATGCAAAATTATCTCTTACTTTCGCTCGATCAATGCCGATTTTTTGATGGTCCCATAGATTCATTTTGCGCACCTATAGAATTTTTCTAAAGCTTTGCTCTGTAAGCTAATCTTCTTTTTCTTTAACTGGTAACTCATAACGTCCTTTTATATCTGGTCTGAGGTGTATTAAGTGATCTAAACCCACACACTCAGCACTCCACACAACGCATTCTTTTTCATCTACTCCGTAGGCTTCGATAAGATCCTTAGCCCCAAAATGCCTGGTCGCTCTAACCGCTTTATTTGTGGGCTCACCTGCTTCTGTTCTTCCTGCAACTTCTACTATCATGCGCCCAGGATGCAGACAATACTTTTTTGATTTCATATCTGCAAGCATTATCTAACCTGCGGCTTGTTTAGCGTGGGCTTTGATTTCTGCACCATTGTCTCAAGACAACCACATGATTCCGGTACTCTTTTAGAATCTATGCAGTACAATGTACATATGGGTTTTTTTGCGCATCCCAAAAGCAATAATGTTAATAGTATAAACTTCATTTATCCTCTTCGATCTCTGTGATTGTTTTTTTAATAAAAGTTAGTCTTTCCCAAGAGGGACAAACTTCTTGTAGCATTTCAGCACATTCTGAAAGCAACATAGCTAATTTCTGCCGCTCTTCTATTAAATACTCTTGCGACTTTATTAAATATTTTATTCTTTTGTGCTGCTCTTCTGTTAAAGCCATCTATTCCTCCATTTATTTTAATCTGGTTAGCGCAAGTTTAATTTGCTTCTGCACCATCTTTGCACTGGAAAATTCGTCTTCGTTAGGGCAAGATCGATTTTCAGCATATGACTCTAAGTCCTCTACTACCGAATCTATGAATTCCTCCGCACAAAGCAAAGCCTCGGTCGCTGTCTTTAACTTCTCTGCCAAAGCATCGTGGTCTGCAAAAATCTCTACAAACGCAGCAAACGCAGCATGGTGCGCCTCTAGTATTCTATCAACTAGCAAGCTTGCTCTGCTTGAATCAAATACTCCGCTTGGCGTTTCGCTCCAGCACATCGATGCTTCACCGATCGCTTCGCCAATTACTGTTTTAAAATCTGTCATAATTTACCTTCTGCTTTAATTAGCATTATTAATGCGTCTACTTGATTTTCGTGTTCCTGAGTTCTGGCGGCGGCGTCTGTTTCTGCGGCGTCTGAGGCTGAGGCTGAGGATGCCTTGGTCTTGGCGCGGAGATCCAAGGTCTACGAAATCTACGACGCGCAGAGCGGTGGCCGTGTGGCCACGGTCACCCTCGACGAGCGCGACACTGCGCTCGTCGAGGCGCTGTCGAGTAGGAGCCCGGAAGGCTTTTTTACCAAAGACGAGGCGCCAGAGGCGCTTGCGAGGACTCCGGCATGGCGAATGTACGCCCTTCCAGAGGTCGGCTGACCCCTTCCTCGCCCCCGGACTCCGGGGGCCATGGAGGCGCCAGAACGGCACCTACAAAAACATCATGAACACTGAAACCGTTGACAACAACGAGTCCGCTTACGAAGCGGAGATTGCGGCGATGCCGCGCCACACTGGGTGGGTCTACTGCCACCCCACCGCGGTCTCCGGTCGGGACTGGGTGGTGCAGGCCACCGACTCCTTGGTCTTGGCGGTCACCTGCGGCAAGAACCCCCGCGTCATCATCGCTCGGTGCAGCGCCGGAGAGTTGGGCCAGGAATGGCACGACGGGGAATTCTCAGCGCCGCCCACCGGCAGCTTCGGGATCG
>Ga0163144_10021591_pt1 | contig 12789 bp, 10 predicted proteins | sample OliLak19BULKMAT1_FD_123175 | JGI IMG/M metagenome (GOLD analysis project Ga0163144, IMG submission 123175) | Freshwater microbial mat bacterial communities from Lake Vanda, McMurdo Dry Valleys, Antarctica - Oligotrophic Lake LV.19.BULKMAT1 | ecosystem: Environmental > Aquatic > Freshwater >...
AAAGAATGCCCACACCACTGCAAAGCTCGCCATCAGCACGCCTACCGCCCCAAAAATCCACTTGGTCGAAATTTCAATCGTGGCAGACAAGCCCATCAAGAACAGTGACACCGCCAAAATCGTCAGCTGTACCACATACGCGCCCGTTTTATTGTCCCATGTCTCTTTTACGCCGGTGGCTGCTGTAAATTCTTCGCCCATGCGTATAACATCACCCAGATAAACGTCTACTTCATAGCGTTCAAAGTCGGCACTACCTGATGCTTCATCAAAGTAGGGGGCTTGTAACAGCGGGCTTAATTGGCGAAGGCTGTCATGGACGGCTTCATAACGCTGTGCGGTTACTTCATCTTCGCGCAGGAGGGCGGCAATCCGCAATGATTCTAGCTCTTCATAGCCCAAAAACGCCTTGTCAAAGTCATAGTTTATTTGTGCTACACCAGCGGTTTGCGCCCCTGTTATATCCACTATCAGGCGGTTCGCGTCACGGTTGGCGATATTGCTTTGGTTGCTTCCCTCATTTTGTAAAAATGCCACCCAAGCCGTAGCCACAGTTGCCAGGGCAATTAGCACAGAGATAATTTTCTTAAAATCCATTGTGTTACAACCTTCCCGTTTCTATAAGGAACGCACCCACCAAACTAGCGATTGCCAAAACAGACCCCGCCGTGACTAAAACATAGCGCAAGCGATCGCTCACCACTTCGATGAGGGTATAAAACACTAGTGAAATAACCAACGCTGTTAAGGCAATCAAAAGTTTGTCGGCTTGGGAACGAAATACATCTGCTTCGACATAATGAGGGTCGGGGTTAATGTCTTTTTTGCGGGCGGCATCTGCCAACGCTTCACCCAATTGACGCTGAATATTGTATGTGCCATCCCGATTAAGGTATTGGTTGGGGAAGGCACTTTGCGCCAAGACGAGCGCGTCTTGTGATTCTGCAATTAGGCGTACATCATCTCCGCCCTCATTAAAGTTGCTTTGGATGGCACTCACCAATTGGCGATTTTGATAATAACGGACATAAGTCCCGTAACTGCTATAGGCGTTTACCGCTCCTATGGCGCGTGTTTCGGTTAAATTGATGCTGGCTCTCAAGCCTGCAAGGTCGGCATCGCTGGAACTGCCACTGGCAAGGCTGGCGCGCCACGCCACTACCGCGCCCGCCACGCTGACAAAAGCAATCAGCAATGCCACCAGGGTACTAAATCATAGGGGCGTTTCATTTTCGCTTGTGCCTTGAATTGTCATAGTTTATGCTCGTTTCTTGTGATAAAATTTATACCTAAAGTTTTAAACTTTCTCACACACAGAGAGATTATAGCACATGACTGCCGAAGCACTTGCTAAGCTGCGCTGGAAAGACCCCATCTCAAATGCTGTGCGCGAATACGTTCTCATTGAGGGTGCAACCGCGACGATAGGGCGTTCTTCAAACAACGACATTCAAATTTCAGAACATCATGTTTCAAGGCAACATGCCGTCATTACCTATCGTGATGGCGTTTTTATGGTGGGTGACCTTAGCAGTAGTAACGGTGTTTTCGTTAATGATAATCGTGTGGATGAGCCGTACCCACTTTTTGCAGGGGATGTCATTCGCTTATTTGTGCAAACTGTCGATTTTTTAGCCGCTACCGATGATGACGTTCATCAAGCCCAAGAAACAGGGCAAATTATTGTTCCTACAGATACAGAGGGACAAGCCAGCCTCATTGTAACGAATGGGCCCCAAGAAGGGCAAACCCTGCCGATTTTGCTAGAGACCGTAACGATAGGACGCGCCACCAGCAACGCATCGTGGGAAATTGTGCTACAAGACCCTTCTGTTAGTCGCCCTCATGCCCGCCTACAGCGCGCTAGTGGCAAGTGGCAAATTACCGACCTTAAAAGTAGCAATGGCACAAAAGTAAACAATGTTTCCCTTAAAGATGACCCTCACACCTTAAATGATGGTGACACGCTAGAGCTTGGCTTTTCGATGCTGGTCTTTAGAATTGGCTGGCGTATTGGGACACAAAACATCACGCAATAATACCTGATGGGGCAAGGCGTGCTTGCCCACAAGCGTATTAGGCGCGCTCTGCCAGTTTTAGGATGGTGGCTAGTAACACATTTGCGCCATTCTCAATGTTTTGCCAGTCAGTATACTCTTTTGGGTTCATGCTGATGCCGTCTTTACAGGGGATAAAAATCATACCAGAGGGTGTAAAGGGTGCGAGAATTTGTGCGTCGTGTCCTGCAAAACTGGGGAGCCTCATGTGAGTAAAGCCTTGTTCCTCACACACTGTTTCAATGGTTTCGATGATAGCGTCTGCCATGTACGCCACATCCCGATGAAGCAGTTCCTCTACTTCTACACGAAGGTTATAACAGCTTCCACAGTGCATTGCCATTTCTACCGTTCGCGCCTGCATCTGTAGCAGGGTTTGGGGGTCGGCGTGGCGCAGTTCTAGCGTTACATCTGCCCTAGATGGCACAATGGTTACGCCTGTGGGTTGCACTTCTAAATTACCACAGTTCACCATCCCCCCCTCAAAATTTTGCGGAAGCGAATGAAAATCGGTGATAAAGCAGGCTGCTCCTTGCAAGGCATCACGCTTTTTATTGTAGTTGGTAGCGGCATGAACGGCTTCACCGTAAAACGTGACGCGGTAGCTGGTGCGCCCCACAATACGTGTTACCGCACCAATTTGGTGGCGATGGCGTTCTAGGCGGTCAGATTGTTCAACGTGAAGTTCTAAATAGCCCACTAGCGAATTAACATCGCGTTTGGCTTTGTAATAGTCTTGGTGCGTAATGCCTGCTCTAAAGAGGGCGGCTCTAAAGGGTCCATTGTCTTGTTTGCTATCGTTAGTGTGATGTGGTGCAAGCATACCCGTAACGCCCATACTGCCAAAAAGGGACTGCCACCAACCCTCCTCATCGGTAAAGTTAATGACTTCAAGGTGAAAGGGCAATGGCACCCCTGCATCACGCAAGGTACGCAAGCATTCCAGCCCCGCCAGCACACCCACACTGCCATCATATTTGCCGGCGTTGGGAGATGTGTCTAGGTGAGAGCCAATGAGGAGTGTTTTTGCGTTTAGGTTACGGCTAAAGAGCATTCCGCTTAGGTTGCCCACTTCGTCATCTCTTAATGACAATTGCGATTCTTCGATGCGGTCTGCAAACCAAGAACGTGCCTGCATATCTTCATTAGAGAGGGCAACACGGCTTACACCCCCTTGTCGCGTTGCGCCAATATTAGAAAGCTGGTCAAAGTCTATTCTTAGGCGTTGTGAGTTAATGCGTAACTGAGGCGTAACCATAAGCATATTGCCAGTCCTTGCAGCTATGCGGTTGGGAGAGATTTGTTGTTTATTATATCTATTTACCAAAAAGTCACAATGTTTTCTTAAAGAAACTCACCAAAAACCAAGCTATTGCCCCCAAAGATTAGGGAGTCACAAGAGTGAAAATCGGTTACAATAGGGGTAGTGCTATTAAGTGGCATGTAAAGGAGCAACAATGGAAAATCTATTACTTGTTTTTCAAAACCCCAACATCATTTACTTGCTGTTGTTAGCGGGCTTATGGCTTGCAGTTACAGCGGCTTATACGCCCGGCACGATGGTGATAGAAGCCATTAGTGCCGGCACGTTAGTGCTGGCGTTTTATGGGCTGGGCAGTATGCCCGCTACCCAATGGTGGGCGGTTGCCCTTATTGTGGTGGGTGTGAGTGGCTTCTTGGCGTTGCCGTTTCTCTCATCTAAATGGGAAACGTTGGCGCAAGGTGGCTTGGTGTTACAAATTATCGGCGGGCTGTTCTTGTTTGATGGGCAGTCCATATCCCCCGTTGCACCCATTAGCACCGTTCTTTTGGCATGGTCATACCATCAATTTATTTTGTTGCCGGCACTACGCCGTCACCGTAAAACCGTTGATGTGACCGAAAGCGACCTGTTACTAGGGGCGCGCGGGCGCGTGGTAACGCCACTTAACCCCGTAGGCACAGTATACGTGAATGGTGAACTGTGGACAGCCCGTAGCAAAGAATCGCTTGACACTGACCTAGAAGTGATTATCACAGAAAAAGTTGGGCTAGAACTGCGCGTAGAAAAAGCCAAAAACGAAGAACGCCAATATAGCACCAATGGCGTGCATTAGTAGGCACGTTCTAACAATTTGTATTATGATAGACAGATAGCCACACACAAAGGAGACCTTTTACTATGGAACCTGCATTAATTATCTTTTTGGTGCTTTTTGGCATTTACCTATTCTTTAGCGTGATTCGCATTGTGCCAGACTATCAACGCTTGGTCATCTTGGCGTTGGGTCGTTATGCTGGCACACGCGGACCGGGCATTGTGATTGTGATTCCGTTTATAGAACGCGCCTTTATGCTAGACTTGCGCGAAAAGTTTTTGGATATTCCATCACAAACCGCCATTACAAAAGACAACGCGGGCATTGATATTGACTTCTTGGTTTACTATCGCATCGTAGACCCGGCACTTGCCGTCTTAAAGATAGAAAACGTAGAAAAAGCCTCTGTGCTTTTGGCAAGCACCACCCTTCGCGCCGTTATTGGTGATATTGAACTGGATGATGTGTTGTCTAAGCGTGAGAACATCAACGCTGTGCTACGCATTAAGCTGGATGAAAGTACAGAACGCTGGGGCATGAAGATTACGTCGGTAGAAATCCGCGAGATTATCCCACCCAAGAGCATTATGGATGCCATGACGCGCCAAATGACGGCAGAACGTGAACGTCGTGCCGAAGTGACCCGCGCCGAAGGTGAAAAGCAAGCCGCCATCACTATTGCCGAAGGTGAAAAGCAAGCTGCCATTCTGCGTGCTGAAGGTGAAAAGCAAAGTGCCATCTTGCGCTCTGAAGGTGACCGTCAATCCCAAGTGCTAACTGCACAAGGTTTTGCCGCAGCCCTTGCCGCCATCCATGAAAAAGCCACTGATATTGACGAAAAGACGATGGCACTTCAATACATGGAAACCCTAAAGCAATTGGGCGCAAGCAACAGCACCAAGTGGGTATTGCCCATGGAACTTACTAGCATGATTCAATCGGTGAGTGGGATGCTAACCGCACAACCCCGCGAAAAGACACCTAACGGCAGTGGCGATTAAATCAGAATTTATCACGCCACAAGATATACCCCTAACATTGGGCGTTTAGCCTGTTCCATGACATACAAAACACCCCCCCTTCTCTAATTTTTGGGGAAGGGGGCTGGCGGGGATAGGGGATAAAATGTCCCCTATATGCCCTCCGCCCCTCCGCGTATTATTTCCTCAAAAAATTTCAAACCGTTTACAAGCGCAAGACACTTCGCTAGACTACACACTGCACAGCTATTCAATCTACGGGAAGCCTTTCATGGAGCAAACGCTCGAATACTTGGTTTATGGCAAGCCCCCTATTGCAAACGGTGTTGAAACCCCTCTCGATGTGTTAGCGGTAAGTGCAGGCTTACCTGCCACTCAAGGCAAGCTCTTTCATCAGCTTGTCCCTGTAGACCCCACACCCGATGGCAACCCGACCTATGCAATTATGCGCCTTGAGGCAGAGTTTTTTTTACTCGCCCAAGCCCAAGAACAAAACCGACAAACGCGCTTTACTTATTTGCGTTTGCCCACCGCCAGCCTGCAAGCCCTTAACGGTGACCTAAACCCCCTCATCCAGGTGTTTCAGCAACCCTTAAACGTGGAACAAGGCTTGCCCATGCCCATTACCTGGACAGAGGAAAGCCGCAGCAACGCCATCCAAATTGCCCTTGATATGGTTGAAGGCGATATGTCGCGTTTGCTCTTACTGTTGGGGGGGGCGTTATTTACGGATGGCTTATGGCTAAGTGGCTTTATAGGGGACACCATTCAACGCTTGCGCCTGCTACAAGGGCTAACCCTGATGATTCCCAGCCCCTTTCGCCACTATTTAACCTTTAGCACATACGCGCTGCGCCTGCCCGCCAATCGTCCGCGTATTATCATTAGCGAAAGCGCAGCCCCCACCACACGCTACCCCATTCAATGGGGTAAATGGGAAGCACCCACCGACCGCACCCTAGCTGAAGGAAGCGCGTATCTTGACCACCTTCGCCACCTATGGCAAGGCGATATTAGCGCGTTTGTGGCACAGCTAAGCGTGCTAGATAGCATTGCATTGGTAGGGGCAATTTCTGATACGGCACTGGCAAAGTGTGTGGATACCGTCGCCATTCGCCATCGTATTGACCTTGCACTAGACGAATCACGCCCTGTTACCATTGATGACCTTATGAATAATTTGGTGGGGGATACCCCGCCACAGGGCGATATTTTTGACCGCTACGCTGAAGCCCTTTTGCGCCTTACCCTAGAGCAACGCCATCCAGAGGCTTCTTTGTGGGTGGCAAAAGCGATGGATAACAGCCCTGCGTTAGATACCAAGCTGGCAAAAGTGCTAGACACCGTCCTAGAAGGTCAGCCCGATACCGTTTATGCGTTCGTTCGCACACGGCTTAATGAAGGCGTTGATGCGCGGTGGCTAACACGGCTACACAAAGCCGCCGAACACAGCCTTAACGTTGCGCTTGCCAGTAAAGACCCCGCCACCGTATCAAGCTGGCTACAGTTGCTCTCGCGGGAGCCATTACGCTATGAGCTAAGTGATATTTTACGCGAAGGCATGGCGCAAGCTCTCCCGATGAGTTACGGGCAAACTGCGCTAACCCGTGATTTATTGGTCATCAGCGTTAAGCGTGAACCGTCTTTCTTGGTGGGGTGGCTAGAGGACAAAGCTTTTTATCAAAGCCTCCCTGATGATATTCAGGCAATTCTCTTTGAGGGCAATGCCACCGAACTAAGCAATACCGCCAGCCAGTCCCGTGAACTCTTTTTGCTGGGTGTAGAGCGAGCCATTCACCAAGAAAAGCCCCTCACCCAAGACCACCTAGAACAATTGTGGGACATCATCACCAACAAACCCAACCTGATTATTGCCGAACCGTATCGCGCTCAAACCCTGTTACGCCTTTTAATTGAGGGAGGGCGTGCCAGCTTGCCCGAAGAAGGCTTAGAATCTTTACTGACGCGCTTTCTAGCGAATGGTGATGATGAGTTCTTTTATAGTGTCGCCGCAACATTGGCAACCCAAGACGCACTCTTACCCGTGCTTGCGCCCGTTTTATATGCCAGCGAGCGCATTGACGACGACCTGCTGATGTTGATAGGGAGCATGACGACACAAGGCACACTTACGCCCCAAAACGGCGCAAATGTGTATGTGGGCATTCTAGAAGCGCGGGGCTGGGAAGAACGTACCTCTTTAAGCCTTAGTGAGCAAGTGGCGCGAATATTGGCACAGCACACGGACGTAAAGCTAACCGAACCTGTGTTATGGCGACTCTTAGAGTTATTTGACGACCAAAAGCACGAAACACTGGCAAAAACCACGCTCAAACGCCTACTAAGTGACTTTTCGCTACAAGAAAATGAAGCCGAACTGGTGAAAAGCCTGTTACGCCTACGCAAAGCCATTCAAATTCATGCCATCCTTAAGCCCCTCATGATGGGGTGGTGGCGTGACTATACCCACAGCCAAACCAACGCACAATTGCAAAAGTTGGAGCGGGCATTAGAGGGCAATCGCACCATTGATGACCTGCGAGCGATCGTTACGACCACCCACAGCGTGCGCCGTTTATTTGGGAATAAAACGCTAGAAGAATGGGCGCAAGACATCAGCACCGCGTTTAGGGTGATGGCGTTGCTATCCGATGGTTTTGACGGGGAAAAATTGCTAATTGATATGCCGACGGTTCGCGCCGAGATGGGCAACGCCCTAGACACGCTGCCCCCCGATGTGCGCCAAGTCTTAGCCACCAATCTAAAGCAATTGGCGCAGCTTTTGGCAGATATGGCAGACCGCCGCACCAAGCCCTCATTGATGAAAAGTGATGAAGCCCTAGAACGGCAGCTTGCCAGTGGTGATATTGCGCCCCAAAGCGCGGTTGACCTGATGAAGTGGCTTTCAGGTTTCCTAGACGGCACACAAAAGTAAAAAGCTACTCCGCGACCACGCGCAACATTTCATCAATATCGGTAAATTTGACGCGTGGTTTGCCTTCGCTTTGTCCACGTTCTACTTCGATTTTGTCTAGTTTTTGCCAGTCGGCAAAGGTGATATAGCACACGCCCCTAGATTGCAAAAGCGCAGTCACGGCTTCTCTATCAGGGGCAATGGGCAACCAATGCACGCCCTCTTTTACATCTGTTACCAATGATTCGGCGCTTTCATAGCTATCAGGCTTATTGGTGCCAATGATGCCACTGGGTCCTCGCTTAATCCATCCAACAGCATAATCACCCACGACCGTTTGCCCTTCGTTTAGCACACGCCCTTTCACATTAGGGAATACGCCACGCTTGGATTCAAATGGCACATCGGGCAATGGAACGCCCATATAGCCCACACTTCTAAACACAAGGTCAACGACAAAGGTCTCGGTGTGGTCGGTAGGGATAGCTTTTACGTTGCCTTTTTCATCCAGCACCAGCACATTCTTGACCATTTTAATGGCTTCTACGCGCCCATCCCCCAAAATAGCAACGGGCGACCATTGAAAGCGCATCTCAATTTGTTTGGGCTTGCCCGATGGTGTGCGTGACGCATACGACTGTAAAATAGTGACGTTTTTCGCGTCCTTTGCTTCTGTGGTGGGCAAGGCAAGATAGGCTTTACTGGCTTCATCCAGCACCACCTCATTGGGGTATACGATGCAATCCGCGCCTTCTAGCTCGCCTAATTCTTTAATTTCGGGGTTGGTAAAGGCGGCTTGTGCCGCGCCTCTGCGCCCAAAAACGCTAACATGCTCAATCCCACTGGTGCGGAGCGCGTGATAGGCATAGTCTACGATGTCGGTTTTTGCTAGTTCTTCAGGGGTGCTGGCAAGAATGCGCGTTACGTCCATTGCCACATTCCCCACGCCAATGACTGCCACACGCGGGCGTGATAGGTCAAATGACAGGTGCTTGTAATCGGGATGCCCGTTATACCACCCCACAAATTCGGTGGCGGCATGGCTTCCCAGCAAGTCCTCGCCTTCAATGCCTAAAGAGCGGTCAGTTTGCGCCCCAACGGCATACACAACGGCGTGATAAAACTGCTGTAAATCGGCGCGAGTAATGTCTGTGCCAAACGTCACATGCCCAAAGAAGCGAAACGTGGGTTGTGAGGCGATTTTCTCGTAGACTTTAGTCACGGCTTTAATTTTTTGATGGTCGGGGGCAACCCCACCGCGCACCAGCCCATAAGGAGTAGGCAAGCGGTCAAACATATCAATCTCAACCGTGAGGTTGCTTTTATTCAGCAAGTAATCGGCGGCATAAAAGCCACTGGGACCCGAGCCAATAATGGCAACGCGAAGCGGTTGTTCTGGTGTACCTAGCGTCATTAAAAACTCCAATCAACACCTAACGAAACGTAACGATAAAATTATAACACCCAATAGACGGCAACGGCACAGACAAAGAAAGAATGGGCTTAATGTCACGGTTTTTTGTACCGTTTCGTGCTGGCTACCCTGACATAAGGATTGCTATTGTAATCATTAAGATGCCGTAGCTTGCCAAACTTAACGACTAGCACTATTATGTACAGTAAATTACGGGGTGTTATCGGAGGATTTTACCATGAATAAGACGACGGTCTTAGTTGTCGAAGACGATGTCAATTTATTATCAGGCATCCGCGACATTTTGGAACTAGAGCATTATCAGGTACTTACCGCAGTTAATGGCGTAGAAGGCTTAAAAATTTTAGCCAGCCATCAAGACGATCTTCCCGACCTCATCCTCTCTGACATTACAATGCCTCAAATGGATGGCTTTACATTTTTAGAGAACGTGCGTGCCGAACCCAAGTGGGTTACTGTGCCGTTTATCTTTTTAACGGCGCGTGGTGAACGCAATGAACGCTACAGAGGCACGCTTGCTGGTGCTGATGTGTATTTAACAAAACCTTTTGAAGCACAAGATTTATTAATGTCTGTAGAGGCATGCCTAAAGCGCAACCGTGACTTCAAACGCGCCCAAGAAACCGAAGTAACCGACATCAAACGCAAAATTATGACCATTCTTAACCACGAGTTCCGCACACCCCTAACGCTTGTGGTGGCATACGCCGAAATGCTAAAGGACTTTAACACCGATAATATGTCTGTTGAAGAAGTGATGGGTTTCTTAAAGGGCGTAAATAGTGGTGCAGACCGCCTACGCCGTTTGGTAGAAAACTTCATTTTGATTGTTGAGCTAGAAAACGGTGATGCCCAAAGAACAGTGGGTTGGCGCAGTCGTCCCATCCATGACTTTAAGGCATTGGTGACAGATGCCATGCGCCAAATAGAATTGCCCGACACGCGCCCGCGCCGCTTTAACCTTGATATGGACGCAAACATCCCACAATTTACCGCAGATGGGCAATTTTTAACGGTGGTCATCAGAGAATTACTAGACAACGCTGCCAAATTCTCACAAAAAGATAGCACAGTCACTTTACGCGCCCGCCTAAACGCCCACCAAAATATCCTTGTTGAAGTGATTGACGAAGGGCGCGGCATCCCGGAAAACGAGCTAGAGAACATCTGGCAACCGTTTTACCAAGTAGAACGTGAAAAATATGAAGACCAAGGCGCAGGCAGCGGCTTGGCATTGGTAGAGGGCATTGCAAAGCTACACGGCTGGACATGCGCTGTCATCAGTCAGCTAGAAAAGGGCAGCACATTTTCTTTGTTGATTCCGTGCAACCCGTAGCCGATGAATTTCGTATAAAAAACAATTCGCTTCATCCTGACCTATGCTATACTAAAGGCAATGTTTTCGCAGATCGTTTATCAAAGAGAGGGTATCCCACTATGGCATCACTGCTTGAGAAAATGCAAACCCTAATAAATGCTAATATGCACGGCTTAGTAGACCGCGCCCTAGAAGCAAACTCGGTGAAGGTGATGGATGAATATATCCGTCAAGTAGAACGCAACCTTGAAGCTCTTGAGGACAGCGCAGCCACCGTTGGCGGAACAGTTCGCACTCTAAAGCGCAAATATGAAGAATTTGCCACCGCAGCCGAGAAATTAGACCGTGACATTGATACCCTCATCATCAAGGGTAAAAATGACCTCGCTTCGGCAGCACAAGCCGAACTAAACACAAAGCAAGAACTCTCACAGGAATACCATGAACAATGGCAGATGCAGGAAAAGCAGTACCAACAAATGTTGGAAATGCGCCTAAAGCTAGAATCACGCCTTAGCACCATTAAGCAAGAACGTGAAAAGCTTCGCGCCCTAATTGAACTTGCCGAGACCAAGAAGGTCATGGTAAAAACCGTTAAGAGCCTTGAAGGTTTGGCAAACTCTGGCGATGCCGAAATCAACAGCCTTTCCGAACAAATTCGCGCCCGCCTAGACCGCGAAGATTCTCGCCTAGACGTGGCAACGCGCAATGTGAGCGACGAAATTGATGCCGCCATTGGCGATAGTATGATTGACCTGCAACTAGAAGAACGCCGTCGTCGCCTTTTGGGTGGCGAAACACCATCGGAATAAGAAGCAACACAAACCGCACAAGGGGGCAAAAAACATCCCGTTTTTTGCCCCTGTTATACCCTGCAAATTAACAATTGTTAGAAAGAGTCGCCCATGGGTGAACGTCGAGAAGTCCGCCAGCGTGTGTTTGGCACATTGCTAATGAATGCCCTCTTGCGATGGGAAACCGCCGTTACACTGCTTGTAACCGCCATTTTGTTCTTATTTGTCAACGACATTAACTTGCCTATTGTTGAGTGGCAACCGTGGTTTTGGTTGGTCTTAGGGGGCATTGCCCAAACCTCATTGGTCGTGAGTGCCATCACAGACCCCGAAGAAACCGCCGAAGCCATGGCACGCGAATTTGAAGCCAAGTATGAGCTTAACAACATTCGCAGTCGTTTAGCACGGGAACGTATTAACTCGGCACTAGAGTATCGCCGTAATATGCTTAAGCTCGTTAAGCGTCATGAAGGCGCAATGCGGATTAGCCTTCGGCAAACCGTAGACGACATTAACGCATGGATTGCCCACATGTATGACCTTGCGCTCCATATTGATGCGTTTGAGGGCAATGACATTGTAGAACGTGACCTAAAGGCTGTGCCACAAAAAATAGAAAAAGTGCAACAACGCCTAACCGTCGAAAAAGATGAGCGCGTCATCGCCGATTTAAAAGCCCAAAAAATCAACCTAGAGCAACAAAAGCGCAACCTGGAAGCTACGATGAATAGTGTAAAGCGTGCCGAAATTCAATTAGAAAGCACGTTGGCTTCGCTAGGGACGGTGTATGCCCAAATGTCTTTGTTAGGCACAAAAGAAGTGGATAGCTCGCGCGCCCAACGCCTTCGCTTAGAAATTCAAGACGAAGTTGCCAGCTTGCAAGATACCATTGAGGCAATGGACGATGTGCAATCCAAAAGCCTACGGCTAGGTTAAATGAGATGATGGCGCGTTTTCTGTTCCTCTTGCGTCCTGTGGCGTGGGTACTCTTGCTAGGAATGGCGTGGGGAACACGCGCCCAAGATGGCTTTAATTTGCCCACAGAGCTTTATATTTTGCTGAATGAGGGCGTGCTAGAACGCTATGGGCTGGGTGCAGAAGGCGTTCAGAGCGTTACACCCGAAGGCGCGTTTGTCCTCGATTTTGCCGTGTCGGGCGATAACCGTTGGTTGGCGATTCGTACCCTAGAAAATCTCACCGCATTTCGCTTTGA
>Ga0163144_10021592_pt1 | contig 12788 bp, 8 predicted proteins | sample OliLak19BULKMAT1_FD_123175 | JGI IMG/M metagenome (GOLD analysis project Ga0163144, IMG submission 123175) | Freshwater microbial mat bacterial communities from Lake Vanda, McMurdo Dry Valleys, Antarctica - Oligotrophic Lake LV.19.BULKMAT1 | ecosystem: Environmental > Aquatic > Freshwater > Lake...
GGTTTTGCCCATGTGGTACTGGCCACGGATCTTGACCAGCGTCCGCCGGACACCGTACAGACCCACGTAGCGGAGGGCCTTCTTGATGCGGAAGAAGAGAGGTGTGGAGGTGTAGTCCATGGGCCCTTGTTTTTACTATCGCCGGGGCTGGCCACCTCAGCAGGGAATCACTCTAGCACCGGAAACCGGAACGACTATGACGGCTTGGACAGATTTTCGAAACGGGCTGGGCTTGGGACTCAGCAGGACCTCAGTTGTCGGTCGGGACTATGACGGCAGACACCGCCTTGTCCTGCGGAATATGGAAATACAAGGACGGGTACGCGTCCCGGAGGAACTGCCCTAGCCGGGCATCGGCCGCCTCAATCTCGGTAACGTCGCCAACCGGCGTAACCAACCGCAACAGGGCGCCATCCGTTCGCTGCTTGGTTATCGAGTCCGAGAAAATGTACCACTTGGTCATGTACTCGTTGGTGACATTCCGGCCCCGCTGCATGAACCAGTAGTAGACGAGTTGTCGACTTTCTCCCTGGGACATCAGGACGCGATTGACCGGTACGGACTCCCCGTTGGCCTGAATGTTGGGTATCTCGGCCTGAGAAAACTCATCGAATTTCCAACCACCACCGGGAAGGCATGCGCGGGGCGAGTGGGCCGACGTCCCCTTGCGCTGCGACTCGTAGTAGGCGACATAAAGCTGGACGACCCCAGCTTGCACTGGATTCACGTAATCAACGAGGGCGTAGTCCGTGAGCTTGAGGACATCCAGTTCGTCTGTTCCCAGTGAGCGCTCCTGACCACGCCACTCCCCGATGAGCAAGGGGAAGGTGGAGAGGCTGACATGCGCGGGAACTTGCTCGGTCCTGCCTGCAAGGAAAACCGAAGCGGCGGCACCAAGCAACAGCAGAACAACAGCTGCACTCAAGTGGCGTCCGACCACCCGGCCAGCAAACCAGCCGCGAAAGCTGTCAATCGAGGGGACCTCCAGGTCGAAGACGTCGTCCAGACGGCGTCCGGCGACTTTGGCGAGGACCGCCATCTCCGCAAACATGATGACGAGACACGCCGTGAAGATCACCCAGCCCTCGAAGTAGTGCAGGAAGCCCTCGGCGGCCTGGATGCCAAACCGATTGACCAGGAGCCCGGTAACTGCAATCCGAAAGCTGTTCATCACGATGGTGATAGGCAGGCTGGACAGGAATATGAACCACCGCTGCCAGACCGGGCCGCGAAACAGTACCGCGCACAGGAAGCCAAAGCTCATTAGCGGGAAGAGATACCGGAGACCACTGCAGGCCTCGACAACCTGGAGCTTGTAGATCCCAAGATCTATGACGTTGCCCTCGAGGAACACCGCCGCGCCCATCATTCTCAACATGGAGGTCCCCAGCTCTGACGACACCAGCTGGAGACTCGTGGACAAGTTGAACTGGATGAAGTTTGGCAGCGGGACGAGGAAAATCAGAAAAGCCATCGACGCCCAGATAACCCGAAATCCGCGACGCCCGATGACCGTCAGGACGAGACCCCAGAGCACTATCAGAAATGCGTACTGGACGATGGCGTAGATCGCACTCAACTCACCGAAGACAAACGCCATGAGGCCAATGGCCATCACGACGACACCCAGCCAGGATTCAGCGATCCCGGATCGCCGCAGGTCCGACAGACGGACCGAGAGTACATACAGACTAAGGAACGGAATCAGGTAGCCGTGGCTGTACTCGGGAAGGCCCCAGACGCGCTCCATCTCCGTGAGGCCGGACCAGAAGGCAAAGAAAAGAATACCAACCGCCACCGCGAGGGTGCCGGCGTAGAGCCCACCGGACCCGGTCGGGACCACCCCGGTGAGCGATTCGGCAGAAGGAGCCATTGCTGATTGATTGGACACTGCGTTAACCCTGACGGGCGTCCTTGCTGGCGACGCCCCCTCTCCACACCTTGATTGCAAAGGACACCAGGCTTGGGAACCTTTTGATCCTGCTCGGGTCGTTCACGATTCGGTACAGCCACTCGAGATAGGACCGCTGCCAGGCCTCGGGTGCCCTCTTTACTCGACCCGCGAGCACGTCCAGAGTTCCCCCGACGCCCTGACAGACATTAACGTTCGTCAACTTTCCCAGATTTTCGTGGATCCACAGCTCCTGCCTTGGACTGCCCAGCCCCACGAACAACAGGCGGGCGCCACTGGCGTTAATCCGCTCCGGCAGGGTCTGCGCCTCGGCAGCCGTGAGATAGCCATTCTGGAAGCCGGCGATCTTCAGTCCCGGATAGGCGTCCTTGAGGGCCATAGCAGCACGGGGAGTCACCTCTGGACGAGCGCCGAAAAGGAATACCGGATAGCCACGAATTGCTGCCAATGCACAGAGCTCAGGCATCAGATCCGCACCCGGTACACGCGAGCCGGTCCGCACCCCCCCGAAGCGGGCCGCCAGGATAGCGCCGATCCCGTCAGGTATCAGGAGTGCCGCCGATTTGATAGCGTCCAGAAGCCGCGGGTCCTCGACCGCCGCGACGATCTTCTCCGGATTTATGGCGAAGATCGCGCCTTTCCTGTTGCCACGGACCATGTCATCGGCAAAGAGGACGGCCTGCGTCATGGACACGCAATCCATGGGTACGCCAAGGATGGTGACCCGTTCCCAGGCAGTCCCTCGGAAGTTCACTTCAGTCATCCGGTAATGATACGGCCAAAGGGGTGCTCATGACCCGCTACACAACCCGTTGTGGTGGGCTGGTCGGACCGGGGAAAATGGGACACACGTCTAGAATATTGCGAAAACCCCGCGCTATGAGGCGGGGACGTACCGACGGAATTCATCGACGAGCGGCCACACCTGCCCCCAGTCCCGGGGCTCCGCCAGCCACACGACCGTCACCGCCGGTTGGACAGCGGGATGGTCCAGGCGGATTTCGAGTAGGTCGCTCGGTTCGACCGAGCCGTAACTAGGGGATCTCCAGCCCCTGAGCGGCTTGACTGACCCTCTAAGCACCGACATGGTGCCGCCGGAAACTTCGAGCTGGATAGCAGGCCCGCTCGCATTGCCAATCTCAAGATACCCCTCTCGGAGGTCCTGACGCGTGATGGGACTCCCCAGGTTCCAGTGGATCGCCACATTGGGTTGACTGGCGCCGGTCACACAGTCCCATATCGCAAGGAAATGACCGCGCCGGTAGACGACTCCCCGCCAATGCGCGCTGCCGAGGGACTTGTAACCATCGTGGGTGGCCAGAAGCCAGGAGCAGTCGGTTTCGAAGCGGCTAACGACGAGCCTGGACTGGTACGGATGGCGCCACATGAATGGCGCCACTTGCTCAGCCTGGTCTGTAAGGCCGATAACTACCGTGTTGTGCGCAGCCGTACTGCGGAAGTGCTGCCGGTATTCCGGGTCCCCGCCGTACTGATACGTGCCGGGGTCTGTAAAGACCTCCCGACCCTGCCAGCGAAAGAGAACTGACAGGCAATCCGCATGACCATGGGCAAAGTTTGGCGCCATGCCAAGCGGCTTGTGCAAAAACAGCAGGCGATCATCGGCCCCTTGGCGCACAACGCTCAGACCAGCAGCGCGGAGGGAACACGTCTTGGGGCTGTCCGGACCTCCAGTCCAGGAAATTCTCAAACCCGCCGCCAGAGCATAGCCGTCGTCCCCGTCACCGATACGAGGCAGGTCGTCGGGGCCTGAGCCCATGATGTGAAGAAAGGTTCGCCCCCTTTCCAGAGCTGCATCAAGAAGCGGTTCCGGGGGCTCGCTGGAATGCCGCAGCAGTGCCTGGGCCAGCCCGAGCAAATCGACGATGAAAAGCAGATACCAGGTCGCTTGCTCGACGCCGCCCCCGTCGGCGTCAATCTGCCTCTCCGCCTCCGTCCCCAGCAACCGGCGGGCGGTAGCACGCCACTGTGCCGCAAGGGGGCACTCCCGCAGCAGAATCCCCGCATACAAAAGGCCAACGGCCTCGGCGATCGTGTGATTGCCTGCCGATGAATACAGCGACAGCCGGCTCGCCACATGGCGGGAATGAGATAGCGCTATGCGCCCCACACACAGGCGCGTGCTGTCCGAAACCCACTCCCTCACGAGATCGTAGGTATGAAACAGGGCTACAAGGCGCAGGGCCTCTTCCATGGCGGAGATGAAATTGACGCCGATCCCCGTGGGATTGGCAGCCTCCCATCCGGCGAGCTGGCGCTCGATAACGGCAATGGCCCCCCCGCGACGCGATGGATCCTGGTCTGCCAGAACAGCCAGGGCAAACAGGTGCTGAAGCCGGTTCAGCTCCCAGACCACCCGGACGTCGCCGGTGGAATTCCCCGGCCGATAGTCCAGTTGCCTGAATGGCCGCCGGGGCCACACGGCGCCGGATAAGGGATCCCTGTGCCAGAACTCCGCGTCGGAGCCCACCATCAACCATTGGCCGAAAACCGCCACCTTGCCCGATAGCAGCAGGCCCTCATCGGCCGCAGAGCGTTCATAGGCCGGAACGAAGAGTTGCCTGGCGTCAGGCCGGAGCAGGCTCGTCAGGCTGGACGGGTCTTCTGCCTTCGGCGGCCCGCCCAACGAAAGGGCGTGCCGAACGCGTTCCTTGCTGTCGACGAGGACCTGCCTGAACCGATACGCCAGCTCGGCCGCCGACATGACCGACGCCCGCTGCATCAACCAGCGCACCTTGCGAATCGCGTTCACCCCTGCGAGCCCATCAGCGTTTCGGGTACCACAGTCCTGGCGGTGCCAGAACGTTACTAAACGGGAACGTGATCCGGGCCGCGGCCCACTGCAGCAGATGCTGCATCATGCAATGATTGCAGCGTCTTGAATGTCGCCTCGGTGACGACGTCCAGCTCCGCGAATGATATGGGGCTTGGGCCGCCAGTGCGGACGGCGTCGAGAAACTGCCTGACCATCTCTGCCTGCCCCTTGTCCTGGCTGAACAGTTTTTTCCGCCTGGGGCTACTCCCTCCGTGGACCACAAGTTCCTTGTAGTCGGACAACACCGCACACTGCCCATCCTTGAACACTTCAAGCTGCTCCTTCGGCATGCGCTTCGGGCCGTTGGCAAAGTAGCAAATGCTGCCGATTGACCCATTGCGGAACTGCAGACTGATGACAACCGTATCAGCCGTTGGCGCGGACCCGGGCATTGCGACGGCGTGGACCGTATCAATCGTCGATCCGCTAAGGAACACCAGCGTGTCTATGAAATGACAGACTTCCCCAACAATACGTCCGCCACCGGCTCGTGGGTCCTGGATCCAGCTGTCCTTCGGGATGGACCCCGCATTGATCCGATACACGAAGGCCATCGGACCGCTGCCGAACGCCTTCTTTATTTCCTGTATGAGTGGCGCGAACCTCCGGTTGAAGCCGACCATCAACACGCGGTCGGTAGCCAGCACTTCATCCCTCAGCAGTGCCAACTCTGCCGCATCGAGAGCCAGCGGCTTCTCAACGAGCACATGCTTGCGCGCCCGCAACGCCATTTGCGCGTATTTCGCATGACTGTCATGACGGGTGGCAATAAAGACAGCTGTGGTCTCCTCGTCCGCCAGAACCTCGGTGATATCAGTGGCGCAGAAACCGAAGCTGTAGCGCTCTGCGACAGAACGCGCACTAGTGCCTGTAGCAGTCACGATACCGCGACGGGACACGGACTTCGCATCGGGCAGATTGGGTAGCAGGTGACTGAGGGCATAACTTCCAGCCCCGATAAAACTGACACCTACCAAGCCAGCGGCATGCCCGCCCGCCTTCGATGCTGGGGCGATTTCCTTCCGGTGCCTCCCGAGGTCGCGGGAATGGTCGTACTCGATCAGGATGCCCAGATAGGACTCCGTCTTGCCGAGGATGAGGTCATAGGCAGCCGGCGCCTGTTCCAGGGCGAAGCGATGCGTCGTCAGGTACCCCACATCCAGCCGCCCCTCGTGCACCAGCTGCTGGAAGGCCTGCATGTTGCGGTTCTCTGTCCAGCGCACGAAGCCGGCCGGGTAATCGACGCCCTGCTCTTCGTACAATGGGTCATAGCGACCGGGACCGTACGAACAGGACATCTTCAGGACAAGTTCCTTGCGGTAGTAGTCAGGGTCCCGGTCGAATGCCGTAGGGACCATTCCCACTATCACGACGGAACCCCGCTTGCGCAGCAGCCGCCCCGCAAGATTGATGGGATCGAGGCTATTCGTCGCCGCCGTTATGATCACGGCGTCGGCACCGATGCCGCCCGTGAGGCGCGCCACCTCGGCGTCGGCGCCGGGGGCTCCCATGACAAACGTCGCATCGGCAAAATGACTGGCCGCCAGATCGTTTGCGGCGGAGCTGATATCGGCCCCGACCACCCGGACGCCACTCGCGCGAAGGATCAGTCCGGTCAGTTGCCCCAAAAGACCGAGGCCGATCACGACGCAGGTCTCGCCGAGGCGCAGGTCGGCCTGCCTGACGCCCTGCATGGCGATCGCGCCCAGGGAATTGTAGGAGGCCTTGGCCAGATCGGCGTCTGCCGGCAGGCGCACACAGAGATTGCGGGGGACGGCAATCACCTCGGCATGGCTAGCGTAGCCCACGCCGGCACAGGCCACCCTGTCGCCCGCTGCAATGTCATGCACATCAGGAGCCACAGACACGACAACCCCGGCCGAGGTGTAGCCCAGCGGCGAGTAGGCCTCGAGCTTCTTCTGCACGGCCCGATAGGCCTGCACCGGTCCCTGCTGGGCGATGACTTCCAGCACCTGGCGCACCTGCTGGGGCCGTTCCTGCGCCTTCCCGAGAAGGCTCTTGCGCGCGGCCGCTACCGTACTACCCTCCGTACCCGGACTGATCAGCGAGAAATGGTTGCGCACGAGGACCATGCCACTCCCGACGTGGGGTGGCGGCACATCGATGACGCTCATGACTCCATCACGGAGCCGCTGGGATAACTGCTTCATCCGACACCTAGGTAAAGAAACGCTTGTACCACTCCTGAAACGACAGCAAGGCATAGATCAGCGATGAGTTGTCTTCCAGGCCGCGCACGTGACTCTCCACCACCGCCTGGACCGATGAGACGTTGATCGACCCTGCCTCTGCCAGGAGTGGCATATCGAGCATCCCCAGAACGCGCTCCCGCGAACTGAATATGCTCCTGATCGGCATGCCAAACCCCGCCTTCCGGCGCCTCGTCACGTAGGCGGGAAGAATATCCTCATAAGCGTCTTTCAGAACCCGCTTGCTCTTGCCCAGCCCACTGAGCTTGTAGGAGCGGGGCAATGAGTAGGCGAGATTGACGAGCCTGTGATCAAGGAAGGGAACCCGAACCTCTACAGAGTTTGCCATGGCCATCCGGTCTGTGTAGGCAAGGTTCTTCTGCAAGACATTGTCGAATTCAAAACGCTTCAGGCCATCAAACGGGTCGACGCCAACCGGGAAATAGCCGCTCAGGTACTCAATGAGTGCATCCCTGTCTCCCTTGACCAGTGACACCGCGTTGTCAACGTCGCCGACCACGCTGTAGATGCCAAACCGGCAGGCCAGACCCCGGTACTTTCCAAGCCGGTACAGGTACCGACGCGCGCTCTTGAAGCGCCCAGTCCCCTGGGCCAAACCGGCCAGCAGATCGCGGATAGCCGCTTGGCCGGGAACTCTCCCGAGGTACTGATCGAGAAGTGTGAGCAAGTGACCGGCATAGCCCAGGAACAGCTCATCAGCTCCCATTCCGCTCAGAAACACGCGGGATGAGTCGGCTGCTCCCCGGGTTATCAGATACGTAGGGACCTGTGCCGAATCCGCTATCAGATCGTCACAGAAGTAGCCCGTCAATGCGATCTGCGCCAGCGTCACCTCCGCCGCGCCGATATCTACCGGGCGGAAGCTCAGCTGCCAGTCGTTGGCGAGTCGCTGCGCATAAGTGAAGTCGGACGTCGTTCCCTCCTTGGCCACGTCCGCAGCACTCTGTCGGGCGCAGTAGTGTGCAATCTGACCCCGATCGCGAATCCGCGACGCGATGATTGAAGAGTCGAGTCCTCCGGACAGGAAGTTTCCCACCGGGACATCCGAAACCAGCCGAAGAGTAGTGGCATCCTCGACGATCTCGGTGACCGCACGTTTCGCACCGTCGTAGCCAATACCCTGATCAGTAGTGAATTCCGGTTTCCAGTAGGCCTCAACCCGAATGTCCCCGGTCGCCAGGTCATACTCCAGGTAGTGACCGGGCGGCAGGCGGTGGACCCCGCGAAACAGTGTGTCGTTTCCCGGCACATACTTGAATACGAAGAATCGCTGCAGATTCTCAGTCGCCAGTACGGGGGCAACCCCGCCAGCCAGCAGCGCCTTGATTTCTGACCCAAAGACCAGGTCATCGCCGCTTCGCCAGAAGTAAAGCGGCTTTACGCCCACCCGATCCCGAATGAGAAGCATCTTGCCTCGGTCCTGATCGAGTATCGCAACAGCAAAGTCTCCATTGAGATGCTGGAGGCACTGCAGACCCATGCGTTTGTAGAGCGCCAGCAGGACTTCGGTATCAGTAGCGGAACGGAAGGAATAGTCTGCACAGAACCGGGCCCGTAGGTCCTGGAAGTTGTAGATTTCACCGTTGAATACGAGAGCGATGCGCTGGTCAGCAGTAAGCATCGGCTGCCTGCCGGCATCAGTGAGGTCAATAATGCTGAGACGGGCGTGACCGAGAAAAAGCTGCTTACCATAGGCCTCGGCACTGAAAGCGCCGTTGGCGTCGGGTCCGCGGTGGTGGAGCGAGCGGACCATGGCCGCGCCGTCTCTCTGTGTGGATGAAATGAAGCCCGCTATGCCACACATTCTGCAACAACCGCATACGATCGCCATGAAGTGCCGTCACAACGGCTCCCAAAACTGAACGACTTCATCGCAGAATTAAATGCGTCCGCTTGAGGCCCCGTCGAAATACCTGGCATAGCTCGCTTCCAGAAGTCCACTGATGTGCTCAAGGCTGTAGTACGCCGTCACGTTGGCCAGAGCAGCTTCCGCGAGCCGCGCCCGTAGAGGCGGATCCCGCAGCACGTCCACGATGGCAGATACGAGACCGGAAACGTCGCCTGGGGTCACAAAAATGCCGGTTGCCCCATGTTCCACAATGCTCGGAACACCCCCAACCGGCGTTGCGATTACCGGCAGGCCACTGGCCATGGCCTCAAGCAGTACGTTCGGCACACCCTCACTGTAGCTGGGTAGAACCAGCACATGGCTGGCGGCAATTAGATCAATTTTGGCTGCCCCACTAACCCATCCAGCAACAGTGGCAACCCCATCGAGCTTGCGCACGGCAAGCAGCGACCTCAGGCGCTTGATCTCCTTGTTTCCAGCGAACACAAAGCGCACCGCTGGAACAGCAGCGACCACTCCCGGAATAGCCTCGACAAGGTCATACACTCCCTTCTCGCGAACAATCCAGCCCATATAGAGGACGAGCAACTTATCGCACGGTGGCGCAGCCTTGGGACCCCGCCGGAACTCGGCGATGTCGACGGGATTCGGGATGACAACGACCTCGTCTCGCCGAAGCACCGAGAATCGCTCCCGGATACCCTCACTCAGTAGCACTACCTGGTCCGATAGCTTCAATATCAGCCCGATCAAGCTACGAACAATCCGACCACTGCCCTGATAGTAGTCAACAAACTCCACGGGGTGGATGTGCAGTACCACCGGTCGCCGGCATAATCTCGCGATGAACACATACACCAAAGACCGGTAGAAGCAGCGATGCGCAGCCGTATGTATCGAGACCACGGCAGGTGCCGTAACCAGAAGCCATGGCAGGAAGAACAGGACTTGACGCAACTGGAATACCAGATCCACCCATACGCCCTCGCGACGGGAAGAATGTGGATAGAGGGCGCAGCCTCTGCTCGTCCAGAAGGACGTTTTTCGGTAGTTGCCAAGAACGGCGGCAATCCCCCCCTCGCCTGCCGGATCCGGTCCAACGACTGCAACACCGTGGCGCGGTCGACGATTTCTCGTGGCTACCAACAAAGCTCCCGACCTGCTGCCCGTATCATCATTCTGTCATCGCGCCCCACTCTAGGCAGAACGGCCGTGCCGGCCCTGGGGTCAGTCGATTCCTGCATATTCTTTACTTCTCTACGATGGCCAGTGCGTAGCCTATGGCATGCATCTAGGATGTAGCCAAAGGATCCCCCAGACTGCTGAATGCATACCAGACTGGTCCTTCCCAGGCAAGATCCCGGTATCGCATCACACGCTGGTTTATGGTGGGTTCCATCGGAGACTTCTGGTTTAGGACATCGTCGAAGCCGGAACTGCGGAACGCTCCATACCGGCCAACAAAGCTTTTCAGTACTCTACAGACCAGCCAGCTTTCAGGAGCCCTTCCACATTGACCACGCTTACAGAAACTCCCGCACGACCGGTAGACAGGCAAGTCACACCGCGCGCGGATTACTTCAACACCAACAACTTTGACCTTGTAAGGCTCGTCGCAGCCGCACAGGTAATGCTCTTCCACGGTATCTTCTATTCCGGAGCCCCGCTTCAGGCATTTGCCGCCGTCATTGCATACCTCCCCGGAGTACCGGCTTTCTTCTTCGTGAGTGGCTTTCTGATTTCTGCATCCTGGGAGCGAAACTCCAGCCTAAAGACATTCTTTGTCAATCGCGTGCTTCGGATCTTTCCAGGTCTCTGGGGAGTATTGGCCTTCTCAGTAGCTACGCTTCTGGTCTTTTATGACAGGGAGATCCTTGGTGACAATTGGGGGAAGCTCCTTCTCTGGGTGATTTGCCAGGCGACCATACTTCAGGATTGGATTCCGGACTTCATGCGGGGCTACGGCGTCGGTGGTATGAACGGTAGTCTTTGGACGATCCCCGTCGAGCTGAGCTTCTACGTAAGCATCCCCATCCTCTACTGGCTCTTCAGACACCTTCGGTCTCCAAACATGATCTTGGCCAGCGTACTCATCGCCTCGTTCGGCCTCCAGTACGCCCTCTACACCTTCGCAGATCAATTACCGGAGATCGTCTACAAATTAGTTCACAAGTCCCCACTGCCATGGATAGGAATGTTCTGCTGCGGGATTCTTGCGCAACGCCACCTGAACCACTTCATCGGGCACATTGAAGGTAGATTCCCGCGGTATCTTGCAATGTACATAGTCGTCTCACTGCTGGCCCACTTCTTTCCCCTATACCCCCTTCTACAGGGCAACTCTAACTCGATGGGCATCCTCAACTATGCAGCACTGTGCGCTCTGATCCTATCTGCGGCCTATACGAAACCGACTCTGGCCGACAATCTGCTTCAACGAAATGACATCTCCTACGGCATCTACATTTTTCACATGCCGGTGATCAATGTTCTTGTGGCCCAGAGCGTCAATGGGTGGAATGGACTCATCGGCACCCTGGTAATCACAACCTGCCTGGCCGGACTGTCTTGGACCCTGATTGAACGCCCAGCACTGGGTCTTAGGCGCTGGGCCCTTTACAGCCGATAGCTAGGCGGCAGGACTCCACACCGTGGCCTGCAGTCCTCTCAACGACCAGCCGTCAAGACCTCGCGAATAGCCGGAACTTGCTCCGGGGTTAGGTACTGGTAGGTGTAAAGGGCCACTGACGACTGCTTATTATTGAAGGACTCCGCAAATCGCAGGGCCTTTGCAACCTCAGCTGGCTCCCGAGGCCAAGCGGTGGAATCGTCCTGCCGATCAGTCTCGTAGTTTCCCGCAATCATAATCAACTTCGCCGGATCCCGCAGCTTCTGCAGGGCTGAATTCAGGAGGTCCATGCGAACCTTATCTGCCCGCGCATACTCAATGTGAAGGATGAAATCGATAAGGCCAGCGTTTGCCCACGCAATGCTGTTCGCGCCCTGAACTCTGACTTCCGGCATCCCGGCGTGAGAACAGACAGAGATAACAGTGCCTGGCCGGACCCTGCGCACCCCCTCGGACACTTCCCTTACGATGTCCAAGATCACGGCACCATGCCACGCCCCTATTGCCTCTGCTGCACTCCCAAGAACTCCAGACGCGAGACGGTCGACACTCAGATTCCGCCCCGTCTTCTCACGATAATCGTTCACGCACTTCACAGAGACACAATCGCCCTTCGACCGGATGTAGTCGAGATTTATGCCGTCAACGTCGTAGCGAGCAGCAACGTCGACTATTAGCTCGCTGATGTAGCTCCGGAAGGCCGGGTTATGGACATCAAAGGCCTCTTTCGGTGTACCTTCATCCCAGAACGCAGGCATGAAATCGCGCTGACGAAGAGCAACGCAGAACCATGGGTGCACTTCTAGACCGACGGCATGCGCTTCGCCGATCAGATTCGCCAGGGGATCGGGTAACCCACGCGGGTTATCCGCCCACTTTGGCTCCGGGAGTTGGGGCGACTTCCAGGTAGCCCCCCGGCCATGCCATACGCAAGGTACAAGGGCGTTGAACCCGGCCTCCTTGGCTGTCGCAACCAGTTTCTTCGCGCCCGCCCGATCGACCCAGAAGAATCCCTCATCAAGAAGAAACCGGTACGGACGGCTCCGGGTCCCGAGTGGCTCTGCGGGAACTCCGCCTTTCGCCAGAAGGGGCAGTAAGCTCAGCGCACAAAACTCTCTTCTAAGCATTGACCGACTCAGCCCCCGCTCTGACGTACCGCACCGTTGCGGCCCACGACTCGCCAGTCAGCCAGAATGACCCGAGCCGCGCTTCCTACGGCGGGAATGTGAATTCCAATCATCACCATCGACAGCAGTTGGCCGAGGCCGAATCTACTAAGGTAGCTGTTGCTCAGAAAGTTCATTACCGCAACGGCCCCGAGCAACGCCATGTAC
>Ga0163144_10021593_pt1 | contig 12787 bp, 12 predicted proteins | sample OliLak19BULKMAT1_FD_123175 | JGI IMG/M metagenome (GOLD analysis project Ga0163144, IMG submission 123175) | Freshwater microbial mat bacterial communities from Lake Vanda, McMurdo Dry Valleys, Antarctica - Oligotrophic Lake LV.19.BULKMAT1 | ecosystem: Environmental > Aquatic > Freshwater >...
AAAAGCTGGAGCTGGTGGGACTACCGCAATCTCGCGTTCCGCAAGAACCAGGGCCTGCGCATCGACCACATCCTCGTCAGCCCGGCGCTGGTGCCGCATGTGACGGCCTGCGTGATCGACAAGATGCCGCGAAAGAACGAGCGTCCCAGCGACCACGCACCGGTGATCTTGACGCTGGACTGACCGCTGGCGGGGTCAATCTTCCAGCCCGAGTTCCTGGATCTTGCGGGTGATGGTATTGCGGCCGATGCCGAGCTTCTGTGCAGCCTCGATGCGGCGACCCCGGGTGATGTCGAGTGCGGTGTGGATCAGCCGGCCTTCGAACTGGCGTGTCAACGCGTCCCAGACCTCGGCCTCGCCGGCTTCCAGCAGGCGCCGGGCTTCCCGTTCCAGATCGGCCAGCCAGTTCGGCGCCAACGCCGGCTCGGCGGCGGCGGTCACGGGCAAGGACGAGGGAATGGCGGCAAGGGGCGCCAGCCCGGGCATGGAATCCGCGTCGATGGCGGGCGGCTGAAACATCGCCACCGGCCGCGGCTCGGGCACGCCCATCAGTTCCGGTGGCAGATCCTTCGGCTCGACCACCTGGGCCGGCGCCATCACGGTCAGCCAGTGGCAGATGTTCTCCAGCTGGCGCACGTTGCCCGGAAAGTCGAAGGCCTGCAGCCGCGCCACCGCGGCGTCGGTGATGCGCTTGGCATCGACGCCGAGTTCACGTGCGCTCTTCTGCAGGAAGAAACGCGTCAGCATCGGAATGTCTTCGCCGCGCTCTCGCAGTGCCGGCAGGCGCAGGCGGATGACGTTCAGGCGGTGGTACAGGTCTTCGCGGAAGGCGCCGTCGCGCACGCGCTGCTCCAGGTTCTGGTGCGTGGCGGCGATGACGCGCACGTTGGCTTTCAGCGGCTGATGACCACCGACGCGGTAGAACTGGCCGTCCGACAGCACGCGCAACAGCCGGGTCTGCAGGTCGAAAGGCATGTCACCGATCTCGTCGAGGAACAGCGTGCCGCCGTCGGCCTGCTCGAAACGGCCGCGCCGCGTGGTCTGCGCGCCGGTGAAGGCACCGCGCTCGTGGCCGAACAGTTCGCTCTCGAGCAGATCTTTCGGGATCGCCGCGGTGTTGATGGCCACGAAGGCACCGCCGGCGCGCGGGCTGTGCTTGTGCAGCGCATGCGCCACCAGTTCCTTGCCCGAACCGCTCTCGCCGGTGATCAGCACCGTCACGTTGCTCTGCGACAGCCGGCCGATGGCGCGGAAGACGTCCTGCATTGCCGGCGCCTGGCCCAGCATTTCGGGCCATTGCGCCTGCCCGGTGTCACGCACGTCCTCGCGCAGGCTCTCCTCGACGGCGCGGCGGATCAGCTCGACCGCCTTCTGCACGTCGAAGGGTTTGGGCAGGTATTCGAAGGCGCCGCCCTGAAAGGCCGAGACGGCGCTGTCGAGGTCGGAATACGCCGTCATGATGATGACCGGCAGCCCGGGCAGCCGCGCCTTCACCTTGGCGAGAAGGTCGATGCCCGAACCGCCGGGCATGCGGATGTCGCTGACCAGCACCTGCGGCTCGTCGTCGTCGAGTGCCGCCAGAACGTCGCGGCCGCTGGAGAAACTGCGCACCGGCAGTTGCTCGCGCGCCAATGCCTTTTCAAGCACGAAGCGGATGGATTGGTCGTCGTCAACGATCCAGATGGGTTTCATGCGGTCCGCGTCGCCTGGGTTCGTGGTGGGATGGGTAGCAAGGTTCAGGGCAAGGGGATCAGGAGCTTGAAGATGGTGCGGCCGGGGACGCTGTCGCATTCGATCGTGCCGTGGTGTTGTTGCACGAAGGTCTGCGCCAGCGTCAGGCCGAGCCCCGAGCCGCCATCGCGGCCCGACACCAGCGGGTGGAAGATGCGATCCTGGATGGACTCGGGCACGCCCGGCCCGTTGTCCTGAATATGCAATTCCAGTGCCAGCCGAAAGCGCTGCTTGGCGAAGGTGGCCTGGCGCGCCACCCGGGTGCGCAGCACGATCTGCGCGTCGCCGCGCGCGATGCGCCCGCTGAAGCGTGAGTCACCTTCAGCGCCGACGCCGGCGAGCGACTGCGTGGCGTTGTGGACGATGTTCAGCACGGCCTGGATCAGCTGCTCGCGGTCACCGCGAAACTCGGGGATCGAGGTGTCGTAGTCACGTTCCACCGCCAGGCCGCGCGGGTACTCGGCCATGATCAGCGAACGCACGCGCTCGCAGACCTCGTGGATGTTGACGTCGCCCACCACGTGTGGCTTGCGGTGCGGCGCCAGCAGCCGGTCGACCAGCGCCTGCAGGCGGTCGGCTTCGTGGATGATGACCTGGGTGTATTCGGTCAGCTCCCGGGAGTTGACTTCCATCTCCAGCAACTGCGCGGCGCCGCGAATGCCGCCCAGCGGGTTCTTGATCTCATGCGCCAGGTTGCGCACCAGTTCCTTGTTCGCCTGTGCCAGGCCGTGGGCGCGCTCTTCACGGTCGAGCCGGGTCTGCTGCTCGATCTCGATCATCTCCACCAGCACGCGGTCGGCGCGGTCCATCTGGCTGACGATGACGTGCACCGGCCAGTCGCTGTGGTTCACGCCGAGTGCGGGCGGGCGCTTCATCTGGGCATCGAAGCGGCCGCTCGCAACCTCGTTGCGCGACACCATGCCCAGCGCCTCACGCAGCGGCGCGGGATCGACCAGCCAGTCGAGCACGCTGCCACGCTGCAGGGCGCGGCGCGACACGCCGACACCATTCTCCAGCGCCGAATTGGCCAGCAGGCACAGGCCTTCGGGGCTGACGATGGCCACCATGGTGGCGAGCTGGTCGAAGGCCTCGAAGCCGGGGATCGAATCACCCATCACGAAGGCAGCTTGCCCAGTTCACGGCGGATGGCGGCGATGTCGGCTTCCTTGCGCGTGATGCCGGCCTTCATTTCGGCCACGCGGTCGAGGTAACGCTGGAAGTTGCGCTCGTCGCCGCGCCGTTCGGGCTGGCCCTTGTTGAACTCCCGCTGCAGCTCGGCCAGCCGCTGTTCTTCGCGCTGCAGTTCTTCGGTCAGGATGCGGCGGGCGTCGGTGTCACGCGCGCGCTGCGCCGCCGGATCCACCCGGCCTTCGCCCGGCCTCTGGGCGACAGCCGCCGGGCCGGCCGCGCCGCTGGCAGGCGGCGTGGGCCGGCGCGACTGCACCACGGTGATCGGCGCGCCTTCGATGGTGCGGCAGCCCCGGTCGCGGGCTTCGGCCGCGCTCAGCGCATCGGTGTAGAGCACCGGCGGGCCGGGACATCGGTACACCGTGGCGGGCGGACTGCCGGCCACCTGCGCCAGGGCCGCCGACGCAAAGCCTGCGGCAAGGCAGGCGCAGGCGACAAAACCGCCCAGGCGCCAGGGCGAAACCAGTGAACCTCGTGTCATGGATGAACCTCCGCCGCGCACGCAACGGGCGGGCGCGAATCGGCGGGATTGTGGCGCAGCCTTGGCCGCCTTGATCGCCGGAAAAGCGCCGCTTGCAGACCGTCCAGCCAGCCGTCCAGCCAGCGTCCGCGGCAAAACAAAAAGGCGGCTCGTGCCGCCCCTTCATCACACCGGCGTACAGCCGGCGCACGCATCAAAGCGTGTAGTACATGTCGAACTCGATCGGGTGCGTCGTCATACGGAAACGCTGCACTTCCTGCATCTTCAGATCGATGTAGGCGTCGAGGTAGGCATCGGTGAAGACACCGCCCTTGGTCAGGAAGGCGCGGCCCTTGTCGAGGTACTCCAGCGCCTGCTCGAGGCTCGAGCACACCGTCGGGATCTTCGCGTCTTCTTCCGGCGGCAGGTGGTACAGATCCTTGGTGGCAGCCTCGCCGGGGTGAATCTTGTTTTCCACGCCGTCCAGGCCGGCCATCAGCAGCGCCGCGAAACCGAGGTACGGGTTCATCAGCGGATCGGGGAAACGCGCTTCGACACGCCGGCCCTTTGGGTTGGCCACGTAGGGAATGCGAATGGACGCCGAGCGGTTCTTCGCCGAATACGCCAGCTTCACCGGCGCTTCGAAACCGGGCACCAGGCGCTTGTAGCTGTTCGTGCCCGGGTTGGTGATGGCGTTCAGCGCGCGGGCATGCTTGATGATGCCGCCGATGTAGTACAGCGCGAATTCGCTCAAGCCCGCATACCCGTCACCGGCGAAAAGGTTGACGCCGTCCTTCCAGACGCTCTGGTGCACGTGCATGCCGCTGCCGTTGTCGCCGACGATGGGCTTGGGCATGAAGGTGGCGGTCTTGCCGTAGGCGTGGGCCACGTTGTGGATCACGTACTTCTGCAGTTGCACCCAGTCGGCGCGCTGCACCAGCGTGCTGAACTTGGTGCCGATCTCCATTTGGCCGGCGTTGGCCACCTCGTGGTGATGCACCTCGACCGGGATGCCCAGCGATTCGAGGATCAGACACATCTCCGAGCGCAGGTCTTGCCCCCGGTCGACCGGCGGCACCGGGAAATAGCCGCCCTTCACCGACGGGCGGAAGCCGTTGTTACCGTGCTCGTAGTCCTTGCCGGTGTTCCAGGCGGCTTCTTCGGATTCGATCTTGACGAAGCAGCCCGACATGTCGACCTGCCAGCGCACGCTGTCGAAGACGAAGAATTCGGGTTCCGGGCCGAAGTAGGCGGCGTCGCCCAGGCCGGTGCTCTTCATGTAGGCCTCGGCGCGCTTGGCCAGTGAACGCGGGTCTCGCTCGTAGGGCTTGCCGTCGGCCGGGTCGACCACGTCGCAGGTCAGGATCAGCGTCGGCTCTTCGAAGAAGGGGTCGATGTTGGCGGTGTTCGGGTCAGGCATCAACTGCATGTCCGAGGCTTCGATGCCCTTCCAGCCGGCGATCGACGAGCCGTCGAAGGCGTGGCCGCCGGAGAACTTGTCTTCGTCGAAATGCGACACAGGCACGGACACGTGCTGTTCCTTGCCGCGGGTGTCGGTGAAGCGGAAGTCGACGAACTTGATCTCGTTTTCCTTCACCATCTTCATCACATCGGCAACGGTCTTTGCCATTCAGATCTCCTAGCGGGGCTCGTGGGGTGGGATTCGTGTGGGCGGCCCCTTGGTATTAACCCCAAAAGGCGCACAGCAATGTAGCAGAAAGCATGCCTGCGTCCGGGCGTGGACGGCGGCCCGGACGAAGCGGCGCGCCGAGGCAAAAAACCTCCGCGATCAGGGCCACGGGCAGCGCCGCCTCATTCGGGTGCGCGGATTCGCACCAGTGACGCGCACTCGGTCAAGACTCAACGCACCAATTCGGGGCCCAGATTGGCGCCCGCCGCCAGCAGGCCGTTGCGCAGCGCGAGGTAGGCCGCCGCCACCGCCGCCGCCTCGCCTTTCACGCCGAGCTCGATGTGGCGGCCCCACTGCGGATGGTCGACGCTGGGCAGGCTGAACACCTTGACGCCTTCGTGGCGCGCCTCGATGTCTTCCATCAACGGTGTCAGCGCGGCTTCCATCGCGCCGAACACGATGACCGAGCGCTCCACCGCCGGCGGCTTGCCGCGCAGAGGGGCGTAACGCGGCCGGTCGAGAACGGTTTCGATCATCGGCCAGGCCATCACGGGAAAACCCGGCACGAAGTGCACGTCGCCCACCGTGAAACCGGGAATCTTGTTGTACGGGTTGGGGATGATCGCCGCGCCGGCCGGGAACATGCCCATGTTCAGGCGGTGCAGGTTGTCGGCGCGTTCGGGCTCGAAGGGCAGGCCCTGCTCGGCCGCGACGTCGCGCATGCGGTCGACGATCAGCGCCTTCGCATCCGGATGCAACTCGAGCGGCACGCCCAGCGCGGCGGCCGCGCACTGGCGCGTGTGGTCGTCGGGAGTGGCACCGATGCCACCGCAGGAGAACACCAGGTCGCCGCTGGCGAAGGCGGCCGTCAGCGCCTCGGTGATGCGCACGCGGTCGTCGCCCAGGTAACGCGCCCAGGTCAGCGTGAGGCCGCGCGCGGCCAGCAGTTCGATGACTTTGGGCAGGTGCTTGTCCTGGCGTTTGCCGGACAGGATCTCGTCGCCGATGATGATGAGGCCGATGTTCATGGGGCAGGCATGGCGGGCGGGCTGTCGACGGGCGGCAGCGTCAGAGGCGTGGGCGACCCGTCGACCCGTTCTGGCAACGGCGTTCCGGGTACGGTTTCGGCCACACGCAGCCGCGCCACTTCGGCCAGCAGGAAGTGGGCGAACCAGCACGCCGCAAAGGCAAACACCAGCGTGTAGAGCCACACCGACAGCAGCACCAGCACCGGGGCGAAGATCAGGGTGGCGGCGCTGACGGCCCACAGCAGCGAGGGCGCGGCGCCGAGGTAGCCGCACACCACGCCCATCGCCAGCAGGGGCCAGCGCTGATCGTGCAGGATGCGCCGCCGCTCATCGCGGCTGGCGTGCGCCGCCAGCGCGTCGAAGCCGAAAACCTTGCAGGTCAGCCAGCCCCAGATCAGCGGCGGGAGCAGCAGCACCAGCGGCGGCACCAGCCACAGCGGCAGGCTGAGGACGAGCGCCAGCAAGGCTGCCAGCGTGCAGGCCAGCGACCAGAACAGGCTCTGCCACCAGCCGGCGCCTTCGCGCCGCTCCAGCAGCGGGAAACGCCGCGCCGCCACCAGGTTGACCAGCGCCGGGGTCATCAGCGTGGCCACCAGCAGCAGCGAGCCGATGACGATCAGGGGCAGCGCGAACACCACCACGATCAACGGCGCCAGCAGCGTGTGCAGCGTGGCGCCGCCCACAGAGTCGAGCCACTGCATCAGGCTCGCCACCAGCGACCATTGTTCGATGGTGGCACGCACGCCAGACACGGCCAGTTCCCAGTACATCCAGCCGAGGCCGAAGACCGCGCCGCCCGCCACCAGCAGCGGCAGCAGTGACCAGAGGATCACGCGCGGATGCAGGCAGTAGGCGGCGGCGCGCCAGAAAGCGTCGGCCATGGCCTTCATGCGGATCGGCCTCGAAACTTCGTCCCTGGCGCGCTCAGCGCATGTTGCCGGTGTGGCCCAGCGAATAGCGGCCCGGCTGCGGCCATACCGTCAGACCGTGCGGCTCGGCGCCCACCTTCACCTGCGTGACGGCGCCACTCGTCGTGTCGAAGCGGTAGACGACGTCGTCGTAGCGCGCGGCCAGCCACAGCCATTTGCCGTCGGCGCTGACGTTGCCCATGTCGGGGCTGCCGCCGCCCGGCACCGGCCAGCGCGCCACCACTTTCTCGGTCGCGAAGTCGATCACCACCACGCCGCCGTTGCCCAGCCGCGAGCCGTGGATCTTGTGCGAGCCGCGGTTCGCCACATAGAGCTGGCGGCCGTCACGGCTCGGGTAGAGGCCGTGCGCGCCGATGCCCGTGGCGATGAAGCCCACCTTCTGGAACGAGGCGCTGTCGACGATATGCACGCCGTCGGCATGCATGTCGGCAATGAAGAAGCGCTTGCCGTCGGGCGACACGCGGATGTCCTGCGGCATGCCCTTGGTCACCGTGCAGATTTCCGTCTGCCCGGGCTCCCACACCTGCCCGACCTGGGTGCGCGGCGCGCCCGGAGTTTCCTTGAAACGAGTGGCCGGCATCGACAATTGCAGGTAGCCGAGCACCTTGCGCGAGGCCAGGTCGATCTTCACGAGGCTGCCGGTGAACTCGCAGGTGAAGATGGCGTAGCTGCCGTCGGCGGAGAAGTCGGCATGGTTGATGCCCGGGCAGCCGGGGGTGTCGATCGAGTACTGCAACTCCATCGTCTTCGGGTCACGAAAGTCGAGCCGCTTGCGCGCTTCGGCCACGACGATGGCCGAACGGCCGTCCGGCGTGGCGTACATGTTGTACGGGTCGTCGACCATGATCGCCTTGCCGGGCTTGCCGGTGCGCGGGTCGATCGGCGTCAGGCTGCCGTCGGTGCGGCCTTCGGCGTTGTTCGTCACCCACAGGGTGCCAAGATCCCAGGACGGCACGATGTGCTGCGGGCCGATGCCGACCTTGAAGCGGTCGACCACCTTCATGCTGGCCGGGTCGATGACGTAGACGTCGTTGCCGCGCAGGTTGGGCACGTAGACACGCTCCAGGTGGCCCGCCACGCTGGCACTCATGCGGCCGCTGGCGGTCTCGGAGTAGACAGTGCGCGGCGCGCCGGCGGCTGGCGCGCTGGCCGCCGGCCCGGCAGCCACGGCGCCGCCGGCCGCCGCCCAGGCCCAGGCGCCCAGCGCCAACGTGGCGGCCGCACCGGCGCCACTCCAAATCTTCATCGCGGCCATCTTTGCCATGCTCTCATTCACTTTCAAGGGATGTTTCTTCATCGCGGCGCGGCCGTGCGGGCACGGACGGCGGCCACCGAGGCATCGACGATACGCTGCACGCCGAGTTGTCCCAGTTCGGCGCTGGCGCGGTGGGGGTCACCGGCCACGCCGTCCTTGCCATCCTTGACGGTTCCGCCTGGCCTGGCCAGCATCTCGCTGCGCACCAGCGTCGGGTCGATCGCCATCATCAGCGCGGTGTCGGCCAGCCCGGCGTGGCTGCCCGCTTCCTCTGCCGAAATGCCGCGCGCCTTCAGCGCTTCGCGGTAAGGCGCCTGCGCCGCGCGGTAGTACTCGCCCAGCGCATGCACGCGAAAACCGGCCTGCGCCGGCGGCACCGGCGGTGCGGCGCGCGGCGAGGCGAATTCCGCGTTCAGGCGGGTGGCCACACTCTCCATGCTGGCCGCGTAACCGCCGTGGTCGCCGAGGAAGACCACATCCCGAAAACCGTGGCGGCGAAAGCTGCGCGCCGCCGCCTCCAGCGTGGCCTCAAACACAGGGACCGGCACGCTGATGGTGCCGGGGTAGCGCATGTGCTGGGTGGGCGGCTCGATGGCGCCCTCGGGCACATAGGCCAGAACAGGAGCAACAAGCGTCTTGCCCAGCTTCTCGGCGATGCGCGTGGCAAGCCAGGCCACCCGCACGTTGTGTTTGCCCAGCGCCATGTGCTGGCCGCTCTGCTCGGTGCCGCCGATGGGCACCAGCACCGTCGTGCTGCCCTGCGCGATGCGGTCGCGCAGTTCGGTCCAGCTCAGGGCCTCGATGTGCAGGCTGGCCGGGCCCGCCGTGCTGCCCGCAGCCTGCGTTTGAGCCGCCGCCGGAAGCACCGCCGCGGAACAGGTCCACGCCAAGGCAAACAGGCCTGTGCGCAACGGGCGAAGAAGGCGCAACAACTGCATCAGAACGTGACGGAGCGTGATGTCGGAAATGGCGTTCAGACAAGCGTGAAAACGACCGTGAAGAGTGGCGTAAAAAGCGATCGCCGCGAGCCCCGTCACTCGTCATCCCCTTGCAGCGAACCGCCCAGCAGACCACCCGCGGCCAGGCCGCCGAGCAGGCCGCCGCGCTCCTCTCGCGAGCCGCCACGCTGCGGCGCGGCGGCGAACACCCGCGAAGCGAGCCGTGAGAACGGCAGGCTCTGCAGCCAGACCGTGCCCGGCCCGGTCATCCTGGCGAGGAACAGGCCTTCGCCGCCGAACAGCGCGGTCTTCACCTTGCCGACGTACTGGATCTCGAAGCTCACGCCCGGCATGTAGGCCACGACGCAGCCGGTGTCGACCAGCAAGGTCTGGCCGGGTTGCAGATCGCGCTTGAGCAGGCTGCCACCCGCGTGCACGAAGGCCAGGCCGTCGCCGTCGAGCTTCTGCATGATGAAACCTTCACCGCCGAAGAAGCCCGTCGACAGCTTCTGCTGCAGGGCGATGCCCAGCGTCACGCCGCGCGCCGCGCACAGGAATGCGTCTTTCTGGCAGATCAGCGTGCCGCCGATCTGGCGCAGGTCCATGGCCAGGATCTTGCCGGGGTACGGGGCTGCGAAAGCCACTTTCTGCTGGTGCGGGCTCTGGTTCGTGTAGACCGTGGTGAACAGCGATTCGCCGGTCACCAGCCGCTTGCCGGCGCCGAGCAGCTTGCCGAAAAGCCCACCGCCTGCGCTTTGCCGGCCGTCGCCGAACACCGTGTCCATGTCGATGCCGGCGTCCATGTACATCATGCTGCCGGCCTCGCCGATCGCCGCTTCGCCGGGGTCGAGGGCGATTTCGACGAACTGCATCTCGGCGCCCTTGATCTGGTAGTCCACCACGTCCATCGCCATCACTCTTCTCCCCGGCGCGCACCGGCACGCCAGCCCGCGATGGTAGCCATGCCAGGGCCTCCCAAAGGCAGACCGACCCGTAGCATTCCGTTGCAATGGGCCGCACCGAGGCTGCCCGCGCTGCGCAGAATTCACTTCACCATGAATAACGGCAGCGAAGTACTGTGGATATCAGCGGCGGCGCTGGCGGTGTCTTCAGCCTCGCTGACCTGGTTCGGCCATCGCCAGCGGCAAGGCGGCACCCGCGGCTGGCCCTGGTGGGCAGGCGCACTGTGGCTCACCACCGCGGGGCTGCTGCTGGTGGCAGCCCTGCCCGCCCAGCCGGCGGTGCTGGCGGTGGCGAGCATGCTGCTGGTGCAATGGCCCATCGTCACGTTGATCGGACTGCGCCGCTTCCACGGCCGCCTTGAGCTGCCGGCGAGCGAACGGCTCGACTGGACGGTCTTGGCGCTGACCGCCACGGCCGCCGCCAGCGGTCCGCTGTGGCCATTCGACCCCAGCCTGGCCAGCGTGGTGCCGCCCACCGCCACCCTGCTGGCCCACCTTTACGCCGCCAGCCTGCTGCTCGGCGGCCCGACCAGCCACGACGGAGTGCCACTGCGCCTGCTGGGCGGGGTGATGTGCGTCGTCGGCCTGGCGCCGGTGCTGCTGGCGTTTCCGGCGGCCGAGGTGCTGAGTTCGATCGAGATGCGCGCGGTCGCCGCCGCGCTGGGTTCGGTGGCGATGGCCTTCCTGACGCTGACGCTGGTCTGCGAACGCACGGAGCGTCAGCTTCGCGACTCACGCCGCCGGCTGCGCGTGCTGGCCAACATGGACGCCCTGACCAACGTGCCCAACCGGCGCCACTTCCACGAACTGGCCTCGCTGGTGGTGCAGGCTGACCGCCCCGGCAGCGCGACGCTGCTGATGTTCGACATCGACCACTTCAAGGGCATCAACGACCACCTCGGCCACGCTGCCGGCGACCGCGCGCTGCGCCTGGTGTCGCGCAGCATGATCGAGCACCTGCGCACGCACGACGTGGCCGGCCGCCATGGTGGCGACGAGTTCGTGCTGCTGCTGCGCCACACCGTGGTGCGCGAGGCCATGGCCGTGGCTGCGCGCATCGTCACGCGCATCCAGGCCCAGTCCGCAGAGGCCAGCCTGCCGGCCTTGACGCTGAGCTTTGGCGTCGTGCAACTGCAGCGCGGCGAAGGCGTCGACGACGCCGTGCGGCGCGCCGACCAGGCCCTGTACGAAGCCAAGAGGCAGGGCCGCTCACGTGCGGTGGCCGCCATCGGCGACGAAGAACGGCCGATCTTCACCGAGAGCCAGCGCCTGGGGCTGACGCTCTGCTGATGCCCCGACGCGGCGTGCCCGCCGCGGCTCCAGTGGGCCGCCGCCCCGCCGCACTGGAATAATCAGGCCGGATGGGCTTGTCGATCCTCGCCATATGCGCTGGTGCCTCTGTGGGGGCGCTGGCGCGCTGGGCGCTCGGCCTGTGGCTGAACGCCCTGTTCCCGGCCATCCCGCCGGGCACCCTGGCGGCCAACCTGATCGGCGCCTATCTGATCGGGCTGGCGCTGGCGCTGTTCGTGCATCAGGTGGCGCTGCCGCCCGAGTGGCGCCTCTTCATCATCACCGGTTTTCTCGGCGGCCTGACCACCTTTTCGAGCTTCTCTCTCGAAGTGGCGCTGCTGCTGCAGCAGGGCCGCATGCTGCTGGCAATGGGCGCCATCGGCGCGCATGTAATGGGTTCGCTGCTGATGACGTTTGCCGGCATGGCCAGCTACGAAGCGCTGCGCCGGACGGGTTGAGCGGCTGAGAATGGGTGATGAACTCCGTGCGTTGCAATCGCTGGGCCTGGAACTGCCCAGCCCGGCGTATCTCTTCGGCGCGCTCGTCTTCGGCCTTGTCGGCCTGGCTGCGTTGCGCAGCGGGCGCAAGAGCGGGCGGCAGAGATCGCTGTGGATGGGCGTGGCCTTGATGGTCTACCCCTACGTCGTGTCGCGCACCTGGCTGCTGTACGCACTGGGTGCCGCGCTGTGTGCCGGCATCTGGCTCGACAACCGCTGAAGCGACCTCAGTTGTCCGAAATGTTATGCGGTCGGGCGTTGCGAATTTACGGTCCTGTCCGGTCTCATGCGGACATGAAAACACCTGAGTCGTTGATCTACTCAGGAGTTTCTTGCTCCATGGCCTCTTGCGGAGCCCTGACTGGCGAGCCACTGGCAACGCGACTTCGTTTTCAGCACCGTGCACAGCTTCCGGGTCGTTGCGACATCGACATCAGGTGCCACCGGGTCGGCCGAGTTACCCACTTGCTCTGTGCCTGCCACCAATTTCCAGGATTCGTCTATGCCGCTGTGCGGCTGCTTGACGCCACCAGCATCATCGAAGTCGATGTGCGGGTGCGTCCACGCCGAGGCTCCAGGCCGCATTATTCGCGCTGCGGCAGAGTTGCGCCCGGATACGACTTGCTGTCCACACGTCGCTTTGAGCTCATCCCGATCTGGGGTTATCGCATGATGCTGTTGGACGCCATGAGGCGCGTGCAATGCACAGCCTGTAGGGTGAAGGTCGAGCGAGTGTCTTGAGCGATAGGCAAAGGGAAAACACAGCTTGACCAAGGCCGGTTCGTTGTACCTGGCGTGTGCTTGAAGCAACGGGCGCGCAAGCTGTCTTCGAAGGATACCGCGCTGAGTTTTGGAACGACTGGCTGACGCATAGGCGTC
>Ga0163144_10021595_pt1 | contig 12787 bp, 11 predicted proteins | sample OliLak19BULKMAT1_FD_123175 | JGI IMG/M metagenome (GOLD analysis project Ga0163144, IMG submission 123175) | Freshwater microbial mat bacterial communities from Lake Vanda, McMurdo Dry Valleys, Antarctica - Oligotrophic Lake LV.19.BULKMAT1 | ecosystem: Environmental > Aquatic > Freshwater >...
CCCATACAAGCCAGGCCGAGCAGGCAAACGATGAAATTCAGAGAGCCGCAAGGGACGGCAATAGAATCGCGCCACCAGAATCCTTTCCCAAGCCCGACGGGCTACTAGCGATGGGATCACGCCACCGTACCATCCGGACCAGAAGGCCCGCTTTATACCCATCACGGTAGAAATCTGGCAGGACTGTGACCGGGTGCGCTCCGCGCCAATCCCAACCGTCATGTACTGCGGCGGGAAGCGGAGCGCCACGCCGCTTTCGCCCGGACGAATTGTTCGGGAATTAGATTGAGATTTGCGCGCACGAAAGCGGTATCGCGGCTGCGCCTTGCCACCGCAGTCCATGACGCGCCCCACTCCGTTCCCCGCAGACGAAATCTCCGTGCTCTGTGGTTGATCGCTTCGAATCGCCGTTTGACACGGGTCGGTTCGGACTTTATAAACCAAGCTCCCGTTAACGTATTAATTTAACACTTTAAAATTATGGCTATCAAAGTTGGATCCAAAGCTCCTGATTTCACCCTCAAATCAAAAAATGCCACCGGCTTGGTGGATGTGAAGTTGAGCGACAATTTCGGCAAGAAAAATACCGTACTGCTCTTTTTCCCGGCGGCATTCACCGGCGTTTGCACGGAGGAACTCTGTTCCATCAGCGGCGGACTTAATGCCTACACCGATTTGAACGCCGCGGTCATTGCCATCAGTGTCGACACGCCATTCGCGCAGGAAGCCTGGGCGCAGAAGGAGAAAATCACACTCACACTCGTCAGTGATTTGAACAAGCAGGTGACCAAAGATTACGATGTCCTGTTCCCGATGCTGGCGGGAATCGGCGACACGTCCGCGCGGGCGGCGATCGTGATCGATAAGAGCGGTGTGGTTCAATACAGCGAGCAGACGCCGACTCCAAAGGATTTGCCGGACTTCGAGAAGGTCAAAGCGACACTGGTCACGCTGAAATAATCTGTTTTGCAGTTAGTGCGAAGCGGGCGGAGCTTTCCGCCCGCTTTTTTATGACCCGGTCGCGCAGTTCCCGTAGTGGTTGTTCTTGTGATGCGCTCGCACCTTGACACCGATTCCGCTTCGCCGCATTTTCAACACCCGCTGAAATTCTTCAACGACGGCGGCATTGTTTTATGAACACGCACAATTTATTTAATTCATTGCAAAAATTCGATTTGGGCGACGGAAAACAAGGGTCGTTCTACTCACTGCCGGCGCTCGAAGCCGCCGGGGTGGGCGCGATGTCGAAGCTTCCGGTGTCCATCCGGCTGGTCCTCGAATCGGTGCTGCGCAATTGCGACGGGAAAAAGGTGGCCGAACAGAATATCAAAGCGCTGGCCAACTGGGATCCGATGGGCCGGCGCACGGAGGAGATTCCGTTCGTGGTGGCCCGGATTGTTTTGCAGGACTTTACCGGCGTGCCGTTGCTGGTTGATCTGGCGGCGATGCGCTCGGCAGTGGACCGCATGGGCAGGAACCCGAAAATGATCGAGCCGCTCGTGCCAGTTGATCTGGTCGTGGATCATTCTGTGCAGGTGGATTTCGCGGGCACAGCCGACGCGATGGAAAAAAACCTCGAGGTGGAGTTCCAGCGCAATCGCGAGCGCTACCAGCTTTTGAAATGGGGCATGCAGGCGTTTGAAACCTTTAAAGTTGTTCCGCCCGGCATCGGCATTGTTCACCAGGTCAACCTGGAATATCTGGCCAAAGGCGTTCTCGCCAAGGACGGCGTTTATTATCCGGACACGCTGGTCGGGACCGATTCGCATACGACGATGATCAACGGGCTGGGAATTGTCGGCTGGGGTGTGGGCGGGATCGAAGCCGAGGCTGGAATGCTGGGCCAACCGGTTTATTTCCTTACCCCGGACGTGGTGGGTGTGCGTCTGACCGGCGCGCTGAAGGAGGGTGTGACGGCGACCGATCTGGCGCTCACGATCACGGAAATGTTGCGCAAAGCCAAAGTGGTCGGAAAATTCGTGGAGTTTTATGGGCCGGGCGCGGCAGCGCTGGCGGTGGTCGATCGCGCGACGATTGCAAACATGGCCCCGGAGTACGGCGCGACGATGGGTTTTTTCCCGATCGACCAGGAAACGGTCAACTACCTCCGTGCCACGGGCCGGAGCGAAGAGCACTGCAAGCTTTACGAAAATTATTATCGCGCCCAAAACCTGTTCGGCATGCCGGACACCGGTGACATCGTTTATTCGAGCAACCTCGAACTGGATCTGGGAAGCATTGTTCCGAGTGTAGCCGGGCCGAAACGGCCGCAGGATCGGATCGAGCTTCCGAAACTGAAAGAGGAATTCATAAAAGCCTTTTCGAAGCCGGTTGCCGACGGCGGCTTCAACAAACCGGCAGGCGATTTGCAGAAAACCTTTCGCCTTGGAACCTTTCAAGGTGAGGCGACCGCCGGCGGCGGAAGTCTGGAACCGGTGTCGCGCGCAAAGGCCGCCCAGCAAGATACCAATCCCGCGACCGAGATGGAAATGGCCAACAACCGGCCCACCGCCGCCACTGTGCCGAGCCCGACGGTTCCTGGCGAACGCGAAATTCGCCACGGCAGCGTCCTCATTGCGGCGATCACCAGTTGCACCAATACCAGCAATCCGAGCGTGATGCTGGCTGCCGGTTTGGTCGCGAAGAAAGCCGTCGAAAGAGGTTTGAAGCCCAATCCCAACGTCAAGGCATCGCTCGCTCCCGGCTCTCGTGTCGTGAGCGATTATTTGGAAAAAACCGGATTGCAAAAATATTTGGACGCGATTGGGTTCAACCTGGTCGGGTACGGCTGCACGACGTGCATCGGAAATTCCGGGCCGCTTTCCTCCCGGATCGAAGATGCGGTCACGAAGAATGACGTCGTTGCCGCGTCCGTTTTGTCGGGCAATCGCAATTTCGAAGCGCGCGTGCATCAAAACATCAAGGCAAACTTCCTGATGTCGCCGCCGCTGGTGGTCGCGTTCGCGCTGGCGGGAAGGATTGATATTGATCTGACCACGGAACCGATCGGAACGGGAACCGACGGCAAGGACGTTTTCCTGAAAGAACTTTGGCCCACGCTGGCCGAGGTGCGCGAGCAGATGCAAACGGCGCTGAAACCGGAAATTTTCCGAAAACTGTACTCGGACTTCGCGGAGCAGAATCCGAAATGGAATGAAATCCCGAGCAGCGTGGGCAATGTTTACGAGTGGGACGGCCAGAGCACGTACATCCAGGAGCCGCCGTTTTTTACCGACTTCAAAATGCAGCCGGCGGAAATCGCGGAGATTCGCGGGGCGCGGCCGCTAGGTATTTTTGGCGACAGCGTCACAACCGATCACATTTCGCCCGCAGGCAGCATCAAGAAGGTTTCGCCCGCTGGCAAATATCTGGTGGACGAGGGGGTTGAGTTTGTCGATTTCAACAGCTACGGCTCACGGCGCGGCAACGATCGCGTGATGACGCGCGGCACTTTTGCGAATGTGCGGATCAAGAATCTGATGGTGCCCGGTGTGGAAGGCGGAGTGACTGTGTTTCATCCGGGCAACGAGCAGATGAGCATTTTCGATGCGGCCATGAAATACGCGAGCGCGAAGACGCCGCTGATCGTTCTGGCCGGAAACGAATACGGCACTGGCAGCTCGCGCGATTGGGCGGCGAAAGGAACCCGGCTTCTGGGCGTCCGCGTCGTCGTTGCCCAAAGTTTCGAGCGGATTCATCGGTCAAACCTCCTCGGGATGGGTGTGTTGCCTTTACAATTCAAAGAGGATACCTCCGCGCAATCCCTGAAACTCGACGGGACCGAAACCTATGACGTGGTCGGATTGGATTCCTATCTTAAACCGCAACAGGATTTGAAATTGCGCATCACTCGGGCCAACGGAAAATCCGAGGAAATTCCCGTGACCTGCCGGATCGATACGCCGATCGAAATAGATTATTACCAGCACGGCGGCATTTTGCCTTACGTGCTGAGGCAATTGGTGGCTTCGGCCTAAGCCGCTTTGCTCCTGCGGCCAAAAATGAGCGGTGCGGCAGTTGGTGCCGGCCGCACGCGAAAGGCTGCGGCTCGATCATGAATGAATCTTCCCTAAAGTTGGCAGCGCAAATCATCTCCAAATCCGACCGCGAACACCCGGCGGATTCGGTTCTGCGAACCGAATTAAAAAAGCAGGCTGGCGTGTCTCGATCCGAGGGTCGCGAGATCAGCGAGGCGGTGTTCACTTATTTCCGGTGGTTCGGTTGGCTCGATCCGAAGAAGCCGCTGGCGGGAAATATTTTTATCGCGCAGCAACTCGACGAGAAGTTCGTGCGCGATTCCCAGAAATTTTCCGATGACGAATTGGCGGCCAGAACCATTCCGGCGTGGGTGAAAGAATACGTCGATGTTTCGTCGGAATGGCTGCGCGCGTTGCAACGTGACCCGAAACTTTGGCTGCGGTCCAAGCGAGGTCAGGCTGCGCGCCTCGCGGAAGCACTGCGCTCCAGCGTGGTCGAGGAGGGGACGCTGCTCACGGACGCCCTGCGCTATCGCGGGCCGGAGGATTTGTTTCGCACGCCGGAATTTCAGAACGGCGAGTTCGAACTGCAGGACATCAGCTCTCAGGCCGTCGGTGTCATTTGCGATCCGAAGCCGGGGGAAACCTGGTGGGACGCCTGCGCCGGAGAAGGCGGCAAACTGCTGCATCTTTCGGAGTTGATGGGGAACAAAGGGTTGATCTGGGCGAGCGATCGGGCGGAGTGGCGCTTGAAACGATTGAAGCAACGAACGGCGCGCGCAAAAGTTTTCAATTACCGCGCGGCGTTGTGGGACGGTGGAAAAAAGCTGCCCACGAAATCCAAGTTTGACGGCGTGTTGGTGGATGCGCCGTGCAGCGGGATCGGCACCTGGCATCGAAATCCGCAGGCGCGCTGGACGAGTTCCGCGCGCGACGTGACCGAGCTGGCGGCCATCCAGCGAGATTTGTTGTCGCGAGTGGCGGATTCGGTCAAGCCTGGAGGCAAGTTGGTTTATTCAGTCTGCACATTATCCCGCGACGAAACGACGGGTGTGGCCGAACACTTTCAGAATGAGCGGACCGATTTCGAGCCGTTGGAAATGAGAAATCCGTTCAAGCCAGACACCTCGGCGCATCAGCTTTGGTTTTGGCCGCAGTCTTCCGGTGGAAACGGGATGTTTGTCGCCGCGTGGAAGAAACGTTAGCTGGAGCGATACAAATCGTCAGAGCGCACGCTTTTGCTGTCCTCGAAAATTTTATTGGGACCCGCCGAACGGATGATGATTCCGTTTTGGTTGAAAAAAATCTGGATCGCGGTTCCCCAGGGATCGACGATTTCGCCTTTGGTGTTCAGTTCGCTTTTTCGGGCGACGAGAATAACCACGCGTTTGTCGCCTTGGGTTGATTGGCCGGACAGGGCGCGTGAAACCTCCACCAGGGATCCGTTGGGATAGCTTCCCATGAATTCTTTGTATTGTTGCAATCCGAGAATCAGGCTGTCCGAATCCTCGACAAACTTGGCGGCCTTCGGGTCAGCTCTCTGCATGAGCGAGGGACCGAAAGCAAAAGCCGCTGTCGCAATGGCAACAATAGCTACAATGGGAATGATGGCGCGTTTCATATTTTAGATTGCGTTTCCGCTGGTGAAACTAAGCTTTTTTCATGCCGCAAAGCGAAGGACGAGCCGGTATGCGGCGGCAGGGTGCGAATTGAGCCGGACTGCCAAGGTGAAAATGATGGTTACCTCGACCCAAAGAACGGCTGATTCACGAGTTTGCCCGGGGCGCGGCAGTTTGCCCCGACGTTTTTCCAGGGTGCAACGGACCCGGACGCGCGGTGCTCTCGCGGATGACCAGCCCCGCTGGAAGCCGACGCGGGTCCGGTGTTTTCCTGTCGAGCAGTTGCAGCATGCAGTCAACGGCTGCCTCGCCCAACCGATACTTGGGATGGCGCAGCGTCGTGAGCGGGACGCGAAAATATTCGCTGGCCAGAATGTTTCCAAATCCGACGACGGAAAGCTCGTGGGGAATTTTGATTCCCTGGTTGAGAAAAAGGTTGGCGGCTCCGATGGCGACCAGGTCATTGACGGCCTGGACGGCGGTGACTTCGACGGATTCATCAATGAGTTGCAGGGCGGCTTTTTCACCTTCATCGACGGTGGTGCCGGCCGTGAAAACAAGGCGATCATCGAGTTCGATTTCCGCGGTGCGAAGAGCCCGGCGGTAACCTTCCAATCGTTCCTGGGCCCAGGGTGAACCAAGCGGCCCGCTGAAAAATGCAATTCGCCTGTGGCCAAGTTCCAGCAAGTGGGAGGTCGCGGCAAAACTTCCGCCCAGATCATCACCTTCCACATTTGCGAAGTTCTGGCAGAACGGGACGTTGTGCCCGAGGATCACGGTGGGGGTATTGCGTCGCCTGAGTTCCTCGTAAATCGGCACCGTCGGGGCCATTCGATACACGGGAGAAATGAACAGTCCGTCCACGCGGCGCGAGAGGAGTCGGCGAATACTGGCTTCCTCGCGATCCGCCTGGTTCATGGAGTGGGCGAAAATCAAATCGCAACCCAGGTTCCGCGTTCGCTCCTCGATGGCAGAAATCAACCGCGCAAAAACCGGATCGGTGATCGCCGGGATGACCAGTCCGAATAGTTTGGAGGTTCGATTGCGCAGATTCTGCGCGGCAGAATCCGGAACGTAACCCATGGTTTCCGCCAGAAGTTTGACGCGCGCCTTTGTGGCGGGCGAAATGTCTGGGGCATTGCGCAACGCCTTGGAAACCGTCATCAGTGAAACGCCTGCCCGCAATGCGATGTCCTTCAGTCGTACCATAATCAATCCGGCCTGAAATCTTTGTTAAACATTCGAACCACTCCAATGCAACTTCTGCCGCAGCGTGTCGAAGAACGAGCTTCCTCCGGGATGCAGCAGTTGCACAGCGCGGCGGCTTCGACGAATGGTGATGACGTCGCCGGCCAAAAGGTCAACCTGGACCTGGCCGTCCGCTGTGGCCGTGGTTTCCACTCTTTCGCTGATAACGGTCACTTGAACAGTCGAGTTCAAATTAACAATGACCGATCGGTTGGACAATGCGTGAGGGCAGATCGGGGTGATGGCAAAGACCTGCGCACCGGGACTGACGATGGCGCCGCCAGCCGAAAGTGAGTAGGCGGTCGAACCGGTTGGCGAACTGATGATCAAGCCGTCGCAGCGATAGCAGGTCAAAATCTCGCCATTGACGCGAACCTCCAGCTCGATCATCCGGGTCGCGCCCAGGCGGCTGATGACGATGTCGTTGAGGGCGCGCAGGGCGATTTTTTTTCCGGCGCTGGTGCCGCGGCCGTCGAGCATGGCGCGCGATTCGATTTCAAATTTGCCGCTCCAGACCTTGTCGAGCGCGTCGGGCAGGTTGTTTGCGGAAACGTCGGTGAGAAAACCGAGCCGCCCGACATTGACGCCGAGGATGGGGGTTGCGGCGCCATCCATTTCGCGGACGACGCGGAGCATCGAGCCGTCGCCGCCGAGCACCAGGAGTAAATCCACTTCGCGCGCGAGCGTGGCGATCTCGGGAAAACTGGGTTCATTCAACCCCGCCATCTGTTCTGTCACCACGTCGCAAAAGACATCGCGGCCGGATCGGGCGACCAGTTCTGCCGCCTCCCGTGCGAGGCAGCGGCTCTCCGGCTTTTCGGAGTTGGCGATCAAACCGACGCGGTTGATTTTTCTAGACAGCTTTTTCAAGTAGGATCAAAAACTCTTTGTTGCCTGCCGGGCCAACCAGCGGGGATTCGATCTGGCCCCGCCAGAGCAACGACGTTTTCTCCCGAACAAACGTTTGAATTTCATCGAGGACGCGCGCATGAACGGCCGGATCTTTAATCACGCCGGCACCTTTATCCACTTCCGATTTTCCTGCTTCGAATTGAGGTTTCACCAGGGCAACGACTTTACCGGATGGGCCGAGCAATGCAATCGCGGCGGGAAGAATCATTCGCAAAGAAATGAAGCTGCAATCTATGACCGCGAGGCCGGGAGGCGAGAAGGGCTGGGGAAATTGGGAGGGCGTGAGGGTGCGCGCGTTGGTTTTTTCCATCACAAACACCCGGGGATCCTGGCGGAGTTTCCAGGCCAGTTGGCCGTGGCCGACATCGACTGCGTAAACCTTCGCCGCACCGCGCTGGAGCAGGCAGTCGGTAAAGCCGCCGGTCGAGGCGCCTAGGTCGATCGCGGTTTTTCCGGCGACCTCAACCTGGAAGTGCGCCAGCGCATGCTCCAGTTTATAGCCGCCGCGGCTGACAAACTTTTCGGGCACGGCCACGGCGAGCTGGTCCTGCGCGCGCACGGGGTCGCTGGGTTTCTGCGCGACCTGGGCGTTGATGCGAACCTGTCCGGCGAGCACGGCGCGTTTGGCTTTTTCGCGACTGTCGCAGAGTCCGCGCTCCACTAGGGCCTGGTCGAGTCGTAACACGGCTCCAGGTTGCCCCAGAAGGCGCCTGGTGGCTGCATTAAATTACTTGCCTTGCGAAACGCGCTGGCTGATCTCGCGAAAGTTGGACAGGAACGAGTCGTTTTCGCTGATCACCTTTTTCAGGAGCTGGCGAAACAACGGCATTTCAGAATAATTGATGACGGCGTGGACGCTCATTTGAAAGGCCTGGAGCGCGTTCAATGTTTCGTAATTCTCGCCGATTAAAACGATGGTGGTATGACGCCGCTGATTCATGGGCAGGGCCTGGACGATTTGCAGCGTCATGTTGTCGGCCAGCGGGGTCTCAGCAAACCCGTCCTCAATGACCAGGATTTGATACGGAACCTGGGCAAAGCGGCTGGGGAATTCCAGGTGGGTCCCGATCTTCTGGACTTTGTAACCGAGCTCGGACAACGCGGTCTGGACGACGGTAATCCACTCGGGCTTGGTGAGCGCGAGCAGAGCCGGCCTGTCTGTGGCGCTGACGAAATCAAAACGATCTGCCATAGGGATGCTTATTTAAATTTTAAGGTGACTGGCACCGGCACTGCCGCCCGTGCGCTCTCGGTCGATTTCATCCGCAGGTCGGGCCCGTTGGTGGTTATTTCACCCCGGACCTTGCGAATGTTGTCAATCCCGCGGGTGACCGTCCCGCGTTTGCTGCAATAGAGCAGAGCGGTTTCCTCGGTGATGACTCCCTGCTCGAACGCTTCCAAGCAGGCCTGGTCGAACGTGCGCCAATTGAATGGATAGCTTGCTTCGATTATTTCGTAAAAGCTGCGCCCTTCGATTTCGCCCTGGACGATGCTTTCCTTGGTACGGAGGTTGGCGCCCATGATTTCGAGCAACGGATGGCGTCCGCCGCCCACTCTCGGCGCGAGTCTCTGACTGACGACCCACCGCAGGGTGTCCGCCAGCCGCAGTCGAATTTGCTCCTGTTCGTCTGCCTCGAACATGCCGAGGATACGGTTGATCGTCTGGCCGGCATCAATCGTGTGAAGCGTGCTGACGACCAGATGTCCGGTTTCTGCCGCACTTAATCCGATCTCAACCGTTTCGCGATCGCGCATTTCGCCCACCAGAATGATCTTGGGCGCCTGTCGCAGAGCCGCGCGCAAACCGCTGGCGAACGTGTTGAAGTCCGTTCCCATTTCCCGCTGGTTGAATGTGGCCTTTTTCTGCGAGTGAACAAACTCGACTGGGTCTTCCAGAGTGATGACGTGAACGGACTTTGATTCGTTGATCTCGTTAAGCAGGGCCGCCAGGGTGGTGGATTTCCCCGAGCCGGTCGCCCCGGTGACCAGCACCAGTCCGGTTTTTTCCTTGGCGACACTCCCGAAAATAGCGGGCATCTTCAAATCTTTCAGGGTCGGGATCTCGGTGTTTAATTTCCGCATCACGATGGAATAATTTCCGCGCTGGGAGAAAATATTGACACGAAAACGGGCCAGGTCGCTTAGCGCATAAGAGGAATCGCACGAGCCCGATCTCAGCATGTCCTCCGTCAAGCGCGGGCTGCCTCCGATCAAGTTGAGCGCGATCATCTCCGTCTGGAAGGGAGTCAATTTGTTGATTGGCGGGTCGGTTGCCACGGCGAGAAGTTGACCGGACTGTTCGACCTGGAAGGGCTTGCCGACCGTAAAATTGAGATCCGAAACATCTTTCGCGTTTTGCGGGACCGCCGATGAGCCCGATAGCGGCCTCGGGTCCAGCATCATCGCCAGGATTTGATCAAGTTCGACGCGTCGCATGGGGGAGATTGGTTAGTTAGGATTCGTCATCTTCCGGAGGATGAGCCAGGAACGGGCGAAATTTCTTTTTGTCCATCGCCTTGTCGTAAGCTTCATCCGGAGAAATCCGTTTCATTCTCAAATGATCCATAATGGAATCATCCAGGGGCGTGTTGCCCCATCGTTTTCCAACCTGGATCATGCCGGGGATCTGGTGCGTTTTTCCCTCGCGAACGAGGTTCGCCACCGCTGTGGTAAAAACCAGGATTTCCAGTGCCGCCACCCGGCCTTTCTTGTCGATTCGTTTGAAGAGATTCTGGGCAACGACGCCCTTCAATGCCTCCGAGAGGGTGGCGCGAATTTTATTCTGCTGGTCGGCCGGGAACACATCGATGATACGATCCACCGTTTTCGACGCGCTGGGCGTGTGCAATGTTCCAAAAACAAGATGGCCGGTGCTCGCCGCCGTGATCGCCAGTTCGATCGTTTCCAAATCGCGTAATTCTCCAACCAGAATGATGTCCGGATCTTCGCGCAGGGCGCCTTTCAACGCGGCTGCAAAAGACTTCGTATGAATCCCCACCTCGCGATGATTGACCAGGCAGCTTTTGCTCTCGTGGACGAACTCGATGGGATCCTCGACTGTGATGATGTGGTCCTTTCGGTTTTTGTTGCAGTAATCCACCATGGCCGCGAGCGTCGTGGATTTGCCGGAACCAGTCGGGCCGGTCACGACGACCAACCCCTTGTGCAACATGCAGAATTTTTTCAGCACCGCCGGCAAGGGTGCGTCGAACTTTTCAAAATCCTCGAACGACAGAACCTTGGATGGAATCTGCCTGAAGACAGCACCCACCCCGTACTTCTGGTTGAAGAAATTTGCGCGAAACCGGGACACGGCCGGGATTTCATAGCCAAAATCGACATCACCGGTTTCTTCAAAAATTTTAATCTTATACTCCGGCGTGATTTCATAGAGCATGGCCTTGAGCTCGTCGGCTTCGAGCGGGGGATAATCAACCCGCTGCATTTCGCCGTTGATCCGCAGAATCGGCGGATTGCCCGTGGAGAGATGAAGATCCGAGGCTTTCTGCTCGAACATCAGATTAAAAAATGCGTCAATTTTAGCCATACAACGTTGGCCGAATATAGCAGCTTTACTACCAACTTGTCGCAACCCTGAAAGTCGATGTCAGCCATCGTTTCAATTATGCGAAAGGAAATCGAGCGAATCGGCGCGATTTCATTCGCGAAGTTCATGGAACTGGCGCTCTACGCACCGGGCGAGGGCTATTACGAGCGACGCCAAACGATCGGCGCGCGGGGTGATTTTTACACTAGCGTGAGCGTCGGGTCCTTATTCGGCGAGTTGCTTGCCTTCCAATTCGCCCGATGGTTCTCCGAAAACTGGGACGCCCCTGTCTCGTCTTTGGAACTTCCGGCGCCGCCACTCCAACTTATCGAGGCGGGAGCACATGACGGGAGGCTCGCCTGCGATATTTTGAACTGGATTCGAGAGTTCTCTCCGGAAATTTTTTCAAAGTTGGAATATTGGATCGTGGAACCCTCGGAACGGCGGCGGGCGTGGCAGGCCGCCAGCCTGGCGGGGTTTCAAAACGTAAAATGGGCGGACGACCTGTCCGTGCTGTCTGGAAATAATGCAGGGGCGTATCGAATTATCTTTTCAAACGAATTGCTGGACGCGATGCCGGCGCACCGCATTGGCTGGGATAAAATGTCGAAAAGCTGGTTTGAATGGGGTGTGTATTGGAACGGAGAGGGATTTGGTTGGACGCGCTTGCCGAACGATCAGCGCTCGGAGATTTCTTTTCCGTCGCTGGTGCCTGGATTGTCGGATGTTTTGTTTGACCAGTTTTCGACGGAGGTCTGTCCCGCCGCCTCCCGCTGGTGGAGTGACGCGGCGAAACTGCTTTGTCGGGGAAAGATTGTCGGCGTTGATTATGGCCTGCTGGCGGAGGAGTTTCTGGTGCCCGAACGAAGGAGCGGAACGTTGCGCGCCTTTTTCCGGCATCACGCCAGCTCGGATCTACTGGCCCGGCCGGGAGAGCAGGATCTCACCGCGCAGGTGAATTTCAGCGAGCTGAAGATCGCTGGTGAAAATCTGAGCCTGAACACCGAGGCTCTGATTGCACAAGCCAGCTTTTTGACGGAGATCTCCAGGTTAACGTGGAGGAATCCGGATGGGTTTGGCGATTGGGACGCGAACAGGAGAAGACAGTTTCAGACTTTGACGCATCCCGAACATCTGGGCCGCCCGTTCCGGGTGCTGATCCAGTCGCGCTAACGTTCACCTCCGGAATTCGTTCGGCGGGTTTTCATTCGATGCACAACCGGCTGGACGGTGAATGAGGCTTGGGCCATCCTTGGCCCGATGAAAAAGCAGATGGACCAGATGGCTCAATTGGTGAAGCAGCAACTGGAGTTGCTCGGCGAAGACACGAAACGTGACGGGCTGAAGGGAACCCCCGCCCGCGTCGCGAAGTCGCTCGGTTTTTTAACGCAGGGCTACAAGACCGATTTGAACACGGTTTTGAACGGCGCTCTGTTCGACGTGCAATCAGACGAGATGGTGATCGTCAAAGACATCGATTTTTA